>Ga0209155_1001352_pt1 | contig 11662 bp, 9 predicted proteins | sample GraSoiAngelo_122_FD_185879 | JGI IMG/M metagenome (GOLD analysis project Ga0209155, IMG submission 185879) | Grasslands soil microbial communities from the Angelo Coastal Reserve, California, USA - 14_0927_02_20cm (SPAdes) (version 2) | ecosystem: Environmental > Terrestrial > Soil > Grasslands ...
CAACACCGCCAAATTCGTGACCGGGCAGCTCATCCGGCACGGCAAGATCCGGCGCGGCAAGATCGGCGTGGCGGGACAGAACGTCTCGCTCGCGCGGCTGGTCGTGCGGGCGCACGGCCTCGAGGCGAAGAGCGGCGTGCTGGTGACGGGGGTGGACGCGAACAGCCCCGCCGCGCGGGCCGGGGTCCAGCCGGAAGACGTCATTGTGGGGCTGGACGACAAGCCCGTGACCGGGATCGACGACCTGCACCGGCTGCTCGCGTCGGACCGCATCGGAATCTCGACTACAATCACGGTCCTAAGAAAGGCCGAACGGCTCGCCCTGCCGATTACGCCTGACGATTCGACATCGTAGCGCGAGCGGCGTCACGAAACAACGTCACGAGAAAGACGTCACGAATGGACGTCACGTCTACGTCGTTTCGCGACGGGTTCCCGTGACGTCTTTCCGTGACGTTATCCCGTGACGCAGTCTAGATGTTGATCGCGCCAGGGAACCGAGCGGGGTCCGGCGAAAAACCCGGAAAGATCGCCGCCAGGTCTTTCGCGCCGAGGTGACGCGCCAGGATCTCGGCGAACAGGTCGCGAAAGTCCGTGGTGACGGCGACGTCGCGACCCTCGAACCGATCCGCCGGGTCGAGTCCCGGCCAGCGGCCGAGCATCCTGCCGCCGTTCACCGGGCCGCCCAGGACCAGCATCGCGGTGGCGTGCCCGTGGTCGGTGCCGCTGTTGCCGTTCTCCCGCACCGTGCGGCCGAACTCGGACATCGTGAGCACCACCACTTCCCGCAGCCGCTCGCCCAGGTCCTGGGCGAAAGCCGCGAGCGCCTGCCCGAAGTCGGCGAGGCGGGCGGCGAGCTGCCCCTCGCTCGATCCCTGGTTCACGTGCGTGTCCCAGCCCGTCACGTCGGCGAACGCCAGCTGCAGCCCCAGGTCGGCCTTGATGAGCTGGGCGATCTGCATCATCGCCTTGCCGAAGCGGCCGCGCGGGTAGTCCGCGCCGTTCGCCGGCTGGTATTGACCCGGGCTCACTTGCTTCAGCATCTGGACGGCCTCGAACGCCTCTTGCGAAGAAGTCGAGAGCAGCCCGGTCGCCGAGCCGGCGTACAGTTCTTCAAACGCGCGGGTGAGCCGGTCGCGGGCTGCCGGCTGCGGCGCCCTAAGCCCGAACGCCTGCAGATCGTCGATCGCGAGCGATGGCGCCGAGCCGGCGAGGATGCGCGGCAGCTGCGGCCCGAACGCCACCGCCCGAAACGGCGTGTCCTTGTGCTCCCGGTCGTGCTGGCAATAGCGGTTGAGCCAGCCGTCCGGCGTTGCTTTGAGACCGGGTGTGCCCGACTCCATGTAGTCCTGGGCGTCGAAGTGACTGCGCGTCGAGTCGGGGGATCCGATCGCGTGGATGGCGGCGAGACTCTTGTTCTCCCACAAGGGCTTCAGGGCCGCGAGGCGCGGATGCAGGCCGAAATGTCCGTCCAGGTCGACCACATCGGACTCCGGGACGGCGATGCGCGGGCGCTCGCGATAGTACAGCGGGTCCCCGTGCGGCACGATCATGTTGAGCCCGTCTACGGCGCCGCGTTGGAAGAGGCAGACGAGGGTCGGACGGTCGGACGGTCGGACAGTCGGACGGTGTAAGGCGTACGCTGCCCGAGCGAGGAAGAGGGGGTCGAAGCCGACGCTGACAAGCGCAAGCCCGCCGGCCTTCACGAATACGCGTCTGCTGATCGTCATGGTCGCCTTTCCGTCCGACTGTCAGTCCGCCCGACTGTCCGACGCTTCATTGTCTCTGAAACTCCGGTCCGCCGATCGCCAAACCGACCGCGAGCGCACGAGCCTGCGCCGGATCGCTCGCGTCCGATAGCTGACGTCTGATGACGGCCTTCGTGTGTTCCGACATGGTGCCGCCCAGCACCGCGGCGTTGGCCTGCGCGATCAGCCGCTCCGCGTCCTGCGCCGCCGGCACGATCGAATCGAGGCTCACCGTCACGCCGGGCAGCCGTCCGGCGGCGAGCGCCACGGCGGCGTTCATCCGGTCGAGCAGGGCTCCGCTGTTCACCCACGCATCTTCCCGTTCGGGGTAGCCGTCGGGAGCCACGTGGAGATAGAGGGGCTCACCGAGCCGAGCCACGACCTGGGCCAACCGGGGCGTCGTGTCGGGGTCGGCACCCACGGCGCGCGCGGCGCTGACGACGAACTCGAGCGGCGTCTTGATCTTGGCGCGTACGTTCGCCGGCGCCCAGAAATCGGGCGACCGGAAGATGGCGTGCAGCACCTCACGGATGTCGCCGTCGCTCCGCTTCCAGGCGGCCACGGCGTCGTCCACGCAGCCGTCGGGCGGGTCGTCGTTCACGAATCGCTGGCAGAGCTCGCGGCTCACGTGATGCATCGTGGCCGGATGGTTGGCGAGCAGCTTGAGCAGGCGCACTCCCTCGTCCATGCCGTTGCCGGCGGGGAACGTCACTCCCAGCACCACCTTTTCACCGTAGTCGTGCGCCCAGTCGTGGAATTCGAAGTCCCCGCCCTGCTGCGGTCGCCGCACACTCCAGCCCGTGAATATCCGCGCGACGTCGATCACGTCCTGCTGGGTGTAGCCACCGTCCACGCCCAGCGTGTGCAGCTCGAGCAGCTCGCGGGCGTAATTCTCGTTGATGCCTTTGGGCATCCGCGCGAGCGCCTGGCGGCGCAGCGAGTCGGCGCGCATCGGATCGCGCCCCGGATCGAACAGCGGTGGACGGCCGAACATCGGGCGCGGGCCGAACAGCGGCCGGGCGCGCAGCCGCATCGCCTGCGGCGGCGTCGAGCCCGGCGCCACGCTCTCCCAGTTGTCGAGGTAGAACAGCATGGCGGGGCTCTGGGCCGTCGCGACGAGGAGGTCCGCGAACTTCCCCAGGGCGCGGGGCCGGATCGTCTGCTCGATGTAGGCCGGCGTGAGGAAGCGGTCGGCGCCTTTGCCGAAGAAGACGTTGAAGTGATTGGCCCAAAAGTCGACCATCACCTCGTACAGCTGCCGCTCGGACAGGACGGCGCGGGTGACGGCGAGCTCCTGGAACTGTCCTGCCAGGCGGCGGCCCCGTTGCTCGAGCGGTCCTCCGGGCTCGGGTTTCTGGGTCATGCTATCCGCCGCCGCCGCGCGCTTCTGCGCGCGCCGCTCTCGCTGCGCGTCCAGGTAGATGCGCGCCAGCTCGCCCGAGTCGTAGTCGAGGATCTTGAACCGCCGCTCTCGCGCGGCGAGCGGGCCGTCGTCGATCTTGCCGGGCGAGAGCTGGCGGTCGATCCAGCGCATCACCCCGTCGGCGGCGACCCGGTCCGCTTCGCCCGGCCGGGGGCCGTAGGCGAGGCGGTTCAGTACGTGCAGCGCGGAGTCGTGGGGGGACAACTGTGCAGACAGTCGGACGGTCGGACTGAGGGACTGACACGCCAAGATCAGCGCGGCCGCAAGCACCCGAGCTCGCTGGCGCGCCCCGTCCGACCGTCCGACAGTCCGACTGTCCGTCTGTTTCATGCGGTTATATTGACGCACAGCCTTTGAGGGAAGTTAAGGTCGTGACGTCGCCACGTTTCACCCCGCACGGTATCCCTACGCGACGCAACAGCTTGCTCGCCGGTCGGGACGGCAAGCCCGCCACGTGGGGCGAGCGGCTGCAGGCCCTCAAGTACGTGCCCCCGCTCCTCAAGCTCGTGTACGAGACGCACCGCGGTTATACCGCGGCGATCCTCGTGCTGCGCGTCGTGCGGTCATTAGTGCCGCTGGCGGTGCTGTGGATCGGCAAGCTGATCATCGACGGCGTGATCGCGGCGGTCCGGGTGCGGGCCGGCGGCGGCCTCATCGACTGGTGGCACCTCGGCGGTCTGGTGGCGCTGGAGCTCGGGATCGCGGTAGCGGGGGAAGGCCTGGCCCGGCTGTCCTCGCTGCTCGAGAGCCTGCTGGGCGACCTGTTCTCGAACCGCATCAGCGTGCGCCTGATGCAGCATGCTGCCACCCTCGATCTGGCGCAGTACGAGGACGCGGAAACCTACGACCATCTCGAGCGGGCGCGGCGCCAGACGGTGGGGCGCATCGGCCTCATCGCGCTGTTGCTCTCCACCGGGCAGGACCTTATCACCCTCGCCTCGCTGGGAGGCGTGCTGCTGCTGCAGCTCCCCTGGCTCGTGGTGCTGCTCGCAGTCGCCGTGCTGCCGTCGTTCTTGGGCGAAACGCACTACGCGGCGCTCGGCTACTCGCTGCTGTTCTCGTGGACGCCGGAACGGCGCCTGCTCGACTACCTGCGCTACGTCGGGGCCTCGGACGAGATGGCGAAGGAGGTCAAGCTGTTCGACCTGTCGGACTTCCTGGTGGGCCGCTACGCCAAGCTCTCGGACGAGTTCTACGACGCGAACAAGCGACTCGCCGTGCGGCGGAACCTCGCTTCCACGTTGTTCGTGACGATCGGAACCCTGGGTTACTATGCCGCCTACGCGGTGATCGTCTATTTCACCGTCCTGGGCCGCTTCACGATCGGCGCACTCACGTTCCTTGCCGGTTCGTTCCGCCAAAGTCGCGATCTGATCCAGCGGGTCCTGCTCTCGCTGTCGCAGGTGTGGGAGCAGAGCCTCTATCTGTCCGACCTGTTCACGTTCTTCGACGTGCGCCCCCGGGTCACGTCCCGGCCCGGCGCGCGGCCGGTGCCGGTGCCGATCCGGCGGGGCTTCGAGTTTCAGGACGTGGGGTTCCGCTATCCCGGGTCGGACCGCTGGGCGGTGCGGCATCTATCCTTCACGCTCGAGCCCGGCGAGCGCATCGCGCTGGTGGGGGAGAACGGAGCGGGGAAGACGACGCTGGTGAAGCTGCTGGCGCGGCTGTACGACCCGGACGAGGGCCGCATCCTGCTCGACGGCGTCGACCTGCGGGACTACGACCTGGGCAGCCTGCGCACCAACATCGGCGTGATCTTCCAGGACTTTGTGCGCTACGACTTCGTGATGAAGGAGAACATCGGCGTCAGCCAGATCGAGCGGCTGGAAGACGAAGCGCGCATCCGTGAGGCGGCGCAACGCAGCCTCGCCGACGCGGTGGCCGGGCGGCTGGAGCACGGCTACGACCAGATGCTGGGCCGCCGCTTCGATGGCGGCGTGGATCTGTCGGGTGGCGAGTGGCAGAAGGTGGCGCTGGGGCGGGCGTACATGCGCGATGCCCAGGTGCTGATCCTCGACGAGCCGACGGCGTCGCTCGACGCCCGCGCCGAGTACGAGGTGTTCTTGCGGTTCGCGGAGCTCACGAAGGGGCGGATGGCGGTGCTCATCTCGCACCGCTTCTCCACTGTCCGGATGGCCGAGCGGATCCTGGTGCTGCAGGGCGGGGAGCTGATCGATCAGGGAACCCACGACGAGCTGGTGACGAAGGGCGGGCTGTACGCGGAGCTGTTCGGGCTGCAGGCAGCGGGGTACCGCTGACCGTCACGTCCCCTCGTCGGCCCCGAAGGTGTAGCACCACGCCTCTCCTTCCAGCACCGTCTCACCGGTCTGCCGGGTCACCGTGATGCGGAGCTGACAGACGGGCTTCGTCGCGTGCACGCCCACCACCTCCGCGTCGGCCGTGATCGTGTCGCCGACGTACACCGGAGCCGTGAACTTCCAGTTCTGGCTCAGGAACACGGTGCCGGGCCCGGGCAGGTCCATGGCCACGAGGGCGTGCAACAGGCCCGTCGTGAGCCCGCCCTGGACGACCAGCGCCTTGAACTTCGTCTTCGCCGCGAACGCGGCGTCGAAGTGCAGCGGGTTGTAGTCGCCGGTGAGGCGGGCGTACGTCGCGACGTGCTCGGCCGAGAGCGTGAGGCTGCGCCGGGCCTTCTGACCGACCGCGACCGTCATCGCCCGGGACCAGGTGTCCGGTGTGACTGCTCGAGGGACGCGACGAACGGCGCGAAGTATTGTTTCCACACCGCCGCCACGGTGTGGGTGCCGTGGCCGCGTGTCACCTCGCTCGTCGGAATCAGGATGAAGCGGCCCGATCTGACGCGCCGCAGCAGTCGCTCCACGATCGCGAGCTCCGGCGGATTGATCAGGTCGTCCGCGGAATTGATGGCGAGGACCGGGGCGGCGATGCGCCCGAGATCGGGGCTCGGGTCGTAATCGCGCGACGCCGAGAACTGGTACAGCATGTCGTTCGCGTCCGTCGCGGCGAGCCGATCGCGCAGCCAGCGCGCGATGTAGGCGTCCGCCGAATCGCGCGTCGGCGCGGCGCGCTGCAGCAGGAGCGGGCTCGAGCCCATGAGAAACAGGATCTGCAAGGCGGCGCCGAGTCCCCGCGGCTGCTGCACGTAATCGCCGTCCCGCCACTCCGGGTCGCCCCGGATGTCCTCGATGATCATGCTGCGCATCATGCGGTTCCGGCCCGCGATCTGCATCGGCGCGCAGGCGAGCGGCACCACGCCGTCCATGAAGTCGGAATGGCGCTCCGCCCAGAGCCACGCGTGCATGCACCCCATGGACGTGCCCATGACCAGCAGCAGGTGATCGACGTGCAGCCCCTCGGTCACCAGGCGGTACTGCGCCGCGACCATGTCCGCGTACGTGTAGTGCGGGAACCGCGCCCTGAGCCCGTCGCTCGGCTTGCTCGATCGTCCGTGGCCGATGTTGTCCGGGAGGATCAGGTAATGGGTGGCCGTGTCGAGCGGCTGGCGCGGGCCGTACAATTCCCCGGCGAAGAGCGGCGACAGGAACTGGTCGCCGGAGCCTCCGGTGCCGTGTAGAATGAGCACGGCATTGCGCACGACTCCGTGCGCGTCGCGCGCGGGCCGTCCCAGGGTCCGGTAGTGGAGTCGCAGCACCGGCAGGGTCTCTCCACTCGCGAACCGGAAGTCGGGGATCGCGAAGCTCGCGGTATCCCCCTGGAGCGCCGCGAGCAGCAGCAGCAGCGTCACCGGGTGGTGACGACCTGAATGGCGCCGTGCAGGTGGCCGGGGCCGAAGCGGGCTTCCGCCTCGGACGCGCTGTAGTGGCGGACGACGACGGCGGCGTTCACCTGGATCGTCCGGAGCGTTTCCGGCCCCCCGAGACGGCTTTGGTCGACATACACGATGACGTCGCCTTCCGCCTCGGGACGGAGCGTCGTCGGATTACGACGGAACCAGGCGGGTCGCAGGGCGTGCAGCGCCTCGAACAACGTGGACGCGGTGGCGACCCTGCTCAGCTCCTCAAGCGTCACGACGTCGCTCGAGCGAGTGGGAACCGGTTCGCGCGCGGCCCCCTGGCTGCCGGCGCCGCTGCAGCCGCCGAGCGCGAGCGCCGCGACGACGGCGAGCGGCAGGGAGGTCGATGGAGCGTACATTGCGTGCTCCTGCGGTGGTTGATGCATCGAACTTACCCGTCGGCGAGCGGGCGGGCGAGTCTGCCACGATTTCCGGAACGGAGCCTGATCGCGTGAGCCAGACCGCACCACGTCTGCGGATCCTCGCGGCGGCGACACTGTTTTCGACGGGCGGCGCCGCGTTCAAACTGTGCGCCTTCACGGGCTGGCAGGTCGCCGGACTGCGCGGCGCCGTGGCGGCGCTCGCCGTGCTCGTCATGGTGCCGGAGGCGCGCCGCGCCTGGACCTGGCGCGCGGCGCTGGTGGGCGGGGCGTACGCCGTCACGACCATCCTCTTCGTTCAGGCGAACAAGCTCACGACCGCGGCCAGCGCGGTGTTTCTGGAGGATGCGAGTCCGCTCTGCATCCTGGTGCTCGCGCCCTGGCTGTTGCGGGAGCCCGTGGAGCGGCGCGACCTCTGGGTTCTAGGGGTTGCGGGGCTGGGGATGGCGCTGTTCTTCGTCGGCGTCGAGGCGCCGCGCGCCACCGCCACCAACCCGCTGCTCGGCAACATCCTCGCCGCCGCGAGCTCCGTGACGTTCGCGTTGGTGGTGATCGGTTACCGCTGGATCACCCAGCGGCCCGGGGGTTCGGCCGCGTCGGTGGCCGCGGCGGCGGTCTCCGGCAACGTGCTCGCCTTCGTCGTGTCGCTGCCGTGGATCTTTCCGGTCGCCGGCGGCGGCGCGGTCGACTGGGTCATCGTGCTGTATCTCGGAACGGTCCAGCTCGGCCTGGGTTACGTGCTGCTGTCGCACGCGATGCCGCACGTGCCCGCGCTCCAGGCCTCGTTGCTGCTGCTGCTCGAGCCGGTGCTCAATCCGATCTGGGCGTGGTGGATCCACGGCGAGGCGCCGAGCGCGTGGTCCCTGGCGGGGGGTACGCTCATCCTGGGCGCGACGGTGGCGCGGATCGTGGCGGAGGGGAGGGAACGACGCGCCGGAGTAGCCGCGTAACGGGCTACTCCGGCGGTGCGGCGCTCAGCGGGTGCTGTCCTTCTTCTGTTGCTGATGCTCCTGATCTTGATGCACGTCCTTCCGGTCCTGCCGCAGGTCGCGGCGGTCGGCGTGCGCGTCCCGCACGTCGTGGCGCCGATCGCGGCGGTCCTGGCGCACGTCGCGGCGATCGCCGCGCAACTCGCGCCGGTCCTGCCGCGCGTCCTTCAGGTCGCCTTGTTTCACGTCCTCACGCACGTCGCGCCGGTCCTGGCGGATGTCCCGGCGGTCCTGGCGAATATCTCTGGTATCGTGCCGGATGTCCTTGCGATCGTGGCGGACGTCTTTGCGGTCCTGCTTCACAGCGGAATCACCCACAGCCTGTGCTGACACGACAGCGGGCACGCTCAAGGCAAGCGCCAGAGCGGTCAACAGCGCGAATCGGCCTCGCATAAAGGTCCTCGGTAGAGGTTCACGGATGAGACTAGACGATGGGCGCGACGTTAACAGGCGGCCGCGGTCTTCAACGTGACCCGCGTCACACGGTAGATTGTAGCCCCTGATGCCCGCGAGCCGTTCCCGCCTCGGCGTGATCTTTCTCACGGTGCTGATCGACCTGATCGGCTTCGGAATCATCATGCCGATCCTGCCGCTGTACGCGCAGCGGTTCGGAGCGCAGGGGATCGGCTACGGGGCGCTCGTGTTCGTCTTTTCGGCGATGCAGTTCGTCGCGACGGCACTGCTCGGTCGGTTGTCGGACCGGATCGGGCGGCGGCCGATCCTCCTCACGACGATGTTGTTCAATGCGGCCGGCTACGTGTTGTTCGCGCTCGCCCCATCCTACGCGCTGCTGTTCCTCGCGCGCGTGATCTCGGGGTTCGCGAGCGGCAACATCTCGGCGGCGCAGGCGTACGTCGCAGACATCACGTCGCCGGCGGAGCGCGCCCGCGGCATGGGGACGATCGGCGCGGCGTTCGGGATCGGGTTCGTGCTCGGCCCGATGATCGGCGGACTCGCGGACCACTACCTCGGGCACCTGGCGCCCGGTCTGATCGCGGCCGGGCTGTCCCTGGTCAACTTCGGCTCGGCGAGCGTGATCCTGCGCGAGTCGCTCGCGGCCGAACACCGCCGGGAGCGGCCGCTGTTCGATTTCGGGCACATGGGCGAGGCGCTGCGGCGCGAGCGCCTGCGGCCGCTGATGCTCGTGTGGTTCCTCGCGCCGTTCTCCTTCGCGGGCTACACGGTGGCGCTGCCGTTGCACGCGACGCGGGCATTCGGCTGGGGTGCGAAGGAGCTGGGCTGGCTGTTCGTCGTGATCGGGATGATCGCCGCCGCGGTGCAGGGGTTTCTGTTCGGGCGGCTCGAGCGGCACACCGGGGCGCGCGCCTTGCTCATCGCCGGGCTGTTCGGGATGGCGGCGAGCATCGCCGCGGTGCCGTCCGCGACAGGCGGCCTCCAGCTGTACGCCCTCACGGTGCCGCTCGCCTTCGCGAACAGTCTGTTCGCGCCGGCGGCGTCGGGACTCGTCTCCATCTATGCCGACCCCACGGAGCAAGGCACCATTCTCGGCGCCGCGCAGGCGTTCGGCGCGCTCGGCCGGAGCCTGGGCCCTCTCGCCGCGGGATGGACGTACGACGGGCTCGGGCAGATGGCGACGTTTCTGGTGGCGGGCGCGATAATGCTGGCGGCTGGAGTGAACAGTATGCAGTTGTCCAGGCCCGGCAACGGCTAGACGCACAGACGCGCAGTGGTGAACAGTTTGAGGAAACAGGTGTTCCTCGCACCTGTCGCCTGTTCTCCCCTGTGCGTCTGCGCGTCTAGCTTATGTCTAGCCTACAGCCTGTTGTCCGCCTCATATTCTCCTGTCCCCACCGGAGTGAGCTGCGCCCATGCGCGTATACAAGACACCGGAGATCCGCAACGTGGCGGTTGTGGGCCACGGCGCGAGCGGCAAGACTTCACTGGTCGATGCGCTCGCGTTCGTGGCCGGCACCAGCAAACGCCACGGCGCCGTGAAGGACGGCACGGCCCTCACCGATTACACTCCCGACGAAATCGAGCGCAAATACTCCATCAATCTCGCGCTGGCGGTCGCCGAGTGGATGGACACCAAGCTCAACCTCATCGACACGCCCGGCTATCTCGACTTCACGGGGGAGGCGCTGGCGGGTGTGTACGCGGCGGACGGCGCCGTGGTGGTCGTCTCGGCCACGGGCGGGGTCGAGGTGGGCACCGAGAAAGTCTGGGACTACTGTGAGGGGCGCGGCATCCCGCGACTGTTTTTCGTTTCGCTGATGGACAAGGAGCACGCCGGCTTCGAGCGGGTGTACGAGCAGATCAAGCGGCAGCTCACGCCCAAGGTGATCCCGGTGGAGATCCCCGTGGGCGAAGGCCCCGACTTCCATGGGATCATCAATCTGTTCTCGAAGAAGTGTCACCTGTACAAGAAGGGCACCAAGGCGGGCGAGTACGAGGAGGTGGACGTCCCGGTGGAGTACGGCGAGCGGTTCGACCGCTACTCAAAGGAGCTGATCGAGCGCATCGCCGAGACCGACGACACGCTGCTCGAGCGTTACCTGGGCGGCGAGGAGATCGGGCGGGACGAGGCGATCGCCGCCATGAAGGCGGGGATGGCAAAGGGCGAGCTGTTCCCGCTGTTCTGCGGAGCAGCGGAGCTGACCTACGGCACACGCGCCCTCTTGTCCAAGATGGCGGAGCTCTTCCCCGCGCCCCACGAGCGTCCCCCCGTGGAGGCCCAGAGGTGGGGCAGTGCCGAGCGCGTGATGCTGCGGGCGGAGGACGGCGGCCCGTTCGTCGCGCAGGTGTTCAAGACGATGTCCGAGCCGCATGTGGGGGACGTGACCTACTTCCGCGTCTATTCCGGCACGGTGCGCAACGGGCAGGACGTGTACAACGCCCCGCGGTCCGCGGTCGAGAAGCTGAACCATTTGTGCGTCAGCGTCGGGAAGGACCGCTTCGAGATCGCCGAGCTGCACGCCGGCGACATCGGGGTGGTCGCAAAGCTGCGCGACACACACACCAACGACACGCTGTCCACCCGGGACGCGCCGATCGTGCTGCGCAAGATCCCGTTCCCGGAGCCCGTCATCACGGTGGCGATCGAAGTGAAGCAGCGCGGCGAGGAGGAGAAGCTGTCGAACGGCCTGCACAAGCTGCACGAGGAGGACCCCACGTTCCAGCACGAGTACAATGCGGAGCTGCAACAGACGCTGATCCGCGGGCTGGGCGAACGGCATCTCGAGATCATCGTAGGCCGGCTGGCGCGCAAGTACGGCGTGCACGCCGTTACCACGAAGCCGCGGGTCGCCTATCGCGAGACGTTCCGGGGGAAGGCCGAGGGCCAGGGGAAGCACAAGAAACAGACCGGCGGCCGCGGCCAGTACGGC
>Ga0209155_1001353_pt1 | contig 11657 bp, 7 predicted proteins | sample GraSoiAngelo_122_FD_185879 | JGI IMG/M metagenome (GOLD analysis project Ga0209155, IMG submission 185879) | Grasslands soil microbial communities from the Angelo Coastal Reserve, California, USA - 14_0927_02_20cm (SPAdes) (version 2) | ecosystem: Environmental > Terrestrial > Soil > Grasslands ...
CATCGGATCCGTGTCCGGACGGGGGCTCCACCACCTCGTGTACGAAGTGGTGGACAACTCGGTGGACGAGGCGCTCGCCGGTTACAGCACGCAGATCGACGTCACCATCCACGGCGACAATGCGATCACCGTGGTGGACAACGGCCGCGGCATCCCGGTCGATATCCACAAGACCGAGAAGAAGCCCGGCGTCGAGGTGGCGCTCACGGTGCTTCACGCGGGTGGCAAGTTCGACAAGAGCACGTACAAGGTCTCGGGCGGACTGCACGGCGTCGGTGTCTCGGTCGTGAACGCGCTGTCGGAGAAGCTCGAAGTGTGGGTGGACCGCGACGGCAAGCGCCATCACATGGCGTTCGAGCGCGGCGAAACCACGAAGAAGCTGGAGGTCATCGGCAAGGCGAAGGGCACAGGCACGACCGTTTGGTTCAAGCCCGACACGAAGATCTTCACGGAGACGCGCTTCGACTACGCTACGATCGCCACCCGGCTGCGCGAGCTGGCGTTCCTGAACAAGGCCCTCACGATCACGCTCAAGGACGAGCGCAAGGGACAGCAGAAAGAGGAGACGTTCTTCTACAAGGGCGGACTCGCCGAGTTCGTGAAGCACCTGCTCGGCAACCGCAAGTCCCTGCACCCCAAGCCGATCACGTTCGAGACCACGCGAGAAGGTGTCGTCGTCGAAGGCGCGATCCAGTACGACGACGGCTACAACGACAACACGCTTTCCTTCGTGAACAACATCAACACGCACGAAGGTGGGACGCACCTCACGGGGTTCCGCGCGGCGCTCACCCGTACCATCAACGAGTGGGCGAAGAAGGACGGTCTCCTCAAGAAGGAAGAGTTCACTCTCACGGGGGACGACATCCGCGAAGGCCTGACCGCCGTACTGCACGTCAAGGTGAAGGATCCTCAGTTCGAAGGACAGACCAAGACCAAGCTCGGCAACTCCGAGGTCGAGGGCGTCGTGAAGACCGTGGTCAACGACGCCCTGGGCGACTTTTTCGACAAGAGCCCGAGCGTGGCACGTACCATCATCGCGAAGGCGGTGAGCGCGGCGCGGGCGCGCGAGGCGGCACGCAAGGCGCGCGAGCTGGTCCGCAAGCGGAGCGGCCTCGAGGGGGGATTGCTCCCCGGCAAGCTGGCCGACTGCAGCGTCACCGATCCCAAGCTCACCGAGCTGTATCTCGTCGAAGGCGATTCCGCGGGCGGCTCGGCCAAGCAGGGTCGGGACCGCAGCTTCCAGGCGATCCTCCCGCTGCGGGGCAAGATCCTCAACGTGCAGAAGGCGCGGATCGACAAGATCCTGTCCAACGAGGAAATCCGGACCATCATTACCGCAATCGGGACGGGCGTAGGCGAGGACTTCAAGATCGACGACGCGCGCTATCACAAGATCATCATCATGACGGACGCCGACGTGGACGGCGCGCACATCCGCACCCTGCTCCTCACGTTCTTCTACAAGGAAATGAAGTTCCTGATCGATGCGGGGTACATCTACATCGCGCAGCCGCCGCTGTACCGCGTCGCCAAGGGCAAGGAAGAGTTCTACGCCTACGAAGAAAAGGAGCGGGACGCCTACGTGAAGCGACTCACGAACGGCGAAGGCGGCCACGGGAACGTCATGATTCAGCGCTACAAGGGCCTGGGGGAGATGAACCCCGACCAGCTGCGCAACACGACGATGGATCCGGCCCGTCGCACGCTCCTCAAGGTGACCATGGAGGACGCGTTCGAGGCATCACAGCTGTTCGAGACGTTGATGGGCGACGAGGTCGAGCCGCGCCGCAAGTTCATCGAGGAGAACGCGAAGTTCGTGCGGAACCTCGACATCTAGGGTCTAGCGCTTCAGCTGCTCGACGCCGGCCTTCGTGACCCGATGTGAGATCAACGGCAACGGCTTTTCGGTGAGCTTGTCGCCGATCGCAATCGCCTGCTGCAACGCCTCGAACCCGAGCTTGATCCCCGCCGGATCCTTCGCGAACACCGAGGCGATCGGCTCCCCCCCCGGGATCTTGTCGCCCGGCTTCACCGTGATCACGAACCCGACCGTGGGATCCACCGCATCGTCCACCGCGAGACGCCCCCCACCCATGGCGACGACCGCCCGGCCGATGATCTTCGGGTCCACCCGCTGGACCACGCCCGTGCGGGGCGCGTTGTACACCTCCACCTCCTGCGCTTGGGGAAGCACCGAGGCATCCTCGACCACCTTGGGGTTGCCACCTTGCGCCTCGATCACGCGCTCGAACTTCTCGGCGGCGAGCCCCGACCCGAGTGCGTTCTCGAGGCGGTGGCGCGCCTTCTTCGAGGTCTTCTCCACACCGGCCGCGAGCAGCATCTCGACGCCCAGGGCGTAGGTCACCTCCATCAGATCCGCAGGCCCCTCCCCGCGCAGCGCGAGGATCGCCTCTTCGGTTTCGAGCACGTTGCCGCAGGCGCGCCCCAGCGGGCGGTCCATGGCGGTGAGCAGCGCCACGGTGGGGCACCCGCGGTCCTCGCCGAGCGCGATCATCGTCTGCGCGAGCTCGAGACTCTGCTCCACCTTGGGGAGGAACGCGCCGGTGCCGCGCTTCACGTCCAGCACGAGCGCGTTCAGCCCTTCGGCGAGCTTCTTCGACATGATGCTGGCGGCAATGAGGGGAATCGCCGCGACCGTGCCCGTCACGTCGCGCAGCGCGTACAGCCGACGGTCGGCGGGGGCGATCTCGGGGGTCTGCCCGATCATCGCGCAGCCGAGCTTCATCACCTGAGCCTTGGCTTCCGTCAGGGACAATCCCGTGCGGAACCCCGGGATCGCCTCGAGCTTGTCGAGGGTGCCGCCGGTGTGGCCCAGCCCGCGGCCCGACATCATCGGCACGGCCACGCCGCACGCCGCCACAAGCGGCGCGAGCACCAGCGACACTTTGTCGCCGACGCCGCCGGTCGAGTGCTTGTCGACGCGCGGTGTCCCCCACGAGTCGAACGCGAGCCGCTGGCCGGAGGCAAGCATCGCATCGGTGAGAGCGGCGAGCTCCTGGCGCTCGAGCCCGCGGAGCACAACCGCCATGAGCAGCGCCGACATCTGGTAGTCGGGGATGCGGTCCGCGGTGTACGCGGCGACCAGGGCGGACCACTCCTCCGGCGTAAGCGTACCGCCGTCGCGCTTGCGCTCGATGAGCGGCACGACCAACATTACCGGCCCCCCTCCTCACGGAGTCCTCGATGCGCGGCGCCGCGTCCCTGCTGATCTGCCTCGCCCTGCCCGCGGTGCTGGCCGCTCAGGCGCAGCCCACGGTGGCGGAGCACATCGCGCTGGGCGACAGCGCGCACGCGGCCCTCGCGCCGCAGCAGGCGCTGGGGCACTATCGCGCCGCGCTCGCTCACGATTCCACGAACTACGCCGCCCTGTGGAAGGCGGGGCGCGAGGCCGTCGACATCGCGAAGCAGATCGAGGGCAAGGACGACTCCTCCAAACAGGTCCGGGACAGCCTCTACGTCATGGCGCGCGCGTACGGCGAGGCCGCGGTGCGAGTAAACCCCAACGGGGCGGATGGGCACTTCACCATCGGGCAGGCGCTGGGCCGGCTGTCGCGCACCAAAGGCGGCAAGGAGCGCGTGCGCTTCGCCAAGATCATTTACGACGAAGGCATGAAGGCGCTCGAGTGCGACTCGACCCACGACGGGGCGAATCATCTGATCGGGGCGTGGCACGCCGAGGTCAAGCGGCTGTCGGGCTTCGAGAAATTCTTCGCCAAGGCGCTGTACGGCGGCGGATTCCTCGACAAGGGCAACTGGGAGGACGCGCAGAAGTACCTCCAGAAGGCCGTCGCCCTGAAGCCGCAGAACATCTTCCACCGGCTCGAGCTGGGCGAGGTGTACGTCGACGTCGGCAAATACTCCAAGGCGCGGGAGCAGTTCACGGCGATCGAGGGGCTCCCGATCGCGGACGTGCTCGACCACGAATACAAGCAGGAAGCCAAACAGGTCCTCGCAGACATCAAAGGCGAGAAAGACGAGAGCTAGCGCCGCCCCATCAGGCGCTCGATCTCGGCCGTGGTCCTCGGCGCTTTGGCGGAGAGCCACTCCGCCCCGGTCGCGGTCACCAGCACGTCGTCCTCGATGCGCACGCCGAGGCTCTCCTGCGCCAGGTAAATCCCCGGCTCGATCGTGAGCACCATCCCCGCCTTGAGTGGCGTGCCGTAATCGCCCACGTCGTGCACGTCCATACCGAGCCAGTGCGACAGGCCGTGAATGAAGTAGGCGTCGCAGGTCTCCGCACCGCACAGCGTGCCGGAATGCGTGCGCATATAGTTGCGCGCGACCCGGTTGAGCTGCGCGATGGTCGTGCCGGGACGGGTCGAATCGAACGCGACCTGCTGCGTCGCCAGCACGAGGTCGTAAATCGCCTTCTGGCGCGTGGTGAACTTCCCGTTCACCGGGAACGTGCGCGTCACGTCGGCGGTGTACTGTCCCCACTCGGCGCCCGCGTCCACCACGACCAGGTCGCCGTCCCGGGTTTGCCGCCGACTGACGTCGTAGTGGAGCGTGGTGCTGTTGGGACCGCTGCCCACGATCGACGGATAGCCCACGCGATCGGCGCCGTTCCTCCGGAATGCCGCCTCGAGCACCGCCTCGATCTCGTACTCCCACACACCCGGGCGGGCCGCCTGCATCGCGGCAACGTGGCCGAGAACCGAGATATCGACGGCCTTCCGCATGCGCGCGATCTCGTCGGCGTCCTTTACGAGGCGCATCGAGTCCGCGCTGGGGCGCAGGTTCCGGACGTCGCGCCCCGCGAAGGTGAGCTCGCGGATCCGCTGCTCGTCGCGCGTCGTCTGGTCGAGGGGGACGTACAGGGGGCCGCGCACGCGGAACAGCGCGGCGGCCAGCGCGTCATCGAGCGAGTCGGTGGGGAGGACACGCGGGATGCCGCTGAGGCGGCCCGCCGTGCTGTCCGGTCCGAGCCGCAGGCCGGTCCAGCGCTCCTGGAGCGGGGTGCGGGGCGGCAGGAACAGCACGGTCTCGGAAGCGCCGCCGCCCGCGACGAGCAGGAGCCACGCGTCCTGAGTCTCGAGCTCGGTGAAGTAGAAGAACGTGTTGCTCTGGCGAAAGTCGTTGTCCTGGACGTAGTCGCGCTCGAGCTCGCGTTCGTGCGCGGCGGGCAGCAGCACGACGCCGCGGCCGATGCGGGCCAGCAGCGCGCGCCGCCGCGCGGCGACGCTCGCGGTGTCGACGGGACGACCCATGCCCGGCAACTCCGGCACCGGCGTCCAGGCGCCGAGCGGCGGCGGCGCGGGGCTCGGGCGCCCCTGTGCGGCGAGGACGGGCACGGCGACGCAAGCGGCAACAATGAGTGATCGCATGGGCTCCGAAGCTATCGCGCGCGCGCGCGCGCGGCAACTTGACGCCGCATCCGCCGGGGACGAAACTATGCCATGCCTCTCCCCTCCGCACTCGAGGCGCGCGTTGCCGAGCTCGAGCGCGAGCGCAAGCATCTGCTCGCCATCATCGAGATTCTCAAGGAAGTTTCCACCTCGCTCCATTTCATCGACATCCTCCAGGGCATCGCGCGTAAGCTGGGCGAGGCGTTCGGGTTGGACCGCTGCTCGATCTTTCTCGCCGAGCGGGGCGGCCGGTCCGTGCGGCTGGTCGCGTCCTACGAGGATCCCACCATTCGCAACTACGTGGTGGACCTGGAGCGCTACCCCGAGCTGAAACGCGCGATGCAGGGCGGCGAGACGGTGTTCATCCCCGACGCGGCCACCGACCCGAGTCTCAAACATGTGAAGGGCGAGCTCATCAGCCGCCGCGTGAAGTCCATCACGGTGGTGCCGATCACGTGGCGCGGTGTGGCGATCGGGGCGATTTTCCTGCGTACCTTCCGCGATGGCCCCACGTTCTCCGACGAGGACGTGCGATTCGTGCAGGTGGTGGCCTCGATCACGGCACAGGCGCTGCGCAACGCGCACCGCTACGAGCGCCTGGCGCAGCGCCAGCAGGAGACGGGGGAGACGATGCGGCGCATGGAGCTCGAGCGCGTGGCGCTGTTGTCGTTCCTGCGCCGCCTGCTCGGCGCATTCGGCGAGCGCGAGGGCGCCTGGGCCGAAGGGCTGCTGCCGCGCGCCTCGGCCGACGAGCTCGACCGGCTGGTGGGCGTCGCGATGGCCGTCATTCAAGAGGAAGCCAAAGGTCGGTGAAGGGTCCTGCCGCCCGAGCCGCCGAGCTGCGGCGGCTCATCGAGCGCGCCAACTACGCCTATTACGTACTCGACAAGCCGGAGATGTCCGACGCCGAGTACGACCGCCTGTTCCGCGAGCTGCAGGAGCTCGAGGCCAAGCATCCCGAGCTGCGCACCCCCGACAGCCCCACGCAGCGCGTCGGCGTGGAGCCCGCGACGGCGTTCAAGAAGCACCGCCACCTCGTGCCGATGCTGTCGCTCGCCAACGCGTTCAACGAGGCGGAGCTCGCCGAATGGGAAAACCGCAACGCCCGGCTCGTCCCGGAGGTTCGCACCGCCGGCTATGCGCTCGAAGTGAAGATCGACGGCGCCGCCGTGAGTCTCACGTACGAGAAGGGACTCCTCGTCGTCGGCGCGACGCGCGGGAACGGCCTGGTCGGCGAGGACGTCACGGCCAACCTCCGTACCGTGGTGGACGTGCCGCTGCGGCTCACGGGAAAGGGCTGGCCCAGGCTGATGGAGGTGCGCGGCGAGGTCTATCTCTCCAAGTCCCGCTTCGTACAGCTCAACCGCGAGCGCGAGGAGGCGGGCGAGCCCACCTTCGCCAACCCGCGCAACGCCGCCGCGGGCTCGCTGCGCCAGCTCGACCCCAAGATCACGCGCAGCCGCGGCCTGCGGATCTTCTGCTTCCACGTCGAAGCGTCCGGCCAGAAGCTGCCCGTCGCGACGCAGCACGAGCTGCTCGAGCAGCTCACCGCGTGGGGGTTCCCGGTCGAAGCGCACCACGCCCTCGTCCCCGACCTCGCACACGCCAACACGGAGATCACCAAGCTCGAGACGCTCCTCCCCGCGCTCGACTATGGCGCCGACGGCGTCGTCGTGAAGGTCAACCCGCTCAAGCTGCACGTCGAGCTGGGGACGGTGGGGAATCGCGAGCCGCGTTGGGCCATCGCCCGCAAGTTCGCGCCCGAGGTCCAGATCACCAAGCTCAAGGAAATCCGGATCAATGTCGGACGCACCGGCGCACTCAACCCGTATGCCGTGCTCGAGCCCGTGGAAATCGGGGGTGTCACGGTCACCACCGCCACGCTCCACAACTTCGACCTGATCGAAGCGAAGGACATTCGCGAGGGCGATTGGGTGGAAGTCACGCGTGCCGGCGAGGTGATCCCGCAGGTGCTCGGACCGGTGCGCGAGCGTCGCACCGGGAAGGAGCGCAAATTCAAGCGCCCGGAGCGCTGCCCCGTCTGCCATTCGAAGGTCGAGTACCCGTCGGACGAGGTGATGGCCTACTGCTCCAACGTCTCGTGCCCGGGCCGGATCCTCGAGAGCATCGTCCATTTCGCCGCCGTGATGGACATTCGCGGCCTCGGATACGAGCGGGTGCGCGCGCTGCTCGATGCCAAGCTGATCAAGGACGTCGCCGATCTGTACGAGCTCACGCCGGCGCAGCTGCTCAAGCTCGAAGGGTTCGCGGAAAAATCGGCTCAGCAGCTCGTCGACGCCATCCAGGCGTCCAAGCAGCAGCCCCTCTCGACGCTGCTGCACGCACTCGGTATCCGCCACGTGGGCGCGCAGGTGGCGAAGCTGCTCGCCCGCCACTTCGGCACCATGAAGGCGCTCCGCAACGCCGCGGTCGAGGAGATCAGCAAGATCCGCGGCGTCGGGATGGCGATCGCGGAAGCGGTGGCGGGGTTCTTCGACGAGACCAAGAATCGCAAGCTGCTCGAGCGCCTGGAGAAGCTCGGGCTGAACTTCACCGAGCCGACCGTCACCGAGGGGAAGGGCCCGCTGGCGGGACAGACGTATGTCGTGACCGGCACCCTGCCGTCGCTCTCCCGGACGAAAGCAGCCGAGCTGATCGAGGCGGCGGGCGGGCACGTCGCGGACAGCGTCTCGAAGAAGACCACCGCCCTCGTCGTGGGCGCCGACGCGGGGTCCAAGTTCGAGAAGGCCAAGGCGCTCGGCATCCCGATCATCGACGAGGCGGAACTCTTGCGCCGCGCACGCGCCAAACCCTAAGTTGGCGTCCCAGATGCGCGCCCCCCCCTCCGCCGCCGCGACCGAAGCCCTCACGATCGGCCGCACCGCCCTGCGGCAGCTCCACGACAGCCTGCTCCGCGATGCGCCCGACCTCACCGTCCCCATCTTGCAGGAGGTCGGTTTCTCCGCCGGCGCAGGCGTCTTTCAGGCGTTCTGCGTCTGGCTCCCCGCGGAGACAGGCGTCGCGCACCCCGATGACCTCGACGCCGGCCGGCTGAACGACGTCCTGTCCGCGTTCTTCCAGGCGACGGGGTGGGGTTCCGTCAGCGTCGCGCCGCTCGGCCACGCGGCGCTCGTCCTGGACTCGAGCGACTGGGCCGAAGCGGCCCCCGGGAGCGCCCAGGAGCCGATGTGCTTCTTTTCGTCGGGGATGCTCGCCGACTTCTTCGGCCGGCTGTCGGGAGAGCCCGTCGCCGTGATGGAGGTCGAGTGTCGATCCCGGAACGACGAGCGGTGCCGGTTCCTGTCCGCCTCCCCGGATACACTGAATGTCGTCTACGAACAGATGAAAGAGGGGAGAGGGTACGAAGAGGCGCTTCGCCCCGTGTGAAGCCCCCGGCGTGCTGGAGTACTAGCGGCGAGCCACCGACACCCCCTCGAACCGCACCGACGGCGCCCAGCGGGACCCCGTCCAGCGCGCGTCGTCCCCGAAACCCCCGACCTGTTTCCACAGCTCGTAGGCGTTCCCGGCGACGGCGGCGTCCTTCACGCGACCCGTGATCGCGCCCCGCTCGATTCGATACGCCAACGCGACCGGGTGGCTGAACGCCCCCCCGGTCACGTTCCCCTGTCCCACGCCGATCAGCTCGTCGACCAACAAGCCATCTCGGATGTCTCCCAGCAGACCGCCGCCCAATTGTAGGGGCGCAGCATGCTGCGCCCCTACCTCGTTGAGCGCCCCCACGTGGTTCAGGACGATGTTGGTGTATGCCGGCACCGGCTTCCCGAAGATCCCACGCTGCCCGTTCCCGGTACTCCTGGTCTTCGCGCGCGCGGCCGTCTCCAGGTCGTAAATGAACCGCTGCACGACGCCACCTTCGACGAGAGCCAGCGTCCGAGAGGGCACGCACTCATCATCCAGGGGGCGAGACGCGATACGACCGCCATGCAGAGGATCGTCGGTGAGGGAGAACCGCGGGTCGAACGCCTGCTCCCCGACCTTCGCCTCCAGAGGGGAAATGCCCTGGAGCACCGCCTTTCCAGAAAGAGCTTGCGTCACCGGAAGCATCAGCGCCGACAGGCCAGCAGGAGTGAAGACGACGGGGAGAGCTCCTTCGGGCGCCGCGACCACGCGCAGCGCATGATCGAGGCGCGCGTTGATCGAGGCGACCAGGGCCGCCAGCGCCTCGTCCGAGGGAAGATCCGCTCCCTCGAACGCGTCGGAGACCACGAGCACGTCGTCGCCGGCGATGCGCCACACGTCGGCGCTCACCCCGAATCCCGTCCCGCGATACTCGCCGGCGGCCCCCGCGGAGTTAGCGACCCGCGTCGCCGTCACTTCACGCTCGATGGCGACGTTGACCCGGCATCCCTCGCGCTCGAGCCGCGCCAGGAGCGAGCGCCCGATGCCGATCAAGTCGACGAGGGACGCATTCGCCGCCCGGTCGAAGAACGTCGTGACGGTGGGCAGCGTCGCCGGGGGGGACGGGGGCCCGGGAAACTCGACGTCCAGTGCCTCGCCCAGCTCGGCCGATGCCAAGGCGCGATCCAGTAGGGGCGCAGCATGCTGCGCCCCTCCGTCGCCGCCCACCGCCGTAGTTCCCGCGACCCCGATGCGCCCGCGGTGACGCACGCGGAGATTCGCCCCCGCTTCTTCGGTGGTACCGGCCGACTTGAGTCGCCCCCATTCGAAGGCGACCGTCGTCCGCTCGAACCGACGCCACAGCCCATCGGCGCCGCCGTCGGCGCGGCGCCGGGCCAGATCGACGAGCCGCGCGATCACGCCTTCCCCACTGCGCCGCCGACCAGCGCCTCCTCGATACGGACGTGCGGCGCCCCTTCGGTCACCGGGAGCGGGTACTGGCCGGCCTTCCCGCACCCGCCACCCATCTGGTTCCAGCGGAAGTCGGCCCCGATATGATCGATGCGATCGAGGGTCTGGAACAGGTTCCCCGCGAGCACGACGTCCTTCACGAGCTCCGCCACCCGCCCATCACGGATCATGCGGCCGTAGGCGGCCGTGAACGAGAAGTTCTCGAGCATCGTCTGGCCGCCGAACGCGCCGCAGGCGTACACCCCGAGCTTGACGTCGCCGATCAGGTCCTCGAAGCTTCCGCCCCCCGGGGCGCCCGCGATGTAGGTGTTGGTCATGCGCACGATCGGCGGGTGACGGAACGAGATCGCGCGAGCGTTGCCGGTCGGCCGCTCGCCCATCGCGGCGGCGGTCTCGCGCGAGTGCAGCCGGCCGACCAGGATCCCGTCCTTGATGAGCGCGGTGTCCTGGGTGGGTGTTCCCTCATCGTCGAACGGCAGCGTCCCGCGCAGGCCGGAGGCCGCGCCGTTGTCTCCCACATTGAGGACCGGCTTCCCGAAGCGGCGGCCCAGGGTCATCATCTCGCGCGCCTGCGGGTTCTCGTATACGAAGTCTGCTTCCGAGAGGTGCCCGAACGCCTCGTGGATGAACACGCCGGCCAGCTCGGGATCGAGGATCACGGGATACGTGCCGCCCTTCACCATCGGCGCGTCGAGCAGCTGCACCGCCCGCTCCGCGACCTCGCGGAACCCCGCCGCCTTGTCCTGCACCGAGTTCCAGCCGCGGCGCAACCCGATCGACTCGAGTCCCTTCTCGATGGTGCCGTCCCGGCGCGCCACCGCGGTCCCCGAGAGCGTGACTTCGGGCCGCAGCTCGTGCAGCCGCGTGCCCTGCGAGTTCACGTACCAGTATTCGCTCACCTCGTCGCGGTACACGGCAAGGGTGTCGACGATCCGGTCGCTCACACCGAGCATGACGCCGTTGTACGCTTCGAGCAGCCGCTTCTTCTCCGCGATGGGCACGCCGCGCACGTCCCCGTCGAGATCGAGGAGGGCGTCGGCCTGATGCGGGGGGACGTCGGCGAGGCGGATGGGCGGGTCCACCGGCACGGCGCGCGACAGCTCGCCCGCGCGCGCCACCATCGCCTCGAGCCGGTCCAGCGAGGTGAACGACGCGACGCCCCAGCCGCCGCCCGCGTGCAGCGCGCGCACGAAGCCGCCCTGGTCCTCGCTGGCGGTGGCGGATTCCAGCCGCCGGCCGCGGAAGGTCACCGCCGTGCTCCAGGTGCGTTCGACGCGGATTTCAGTGTAAGCGGCGCGGGAGCGGGCGAGCGCCGCGGTCAGCCGGTCGATCAACCGCCGAGTTCCTTGAGCTTCGCGGCGTAATCGGGCCGCATCACGATCTCCCCGTCGATGATGACCTCACGGTCCCAGGGAAGAATGATGAAGTTGTCGGTCTCGAGCGCGTAGAAGTCCGGCC
>Ga0209155_1001359_pt1 | contig 11621 bp, 10 predicted proteins | sample GraSoiAngelo_122_FD_185879 | JGI IMG/M metagenome (GOLD analysis project Ga0209155, IMG submission 185879) | Grasslands soil microbial communities from the Angelo Coastal Reserve, California, USA - 14_0927_02_20cm (SPAdes) (version 2) | ecosystem: Environmental > Terrestrial > Soil > Grasslands ...
CATCCTGTCAGCGGCCCGCAACAACGCCCAGCGCATCGGCGCCGATATGGTGCTGCTGCTCGATACGCACGGCCGCGTGCTCACCTCGACGGCGCCGGCCGCCGCCGAGGCCGCCGGATCGCTCGCGAGTCTGATCGGGGATATGTCCAGCGTGCGCGATCGGCCCAACTTCCGGGTGTTTGGCGCGCATGCGTATCAGTTCTTCCTCGCGCCGGTGCGCACCCCGGAGACGATTGCCTGGGTCGCGATGGGGTTCGTGGCCGATGACGCGCTGGCGCAGAAGATCCGCGATCTGGTCGGATCGCAGGTCGCGATCCTCACCCACGGGTCCGACGGGGTCGTACGCATCGCCGCGACGCTGCCCGGCGGCGAGCGAACCTCCGCGGCGGGCCCCGCGGGCGCGTTCCCGGCGCCGAGCGACCTGCCGCACATCACGCGCCTGCGGGACACGGACTACCTGAGCTTCGCGCGGCGCCTCGACTCCCGCGGGGACGCGGTCGACCTCATCCTGCTGAAGCCGCTGCCGGAGGTGCTCGCGCCCTATCGCGACCTGCGCGACGCCATGCTGCTGATCGACGGCATCGCGCTCATCCTCGCCGCCGTGATCGGCGCGCTGCTCGGACGCAGCGCCACCCGTCCGATCGGCGAGCTGATGCGCGCCGCGCGGCGCATCGAGCAGGGGCAGTACGAAACCGCGGTGAGCGTCTCCGGGGGAGACGAGTTTCGCCGGCTCGCCGCCACCTTCAATGCCATGCAGAGCAACATCGCGGCACGCGAAGCGGACATCACCCACCACGCCTACCACGACCCGCTGACGCAGCTGCCCAACCGGGCCCTGGTCACGCGCCAGCTCGAGAGCCTGGTGAGCGGCACCGAGGGCCCCTCGAGCGCGGCGCTGGTGCTCATCGAGCTGCGCAACCTGCGCGACATCAACACCTCGCTCGGACACCAGGTGGGAGACGAGGTGCTGCGCGAAGCCTCCAGGCGGCTCAAGCACAACACCGCCGCCGCCGACACGGTCGCACGCCTCGGTGAGACTCAGCTGCTGGTGATCGCGCGCGGCTGCTCCGCCGAGCGCTCGCTGCTGTACGCCGAGCAGCTGGTCGCGGTGATGCGCAGCGGCTTTCATCTGGCGGGCGTAGCTCTCGATCTGCGCCTGGCGTGCGGCGTGTGCCTGTTTCCTGCTCACGGCCGCAGCGCGGATGAGCTGCTGCAGCGCGTGCAGGTGGCTCTGGAGGATGCCGACGAGGCGCGCGCGCGGGTGGCGATGTACCGTGCCGGACAGGACGAGCAGCATCGCCGCCGCCTCACGCTGATCACCGATCTCACCAGCGCCATCGATCAGGACCGTCTCACGCTGGTGTATCAGCCCAAGGTCGCGATGGCGACCCGCTCGGTCAAGAGTCTCGAGGCCCTGGTGCGCTGGACTCATCCGCAGCTCGGGGCGGTGTCGCCGGCGGAATTCGTGCCGCTGGCGGAGAGCACCGGCGGGTCGCGCCGGCTCACCAACTGGGTACTCGCCGCGGCGGTGCGGCAGATGGGCGAGTGGCGCCGCGCGGGTCTGGAGCTGGACCTGGCGGTGAACCTGTCGGCTCCCGACATTCTCGACCCGGATCTGTGCGATGCGATCCTGCAGTTGCTGCGCCAGCATCGGGTGGACCCCACGACCCTGCTACTGGAGATCACCGAAAGCGCGGTGATGCGCGATCCACAGGTCGCGGTGCGCAACATGCAACTGCTGCGCATCGCCGGAGTACGTTTCTCGATTGACGATTTCGGTACCGGGCACTCCTCGCTGTCGCAGCTGAGCGTGCTGCCGGTCGATGAGCTGAAAATCGACCGCTCGTTCATTTCCCAGGCCGACGGCGGCGCGGTCACCATCGTCACTTCGACCATCGAGCTCGGCCACAGCATGGGGCTGAAGGTCGTCGCCGAGGGAGTGGAGGAGCCGGCCGCCTGGAACCTGCTGCGCCGGCTGGGTTGCGACTTCGCGCAAGGCTATCTGATCAGTCCGCCGCTCCCCGCGGCGCAGGTCGCGGCGTTCATCTCCAGGGCCAACCAGCTGCTGCCGGCCTCGGACTCCACCGTGCTGCAGCTGCGGGCACTCGAGCAGCTGACGGAGCGCTCCGGGCGCTGAGGCTGCTGGGCCACCCGGCGGTGCCTGGATCCCGTGCGCCAGTTCCCGGCGAGGGCCCGGACAGTGCGCGTGTGGCAAATACGACACGGTCACTTGTGCCGCTCCCGGCGCATAAGGTATCGTCCGCGCCGGTTCGTGACCGTTCCCTTTCCTGCCGCCTGCCGCCCGCCTCGTTTGCGAGTTGGCTTCCGAGTCTGAAAAGCCGAATCGTTCTCGACCAGGTGGCAGTGCGCGCGCCGACGAGTCAAGTAGGTCAGCGCTCCTGCTAGTACTTTTCTTTCAGGAGTTTGATTGCATGACGAAGATCTATGTTGGCAACCTGCCATTTTCCGCTACTGACGCCGAGATCCGCGAGCTGTTCGCGGCGCACGGCACCGTCGAGTCGGTGAGCATCATCACCGATCGCGACACCGGCCGGCCGCGCGGCTTCGGGTTCGTTGAGATGTCACGCGCCGATGCGTCGCGCGCCATCCAGAATCTCAACGGCAAGGAGCTGGGCGGGCGTCCGCTGCGGGTGAATGAGGCCCAGGAGCGCACCAGCGGCGGCGGCGGCAACCGCGGCGGCGCACCGAAGCGCTGGTAAGCGTCAAGGCTGCCAAGGGCCGGTCGTGCGTGCCCGCGAGGGCGTCGGCGACCGGCCTTTCTCATTATGTGAAGAGCGAATCGGAGCAGTTTCTCATGGGAAAAGGCGATCCAAGAACCCGCCGCGGCAAGCTCTACCAGGGCTCGTTCGGCAAGTCGCGCCCCAAGGACCCGGCGAAGAGAAAGAAGAAAGCGGCCCAGGCCGCGAAACGCTGAGCGCACAGCCGCGCGCGCGCCTGCGGCAGGCGCGGGCCGGCGCGGGCTCACTCCTGCCTACACGCGCTAGCCTAGGCGAACGGCGTGGTGGACGGGGCCGCCGACGGCCGCGTCTTGCGCTCCAGGCACTCACGGACGATCTCGAGCGCCGGGCGCTCGTTGGGCGGCAACTCCGCGGTGCTTGATTTCAAGGGCGTCGTGCGGCTGCCCCAGCGCACCAGGTGCGCGCAATAGCTCAGGCCGCCGCCGAACCCGGGCATCAGCAGCAGCGCTCCCGGGCGCACCCGCCGCTCCTCGAGCGCCTCGCACAGCGCGACCGGGACGGTGGCCGCCGACATGTTGCCGTAGCGCTGGATGTTCACGTACACCCGCTCCATCGGCACGTGCGCGCGCTTGGCGACCGCCTCGATGATGCGCAGGTTCGCCTGGTGCGGCACCACCAGGTCCACGTCCTGGGGCCTGAAGCTCAGCCGCGCGAGCGTGTCCTCACAGGCACTGCTCATGCCCTGCACGGCGCGCTTGAAGATCTCCTGCCCCTCGAATTGCCAGCGGGTGATGCCGTAGAGCACGCCGCGGTTGGCATAGCGCCCGCCCATGCCGTGCACGCGCAGGATCTCGCGCGCATCCCCGTAGCAGCCGAGCTTCTCGGCGAGCACGCCTTCCTCGCGCTCGCTGGCCTCCAGCACCACCGCCGCCGCGCCATCGCCGAACAGCACCGCGACATCGCGGTCGCTCCAGTCCATGAAAGGTGAGATGAGCTCCGCGCCGATCACCAGGGCGTTGCGCACCACCTGGGTGCGGATGAGCGCGGTGGCGGCCGACAGCCCGTAGAGAAAGCTGGTGCAGGCGGTGTTGATGTCGAAGGCCGCCGCGGCCGGCGCGCCGATGCGCACCTGGATGCCTGAGGCCATGTTCGGCACCTGGTCCTCGTGACTGCAGGTGCCGAACACGACGAGCTCGATGCTGCTGCCGGAGATTGCGGCGGCGGCGAGCGCGCGCGCCGCCGCGACGTACGCGAGCTCCTCCAGGCCGACGTGGGAAATGCGCCGCTCGCGGATGCCGGTGCGGCTGACGATCCAATCGTCGCTGGTGTCGAGCAGGCCCGAGAGATCGTGGTTGCTGAGCACCGCCGGCGGCAAGCACTTGCCCCAGCCGGTGATGGCCGCGTGGATCACAGTCACGCCCCCCTCATGCTTGAAAGAATAGCAGGCCGCGCGGCCATGCTGGCGTTCTACTGGATCGCCGATGAGGCCTACGCCGCCGCCGGCGGCGGCCTGGCGTCCGGTGCGTAGTCGAACGAGTCGAAGTACAGGCGCTGCGTGGACAATCCGTGCCGCGGGAAGTGTGTGCGCATCGCTTCGATCATCGCGGGCGGGCCGGCGGCGTACACCTCGAAGCGCGCAAGGTCCGGGTAGTCGGCGAGCAGGGCCTCGTGCACCCAGCCGGCGCGATGATGCGCGGCTTCGGCCGCGGAGGCCTCGGACAATACCGCGGTGAACTTGAGCTGCGGATGCCGCCGCACCCACTCCAGCACCAGCGCTTCCTCGTACACGTCCTGCGTGTGACGCGCGCCCCAGTAGAGGTGGAGGTCGCGCCGGATGCCCGTCTCGAGCATATGCCGCAGCATCGACTTCAGCGGCGCGAAGCCCGTACCGCCGGCCACCATGAGCACCGGGCCCAGGCCCTCGCGATAGCTGAACTGCCCGATGGGTCCCTCGATCCTCAGCAACGCGCCCGTGCCGAGGGAACCCACACCCGCGGCGGCCCCGAACAGCCGCTCGCTGAATCCTCCACCGTTGACCCGCCGCACGTGCAGCTCCAGAGCCTCGCTGTCGTGCGGCGGGCTGGCGATGGAGAAGCTGCGGCGCCGGCCGTTCTCGAGCAGCACATCCAGGTATTGCCCGGGATGGAAGCGCAGGCGCTCCACCGCCGGCAGTCGCAGCCACAACTGCATCACGTCGGGCGCGAGCGGGGTCAGGCGCGCAATCCGGCACGGCAGCGTCTTGATCTCCACATCCGCGACGCTGGCGATGAGGCGCGCCCGCACGGTGAGGTCCGAGTCCGCGCGCGCCTGGCACAGGAGAATGTCGCCGCGGCCCACTTCTTCGGCCGTGATGCCGAGCGGCGGGCCGTCAGGGTAGTGAATCGCGCCGGCCAGCAGTCGTGCCCGGCACGAGCCGCAGTGGCCGGACTTGCAACTGTGCGGCAGGTTGAGCCCGGCGCTGAGCGCGGCTTGCAGGATCGGCTGTCCCGGCGTGACGCGCAGCGTGCGCCCGTGCGGCTCGATGCGTACGCTGTGTTCTTCCGGGCTCAAGTGTCGCGCTCCTCCTCATCCGATCGCACGGCCGCGCCGTCACGAGGAGGGACTAGACTAGACGCTTGAGGACGCGCAGGCCAAGGAGATGCCATGTTCGTGAACCCCCCGGCGCAGGAGATCGCCCGGCTGCTGCGCGCCGCGCACACCATCGCGGTCGTGGGGCTCTCGGCCGATCGCGCCCGCCCGAGCCACGGCGTCGCGCATGCCCTGCAGCGCTTCGGCTACCGCATCATTCCCGTGACGCCCTCCGCGCAGATCATCCTGGGCGAGCCGGCGGTGCCCTCGCTGGATCAACTGCCGCAAGTACTGGGTGGCAGCGAGCGGGTCGACATCGTCGACGTGTTCCGCCGTCCCGAGCACGTCGCGCGAATCGTCAGCGACTGCATTCGCCTCGAGCTCCCGGCGCTGTGGCTGCAGGAAGGTGTGGTCGACCAGGCAGCCGCCGAGCGGGCGGTGCAGGCCGGGATCTTCACGGTGATGGACCTGTGCATCTTCAAGGAGCGCGCGGCGCTGCGTGAGTCGTAAGCGGCGCACGCGGCGCCGCTTGCGCGCCGGGTCCCCGGGCCGATCAGCGTGGTCCGCGCACGCGGTGTTTTGCGTTATGCTCCGGCGCAATGCGCATCGATTTCACGAAGATGCACGGGGTGGGCAACGATTTTGTCGTGTTCGATGCGCCCGCCGACCAGTCTGTGCTGCGGCCCGAGCTGCTGCGCAGTCTCGCGGATCGGCGCACCGGCATCGGCTTTGACCAGGCGCTGGTGCTGGAGCGGCCGCGGCGCGCCGCGGCGGCGGTGTTCTACCGGATTTTCAACTCCGACGGCGACGAGGTCGAGCAATGCGGCAACGGCGCGCGTTGCATTGCCGCGCTCCTGCACCAGCGCGGCGCCAGCAGCAACGGCGTGCTCACCCTCGACAGTCCTGCCGGGCTCGTGCGCGCGCGCATCGAGGCCGGGCATGAGGTATCGGTCGACATGGGCGTACCTGACTTCGACCCCCGTTCACTGCCCTTCGAAGCCCCGCGCGAGGCGGACAGCTACCCGCTGGAGGTCGCCGGGCGCACCCTGGATATCGGCGCGGTCTCGATAGGCAATCCGCACGCGCTCATCACCGTGGCCTCGGTCGAGGCGGCGCCGGTGGCGACGCTCGGACCGCAGATCGAGCGCCATCCGCGCTTCCCCAAACGCGTGAACGCGGGCTTTCTCGAGATCGTGGCGCGCGCTGAGGTGCGCCTGCGCGTGTACGAGCGCGGCGCCGGCGAGACTCCCGGCTGCGGCACCGGAGCCTGCGCGGCGGTCGCGGTGGGGCGCCGGCGCGGTCTGCTCGACGCGCAAGTGCGGGTGAGCGTGCGCGGCGGCGAGTTGCGCGTAAACTGGGCGGGTCCGGGGGAACACATCTGGCTGACCGGTCCCACAGAAATATCATTCGCAGGTCACGTCGAGGTCTAGAGCGCCATGACTACACGAGAGGCTCGCGGACTTACCGCGGCAGAGACCGAAGAGGAGTCCATTGCGGCCTATCTGCAGCGCAATCCTGATTTCTTCGAGCGCCACCAGGCGGTGCTGGCACGGCTGAGGTTGCCGCACGCGCGCGGCGGCACGACCATCTCGCTGGTCGAGCGCCAGATCGCGGTGTTGCGCGAGAAGCAGGCGGCTCTGGAGAACAAGCTCGCCGAACTGGTGCGGGTGGCCCGCGCGAACGACGCCATCTCGGAGCGACTGCACCGCTTCACGCGCCGGCTCCTGGGCGCCGTGCCGCGTGAGCAGGCCGTGGCGCGCATCGAAGCGGGGCTGCGCGAGGACTTCGACGCCTTCCACGCGGCTCTGGTACTGATCGGGGAACCGTCCGCTCCCGCCGCGTCACCGCGCTTCGTGCGCACCGTGCCGGCCAGCGACCCGAGCCTCAAGTCCTTTGAATCGCTGTTCAGCAGCGGCAAGCCGCGCTGCGGCCAGGCGCGCGACTCGCAGCGCGAGTTCCTGTTCGGGCCCGAGGGGCTGGAGATGGCCTCGGTGGCGCTGGTGCCGCTCGGGGACAAGGGCTCGGTGGGCCTGCTCGCGCTCGGCAGCGCCGACCGCGACCGCTTTCACCCCGCCATGAGCACCGAATTTCTCGCCCGCATGGCGGAGTTGATCGCCGCTTCGTTGAGCCCCACGCAGCGCTGAGGCCCCGGGCGCACGGATCATGACTGCCGCGGCGCTCGAGTGGATCGCCCGATTCCGGCGTTACATGAGCTCCGAGCGGCGCCTGTCCGCGCACACCGATAGCAGCTACGCGCGCGATCTGGCGGCGCTGGTGAAGTTCTGTGATCGCTCGGGTCTTGGCGACTGGAGCGCGCTCGACACGCAGCACGTGCGCACTTTCGCCGCGCACTCTCACGCCGCGGGCCTTGCGCCGCGCAGCATCCAGCGCCGCCTGTCCGCGGTGCGCAGCTTCTACGAGTTCCTGCTGCGCGAAGCCCGCAATGGCGCAGCCGGCGCGAGCTCAGCGCCGGCCGCCGGCCGGCGGCGGCGCAGCGAGCGGGTCACGCGCAATCCCGCCCACGACGTGAGCGCTCCCAGGGCCGCGCGGCGCCTGCCGCAAACCCTCGATGCGGACCAGATGGCGCGGCTTCTGCAGATCCCCGCCGGCGACGGGCTGAGCACGCGTGACCGGGCGATCATGGAGCTCTTGTATTCCTCGGGCCTGCGCCTGGGGGAGCTGGTGGGACTTGATGTCACGAGCCTGGATCTCAAGGATCGGATGGTGCAGGTGCTCGGCAAGGGTAGGAAGGCGCGCATCGTTCCGGTCGGGCGCGCCGCGGCGGAGGCGCTCAGGCTGTGGCTCAAGGCGCGGGCGGGTATGGCGAGGCAGCACGAGGCGGCGCTGTTCGTCGGCCGCTCGGGCGCTCGTCTGGGGCCGCGCGCCGTGCAGGCCCGCGTGGCCTACTGGGCGCGGCGCCAGGGTCTTGGGATGCACGTGCACCCGCACCTGTTCCGGCATTCGTTCGCGTCCCACCTGCTGGAATCCAGCGGCCAGTTGCGCGGCGTGCAGGAACTGCTGGGTCACGCCGATATCTCGACCACCCAGATCTACACTCATCTTGATTTCCAGCACCTCGCCCGCATCTACGACGCTACCCATCCGCGGGCGCGCCGGAAGGCCTGAGCGGGGGCTGAAATCACGTACGCGAGATGCTGCGCTGCTCTCACCGCCGGCGCGCAATGCTACACAAACCCATGAGCGACAAGTCAGGCTTCAATCCTCACGGCACGACTATCCTCGGCGTGCGCCGTAACGGCATGCTGGCGCTGGGCGGCGATGGCCAGGTCACCCTCGGCAACACCGTCATGAAGGGCAACGCCCGCAAGGTGCGCCGGCTCGCCAACGACCGGGTGCTCGCCGGTTTTGCCGGCGGCACCGCCGATGCCTTCACGCTGTTCGAGCGCTTCGAAGGCAAGCTCGAGAAATACGGCAACCTCACGCGCGCTGCGATCGAGCTCGCCAAGGACTGGCGCTCGGACCGCTACCTGCGGCGCCTGGAAGCGCTGCTGCTGGTGGGGGATCCGGACAAGCTGCTGGTGATCTCCGGCAACGGGGACGTGATCGAGCCCGATTACGACGTGGCCGCAATCGGCTCCGGCGGGCAGTTCGCGCTGGCCGCCGCGCGCGCGCTGCTGGAGGGCTCCACTCTGGACGCGCGCAGCATCGTGGAGCGCGCGCTGAATATCGCCGCCGATATCTGCATCTACACCAACCGCAACGTGGCGATCGAGGAATTGAAACGCACCCAGGGCGCGGGGGCCTGAGCATCATGTCATCCCTGACGCCCCGGCAGATCGTCCAGGAGCTCGATAAGCACATCGTGGGCCAGGATGCCGCCAAGCGCGCCGTGGCCATCGCGCTGCGCAACCGCTGGCGCCGCATGCAGGTCGGCGAGCCCCTGCGGCAGGAAATCACGCCCAAGAACATTCTCATGATCGGCCCGACCGGCGTCGGCAAGACCGAGATCGCGCGGCGTCTGGCGAAGCTCGCCAACGCGCCGTTCGTGAAGGTGGAGGCCACCAAGTTCACCGAGGTCGGTTATGTCGGCCGCGACGTCGACTCCATCGTCAAGGAGCTGGCGGACGTCGCCGTGAAAATCACCCGCGAGCAGGAGATGGCCAAGGTGCGCGAGCGGGCGCTGGACGCCGCCGAAGAGCGCGTGCTGGACACGCTGCTCCCCAAGGCGCGCATGATGGGCTTCTCCACCGACGAGCCCGCGCCGGCGCGCGACGGGGAGACACGCCAGAAATTCCGCAAGATGCTGCGTGAGCACGAGCTCGACGACCGCGAGATCGAGATCGAGCTGCGCGTCCTGCCGATGGGCGTGGAGATCATGGCGCCTCCGGGCATGGAGGAGATGCAGCAGCAGCTGCAGTCGATGTTCCAGAACCTGGGGGGCAACCGCACCCGCACCCGCAAGGTGAAGGTGCGCGAGGCCCTCAAACTCCTCACCGACGAGGAGGCCGGCAAGCTCATCAACGAGGACGAGCTCAAGATCCAGGCGCTCGCCAATGCCGAGCAGAACGGCATCGTGTTCATCGACGAGATCGACAAGGTGACGCGCCGCCAGGAGACCCTCGGCGCGGACGTCTCGCGCGAGGGCGTGCAGCGCGACCTGCTGCCGCTGGTCGAAGGCTCCACGGTGGCGACCAAGTACGGCCCGGTGAAGACCGACCACGTGCTGTTCATCGCCTCCGGCGCGTTCAGCCTCTCCAAACCCTCGGACCTGATCCCGGAACTGCAGGGCCGGTTGCCGATCCGCGTGGAGCTCGACTCGCTGAAGGTGGGGGACTTCGTGCGCATCCTCACCGAGCCGGATGCCTCGCTCACGACGCAGTACAAGGCGCTGATGGCGACCGAGGGCGTGCAGGTCGAGTTCACACCCGATGGCGTGCGGCGCATCGCCGAGATCGCCTTTCAGGTCAACGAGCGCACCGAGAACATCGGTGCGCGGCGCCTGCACACCGTCATGGAGCGCCTGCTGGAGACGGTCTCCTACGAGGCGGCGGAGCAGAACGGCAAGCCCGACGGCCGCAGCTCCGTGACCATCGACGCGAAGTACGTCGACGATCACTTAGGCAAGCTGGTGCAGGACGAGGACCTGAGCCGCTACATCCTCTGACCCAAGCCACGGATTGGGTCGAAGTCCCCATTGACCTGCCACCGTGCGCGGGGATACTGCGCGGGTCTGACAAAGGGAGCCTGTTAGAGCATCCGAACCCCCAAGGGAGGAAACATGAGGCGGTTCACTTCTTGTTCGAACCGACGACGGGAAGCTCCGTTCGCACGGGGCGATTGTGGTGTCGGAATTCGGCTGGTCCTCGCATTCGCGTGTATGCTTCCGCTGACGGTCAACGCGGCGGTCGTCGCCAATCCACTGTGCCCGGCTGAAACAGCCTTGTACGACCCGGGCCATGGTCAGGACATCAGCGTCCCGTCCGGCTATGTAGTCAGTGTCTTTGCCTCGGGGCTCAATTTCCCGACCGGCATCGCCTTCCGTGCAACGAACGGAGTCAACTTCGAGGTCTATGTCCTGGAGTCCGGGCACGGTCTGCCGGCCGGGAACAACTGCAATGACGAAGCAGTCTTCCAGCAGAGGTTTCCGGGGCAGGCCAACCCGTTCACACCGGACATCAGGGTCTTCAGCAGGAACGGACGGCTGCTGCGCACGCTCGGCAAGCCGACCGACGCGACGACCCCGACTGGCGGGAACAATGTGCTCCAGCCGCACGGTCCGGCGGTCGACATCGCCTTCGAGAACGGCCTGCAAGGGGGGCGGCTGTTCGGCTCCGATTCGAACCAGGCGACCCATGCGCACAACGGACAGAACAACAGCTCGCGCATCGTGATCATCGATCCGCAAAGCGGCGCGGTCACGCCCTTCATCTCGAACCTGCCGACGGGCGATCACCCGACCGAGGAGTTCGCGTTCAACGGCGGATGGATCTACTGGTCACAGGGGTCCACGACCAACAGCGGCGTGGTCGGACTGGACAACGGCGGCGGTCAGAATCAGCCCGACATCCCCTGCCAGGACATCGTGCTGAGCCAGAACGTGTTCGACTCGGGCAACGGTGTGAAGAGCAGCGGTTACTCCCCCTTCGGGGTTGCGCAGCCCGGAGCCACGGTGAAGGCCTTCACCGGCGCCACGTATAAGGGCGTCTGCGACGGAGCGATCCTGCGCGCGCGCCTGGACACGAGCGCGCCGTCCAGCACCATCCAGCCGTACTCGTGGGGCTACCGCAACGGATTCGCGCTGCGCTTCGCCCCGCAGAATCATGTGCTCAAGGGCGCTCTGGTGGTCGGAGAGAACGGTCCCGACGAGCGCGGTGCGCGGCCTTCGAACGGAGC
>Ga0209155_1001362_pt1 | contig 11607 bp, 9 predicted proteins | sample GraSoiAngelo_122_FD_185879 | JGI IMG/M metagenome (GOLD analysis project Ga0209155, IMG submission 185879) | Grasslands soil microbial communities from the Angelo Coastal Reserve, California, USA - 14_0927_02_20cm (SPAdes) (version 2) | ecosystem: Environmental > Terrestrial > Soil > Grasslands ...
CGTCGGCACGATCTCGAACGAGCTTCCTTGCAGCGGACTCATCTTCACCATCTCGTGCAGGTATATGTCGAGCAGATTCGTCTCGACGAACTTCGCGTGCGGGCCGGAGACGAAGAACTTGCCGGGGCCGCCGACGTGTACGCTGTTGGCCGTGGCGGCGGCGAGCGCGCGGTGCCACATCTTGACGAACTCGACGCAGCGCGCGTCGCCCTCGCGCGCGTGCGCGAAGACCTCTTCGGCATTCAAAACAGCCGCAAAGCCTTCGTCGGAATTCAGGCCGCGCTGCTCGATCCCGAGATCTGGAATTCCATCGCCACGCGCGAGAAGAAGCTGCGCGACGGCATTGCCGGCGACCAGAAGTTTGCCGCGGCGGTCACCGCCTACGACAAGATCAAGCAGGCGCAGGAGGAGACTGCGAAAATCCTGCCGGTCTATCATTACTATGAAACAGCGCGCGGCCGTGAGAATGCCACCTATCGCGCGCCACGTGCCTTCTACAGCACGCTCTTTAAATATGCGCGCCGCCTGCTTCGCGCCGGCGACGAACGGCCGAAACCAAACGGCGAACGTTTCCCCGAGTTCCGCGACAGCAATAAGGAATCGCTCGAGCTCGATCTATTTTCCACCGCGCCGATTTACGATGACGTCGAGCAAATCACGCTGGCTGATTCGCTGACGGATCTTGCCGCTGCCTTCGGCGCGAACGACCCACAGGTGCAGCAGGTCCTCGCCGGCAAATCGCCCCGCGATCGCGCGGCTGAATTGGTCAAAGGAACGAAGTTGAAAGACGTCGCCTTTCGCAAGCAGCTTTACGAAGGCGGCGCGGCTGCGGTCACTGCTGCGCACGATCCGATGATCGAACTCGCGCGCGTCGTCGATGGCCCCGCGCGTGAGGCGCGGAAAACCTTCGAAGCTCAGGATGAAGCGAAGCAGCAAGCTTACGCAGAAATCGCCAAGGCACGCTTTGCCCTCGAAGGCACCAGCACTTATCCGGACGCGACCTTTACGCTGCGTCTTTCTTACGGGCCGCTAAAAGGCTACGAGGAAGACGGAAAACAAATTCCAGCGCTGACGAACTTCGCCGGCCTCTACCAACGCGCCGCCGAGCATAATAACCAGCCGCCGTTTAACCTTCCGAAGCGCTGGATCGATCACAAATCGAAGCTTAACCTCAATACCCCGCTCGATTTCGTCACCACGGCCGACATCATCGGCGGCAACAGCGGCAGCCCAGTCGTTAACAAAGCGGGCGAATTCGTCGGCATCATTTTCGATGGCAACATTCAGTCGCTCGCGCTCGACTGCATTTTTAGCGACAAACAGGCCCGCGCGGTCTCAGTCGATTCCGCCACCATCACCGAAGCGCTGCGCAAAGTTTATGATGCGAATGCGCTCGTGGACGAACTGTCGACCGCGAAATAATCACGTTTGTCATGTCGAGCGAAGTCGAGACATCTCGATATTAATCGAACCGCCCGGTCGCAGAAGTAATAGAGATTCAGGAATGGCCTAAGGCAGCTGCTTTAGCAGCGTCTTCCAGCGCGCCCAAGCTTCGTCGCACGCTTTTTTGTCGCCTTCACGGACGTCTGGATCTGCCGGTTCGCCGGAGCGCATGAACCCGTGACCGGCGCCTTGGTAAAGCACCGGCTCGTATTTTTTGCCAGCGGCTTTCATTAGCTCTTCTGCTTTCGGAATGGTCGCATCTACGCGCTCGTCGTTCTCGGCGTAAAAGCCGTAAACCGGACACGCGATGTTCTTCACTTTGTCAGGAGAATCCGGCGCGACCCCATAGAAAGAATATGCCGCTTTCAGTTTCGGATTTTCATTCGCGTACGCGAACGTCACTCCCCCGCCCCAGCAGAATCCGCAGATGCCGAGTGTGCCGTTGCACGATGGAATTTTTGTTAATGCGTAATCCGCCGTTGCATCCAGATCGGCTTTGACTTGCTCCTTCGGTAATGCCGAGGTCGCCTTGCGCGCAGCATCGAGATCTTCAAACTTCTGGCCGCTGTGCAAGTCAGGCGCGATGGCGATGACGCCGTTCTCGGCTAACTCGTCACACAAACTGCGAACCCAATCCGTCAGGCCAAAAATTTCGCTGACCACCAGTACAGCAGGCGCTTTGTCTTTGCGTTCGGGGTAAACGACGAACGCCTTGATCGTTCGTGCGCCTGATTTGATATCCACCCAGTCCGCGTGGCGCGGCGATTTGTTCAGGCGGTCTTTCCCGAAATCTTTGATTTCCTCTGCGTGAATACCTTGGATGACGAAAACAGAGACTAAGCCGACAAGGAAACGTTTCATAGCCAGAGATTCCTCGACTCCGCTCGGAATGACAAGTTGTCGATCTCAGGTCGCCGCCGGGACGACAGCCTTACTCTTGAATATCGCGGAATCAATGCTCCATCGGCCCGGTCCGTAAAAGACCATAAATAGAAACAGCCAGCAAAGCACGACGGCCAGTTCACCTTTGTTCAGAATTGGAAAAAATTGTTCGGTCGGGCTTGGCGCATGACCGATCGCCTTACCCGCGGCGTGCACCATGAAATAAGCGACGGCCATTTCACCAGCGGAGATAAAGGCGGCCAGGCGCGTCAGAAAACCAAACGCAATCATCAGTCCGCCGACGAGTTCGATGATTCCTCCCACCAACATCAGACCCGCCACGCCTCCGTGCCCGCCGCCAGGAAAGCCGAGAAGCTTTTGGCCGCCGTGACAGGCAAACATAAGTCCAACTATCAGTCGCATGATGCAGTAGACCGGGTCCGCAAATCGATTCAGAGAGTTCATGGCCGCTCAGGCTGAACGATGTCGAGCGGCCGTGTCAAGCCTTCCGTGATCACGCCGCTTTTTTTGCAGGTTGCTTCTGTTTCCGGCGCGATTTGGCCGCCGGCTTTTTCTTCGCGCCGGTTTCTTCGAGGCTCTTTTGCAGAACAGAAACCAGATCGATCACCTTCGTTGGCTTGGGTGCTTTCTTTGGTTTCTCTTCGATTTCTTTTCCGCCCGCTTCAACTCTTTCTTCGATCACTTCCATGAGCGCTTCGCGGTAATCGTCCTTGTACTTCTCGGGGTTCCACTTTGAACTCATGCTATCGATGAGTGACTTGGCCATGTTGATTTCGCGTTTGCCCACTTCTGTCTTTTTCGGGACATGGAGTTTTTCTGGGTCCGCCAGTTCATCGGCGAAATGCATCAACTCAAGGACGAGCGCGCCGTCCTCCGGCTTCACGCCGGCCAGGTATTGGCGCGTCTTGATCACCACCTTGGCGATGCCAACCTTGTTCGTGTCCTTCAGCGCGTCGCGCAGAAGCGCGTAGGCTTTGTCGCCGCCTTTTTGCGGCTCAAGGTAGTACGGCTTGTAGAAAAACATCGGATCGATCTCCTTCTGATCGACAAAGTCTTGAATATCCACCGTCTGTGTGGCCTCGAGATCAACCCGTTGGAAATCTTCGTTCTTGAGCACGACGTAATTTCCCTTCTCGTACTCGTAGCCCTTGACGATCTCGTCCCAGGGAACTTCCTTGCCGTCCTTCTCGGCAACGCGCTTGTAATTAACCGGACTCAAATCGCTCTTGCGTAGCAGACGAAACTTGAGCTCTTCCCGTCGCGTAGCGGGATAAAGAGCGATGGGAATATTAACCAGGCCGAAGCTGATGCTGCCCTTCCAGATCGCGCGCGCCATACAAAGTTATTTCGCATGTCGCGCCAGTAGCGGCGGTCTATGTGACGCCAGCAATCCTGCCTGCGAGGTTACAGGCCGGATGTTCTTGCGGAAGCCGAGCAGACAGAATTGTCTGCTTCACCCTCACGCGGCCAGTTCGAGTTCCTGGCGAGAGATACCGCGCAGTTCGAAGAGACGAATCAACGTTTCTTCAATCAAATTATTTGGGCACGACGCGCCGGCGGTGATCCCAATGACGGCCGGGCCGTTCGGCAACCAGAAATGTGAAACAATCTCGCGTTTCTCATGCAAATCGTAATGCTTGATCTCAGTGCCGGAAACCAGCCGGGAAGCGTTTAGCACAAAATAAGTTGGCAATTTTTCTTCGCCCATCTCGGCGAGATGCGACGTGTTCGAGCTATTGTAACCGCCCACCACCAGCAGAAGATCCATTGGCACATTGAGCAATTCGCGCAATGCATCCTGCCGCTCCTGCGTGGCCCCGCAGATTGTGTCGAAGAATCGGAAATTCTTCTCAGCAAGCTCAGGGCCGTCGCGATCGATAACGGCCTGCCGAACTCGCCGTTGCACCTCTTCGGTCTCGCCACGCAGCATTGTAGTCTGATTAGCTACGCCGACCGTTTGAAGATGCACATCAGGATCGAATCCCGGCGAATGCGCGCCTTTGAATTTTTCCAGGAACGCCTGCCTGTCGCCGCCGTGCCGGATGTAGTCGCAAACGTAATCGGTATCCGCAAGCGTCAGCACAACCAGATAATGGCCGCTCCCGTCGCCGAGCGCGCGCGAACTCGTGGCCTTGGTTTCTTCGTGCTCCGCTTTGCCATGAATGATTGAAGTAACCGATTCGCTGGCATATTTGCGCACTCGTTTCCAGACGCTCATCACGTCGCCGCAAGTGGTATCGACAACCTGGCAGCCGCGATCCTTGATCTGTTGCTGGATCGACAATTCGGTTCCAAACGCCGGGACGATCACCACGTCTTCCGGTCCGAGATCAGAAATGTCCGCCTGTTTATTTTTGCCGGTAAGGTTCTTGATGCCTAACGAGGCGATCTGATGATTGACCTCGGGGTTATGAATGATTTCGCCGACAATAAAAAGCCGGCGATCCTTAAAAACTTTGCGCGCAGCATAAGCAAGATCGATTGCGCGCTCGACGCCATAGCAAAAACCGAATTGTTTCGCCAGGCGCACGGTAGTGTCGCCCACGGAAATGATTCCACCCGCCCGGCGCACCTTCTCGACAATGTCGCTGCGATAATGTGATTCGACCTGTTGCTGCACCGCGGCCATCACATCCGGCGTGCGGAGGTTCACTTTCTCGCGCGCGGTTGTGCCGCTGGAAATCAGGTTCGTGCTCATTAGGAGATGCGGCAGAGGCCGCAGCTATTACTGTGGCCTAACAGGCCAAACTTTACAACCCGAACGGCGGTCACAGACCGCCGCTACAGCCGACTATGGTAGCGGCGCTCTGTGACCGCCGACATTTGCCTAGTGTCGACCTTATTCGAGCAGCGGCCCGCTGGGTGTTTCGAATGCCGCGTCCGTAACCTCAAGGTGCGGGTCCGGATCTGGCGTATGCGAATCGTCCACTCGCTGCACCGTCGGGCCAATCGTGGCGTCCTCCGGTTGTGTTGTGGCAATGTTCACGGGCGTGCCGATTCGGACCAGCGCAAAAAATTTCGCCGCAGCCTCGCCTTTCAATCGAATACAACCGTGCGTACGGGGCGTCGGATGCACAAAGCCCTGATGAAACCCGTATCCCGGCGCGAACTCGCACCAGTAACCCATTGGGTAGCCGACGTAATGACCGCCGGCATGGCCAGCTGTCGTGGCCACGACGCTATTTCCCTGCACGCTAAAGCCATACTCGCCGGAGCGCTTGTGCTCCTGTTTGGAGTAAATCGTGAAGCTGCCGCGCGGGGTCGGCTTGTTAGGCAAACCGATTGAGCACGCCACCGCCATTAGAGAACGATCGCCTTCCATCACGTAAATGTTTTCTTTCGAGAGCGAAACTTTCACGCGCACGGCTGAAGGATCATGTGGGCGATAAGCCGTGACGTGGTATGGCCCGCCAACGGGCGCGCGGGTCGTCCCGCAACCAGCAAGCAACGAAACGAGGCCTGCGCCGGCAACTATTAAAATGAATCGGGAGATATGTCGCATACGTGCGTACTGGATAAGACGGCGGGGCGTCTTGTCAACTTTGCACGTTCGTTTGCTATTTTGTCGTGAAGATTGTCAGAAAGGCGACTTCGATGGCGAGGGCTTCGTGAATGTTGCGACCGAGATGATCGCGCAATTCTTCAAGATAACGGATCTGTTTTAAGATTTCAGCGGGGTTGAAACGCGATGCGAGTGCGGCGGTTTCTTTGTTTGCATCGGCTAGATCACGCTGCACCACACCGTTACTCGCCCGAAGAACATCAGTCCACCAGGCGAATAATGTCTCGATCAGTCCAGCGCGCCGTTGCAGGTAAAGACTTTCAGTGAGCGCCTTGTAGTAATCTTCTCGTTCTTCAAGCCACCTGCCATCAGTCGCATCCTTGTAACGCGTTTCTTCCTTTTTCAACGCCTCATCGGTTTTGCGCTTCACTTCCTCACGCACTCCGCGGAGCAGGCGCTGAAATTCCTGAGCAAGTCCATAGGCGAACTGGATCGTCCAATTTTTTTCACGGGAGACTTGCTGCAATAATTTCACCAACTTCTCTTCTTCGTCCTTGCTTTGGCGCTGCACGTTCGGCGCAAGCGGAATTGCGATGCACCGCGAGAGAATTGTCTCCGGCAGAGCCTCAGGCAAAGCGCTTAACAGAAGCAGCAAGGAATCTTTTGGCGGTTCTTCCAATGTTTTGAGAAACGCGTTCGCTGCTTGGACTACGAGCCGGTCGGCATCGGGAATAATGGCTACTTTGCGCCGGCCATTTGCCGCGCGCATTTGAAGCGCGTGCTCGAGATCGCGTATTTGCTCGATCAGAATGCGCCGCGATCTCGATTCGGGCCGGGCAACGAAAATCTCCCGCGCCTTGGCTGAGAAAACATCTTTGGCTGGTGTGCCGTTAACCAGGCTGGCCAGGTCCGCGGCCAGCAGTTGCTTGCCACTGCCCGGCGGTCCAGTGATCAAATAAGCGTGCGCAACTCGATTCTGTTCGTGGGCGCGGCGCAAATACTCAAGCGCTGTGGTACGCGAAAAGGCCATTCAAGATTGCAGATTTGTGGTTAACGCCGGAAAACGAGAGGAAAGCGTTTCCCAAATTTGGTTCTCGATCTGGTCTGCGTCGCGCGAGCCGTCGATCAACACAACGCGCTTCGGTTCGTGCGCAGCCAGCTCGTGATATGCTTCGCGAACACGCTCATAAAACTCAGCAGGCTGTTGTTCCATCCGGTCGGCTTTGCGCGGCTTCTGCATCCGCAACGCCGCCGTGGCAGCATCGACATCAAGCACGAAAGTAATGTCCGGGACACAATCGCCGACGGCAAACGCGTTCAGGCGTTGGACCATTTCGCGATCCAATTTTCGCGCCGCGCCTTGATAAACAGTTGTGGAATCAAAGAAGCGATCTGCGATCACGCACAAGCCGCGCTCAAGGGCGGGCTTGATGATCTCGCGCACGAGCTGGCTGCGGCTGGCCTCAAAGAGAAGCAGCTCAGTTTCAGGCGTCATGGCCGAGTTGTGCGGAGCAAATTGCAAAAGTTCGCGAATCGTTTCGCCGATCGGTGTGCCGCCCGGTTCACGGGTCACCAGATATGGAACGCCAGAGCGCTCCAGTCGCGCGGCCAGTCTCTGAACTTGCGTAGATTTTCCGGATCCTTCCGATCCTTCAAACGTGATGAATGGCAGCCGAGGCATTTGCTCTCACTTGTGCGCAGTTGCACGCTTTTTCAAGCTTCAAATCCCAACATCCAAGCTCCAGGGACGCTCCAACTTCCAATCACCAACTACCATAGGCAACGCGTTGGAATATTGTTGCTTGAGGTTTCTGTGGATGTCGTGAGCTTGCAATTTGGAATTTATGAAATCGTTTTGGCTGGTGAAACAAGAACCATCCTCCTATTCGTGGTCGGACTTAATCGCGGAAGGCCAAACCACCTGGACTGGCGTGCGCAATTATGCTGCGCGAAATAATCTTCGCAAAATGCAAAAGGGCGATGAAGTCCTTTTCTATCATAGCGGCGAGGAGAAAGCCGTTGTCGGAATCGCCAAAGTGGTGCGAACCGCGTATCGGGACCCGACGGCGAAGGAAGGTGATTGGTCCACTGTCGATCTTGCCGCGGTCAAACCACTCCCACATCCGGTGACGCTTCGTGAAATCAAAGCCAATCCGCGGCTGAAGGGAATTCCGTTGATTCGGCAGTCGCGTTTATCGGTTATGCCTGTGGCGGAAACGGCGTTTCGCGAAATTGTGGGAATGGGCGCTTATCCACCGTCATCCTGAGCGTAGCGCAGCGAAGTCGAAGGATCCCGTCGAAACGCCCTCGGTTATGCAGTGGGATTCCTCGACTGCGCTCGGAATGACAGCACTCGATTTGCCTTGTTCAAAGCTGCTCCGGAGCCGAAAATTCCCAAGTGAGCACAATTGCGGCAACCGAGTTCCTTCCACTGGTCGCCACGGCAGGGGTCGCGCGGGATTTTATCGTCGTCTCGTTGCACGACGTGGCTCCTTCCAGTCAGCAAGTTGCAAACACAATCATTTCAGAACTAGCCCGTCACGGTGTGCGCGTCTGTTCTCTCCTTGTGGTGCCCGATTTTCATCATCAGGGACTGTTCACAGAAGACCGGCAATTTGTGTCGTGGCTGCGAGGTTTGGCAGCGGAGGGTCATGAAATCGTCATCCACGGTTATTTCCACGAGCGCCCTCGCCGTGCGAAAGAAACTTTGCGCGACAAATTCCTGACAAGATTTTACACGCAGCACGAGGGCGAGTTTTACGACCTGGGTTATGACGAAGCTCTGCGCCGCATTGCAAGCGCGCGGGACGAATTTCGCGCGCACGGTCTAAATCCGCGAGGTTTTGTGGCGCCTGCGTGGTTGCTTGGCGACGAAGCCGAGCGCGCCGCGTGCGATGCGCAGATGGAATACACCACACGTCTGCGTACCGTGTGCGATCTCCGTTCGGGCGACGTATTTTCTGCAAGAACGCTGGTTTATAGCGTTGAAAACAATTGGCGCCGTGCCGTCAGTCGCACCTGGAACGCGGCGATGTTCCGATTCCTGAAAATCAAGCCGCTCTTGCGGATCAGCATTCATCCGCCTGATTATTTCCATCCGACGATTTGGAGGCAGATTCTCGCTTTGATCACGGCAACAAGTAGTGTGCGAACCGCCACGACCTATCAGGACTGGATTGCCGAACAAAGACTGAGACGCTGACTCTAGTGTTGTGTAACCGATATGACTTGCCAATCGTTGAGTTCAAAATGGCCCGCCGCCAAGGCGCGACGAGGCAGCATGTCCTTTGCGACCTGTGACCGAGACGCAACGCGGGCGCCGGGCTATTTTCAACTCAACCCTCCGGGCCGCAGCTCTTTGGTCGAATTTCGGCGTCGCTCGCTCGGCCAGTATCGCAATGGATACAGGCGCTTCGCTGGCTTCTTGAAATCCGTCCAAACTCCTTGCGGCGATTGGCAAGCCATACCGGTTATACAACACTAAATGTGAGCAGGTGCGATTTACATATTCATTCGCGCTACAGTGTGCGCTCGGAAGAATGGCTTTTCCGCCGTCTGGATTTTCCCGACAGTTATTCAGACCCAAAACAGCTGCATGAGCAATTGCTTAAGCGCGGGATGGATCACGTCACCATCACCGATCACGACACCATTGAAGGCTGCCTCCAGATTGCGCATCTGCCTCGCACTTTTGTCAGCGAACAGGTCACGACGTATTTTCCTCATGATCCCTGCAAGCTCCACATTCTTGTTTGGGGAATCTCAGAGCAGCAACATCGCGAGATCGAAGCCGTCCGGGATAATATCTTCGAGCTGCAACGGTACCTGCAAACGACGCAGATCGCGCACGCGGTCGCGCATCCTCTTTACAGCGTCAACGGCAAACTGGAAGCAAGACATCTCGAGCAGCTGATCCTTCTCTTCAAACATTTCGAGAGTATCAACGGATTGCGCGATGCGCTTCTGAGCGAGCTAGCTCACGCGCTTTTTAAACAGTTGACGCCGGAGAACATTGACGAACTAGCGAATCGTCACAATCTTGCGCCCACGCACGCGGAGCCGTGGAAAAAAGCTTTTGTCGGCGGCTCGGACGATCACGGCGGACAGTTTGCCGCTTCTGCTTTTACAGAAACGCCAGCTGCGCGTTCTGCAGAAAAATTTCTGAAATTTATTCGCAGCGGCGATTGCAAGGCGCGAGGCCACGGAGGAACCCCGTTAATCCTGTCGCACGGCTTTTACAACACGGTCGCCTGTTTCATCCAGGACCGCTTTCACGAAAAACTCGGCCCCGGCGCAGCGTTACTGGAAAAAATGTTTTCGCGCTTTATGGAGGGCCGCGCTCCCACCGAGTTCACGCTCAAAGAGAAAATGGAATTTATCGTGCAAGGCGTTGTTTCAGGAAAAATTTTCGAATTCGTCAAGCCCGTGAACGTGTCGCTCTGGAAAGAGCTTTCAGGGTATTTCGCGCGTCCAGAAGTAAAGGCGAAACTCGCCGCGCAATTGGACCGAGTCATCGAGCCGGAGCGCCGCACATTTCTCATGGCGAACATGGTCGCCGAGCAACTCACATTTCGCTTCTTCGAGAAATTCGTTCAGCAAATCAGCAGCGGCAACATGGTCGAGAGCATGCAGGCGCTTAGCGCGATTGTGCCCATCCTCGTAATTCTAACACCGTACATCTACGGTTTTCATAGTCAGGCGCCCTCGCGGAAATGGTTGCGCGCCATTTTTAAAGAATTAACCGGCGAAATTCCGATCGCCTTGCAAAATCGCAAACGTGCCTGGTTCACTGATACGCTCGAAGACGTGAACGGTGTAGCCACCACCATCCAGAAAATGACCGCGGCCGGAGCCGCGGCCGGCAACGAGCTCATCGTCGTAACCTCTCGGAGTAACCTGAGAATTGACGAATTCCCGATCAAAAATTTCCCGCCCATCGGCGAATTTGAATTGCCCGAGTACGAACTGCAAAAACTGAGTTTCCCGCCGATTCTCCAAATGCTGGATTACATACAGCGCGAGAAATTCACGGAAATTATCATCAGCACGCCCGGGCCGGTCGGATTGACCGCACTGCTCGCGGCCAAGATGCTCAACTTGCAAACGAGCGGCATTTATCACACTGATTTCCCGCAATACATTCGGATTCTTACCGAGGACAGCTTTCTTGAAAGCATGGCATGGCGTTACATGCATTGGTTCTATGGCCAGCTCGACACCGTATTCGTCAACTCTGAAGAATATCGGCAAAGCTGGATCAAGCACGGGCTTGATCCCGTAAAACTGAAAATTTTACCGCGTGGGCTCGACACCGAGCTGTTTCACCCTGCTCGACGCGAACCGGCATTCTTTGAAAAATTCGGAGCACTCAATGGTGAGGTTCGTCTCCTTTACGTGGGTCGCATTTCACGCGAGAAAGACCTCGACCTTCTGGCGGCCGCTTATCGCCGGCTGCGTGACGAGGGGTTACGGGTTCAGCTTTTCATCGTTGGTCATGGTCCCTACTCTGAGGCGTTGGCGAAATCTTTACCCGAAGCGTTTTTCACCGGCTATCTCACTGGTAACGAATTGGCCGCCGCTTATGCATCGGCAGACGTATTCGTGTTTCCCAGCACAACCGACACGTTTGGCAACGTCATCCTCGAAGCCCAAGCCTGCGGGCTGCCAGTTATCGTCTCCGACTCTGGCGGGCCCAAGGAATTAGTGGAAGACAAGAGCAACGGTCTGATCACGAAGTCACATGACGTGGAAGACTTCAC
>Ga0209155_1001379_pt1 | contig 11552 bp, 9 predicted proteins | sample GraSoiAngelo_122_FD_185879 | JGI IMG/M metagenome (GOLD analysis project Ga0209155, IMG submission 185879) | Grasslands soil microbial communities from the Angelo Coastal Reserve, California, USA - 14_0927_02_20cm (SPAdes) (version 2) | ecosystem: Environmental > Terrestrial > Soil > Grasslands ...
TGAGTAAGACTGCTTCTTTGATGCCACCGCCGCGATTTGTCAGGCGCAGCTCGACGTCCGAATTGCGAAGCGTTTCTATTTTCTCGGGAGAACTCCAAACTGATTCGACAGATTTCGGCGCAACCTCAGGAAAGGCAGTCGGCGTTGGGGAAGCGCCGAAAACTGTCGGAGTTGCCGTGGGAGAAGCCTGCCCGGGCGTAATATTGACTGGCGCAGGCCGCGGCGGCGTCTGCTTTGCCAGATAGACTTCCCAGAGCACGAGCCCAAGCACGCAAAGAACAACGACAATCCACGCAGTTCGATCCATAAAAAATCATGCCGAAGCGGCTATTCACAAACAGGCTCGCGGCTGCGCGCAGGTTGTGGAACGGGGTCTTCCCCTGCCCCGCCCCAAGGTTGGCATCTCGCCAATCGTTTCAATCCCAGCCAGCTTCCACGCGTGAGGCCATGCGTCTCCACGGCTTCCAAAAAATACGCCGAGCACGACGGCGTAAATCGACAGCCCGAGCCGGGACCGCCGAGCAAACAAAGAAGCGGCGAGAGCGTGCATTGATAAATGCGAATGAAAAGACGAACCAAACCGAGCATCAGAGCGCTAGAATAAAAGCGCGCTTTGCCAGACGCAACCACTCATCTTCGAGGGCGCCATAACTGGCATTCGCACCATCGCGTCTGGCGACGAGCACAATCCAAAAATCTTGTCGAAGATCGTGTTGATGGGCACGCACGATCTCCCGCAGACGGCGTCGAAGACGATTGCGAACCGTTGCGCCGCCGACGCTTCGCGTGGTAACAAATCCGACCCGGGACGAACCGGCATTTTGCACAGCGAGCACACCAAGCGTCATCAATTTTCCACGCTTTGCGTAGCCTTTTTGTTTCACGCGCTCGAATTCCGACGCGCACGTTAATCGCCGGCTTTTCGGGAAAGAAAGACTTCTTACCGACATGCGCCTGATGTATCGCTAGTTTGCTTCGAGCGCGCCACTAGAACCCTGCGGAAGCTCTATCGCATATTTCGTGCGCGCCTTTTCGCCGTGATGTTCCATCTACAGCAAAAGCAAATAACCGCCTCAACCTTACGGACTCGGCGACGAAGTAATCGTGCTGGACTCCATTTGCGTCTCGCTGCTGGGTGAAGAGGTCGCATCAATCGTCGTGTCCGGTTCCGCCTCGCCACTGGGTGAAGAGGTCGCATCAATCGTCGTGTCCGGTTCCGCCTCGCCACTGGGTGAAGAGGTCGCATCAATCGCCGTGTCCGGTTCCGTCTCGCCGCTGGGTGAAGAGGTCGTATCAATCGTCGTGTCCGTCTCCGTCTCGCCGCTGGGTGAAGGCGTCGGAGCAATCGTCGTGTCCGTCTCCGTCTCGCCGCTGGGTGAAGGCGTCGCAGCAATCGTTGGGCCGGTCTCGGTTTCGCTCGACGTAGCTGGAGTTGGATTCACTACGGTTGTATTCGATTCCTGTTCTTGGGCACGCGGATTGACCGTGGTTTGTTTTTGTTCACAACTCACAAGCAATGCGGCACCGACGACGATGGGTATGTATTTCTTCATAGACAAAGCACCCGGTTCGCCCCCGAAACGAATTCGGGAGAAAACTTTCGAAAATGAAGCGCCCCCGGGAAACTTAGGGAGTCGGCGAAGAAGTCGTCGTTGTGCTGGATTCCGTCTTTGTCTCGCTACTGGGCGAAGACGTATTGATCGTCGTGTCCGTCTCGGTTTTGCTCGAAGTAGCCGGAGATGGATTCACCACGGTCGTATTGCTTTCCTTTTTCTCGGCGGGGGGATTAGTCACAGTCGTCTCCTTTTGCTCGCAAGCCGACAGCAACGCTAATCCGACGAGCAGATAAATGTATTTCTTCATACGTACAAATCGAATTTCCGAACGATGCTAGCTGTGGTTTACGGAGTGGCCGCCGGCGAAGCTGTGTCCGTCGGGCTCGCAGTGGTAGTTGTTGTCGTTGTTTCGGACGAAGCCGTAGCTGTTGGACTTGCCGCCGCCGGCTCGGTTGTTTCGGTCTTTTGCTCACACGCCGCGAGAAGGGCGGCACTGGCCAGAATGCAGATGTATTTTTTCATATTGGTAGTTGGAAAGGGTATATTGCTTTAATTGATTAATCGGAGCAAGGCACTTTTTGGCCCTATCGGAATTTCTTCTTCAGCAGCAAATACTTGATAATCGCCGGTTAAAGTGGGGGCTCATATTTGAGGCCGTGCGCATCCGCCACTGCCCGACAAGTAAGCCGTCCATCGCGTGTGTTGATGCCGCCAACCAGGGCAGGTTGTTTTTTGCATGCGCCCTCCAGGCCGAAATCCGCGAGCAATTCCACGTAGCGGTAGGTGACGTTAGTCAGCGCCTGCGTGGCGGTGCGCGCGTACGCGGCGGGCATGTTCGCCACGCAATAGTGCGTAACACCTTCCTCAACATAAACCGGATTAAAATGCGTCGTTGGTCGCGACGTTTCAGCACAACCGCCTTGATCAATCGAGATGTCCACAAGCACGCTCCCGGGTTTCATTTTTCTCAACATCGCGCGCGTAATTAACTTCGGAGCTTTTGCTCCGGGCAATAGGACGGCGCCAATCAACAAATCGCATCCCGGCATCAGATCGTGCAGATTCGCTTCGCTGGAATAAAACGTGTGCGCATTTTTCATTGTCATATCGAGAAAGCGCATTCGATCGAGATCGACATCCATGATCTTTACATCTGCGCCGAGACCAGTCGCCATTCGCGCCGCGTTAACACCAGAGGTTCCACCGCCAAGCACAACAACGCGCCCAGGCAAAACGCCGGGCACGCCGCCCAGCAGTACGCCACTGCCTCCGTTGTGTTTCGCCAGGAAATATGCGCCCATCACCACCGACATTCGACCGGCGATTTCGCTCATCGGCTCGAGCAGGGGCAACCGGTTATTGACCTGGATGGTTTCGTAGGCAACCCCAGTCACGCCCGATTTCAGCAATGCTTCAGTGAGCGGTTTGCTGGCGGCCAAATGCAAATAGGTGAAAAGAATCTGTCCTTTGCGCAACAGCGGAAATTCCGCTTCCAACGGCTCCTTCACTTTCACAATCATGTCCGCGCGCGCAAAAACGTCTTTCACCTGATCGACGATCTCTGCATCAGCCTTAGCATATGTCTCATCTGGATACCCAGAGCCAGCGCCAGCGTTTTTTTCCACCAGCACCGAGTGACCGTGCCGTGTGAGCTGATTTACGGCCGAAGGCAGCAAGGCGACGCGCTGCTCCTGTTCTTTAATTTCTTTCGGGACGCCGATAATCATCTAAGAAAGTGAATGGTGATAAGTGATCAGTGAATTGCGGTAAAGAGAAATCCAGTGACACGATTAGCTGAATTTTCTATTCACTAGTCACTATTCACTAATTCAGAGACGGATCATCCGGCGCCGCCGCAAGCATTTTATACCACGGTCCCAGCCCGCGCATGATGTCGAACCAAAGTTTCGGCAGGCGGTCGAGTTTGAGGACGGCGCGACTGGGCTTCTGCACGATCCAAGCCTTCTGTTTCATTTCAGTCTCAAGTTGGCCTGCCCCCCAACCCGCGTAGCCCACAAATGCGCAGATCGAACTCGATTTCTGATCGGCCCCTTCGTTCGCCTTCTCCAAAGCAATATTGTGATTGAGTTTAAGTCCTGCGCCTTTCTGCCATTCGAACGCTGCCAATATCAGTTGGTTCTTGCCAACCGGCCCACCCAGAAAAACGGGCACGTCCGCCAATCCTTCAGGCGGCACGTCCGTAACGAGGTCGGCCACTTGTTTTTCGAGCGGGCGATTAATAATGACACCGAGTGCGCCGTCGTTCGGGTCATGCGCGGAAATGAAGAGCACGGTGCGCCGAAAATTCGGATCAAGCATGTTCGGGTGAGCGACAAGCAATGAACCGGCGAGGTTCAGCGGCGTTTCGCCATCCAGATTACGCATGGAAAACTAGAACCCTCCGATCCGGGACGCGCAAGTGCTGCATTATGTTTGACCATAAGATGCACCGAGATCCAATCGGTGAACGCGAAAGATCGACATCTCCTTTGCAAACCCGGCAACACGCCGCATAAATTCCCGGAAAAATTTGTTGCCACCAGCCGCAACCTCGTTTACTAGCGTCGAAGTTTTCCACGATTGTTCTGGGGGGAACAGCCGCCCTTCACGTCCATCGGGCGTGGGGGGCGGTACTTTTTTGCGGACGAAAGTCCGCCTCTCCAATCTTGCTCTTTCTCGATGAATGCTCGAACAAGGGAAGGGAAACGCCCAACGTCTAACGCTCAATGTCCAAATCAGCACTCTCGGGACGAATCTCCTGGCCAACTGCGTCCGCGCTGATGGCGCTCATCATCGCGATTGTCGTCGTGATCATCTTTGTGCGTCTGGAAACCTGGCCGGCCCGGACGGCACGGCAAAGCACCGCCGAGCTCGAGAAGTTAGGCAAGGACCTGCGCTCTGCTTTCATCGATATCGCGCACTTGCAGCCGCGCATCACGATCAACAACCGCGTCTATATGGAGCAAACCACGCCGGTGAGCGAACTGGTCGTGTTGTCGCGACGCATCGAAGTGGAACACGAATTCTTGCATACTTGGATCGGGAGCTCGAAGCGGGTAAAGCTGCATGCCACATTCACCGTCAAGGCCGGGTTCGATTTGCGGCAGAATTTGTCAGTCGATATTCGACCGGGCGAGATCATCATTCAGCTCCCGCACGCGCAAATTCTCGGTATCGAGCAGAATCAGGTGGACGTTCTCACCTTTGAAAATGGACTTTGGAATCGCATCTCCGGAGAGGATGTGCAGAGTGAATTGTCGATCTTGCCTCAACTCGCCCGCGAAAAAGCAGCGGAAAGCGGCTTGCCTGCTGAAGCCGAGCGCGCCTTGCAGCGGCAACTCGATGAGCGCATTCGCACGCGCCAGCCACTGCGCTTGATCTTCAAGGATGAAAAGAAAAGTGAATAGTAAAAGCGATTGATCGCCGAGCGGTTAACCGATCAGCGTTCACTGATCACGATTCGCGCTTTTGCCAACCGATGTCATTGAAAACACGATTTTTGCTGGGCGCTTTGCTGATTGTTCTGGCCGCGCTGCTGGCGATGTGGTTTTCACCAACTGCCGTTTCCAACGGCGTTCGCTGGTGGGCCTGGTGGAAAGCCAGCCAGGAAGGGCTCGTTGTTACCATCGACAAAATCGACGCTCCCTTTCTGCGGCCGGTCGTGATTCGCGGCTTTCGCGTGGCGAGCCTTCCGAGGAATGCCTTCCGCATCGATCTCACTGTAACGCAAGCGATACTCGATTTGAATTTCAAGCGCATTTTGCTGCACACGCGAGGCCGCGCGATTCGCACTCTTTCGATTCAGGGGTTGCGTGGCGAATTGCGCCACAGCAACCCACCCGGGCATGCGATCACGCAGCGCGGCTGGCTAACACTGCAAAAATTGCTCCCGCAAAATCTCAGCATTGCCAGTTCGGACGTACGCCTTGAAAACGGCCCAACCGTTATTTTGCTGCGAAACACTTTACTGTCCGCAAGCGAAACAGAAGCTGGTCGTTTTACCGCAGCGGAAGCCATAATTGCATCGCCGTGGTTTCGACAAACGTTTTCAAATCTGCACGGGGCGACCAATTGGCAGGATAATCGCCTGACGTTCGCCGGCCTGGCGCTCACCCCTGGTCTCGATCTTCAAGCCATCACAGCCGACCTGTCGCATCTTGGTGAACAGCGCATCGGGTTGGAATTTGATGCAGACGCGTTTGGCGGAAAAATTCGCGCAAAGATATCGCATCAGTGGCGTTCTGAGCGCTCTAACTGGAAGCTTGCCGGTTCGGCCTCTGATATTTCTCTCGCACAAACTTCGGAGGCACTCGGATTCACCGATCGAGTCGACGGGTTGCTCCACGCCTGCAATTTCACCTTTCGTGGAAATCTGGCCGACCCGGGCCGCGCTACGGCATCGCTCTGGACGGAACTGACCGGGCTCAGCTGGCGCAATCGCACGGCCGAAGCGATCATGTTTGGCGCTGCGCTTTACAATCGCCAGGTCCAGCTTCAGCAGCTCTACATCAAACAAAAAACAAACCAACTCACTTTGAGCGGCGAAGCCTCGTTCCCATCCAATTCGTCCGACTGGCTCAGTCCCGATTTTCGTGGGGATATCTCGGCAGCGATCAACCAGCTCGGCGATTTCGTCGCACTCTTTGGTGCAAACCCCGGCGATTTTGCGGGAAAAATCGCGGTTGAGGGAACGATGAACGCACGCGATCGCAAAATCGGCGGACATCTTACACTCGACGGCGCAGCGCTGACCCTTTTTAAAACCGCAGTCGACAAGTTGAGCGCGAAGCTGAATCTGAGAGCGACCGAATTGGAGATCGAACAGTTCGATTTAAGGCGCAAGAACGATGTCCTCACTGCGCAAGGCAAGATCGACATGTCGCACCAGCACAACTATTCGGGCGCGATCAATGCCAAGGTCGACAGTCTGACGGAGTACGGGTCGATCTTTCGCGGTCCAGCCGAAGACAACTCGAAGAAAACACCAGCAAATATTCAGATAGCGATTGACTCCAACAGGTGGACTGTGCACGGCGGGATCGGTTTTCCCGGGTCGGGTCCGCTCAATTTCACGGGCGATTTCCTTTTGCCGATCGGAATAGACTGGAATGTTTTTCTCGCATCGCCCCTCAATGTGACGTGCGATTTTCCTTCAATCTTTCTCGCAAACGTGCCCCAATTTTTTCATCCGGAAGTTTTTCGCGACGGTATTCTAAGCGGAAACCTTGCCCTTTCCGGAGCATTGCAACATCCGCGGATTACTGGGGATGTGCAGTTAGTGGACGGCAAATTACAGAACGCGCCCTGCAATCTCACGGAAGCGAATGGTCGCGTTACTTTTGCCGGCAATCACGCCTCACTGGATTTTATGAATGTCGCAACGACAGATGTCGATCTTTCATTCCATGGAGAAATCGATTCCCACGACACAAACGATCTCGCGATCAAGATAATCGGAGTGACACCGACCTTTGATCTAACGACGCACCTGATCGGTTGCGTGAGCAAGATCGAAATTGGCTCTGTCGCGGCAACGCTCGCGCCCGCTGTTGCAGAGTTGGAGTTTCGTGGCGGGCTCTTTCAATCCAACTGGACGATCAGTTTAAAGGAGCGGATAAGCTCTCAATCCTCCGCCGCTGTGAATCTCGAGGAAACACCCCGGAAATTTCCCTTCTGTCTTTCGCGCTCGAGTGTTGACGAAGGAACATTATTGCTTGGCACAACTCCGCGCCCGGAAGCGCATCGCGAAACGGTTCCCTCAAAAAGACGAGCAAAGCGACGCTAGCTTGTTGGCGTCTACGCTTTCGCGGTCACAAGCCAGCGCGACAGTTTTTCCTCGAGGTCGCGCGTAAGATCGACGTGAAACTCCGCGCCGGCATCCAGGCGCAACGCGTTGCCGTTTCCGCGATCAAACAGCAACTGCACCGGGCATCGCCCCGGCGAGCTGGCGAGAATCCCGCGCACTTCGCGCAATTCGCTGGGTGTGGTCGCAGCAGAAAATCGCAGAAGCACGGTCGCTTCCTGCAGCGTTTGGGTCGATTTTTCATACCCGCCATTCGTTTTCTGCGGCATAAGTATCTTTATCTCCTGGGCGACTGCACGAAGAGCATCGTCGCGTTTATCCAGCGTTCCTCTCATTTCAACAACACGCCCGGCCGCGAGCGCGTCTGAAATTTTCAGATAAACCTCGTTCCAGACGACCACCTCAAGCATGTCCGTCAAGTCTTCAATCCAAACGACGGCGAATGCTTTGCCCTCTCTCCGTGTAAACTTTTTCTCGACCTCCACAATCGAGCCGGCAATTTTGAACGGCGCGCGATCGTCAAGTTCGCTTAGTGATGCAATCGATCGATATTTCTTTGCCGCGAAAAAATCGACATACGCGTCGAGTGGATGCCCGCTGACATAGAAACCGAGCAGCTCCTTTTCATAGGAAAGCTTTTCGTGCTCGCTCCATGGAGCGAGCGGCTTCTTCCTCGATGTTGTCGGGGACGTTGTTTCGTCGAAGAGCGAAACTTGACCGGCAATGCGGTCCCGATGCGCCGCGGCGGATGCACTCAGGGCTTCGTCAATGCAGGCAAAAAGCTCCGCTCGGTCCCGGCCAAGAAAATCAAAGGCGCCGGTTTTTATCAGGCTTTCCAATATTTTGCGATTAGTGACACGTGAATCCAGCCGGCTGCAAAAATCCTCCAGCGAAGTGAAATGACCTTGTTGCTCTCGCTCGCGAATTGCGGATTCCATCGCGCTTTCGCCCACGTGTTTGATCGCAGCCAGTCCGTAGCGGATGGCCCCGTAGCCGGGGTCGGTGACCCCGATTGCTTGTGGCTGAGTCGCGCTACCGGCGTCAACGACGCCGGCTACAGCTTCCGGCGTAAATTTCAATCCGCTCTTATTGATATCCGGCGGCAAAATGTAGATGCCCATGCGTTTGCATTCGCCAACGAAGACCGAAATCTTGTCGGTGTTGTTAATCTCGTTGCTGAGCAGGCCAGCCATGAACTCAACCGGGTAATGCGCTTTCAGGTAAGCGGTTTGATAACTGATGAGCCCGTAAGCCGCGCTGTGGCTCTTGTTAAATCCGTAGCCTGCAAATTTCTCGAGCAAATCGAAGATGGCGTTCGCCTTTTTTTCCGGAATTTTGTTCGTCCGCGCACAACCTTCGATGAAGTTTTTTCTTTCCTTCGCCATCTTCTCTTTGTCTTTTTTTCCCATGGCGCGCCGGAGAAGATCGCCCTGCGCGAGCGAGTAGCCGGCCAGTTTGCTCGCGGCAGCCATTACCTGCTCCTGATAAATCATCACGCCATAGGTGTCGGCGCAGATTTCTTCCAGCAGCGGATGCTCGTATCTGATTTTGGTCAGTCCTTTTTTTCGTTTGATGTAGTCGCCGATGAGATCCATCGGGCCGGGGCGATAAAGCGCGATCAACGCGATGATGTCGTCGATCTTCCGCACGTCGAATTGCCTGGCCGTGCTCGTCATTCCGCCCGATTCCATTTGGAATAGGCCGATGGTTTCTCCCCGGTTATAAAGGGCAAACGCTTCGGCATCATCCAGCGGAATGTTCTTCAGCGAAAAATTCGGCTCCCGTTTGTGAATAAGCGCCAGCGTGTCCTCGATCACGGTAAGCGTTTTCAGCCCGAGGAAATCCATTTTGAGGAGCCCGAGATCGTTAAGCGGCCCCATCGGATACTGGCTGATGACATCGTTGCCTTTCACGTCGCGACAGAGCGGGATGTAGTCCGATAAATCGCGATCGGCGATGACCACGCCGGCGGCATGCACGCCTGCATTGCGCGACAGGCCCTCTAAAATTTTCGCGTAATCAAAAAGCTGACGGGTTGCCGGTTCCGTCGCGACCGCCCTTTTCAATTCGGGATTTTTCTCCACTGCCGAATCGAGAGTAATATTCAACTCGTTTGGAATCATCTTGGCGATGCGATCGGCGTCGCGATAGCTCAAGCCCATGACGCGACCAACATCCCGGACCACGCTTTTTGCCTTGAGTTTGCCAAAAGTGATGATCTGCGCGACGCGGCGCCCGCCATATTTCTGTCGCACGTATTCGAGCACTTCGCCGCGGCGCGCCTCGCAAAAATCGACATCGATATCCGGCGGTGAAACGCGGTCCGGATTCAAAAAGCGTTCAAAGATCAAGCCGTATTGCAGCGGATCGATGTCGGTAATTCCAAGAACGTACGCGACCATCGAGCCTGCGGCCGAGCCGCGTCCTGGCCCGACCGGAATGCCTTTCTCTTTGGCAAAATGAATGAAATCCCAGACGATAAGCAAATAACTGACGAACCCTGTCTTCTCGAGAACGCCGAGCTCATAATCGAGCCGCTTAACGAAATCCGAATCGGTCGCCGCCCGTTCGCCGTAGCGCTCGCGCAGTCCCTGATAACAGAGCTCGCGCAAATAACTTTCGCGTGTTTTTCCAGCCGGCGCCGGATACTCGGGATACTTCGAACGCCCAAATTCAAGATCGACATGACAGCGTTCGCCGATTTCCAGCGTGTTTGTAATCGCTTCGGGAAAATCGCGAAATACTTCGCGCATTTCGGCTGGCGATTTGAAATATAGCTCGGGCATGTAACGCATCCTGTTTTCGTCCTGCACCATTTTGCCGGTGCCGATGCAAAGCATGACATCATGGGCTTCGTGATCGCTTCGACGTAAAAAGTGAACGTCGTTTGCGGCAACCAATCCAATCCCGAGGTCGCGCGCGATCTGCGGCAGCGCGCGATTGCATTTGTGTTGCGCTTCCATGCCGTGATCGTGCAGTTCCATGAAGAAATTTTCCGTGCCGAGAATATCGCGATACTCCGCCGCGCTCGCTTTCGCCTTCTCGATGTTGTTTGCTTGAATCGCACTGTTAATTTCGCCCGCCAGACAGCCGCTCAGCCCAATCAGTCCTGCGGCATGCGCCGCCAGAAGTTCCTTGTCGATCCTCGGTGCGTAATGGAAACCATCGAGATGCGCCGCTGTCACCAGCTTCACGAGATTGCGGTAACCGGCCTCGTTTTGAGCTAAAAGAGTGAAGTGATACGCCGCCGCACGGCGCGAGCTCGGCCGGTCTTTATGCGATCCGTGGGCAATGTAGGCTTCGCAACCGATAATCGGCTTGACCCCGGCACGGGTCGCTTCCTGGTAAAATTCAATCGCGCCAAATAAATTGCCGTGATCGGTGATCGCGACTGCCGGCATCTTGAATTCGGCCGCTTTTTTCATCAGCTCTTTCATCCGGATTGCACCGTCGAGCAGCGAGTATTCGGTATGCAGATGCAGATGAACGAAAGAATCGCGGGGCATTAGCGTTCAGTATAAGCCTCAAAAGAATTTGGCAAATTCAGCAAGCATGTCATCCCGAACGGAGCAAGAGTGCCCGCAAGAATTCGCGAAATGACAGCCACTGCTTGTTGCGCAAAAAAATCCTGATTGCATTCGCGTCGCGGTATTGCTAAGAGAGCGCGTGCTGCGCTCAGCTTTCGATTGCAAAGCGACGCGCGATGCCGAGTTTACATCGACATGAAAAAACTGGAAGCGATCATCAAACCCTTCAAGCTCGAAGAGGTCAAAGAAGCACTGGCAGAGCTTGGGATCGAAGGAATGACGGTGACGGAAGTAAAAGGGTTCGGCCGGCAAAAGGGGCACACCGAGATTTATCGCGGCAGTGAATATACCGTGGATTTCCTGCCCAAAGTGAAGGTGGAAGTCGTGCTCGCCGACGATATGGTGGAGAAGGCGGTCAGCGTGGTTGTGGCCGCGGCCAAGACCGGCAAGATCGGGGATGGAAAAGTTTTCGTTCTCCCAGTGGAACACGCGGTGCGCATCCGCACGGAAGAGATCGGCGAAAAAGCGGTGTGAATTTAATGACGAAGCTCGAATGACGAATTACGAAACAATGACAAAAATCGAATGACGAGAATCCAGCTGCGTGCAGCCTTCGTCATTTAGTCATTCCTTCGGCATTCGTCATTCGGATTTCGTCATTTGTTT
>Ga0209155_1001380_pt1 | contig 11550 bp, 16 predicted proteins | sample GraSoiAngelo_122_FD_185879 | JGI IMG/M metagenome (GOLD analysis project Ga0209155, IMG submission 185879) | Grasslands soil microbial communities from the Angelo Coastal Reserve, California, USA - 14_0927_02_20cm (SPAdes) (version 2) | ecosystem: Environmental > Terrestrial > Soil > Grasslands ...
GTCAACAAGAGCGTCCAGATAGAGGAGCCGGTACGCAAGCTACTCTCGGCCCCTGATGCCGTACCTCGCGTAGCCGTCGCAGTTACAGCCTCCCGGCGACAGGCAGCGCGGCGCAGAGCGCGGCCATGATCCAGAACCCCGCGGGGCCGATCGCGCCGTAGAGCATGCCGAGGCGAGGGTCAGCACGGCGCTCGCGGCGCCGATCTGATCTGTCCGCTATTGTACCGCAATAGTTACTAGGCATCTGGCCACGGCGCCGGCCTGCCGGCCACGCGGCCGGGCCAGCGAGGAGAGTGCCGCCCAGGTTATCCGAGACCAACTGCTGCGCGCCGCGATCGCGGCTGCCTCAATGCTCGGCGCGCTTGTCTTGGACTTTGGCTGGCGGCAGTGACACCGTAACTTTTCCATGGACCACGTCACGGGGCCGGTCCAGGCGAGAGGACTGCTGCCCCATGTCAACAGCTGCGCGGGAAGTTCAGCTCGACCATGACGTTGTTGTTGTCCGGGAAGAACAGCTGGTCGATCGGCGGCTTGGCGATGTGGTTCTCGCGGTATTTGATGCCCTTCTTTTCCAGCTTCGCCTTGAGCCCGTCAAAGTCGCTCGCCAGAAACGCGAAATGGTCGAACGGCCCGGTATCGCGCGACGGCCCGCCGCCGGTCGCGTTCTGGCGCGGCACCAGGTGCACGACCGGCACATCGCCGCAATACAGCCAATAGCCCGGGAATTCGAGGTCCGGCCGGAAGCCGACCTCGAGCCCCAACACGTCGCTGTAGAAATCGCGGGTCGCTTCGAGATCGTCGGTCTTCACCGTGACATGGTGCAGTACATTGAGTCCCATGGCGGCCTCCCTCGCGGATCGGTTTGAGCATCATCTGAGCCGATCGGCCGGCGCAAGGCAACCGCGCCGCTTTACCGGCAGCGGCGCCGAGGCGATGCGATGACCTCGGATTCGTTGGCGCCGGCCTTGCCGCGCCCCGCCCTGCTGGCGACCCCGGGCTATCTGCGGCTGTGGTTCGCCGGCGGCGTCGGCAACGCGATGCGCTGGCTCGAACTCCTGGTCGCCGGCGTCTTCACCTACGATTTGACGCATTCGACGTTTCTCGTCGCGCTGGTGACGGTGGCGCGCAGCCTACCGATGCTGCTGACCGGCGCGCTCGCCGGCGTCATCGGCGAGGCGCTCAACCGCAAGCGCATCCTGATCGCGCAGTTCCTCGTCATGGCGGCGACCTCGGCGCTGCTCTGCGCGCTGGCATTGCTCGGTGCGATCCAGGTCTGGCACATCATCGTCGCCGGCGCCGTCAACGGCCTCGTCTGGGCCAGCGAATTGGCGGTGCGGCGACGCATGATCGGCGAGGTCGTCGCGCCGGACCGGGTGACCGCCGCGATCGCTTTTGATTCGATGACCAACAGCATCGCCCGCGTGCTGGGCCCGCTCGCCGGCGGTGTCGTGTTCCAAGTCCTCGGCCTCGCCGGCGCCTATTTCGTCGCGGTGCTATTGTATCTGGCTGCGATGATCGCGGTGATCGGGCTCGATTTTCGCCAGGAGAAGCGGCGGCTCTACCTGCGCCGCATCGCCGCCGACATCGCCGAAGGCGCGATCGTCGCGCGACGCAACCCGGCGATCCTCGCGGTCGTCGTCGTGTCGATCATCATGAACGTCTTCGCCTTCTCGTATTCCGCGTTGATCGCCCCTCTGGGGCTCGGCCGCTTCGGCGTGTCGCCGATCCTGGTCGGGGCGCTGGCGGGCGCCGAGCCCTTGGGCGCGATCGCCAGCGGCATCGCGCTGTCGGCGGGATGGCTGCGGCTCAATGGAAGGCGCGCTCTGTTGCGTGGCTCGTTCCTGTTTCTCGCCGGGCTCGTCGCGATGGCCTTGTCGCCCTGGTATGGGCTCGCCTTCATGCTGCTCGTCATCGGCGGCCTCGGCACGGCGGCCTTTGCGACGATGCAGACGAGCCTCGTCCTGACCGAGGCGCCGCCGGCCGCGACCTCGCGCGTCATGGGCATCGTGACGATGTGCATCGGCACCGGCCCACTTGGCGTCTTGGCGGTCGGCCTCCTCGCCGATCAGATCGGGCCGGCGCCGGCGATCCTCGTCATGGCCGGCATCGGCATTGCTGGCCTCAGCTGGACTTGGCTCCGCCTCGGCCGTTCTCCGGTGTGACGATCCCTAAGCCTAGACGATCCCGGTTTACTTGGCGGCAAGCACCGCAGTGCCAGCGGAAACGAGATGGGGTGCGGAACCGTTGCTCCCGACCGATCCGCTCTCATGCGGCTTGCCGGTCAGCGGAACGTAGCCGGTTTGCGCCGGCTTCGAAGACGATGCCGCGCGATCATGCGGCTTGATCTGCCCCGAGATCTTGCCGCCGCATTCGATCTCGATCTCGCCATAGCTGACCGTGCCCGCGACTTGGCCACCGGCGCGCACCAGCAACCGCTTTTGGACGACGAGTTCGCCTTCGAAGCGGCCATGTACATCGGCATTGTCGGTCGCGACGGTGCCCCTGAAGACGCCGGTCTCGGTGACGATGACCTGCTGGCAGCCGTCCAGTTTTGCGTCGACCGTCCCTTCCGCAACCAGCCGATCGCATGCGGTGATCGTGCCCGACACCGACATTCCCGCTCCGACGATCAGCGTCCGCGCCTCGATCTGGTTATTCCGAGACTGCGGATCCGGCTCCGCCCGCGCCGGCGCCGGCGCCGCATCCGCCGGACGCGCCGGCTCGGTTGATTTCCAGAAAGGCTCGGTCGGTTTCAACTCGCGCTTCTCGCTGACCCCCGCCATGACACACCCCCGTTGTATGCAGGATACAGAAGCGTGCATTCACTGCCGGTAGGGTTAATGGCCGGTTAAGCCCGGTGCCGCTGACCAAAATTGTCACAAGGGTTGACCCGATCAGATCCGGTTCGATCGGAATGCTGCCGACCACCCCCCACTGCCGGCATGCGAATCTCCCGCCGCGGGGCCGTAGCCCGCCAGTTGACCCCCGGCCTTCCGCCCTTGTAGGGGAGCGGCCCCAGGCCCACATCAGTGGGGTCGACCTACGCCTGGTTCGGCTTGCTCCTCCTTCGGCTCGTCCGCGAGCGCCGGACCAGCACTCCGCCCAATGGTAATTCGACGCGCCGCCAAACGATTTGGCGGCGGCCCATTTTCTTTTTGAGAAGGACGACGATGACGATCGGAACCGTAAAGTGGTTCAACAGCCAGAAAGGCTACGGCTTCATTCAGCCGGAAGACGGGTCGAAGGATGTGTTCGTACACATCTCGGCCGTCGAGCGCTCCGGGCTGGGCAATCTGCACGAAGGGCAGAAGGTGAGCTACGAGCTGGAACGCGGCCAACAGGGCAAGACCTCGGCCGTAAATCTGCAAAAGGCCTAACTGGGTCAGCCCAAATACAGGGAGGGGAGCTCGCTCTGCGGCTCCCCTTTTTGTTTCCACGAGCAACAAGCACGGCAACAAGAGAGAGGCGTCCCCTAGATGCAGGTCTTCGTGCGCGACAACGACATCAATTCGGCGCTGCGGGTGCTCAAGAAGAAGATGCAGCGTGAGGGCACCTTTCGCGACATGAAGCGGCGGCGCGCCTATGAGAAGCCGTCGGAACGCCGTGTTCGGGAAAAGGCGGATGCGATCCGCCGCCACCGCAAGATGCTGCGCAAGCGCCTCGAGCGCGAAGGCTACTAATCAGCGAACTTCATGGAACACCCGCCGACCACACCGCCGCTGCCCGCCGACTACTACCGGCGGCATGCCGCCCGGGTTCGGAAGTTGGCGAGCGAGGCCACGACGGTCGCGATCAAGGAACATTTGAGCGAGGTCGCCCTGGAATACGAGCGGCTGGCTGATCGGGTCGACAGCAGCACGCCGCCGAGCGGGTGATCAGGAGAACCTGCCCATGCAACCACCCAAGTTCGCCGTTGGACAAACCGTCCGCTTCGCGCCCGACCGGCGCCAGCTCAGTTCGGCTCGAGGCGAGTTCAAGATCGTCCGCTTGCTGCCCGAAGAAGCCAGCGTTTTTCAATATCGGGTCAAGAGCAAGGTCGACGGCCATGAGCGCATTGTGCGGGAAGACCAGCTGACCCGATCCTAACCCACGCCGGAAAGCACGATCGCTGAAGGGAGCAACGCTCGATGCCGGCCATTCCGCTCAAGGTCACTCGCCCGCCGGCCAGCGATGCGGCTGACCCGGTCCCCGACGCGGCCAAACCGCTGTTCCGCGGTACGGGTGACACCGATTATGTGTGCGGCAATTGCGGGGCGGTGATCGCCCTCGGGATGGGACCCACCCAGCGGGTCCCGTTTGGTTCGGCGGTGTGCTCGGCCTGCGGCGCCGAAAACGAATTCCCGTCGAGCTTAGGCAGCTGACGAGATGTATCGGGCCGCTTGTGCGGCTGTGATGTGACTAGGGCGTCTCTTTCTGGCCCTGGCGCGTGCGTTCAGGCTGACCCGCTATCGGGGTTGGCCTCGGCTTCGGGCGTCGCCGTCTCGTCGCGTTGGCCCTTGCGCTCCTGCTGCCGGCGCAGTTTTTCTTCTTTCTTCTGCTGCTTGAGCCGGTCGCGTTCCCGCCGCTCGAAGCGGTAATTCGTCCTGAAGGCCATCTCTCACTCCTGGCAGCGCGGCGGAGCAATCCTTACCGGCTGGTTGGCGGACCGCCGCGGGAACCCTGTCTGCGGAACCAGACATTGTTCGAGGTGTCCGTTTCGACGCGGGTCTTATGCTTGGCGATCCACGCCTCGGCCTCGGCCTCGGTGGCAAAGCTGCTGACGGTGGTGGGATAGGTATCGGGAATCGTGACTTCGACGCCGAAGGATCCATCCGTCCGCGGGACGACGCGGTAGCTGGCCTCAGCATGAGGATGTGTTCTAGCCATCGGTATTATATGGGGGCTCGGCGGCGAAAAGCCATTGCCGGCAGCGGGCCCGCAGCAAAGCGGGGCCGACCGGCGCTTGCCGCCGCCCCGTCGCGGGTACATTCTGCCGGCGCTAAATAAGCGGGGCCGATAAGCGGGGAGCGCGATGGTGAGCCTACCGCAGGATGGGTTGGTGGCGGTCGTCAAGCGCGATTGCCCGACCTGCGAGTTGACCGCGCCGGTGCTCGGCGAATTGGCCCGCCGCGCCGGGCTGACCGTTTTCACACAGGACGATCCCACCTTCCCCGACACGGTGCCCGCCCCGGTGCACGACCTCGCGCTCGACATGTCGCACCGGCTGAAAATCGAGATCGTGCCGACCTTGATCCGCCTCGAAGGCGGCCGCGAGATCGCGCGCACCTATGGCTGGGACCGCGGCGAATGGGAGCGCCTCACGGGTGTCGTTGGGCTCGGCGACGGCCTGCCGGATCAGCGTCCGGGCTGTGGCGCCAAAAATGTAGAGCCGGGGGTCATCGAGCGTCTCAAGATCCGCTTCAATGAGACCGGGCTTCGCTCGCGTCGCATCGAATTGGGCGATGACGAGGACGAGCAGGAGGCGATGTTCGCGCGCGGTTGGTCGGACGGGCTGCCGCTCGTGCCGCCGAGCGAGGAGCGTGTCTTGCGCATGCTCGACGGCACCGCGCGCGACCCGCAAGAGGTCATCGGGCTGGTGCCGCCCGCGCTCAACGCGGCAACGGTCGAGAAGATCGCGGTCAACGCCGTGATGGCCGGGTGCAAGCCGGAATATCTGCCGGTCGTGCTCGCCGCGGTCGAAGCCGTGCTCGACGAAGGCTTCGCGATGCATGGCGTGCTCGCGACGACGATGTTCGTCGGCCCCGTTGTTGTCGTGAACGGCCCGATCCGCCGCCGGATCGGCATGAACGCGAAGGGCAACGCGCTTGGGCAAGGCAACCGCGCCAATCTGGCGATCGGCCGCGCGCTCCAGCTCGTCATCCGCAACATCGGTGAGGGCCGGCCACAGGAGGTCGACCGCGCCACCTTGGGCAATCCCGGCAAGCTCGGCTATTGCTTTGCCGAGGATGAGGAGGGCTCGTGCTGGGAGCCTTTATCGGCTGAGCGCGGCGTGAAGCCCGGCGTCTCGGCCGTCACCGTGTTCGCGGGCTTTGGATTGCAGGGCGTCGTCGACCAGAAATCGCGCACGCCGGAGAGCTTGGCACGCAGCATGGCTGAGTCGCTGAAGGCGATCCACAGCGTCAAGCTGGCGCCGTCCTGCGACGCGCTCCTCGTCGTCTGCCCCGAGCACGAACGCACGTTCCGTGAGGCCGGCTGGTCGAAGGCGCGTCTCTACGAGGAGCTCTACAAGCTTTGCGAGATTCCGGGTGAGGAATTGATCGCTGGCGCGAAGGGTATCGCCGAGGGCGGCCCGCCGTCGCTCGCCGGCAAGATCGTCAACAAATTCCGCCCGGGCGGGCTGATGATCGTCCGCGCCGGCGGCAATGCCGGCATGTTCTCGGGGATCATCGGCGGCTGGTCCGCCGGCGGGCCGCGCGGCAGCATTCCGGTCACGAAGGAAGTGCGCCCCTAACCGATGCGCCGCCGCGCGCTCTTAGCGCCCGGCGCGCTCGTAGCGGCTTCGAGATGATGGCCATGACAGCACCTTTGCGCGCCCGCGCCAGCACCTTCCTTATTGCGTTTCCGATCATCGCGCTTACCGCGCTATTTCCGGCGCAGGCCGAAGCGCGAGCCGAGGCGACGTCCGCGCCGACCGTTGCGGCGGAGGCAGCGACAGCTCGGGGCGCGGCTGCCGCGGATCGCGGCGATTTCGCAGAAGCGTTGCGCTGGTATCGGATCGCGGCCGAGAAAGGTTCTGCCGAAGCGCAGTTCGAAATCGGCGTGCTGTACGACACAGGGCAAGGCGTCGCGCAGGATGCTGCCGAGGCGATGCGCTGGTACCAGAAGGCCGCCGATCAGGGCTTTGCCCCGGCGCAGGTCAATATCGGCGCGTCGTACGAGGCCGGGGAAGGCGTTCCGCAGGATTATGGCGAAGCGATGCGCTGGCTGAGGAAAGCGGCGGATCAAGGCTACGCCCTCGGCCAGCACAATATCGGCGCACTGTACGAGAACGGCCATGGCGTCGCGCAGGACAATGCCGAGGCGATGCGCTGGTATCGCATGGCGGCCGACCAAGGTCTCGATCGTGCGCAATACCAGGTCGGCGTCCTCTATGAATACGGGCGCGGCGTCAGGCAGAACTTCACGAAGGCGATGCGCTGGTATCGCAGGGCGGCGGCGCAGGGTCTCGCATCGGCGCAGACCAATATCGGCTATCTCTACGGTGCCGGGCTCGGTGTGCCGAAGGATAACGCCGAGGCGATGCGCTGGTATCGCATGGGGGCTGCCCAGGGAGACGCGCTCGCCCAATTCGACATCGGCGTCATGTACGAAAAAGGCCGCAGCGTCAGGCAGAATTATGAGAAGGCCGTGCGCTGGTATCGCAGAGCCGCGAACCAAGGCTTGGCGCGAGCGCAGCTGAATCTCGGCGTCATGTGTGAAAACGGCTGGGGCCTCGCTCAGGACTATGCCGAAGCGATGCGCTGGTATCGCAAGGCCGCCGAGCAGGACCTCCCGATTGCCGAGCGGGCGATCGGTGCGCTCTATGTGAACGGGCTCGGGGTACCGCAAGACTTGGTGGAAGCGCGGAAATGGCTGGAGAAGGCGGCAGCGGGCGGCGACGACGTCGCGGCGCAATGGCTCAAGGAGAATTAAGCCGAAGCATCCCCGGCTCGTCCGCCTGATGCGGCGCCGCTTGACCCGGGCTTGCGCGGCGCGCAACCTTTGTCATGGCACCAGCAGAGGAGGTGCAAATGACAGTGCTTCTCGACCCGACAGCGGAACGAAGTCCGACGATAAGGCCGCGGCTGCCGCGGCCCGACAAACTCGACGGGCTGACGATCGGTATTCTCGATATCGCGAAGGCGCGGGGTGACGTATTCCTCGATCGCCTCGACGAGCGGTTGAAGGAGCTCGGCATCGCGGTGAAGCGCTACCGGAAGCCGACCAACACGAGGCCCGCTCCCCTGCCGCTGCAGCAGCAGATCGCGGGCGAAGTCAATCTCGTCATCGAAGGCCTCAGCGACTGAGGCTCGTGCATATCGTGCTGTACGCATGACATGGCGAACCTTGAGGAGCGTGGCATTCCGACGGTGGGCGTCGCGACGACCGAGTTTATTCAAGGAGCGGAGGCGCAGGCGAAATCGCTCGGCACCGATCCCGCTCTGATCTTCATCCCGCATCCGGTGCAGGACCGCACCGACGACGAGCTGCGCCGGCTCGCCGACGAGCATTTCGACGCGATCATGAAGTTGTTGGTGAGGTGAGAATTTAAGCCCCTCCCCTGCCCTCGGCTCCGCCTCGGACTCCCTCTCCCCGCCTGCGGGGAGAGGGTTGGGGTGAGGGGCGGCTCAAATTACGTCCGCAAGTATCCCTCGATCTCCGACTCGGCGTAGCTCATCGCGTCCTCGACCGAGCGGCCTTGATGCGTGTGCATCGCGATCATCTTGATCAGCAGCGCCTGCGCGTACATCTGGGTCCCGATCTTCAACGGCGCCGGATGGCCCGACAAGAACGGGATCGCGTCATCGCGCGACGGATAGTTGTAGTTGGTGCCCTTGGGCGGGCCTTCCTCTTCCCAGATCTTGAAGTCCATGAAGCTGGCGAAGGGCGGCACGTCGAAGCCGACGCTCGCGGTGACCAGCTTTTCCTGGATCTCGCGCTGCGAGATGTGGGCGAGCAGCGCTTTCGCTGCCGGGATGTTCTTCGAGAAATTCCAGATGCCCCAGAAGTAAGGGTTGGACGGATCGTAGCGGCCGTTCGGCCCCTTCGGCGAATGGAACGCCCACAATTGCTCGGCGACCTTCGGCGCGTCGCGCTTGGCGACGGCATAGGCGCTCGGCGGGTTCATGATCAGCGCCGAATAACCGGAGATCAGCGCCTTGTTGTTCGAAGCATTGTCATAGGCGTAGACCTCTTCGGGCAGGTGCTTCGACAGCCGTTTGAACCAGTCGAGCACCTGTCGGGTGGCGTCCGTCCTGACCGTGACGTCGCCCTTCTCGTTGACCAGGAATGCGCCGTAGGCGGCGAACACCGAGCCGGCCATGTTGAGCGCGTCGGTGCAGGTGCTGAGCCCGAGCGCGAACGGATGCCCGTTCTTGTTGCAGGCCTCCGCCGCCTTCAAAAAGGTGTCCCAGGTCCAATTGTCCTGCAGCTCCTTGTCGGGCGCGCCCATTCCCGGTGCCGGATACATCTTCTGAATGTCGATGCCGGCGTATTGCTTCATCAAGTCGATGCGGGCGACGGGTGGCAGCTCGCCACTCGCGTAGGAGCTCGGCACCGCAAGCCATTTGCCGTCGATTTTGCCGCAATACTCGGATGCCGTGGCCACCTTGCCGTATTTCTGGATCAGCGGCTCGACAATGTCGTCGACCGGCACGAAGCGCTGCTTCTGCGCCTCGACGTACCAGGTGCGCAGCCCAATGATGTCGTGGCCGGCGCCGGCCTGCCCTTCCGCCATCAGTGTCAGGAGATCCTTGTCGCCGTTCGAGGTGATCAGGTCGAAAATCAGCTCGACCTTTTCCTTCTCGGCCCATTCGCGGCAGATGCGCTCGAGTTCCTTGCCGGCGCCTGGGACCCAATGGTCCCACGCGCCCATCTTCAGCGTGCCGGCGGCATGGGCGCCGTGCATGAACGGCAGCGGCAGCGAGCCGGCGGCGAGCGCCGGCGGGGTCAGCGCGGCGGCCTTCAGGATGCTGCGGCGCGTCAAAGACCTCTTCAACATGCATCGTCTCCAAATCGGGGGGGCGGCTCCGCCCTCTCGGCATGGCCGGAGGCGCGGGGATCCTCAACGTGTAGCATGTAAGCGGCAAAAAGCCAGCTTCGATGCCGCCGCAATGCCGCTCTTTGGTGTGGGGATCGGCGAGACAACGGGAGGAGAGTACGCGTCGTGCGGTGGCAAACGATCTGGCAGTGCATCATTGCGCCCGGCGTGCCGCGCCGCTCGCTGGCCGCCGCGGTGGTCGTCGGCACCCTCCTCAATCTAATCAACCAGGGCGATGCGCTGTTTAGCGGCCGCCGTCTCGATTGGCTGAAACTGGCGCTGACCTACATCGTCCCCTATTGCGTCGCGACCTACGGCGCGGTGGCGTTCCGCCTCGAAGCGATGCGCCGCGAGACGAGGCCGCGCAATTGACCGATTATGGCACGGGTGCTTACCTCGCCCGGCATACGGATGGAGGCGGAAATGGCAGAGGCGCAGGCGCTCGCGGGCAAGGTCGCGATCATCACCGGGTCGGGCAAGAATATCGGGAAGGCGATCGCGCTGCGGCTGGCGGCCGACGGCGTTGCCGTTGTCGTCAACGGCCGCGGCGACCGCGCAATCGTCGAAGAGACCGCGAGCGAGATCCGCGCCGCCGGCGGGCGGGCCATGCCTTATCTCGCCGACATCTCCAAGCCCGATGCGGTCCAGGCGATGGTCGACGCGACAGTAAGGGAATTCGGCGGCGTCGATATCGCGGTCGGTAATGCGGGGCTGCGGCGCCAGACCCCCTTCCTGCAGATGAACCTCGAGGAATGGCACGAGATCCTCGGCGTCGCCCTGCACGGCGCCTTCTATCTCGCAAAAGCGACCGTGCCCGAGATGATCAAGCGCGGCGGCGGCACCTTCATCGGCCTGTCCGGCATCTCGCATCATGCCGGGTCGAGCGACCGCATCCATGTCAACGCGTCGAAGGCCGGGCTCGAAGGCATGGTGCGCGGCCTCGCGATCGAATTGGCGCCGCACAACATCACCGCGAATTGCATTGCGCCCGGTTCGATCGACACGGTGCGCGGCGCCTCCGCCGGCGGGCCGCATGGGCGCGGCATGTCGCGCGAGATCCCTGCCGGCCGCCAGGGCCAGCCCGAGGAGATCGCCGCGATGGTGCGCTTTCTTGTGGGACCGGAGGGGCGCTACGTCACCGGCCAGACGATCCACGTCAATGGCGGCCTCTTCCTCGCGAAGTGACCCCGATAGGGGTCATCCCGGAAGCTAGGCGAGCCCCGAAAACGCGTTGCGTTTTCGGGAATGCGAGCCAGCTATCCGGGATCCATGGCGCCGTTCGCACGCGTCGGTCGTGGATCCTGGCCTTCGCCGGGATGACGACGAAAAATTTAGTTCAGCCGCAATTCCGTGATGTGGCTGGGATCCTGCTTGAGCTCGCCACGCTCGACCTTCTTGACGAGGTCGACCAGCCGCTCATTGGCGCGCGCCGCGAGCCCGACCCTCTCGCCCTCGCGCACGACAAAACCGTTGAGGAACTCGATCTCGGTGCGGCGGCCTTTCGCCATGTCCTGGCCCATCGACGGGCGCTGCTCGGCCGAGCCGCGCGGTTGCGAGCCGACATGCTCCTCATAGCGCGCCAGCGCGTCCCGGTCGCCCTCGCCGGCGCGGGCGATGACTTCCGGCGGCAGATGGCCGATCTCCTCGAGCTTGTAGCCGAGCGCCTGGCCGATGCGGATCGCCTCGCCGCCGAGGCGCGCCTGGAAGCGGCGGATCGCCTCGTTCTGCGCCATCTGCGCACCCGATAATCCGGTGCAGGCGGAGACCCCGTTCGCCATCGCGTTCGTGACGAGCTTCGACCAGCGCTCGCC
>Ga0209155_1001388_pt1 | contig 11510 bp, 3 predicted proteins | sample GraSoiAngelo_122_FD_185879 | JGI IMG/M metagenome (GOLD analysis project Ga0209155, IMG submission 185879) | Grasslands soil microbial communities from the Angelo Coastal Reserve, California, USA - 14_0927_02_20cm (SPAdes) (version 2) | ecosystem: Environmental > Terrestrial > Soil > Grasslands ...
TGCCACTGTCTGCGGCGTTGCCCATAATCAGGTTGGCATTGATCAGCAGGCCGGGACCCACGCCGTCGCTCGGCCCAATAAGGTTAGGCGCCCCCACGCAATCCTGGTCGACCGTGGAGCATGGAGGATCAACATCAGGGGAGCCCATGATAAGGAGTCCGCCGCCGTTGGCTGGGATCGTCGGGTTGGTGCTCTGATTGAACACAATCGCGTTGTGTTCGATGTCACCGCCGTAGCTGAACCCAAGCTGACCGACGCCGCCGCCGTCGCCCGTGCTCAGGTTTCCGCAAACCCAGTTGTAGTTGAATTTGTAGTAGTCGGAGCCGGCGCAGAAGCTGACACCGCCCGCCCCCGCCGGCGTGGCCGAGAACAATTCGTCGCCGGTGGAAGAGTTCGAAGTAATCGCGTTGTGGTGCACGTTCACGTTCAGGTCATGACAGTACGGCAGCTGAGCACCCGTGGCGGGCACGGCAGCCGAGGCCTGGCAGGAGCCTGGAGCCGCGTTTGTTGCTCCACCCTGGAAGTACGGGGAAGGAAACTCACCCTGGCCGACGCTGATGCCGCCCGTCAGAGTTCCCGTATTGTTGGAGACCCGGTTGTTGGCAATTTGAATGTTGTGACCCCAACCGTGCACGAAGATGCCGCCGCCTCCCTGGGAGCTGTTGGTGATACCCAAGCCATCGATGCTCGACGGATTGCACCAGAAGCTGCTCGAGAACGGATTCGGCCCTGTGTTCACGCAAGTGCTGGCCGTAAGCAACGTAGTAGCATCCGGGAAGCCGGCGAGGAGAGTGGGATCCCATGGATTCCCTCCGTGGAAGTCCGCGCCTTTCGACAACACCGTAATTGCTGCCCCTTCTAGCGCGCCCATCAGCGAGGGCTCTTGCAACAACTCAGCCAGGTTGCCGTTCAGGCCGGCGTCCCAGCCAACAGTGGCCTCTAGAGGTAACCGGTCGACCTGCGGATTATTAGCACTGGCATTGAATTCGATCCAGCCGGTCCCGCAAGTATTACTCCACCCGTTCGGCGTACCGCTGGTCGCCAGCCCGAACAGGCAGTCGACCTGAGTGCGCCACAATTCCACCTTGCCCGCAGGGTGGGTATTGGCGTTGATGATGCTGGAGGCAGCCCCGACACCTTGCAGCCGGACCGGCTTCCACATCAGCAGCATTTCTTGATGGGCAGACTGGTTGTGGATCTGACCAGTTTTAGTACACGCAACTGGCGTAGCCCCAGCAGTCGGCGCGCAAGTGGGATCAACGATGATTAGGTCGCCCGGCGCCGCCGTGTCAATCGCACTCTGGATCGTGGTCGAGGCTAGGACGTGGCTTGGAGCTTTGCCGCCGATGGTGACGGTCACGGTGTCGATGGACTGATGGCCGTTGTCGGCTCTGGTGATGATCAATTGACCGCACTGCGCGGTCGAGCCTCCGTATCGCGTTTGCTGCTGAATGCCGCAGTTCGGCAAGCCGCTGGGCACAGCACCGGTGATCAATAGGTCACTCCAGCTCACGCCTGTAAGCGGATGGGAAACGCCATCGCTGCCGACAAGAGCTACTGTTCCCGCCGTGCCAAATCCATAGTGGCGCAGAACTGTCTTCTGATTGAAAGGAGCCACTGTGGCCGACGGCCCGGAGTATGCGTTGTTGTTCACCATCTGGTCGCCCAACGCCGTAATCGTAAGCGTGTTACCGGCCGCGCTCACGTAAGGTCCAACTCCATCGCCATCCACTTCTTTGATGGCGGGCGTCAAGGCCGGATAGTTGCAGTCAGGATTGTTGTATCCCGCGCCCGCAAAGGCGGAGGTGGGCACAACCGGGGTATCCATGTACTGGGTTTGCCCAGGCATGAATGGGATTTCGTAGCAGAACTGGCTATATTGCGAGTTGTACAGCGGATCCGGAGTCGCTCCAGTCCCTGCGTCGTTCATGCACGTTACCATCATCTGGGGCGCGTACCCGGTCGGATTGGGCGGGTTGACTTCCCAGGTCGAGTAATTCAAGCCATTGTAGGCACCCCAATGGTCGCTATACACGCGGGAAACCTCGTTGCCGTTGAAATCCTTGATGGCTACCGGCAAGTTGGCTGGCGAGAATTTCTCGCCAAACTGTGGCGAGAACGGGTCGAATTCTGAAGTGAAGTCGTCGGTGATCACGCCGGTGAAGTGGGCGGCCACGTGAGTCGAGGTGAACAGGTAGAACTTCGCCAGCGCGGACGCCTGGTCAGTGAGTGTCACTTCCTTGCGGTCGCACAGATTGCGAGTAGCTCCGGCGAACGGCGACACTTCCTGGGACCCTGGGAACAGGCTGATGTAGTCGGGAACGATGCGCGACGCTCCCACGCAAGGCCAGAAGGTCTCCACGCTCCCGGTATCACCCTCGTGACGTGGCACAACGCCCAGATCCTGCGTCGGGTTCTGTGCATTGTTGGCGTTGTAGGTGGCGCCGACGGCCGCCTGGTCGGGAATAATGTAGATGTTGCCGAGACCTGCGAACTGTTGCACCACCGGCGCGATGTAGGTGTCGCCGATCAAAATGTTCTTGTCTTCTTCCTTCACCAGTTCATAGTTCGGAGGCACAACCACTTCTACCACGTACTTGCCGGCGGGCAGCATGGGGGTGCCGTCGGTCGGATTAGCTACGCAGATTATGCAGTTCGAACCGGGACGCGTTCCGGCCGTTCCGTTGACTGATCCTGTGCCTGTGGGTGCCCCGCTCGTCGGATTTCTGCCGATGATGCTGGGGAACAGATAAAAGCCGTCGTAAGGCGCAGGCTGGACCTGATTCCAGTTGTGCATGCCGTCATAGCACTTGAACTGTGAATTGTTCGGCATCGTATGGACGGCGGGACCGCCGTGCTGGGAGTTGTACAAATCAAGGTAGTCCGGCTGGTTGAACAGCGTGAAAAAGAAGAGATCCGCGTTTGTTCCGCTGGCCGTTCCCTGACCCGGGCAGCTCATGTAGGGCTTGTTGGTGCCCGGATAAAAGCCCTGGGCCCAATCGTCCCAGCTGCTGGTCCGCGTGGTGTCAACCAATCTAAGGGATTGGCTACCATCCGCCGCTGTCCCCTCCTGGTAAAGGTTAATGGTGACATGCGGAATCTGCGGTTCCCAACTCAGCTGCAGGAGCAACGATGGGTCGTCAAATGGACGAGTCGAAGCATAGATAACATGTCCATTGATGCCGCCGTTCTCGCCAGCCGCGAAGGGCATCTTGCCGAATTCGATGAACGAGTTCTGTCCGGAAAACCCTTGCCAGCCCTCGGTGAGAACCCACGGGGGGTCAACTCGGCCCGTTGATCCTCCGGCCGTGTCGCCAGCAGGGCAGTCCGCGCTCGCGCAGTACCTCGCGCCGGGTACTCGCAGGGCAGCGGGCACGGGGACCTGTTCAGAGGTGTTCGCGTAGAAGGCGCCAATATTGGAGCTTCCGCACGGGGCCGTTGCTGTGGTGCACGTCCCGTCGGCGGGGCCGCCTGCGTCGTAGACTACGTGAGTCCCTGTGCTCTTATAGCGTGTCGTAGTTGTTTCAACAACATACCAGCTGAACAGCGGAAATATCTCGTTGAAGCCCGCGTTGCCGGCGAGGTCGGTGTTGTTGAAGTTGGAGAAGCTGCCATCTCGGAATCGGATGTTGGTCGATACCAATGAGAGTCCGGGTTCGGTGTCCTGTGAAACGCCATCGCGGTTCGTGTCGAAGAACGTTCGGGTGTAAATGTTCGTCTGCCACTGGTTCATGGCAATTTCGCCCAGGTCGGTGGTGGCTCCGCCAGCCAACCGGACGGGCGTCGAAAGGCCGTCCACCAGCATATCGTTCCACTGGTCGAAGACCGTGATTCTCCAATCGCCATCCGGCAGACCCGTGAGCGTGAAAGAGCCATCGGCGGCGCATTTGGTAAATGCAAAATCCTCGCCGTCCGGGTCTCCAAAGCTCACGTAGCATTGGGTGAAAGCGAAGCTATCGTTCGAGCCGCTGCTGTAGAGTCTCTGGTCCGGGGTGCGGCTCATACGCTCGGTCGTGACGGTGCCCGTCACAGTATTGGTGCAGTTCGTGCCGGTGATAGTAGGGTCGGTGCCACCGCAAACGCCCGCCTTGCGGGCATTAATGATTTTGGGGTTGGCAAAGCCGATGGACACGTGGAATCCCGCCGGTCCAAACTCCTGGAAGAAACCCGGCTCGCCGACACGGAGGAACGAATCGTGCGCCTTCTCTCCGTCCAGCGTATTGGTTTGCAGCCACTCTTCACCTTTCGCAATCCGGTCGGCCGACGGCGTCGCGAAAACGCCATATCTGCCGGGGTACAAGTTAGCAACGATCGCCTGGCCCGCCAGGGGTGATAGAGTCAGTCCGTCCGATTCGTACTTCGGGCAGGTAACGATCATGCCCGTGATGCCGGTGGGACTCGAGGCACCGGGAAGACCGGTGCTTGTATCAATTCCTGTCGTCTCAAGAGCCGAAACCGGGCATGCATCATTCCCTGTGGCCGGATCGATTGTTCCTGCCAAGCTGTTCGACAACGGCATGTTGAACATGTCGTAGGTGGGTTGTCCGGTGGCATCACCGCTGCCGCCCGCATCGTCGAGGAGCGTGACCTGGAAGCTGCCCAGGCCGGGCTCGTTGGCCGCCAATATATCGATTCCGCCGCCAGAATCGTACTCGCCGTTGAGCGGGAAGTCGTCCTCAAACACAAACACCGAGAGTTTGGCTGGCGTCATGGGCGTAGGTTCGACGAGTACCGTGACGAACGCCTGTCCGGCCGGCGTTATGCCCGGATTCACCCATCTGGCGAGGGTCGTGCTGTAGGCAAGCGGAGCGCCGCCCATGCCGTGGGCGTGGCCCTGGGCATTGACGTCGAGCGCGTCGGCACCGTCACCCGGCAATACCGTGATGTAGTAGCGCTTGGTAATATCCAGATGGACTTGGCCGGGATTGACGGGCATCTGTTGTGCAGCAGTGGTCCTGCACACACCATTGCCAACATCGCACACCGCCGGCACGCCTAATACGCTCTGGCCCGATTCGCAGGAGCGCGTCCCGACACAGCCCGCCGCCACGATGGGCATGTAGCTGGTGTGGAAATTCGTGCCAAAGGTTGGAACGATCGTCGTGCCTGTGTTCGTGGTAGTGGTCGGGTCGATATAGAAGGTGCGATCTTCCTCAATGATCCAGCGATAGTCGTTGCTGAGATCGGTAGTTTTGTCTACGCCGTCCAGAACCGAAACCGTAAGACCACTCCCCGCCGGGAAGTTTATCGTCACGGTCGCGCTCGCAGTGCTGATCGTCCCCTGCGAGTTTTGCGCCTTGTAAGTAAAAGTGTAAGTGGCTGGGGCGGTATTCGGCGCCGCAAGGGACGCGATGAACCCGCCGTTCTGATCAACCGCAAGAATTAGACCTGAAGACGGTGCGGCAGTCGACGTGGCAACCGTAAGAGGATACCCGGCCGCATCTTTATCAACAGACAGTACGCCCGGGGACTTGATGCTCAGGAATCCTGCTACGTTCGCGTTGTACGTGATGTTGCCCATGGTGATGCCGGCGGCAGCCTCAAGCGGAGCCGGACCCAAGCTCACAGTGGCGGTGATGGCCGTGTTGCCGTTCGCATAGTAAACGAACGAGTCCGTGGTAGCGGTCCCGGTGGGCACATAAGTAAACGTGCCGTTGGCGTTGAGAGTCAGCGTGCCATTGGCAGGCGCGGTTAAGACCGTAACGCCGTTGACATTGGTGTCGTTGGCGATCACACCTTTGGCTGGATCAGTTACTGTCAGGGTCTTGCCCGCGAGAAGGGAAGCGTAGGTGTCCGGCCTGGCTACAGCGGCCGCGATTGAAGGAGTGGCCGGAAGTCCGGCGCCATTGACGCCAATATAAGCCAGCATTCCGGCGTCGCGCGAGATCGCGTTGGCGGACAGGCTCAACTGACGGTCGAACACGGGAATGGCCGTCCCGCCGGCGGCAGGCACATTCACCATCACATCATATGTTTTGCCCGCGGCCATGAATACTTCGCTCTGCACGCGCGCAACGCCCGGCAGAGGGTTGCCGTCTTCCGCAATGAGTGAAAACCCGGAACGGGGTGTGGTGCCCGTTTGTGTTCCCACTATGGAAGGTACGTGCATGCGCAACCCGGCATTCACCAAGCGCACCAAAACGCTTCCGGCAACCCCTGTTGCCGGAGAAGACGGGAACAACGAAGCCGCCGCGCTGGCCTTATTGAACGCGACACCATTGAAGAGGTAATAGAGCGGCGAGTAATTCACTGCGGGCGGATAGCAGGTGTTTACAATTCCGACTGCCGAACTGGGATTGCCGCACTGGCCGGGTTGGCCGGACCACACCTGGGTCTCGCTAAAGCCCGCAGTGTTGACCGCAGTGTTGACCGCCCTATTTTGCACCGGGTCGATTTCACTGAGTAGCAATGGAATTTCCGCGTTGTAAGTGACGGCGGGTGCCGTCCCAACTGGCGGATACGCTGTGCCGGCTGTGGTTCCTACGGGCGCGGTGGTGACCACCAGCATTCCGTACAGACCCATGGGACCTTGGATGGACGGGTGTGTGCCGGACTCAATCAGATATGTGCCCGGCCGAAGAGCCGCCCAGGTCAGTGCACTTCCAGATGGGACCTGATTTCCTACGGGTGTACTCCCCGCTGCCGCCACTTCCGTGGAGAACGACTGTACACGTGTACCCTGCACCGGTGGCACCCCTGTCGGTGTGGGGTCCGCGATGGGCCACGTGATTGGCTGGGCGCCGGTGTGGTCCGGACCCGGCATAGATGTCGCCGTCGTTCCGAGACCGCCGCCCAACTGACCCACGATCACCAGCGACGTGGGCACGGAATTCGGGAGGCTATTCGTGAGGCTAATCGTCAGTGGTCCTGGGGGAACGGTAATCACGACGGGGGACCAGACGCCAGCAGCAGCAGCGGGATTCAATTTGGCGCAAGTGGCACCAGCCACGGGCGCTCCGCAACTGTAGCCCCACATCGGCACCGCTGAACCATCGGGCAGTGTTGCGGTGGCCGGTCCGGCAGTCAGATTAACCGTCTGGCCGAAGGCGGCAACCGCCGCGAACGGAAGAATACAGACTACTCGTAGCGCGGCCTTCAAGATAGCTTTCATATTGTTCGTTCGCATTTTTCTTCCTCGTCGTCAATTGGACTCGTCGATCACGAATTCCCTAGAATCAACCAGCATCATCATCAGCATTCCGCCGGGGAAAACATTGTTAGTGGTGATCTCGCGCTCGTTGTGCGAGTGCCACATGAACGCAAACCCAGCCTCGCCGGTGGGCGAGTTCGCGATCGTGCCTGACGGCGGAGTTGTGCCGGTGGGCCCGGTCGCGCGGACGGTTGCATTCGGCCCAAGGTACGGACTGCCACCGAACCAGGCGCCGTTCGCGAAAATATTGGCATCAGGCAGAGTTACCGGACCGCCACCCGCCACATCGCCGAACGGAGCCGCTTGCATCGGCTTGTTATGGTCCTGGCACCACTCGAAATAGTTGATCGCGGTGGGTGCGCTGGTGTTGTAGCCGTTCGAATCCGGCGTACAGGGAAGCGTGGCGGAAGTGTCAGCAGAACCAGGATTGTGACCGTAGGCATCCCAGTTCAGGCCCTTGGCTGTCCAGTAGAAAATTCCGTCGAAGGCCAGCCCGGGAGTCGTCGTGGTGGTGAACAGCAGGGGTCCGGCAAGATTGTTAGCCGGGTCGGCCTGGCTGAGAATCAAGTTCCCGTCGCGCCCCAGGATACGCACGTGGTTGCCATGCTCGTGGAACGGATGTTGCCAGCGGCCTTGGCCGATGACGCGCAACAACACTTGCTCGCCTGGATGCATGTGAGGATTGCCGTTGTAGGGCTGGTGCGGATACTCGAAGGCATAGTTCGGGTCCATGTCGTCGGGCATGGAGCGCCCGTTAATCAGGAAATATGCAGGATGGTAAGGCTCGGTCGCGACGTTGAGACTGCATCCGGCAGCTCCAGCCACACATCCAGTCTTTGCCGCAACTTGCACTTGTGCCTGGCTGTGAATGACGGGATCCATTTCCGAGAACTGGAACAGGTATTCCCGGTCGTAGCAACTCTTCACGTGGTCGTAAGCGGCATTCGCCAGTCGGAAATCACTTTCGTTCCAGAACGATGCCGCAGTCCGGTTGGTAGCAGCCAGCCCGTTCGAGCAGGCGGCGGGGACGGCGTTAGGGAGCACAATGATTGCGCCGTACAAGCCCATCTCGACCTGCAGGTCGCTTTGCGTTCCGCTGTAATAGGCGTGGGTCCCGGGCGACGAGGCCACGAACGTGTAGACCACCGTATTGTTAACCGTGGAATGCCCGGCCTCCCTCGTCAGCAGGCCGCTTACACCAAGCGTTGACGTCACCTGAAAACCGGGAAACAGAATCGATGTGTTGCCAGCTGAATTGGGCAGATTATTCGTCAGCCTCACAGTGACTGTCTGTCCTTCGGTGACGATCAGCGTGGGCCCGGGAACTTGCATCGTGGGGCACGCAGCACCGGAGATAGCGGACGGCAGAAAGCCGGTCGGCGCGAAGCCGGTACGGCAGCCGTACCCCCAGGAGTAGATCATCGCTCCGTCGGGTTGGCTGATGTAAGCCGGTTGCGCGGTCAGATTGAATGTCGGCCCGGTTATTCCAGGAGCCGCCGCATGCGCCGGAAAGGCGAACAACATAGCCGCTGCTGCCAGTACAACCGGAAGCAGTCCTACAAGCGTGATCAGTCTTTTCGTATTCATTTGGCTCATCGCTGCTCTCCTAGTTGCATCCGACGCCGACTTTGGTGAGGGGATCTACCGAGGTGCACACATGGACCTCGGTCATCAACCCACCAAAGTTCTCAGCATCGTTCGACAGATGGTCAAGATTTGGGGTGTAAAGATAGAAGGTATTGGGTGCCGTGTAATTGGTGGCATCCAGAATCACGTCGAGCGACTCGCCACCAGCCAGGGTGATCGAGTTGGAATCGTAAGCCAGGTTGATTCCTGCTTGATCGCGCAGCAGCTTGGCGTTGAGCGCGATGACGTGCATGGGAATTCCCAGCGACGCCAAAGTTTGATACTCCGTCACGTCGAGGTCGGAAATGCGCAGGAGGGCTTTTCCGCCCGCCGGAATGTTGATGATTGAGGGCAGCGGCTGCGAGAAATGATTGGCGCCATCCGTCGAATTCGTCTCCAGTGGACCGGATTGCACCGTGTCAGGATAGCTCCGTCCGTTCAGCAGGAAGTATTTGTCCTTCATATCCGTAAAGCCTTCCGGGTTGAAAGTCATGCCGACAAAATGGAAATTGGGGTCGAACCCGTGGATCTGGATGGGATACTCGACATCGTAGTGCGTCGAGCCGTCACCATCGTTATAGGCGTAGTTGCCGGTTGCTGCCCGACCGTTCGAAACCGGAACAACGGCTGGCACGGGATTGCTGCACAGGATGTCAGCGGCGGAATTGCAAGCCGTGCGCGGATCGGTTTGCTGGGCCACAAGGGCGTTGTAGAGACTGCCGCCGATCGGGACTCGATTCTGCCGCGGGCGCACATAAAGTTGCCCGACCATGCCCATCTGCAAGTGCTCGGGCGGCGTGATATGGCAGTGCCAGAAGTAAGTGCCGGCGTCCGGCGCGAGATAGTAATACGTGAAGCTCCCGCCGATGTTGATGGCCACCGAGGCGTCGGGCACGCCGTCGTAAAACGCCGAGGCGTTGGGATAACCGTGGAAGTGCACGGTGTGTTGCTCGAATAGGTCTGGCCGCATGATCATGCCGACGTTGGTGAGGGTGAGGAAGAATTCGTCATCCTCATCGATCGCCATCAGCGGCGCTGGGATGTTGCCGTTCATCACGCCGACATCCTCGATCGGGCGGGCATCCACGTGCCCATTGATGGCGCCTCCGTTATCTCCGTCGGGGACCAGCCCCACGGCGCCGTTGTACGTAAACGCCGGCAGGCCTGTCGTGGCAGGATCACCGGGCAGCAGCGGTGTGCCCGAATACACGGTGTTGAAGACGCTCGGGAACTCTGTACCGGGCTGGCCGTTCGCGATGTCCGCGAGCCCAGACAATGGTCCGAAGGAGAACATGTACGTCTGGGTGCCGTCGCCCATGGTCGCGAAACCGTCTCCGCCTGAGATCTGTTGGCATTTTATGGCGCCGTTCACATGGGCGGGTGCGACTGGAAATCCACTTGTGCCGGTGTAAGTCGGACCGGCGTAGGCAGGTTCCGCATTATTGTTGGCCGCCACCGGGTGAGTAACGGTGCTGGTTGGGCACTGAACCCGGAACGACTGTGCTCTCGCGACCCCCGTCGCAAGACAGACAAGAGCGATAAACAAACCAATATGGTGCAGCTTTCTCATGACAGTGTGGCCTCCTTGCAGACATGCAGGCGCAGCTAGCGCCCCCGAGAATCCCCCGTTTTGTTGGGGGGGCACTCGCAAGTACCGGGTTCTGTCCGGTGCCAGTGTTGAGACCTTACCCCCAAAACGATTGTTTTCTTTGTATTGCAGCAAAAAAAAGAGTGTGGACAACTGGAACCGGTAAAACGTCTTTCCTGCGACCATGCCGCCTCCTAACCTGACCTGTCGACTCTAGAAACTCTCCGTTCGTAGCAGAACGTTGGCGCGACCTTTCAGATGAGAAGGCTTGGGTAACTGCGATCTGCAAGGACACAATACTTGTCGTTCGAAGCCATTCCGACCCGAACTAAATACTTTGAGGCGTGCAAGCGATCAGACAAAGCTACGCCTGCGCCACTTACGGCGTTCCTGAAACTACTTGCGGAGAATTTGTTTTCTAGAACCGCGGGGAACGGTTCTTCATCAGTGGTGGGCTAAGGTGCCCTCGTTACTTATTGCAGGTTTATATACTGTAAATGTAGTGTTGTCAAGAGGGGAAAATACCTGGGAAAATACTTGCCCTCCCCCAATTTCTGAGTATCCGCAAAGAGAAATGTAAAAATGTGTTGACAGAAGTCTCGCTATTGTGTTTCATACAATAGAATGAAACAGAAGAACATCCTCGATTCCCGCGATCGGCTCGCCCAGCGACTCCCGGACCCCACTCAGATTGCGCGCGGCACTTTGCTGCGGCGAACCATTCGCCATGCTCGAGGCTGTTCGAAGTGCCGGGCCGGAGGAGGACATCCGGTCTGGGTGCTCACGGTAACCTACCCGGGTGGAAGGACGCGGCAGTTCAGCATTCGTCGGGAGCAGCGCGCTCAGGTCCAGCAGTGGGTGCGCAATTATCAGCGTCTGAAAGAGGGATTGGAAGCGATCAGTGAATTGAATCACGAGCTGCTGCGGCCTTAGCCGGTGGCTTTTTTTTGAGATGTTGTGTTTCATTTATATAAATGAATCAAGAAAAGGACCTTCTTTCCGCCGTCCGGGAGCTCGTCGATGCGCACTTCTCCGACCTCCGCCGCACGGTGCGCAAGAACCTCGCCCGTCTGACTTGCGCTTTCCTCCACTTGGCCTGGAGCATCCGTTTCGGCTACGGCGGACTGCACCTCACTTCCATCGCCC
>Ga0209155_1001395_pt1 | contig 11477 bp, 12 predicted proteins | sample GraSoiAngelo_122_FD_185879 | JGI IMG/M metagenome (GOLD analysis project Ga0209155, IMG submission 185879) | Grasslands soil microbial communities from the Angelo Coastal Reserve, California, USA - 14_0927_02_20cm (SPAdes) (version 2) | ecosystem: Environmental > Terrestrial > Soil > Grasslands ...
GAGACGGTGATCGATTCACCTTCGGCGAGGTCATGGTGACCGCGCGACACACCCCTGGGCACACACCGGAACATCTGTCGTACCTTCTAGCCGAGGCCGATCATCCCGAAACACCTTGGGGCATATTGACGGGCGATTCGTTGTTTGTCTCATCGGCTGGCCGGCCGGACTTGCTAGGTGCGGACCACACCAAAGATCTCGCGGAAAAACAGTTTCACACCTTGCGCGATTTTTATCTCAAGTTGCCCGATCACGTCATGATTTATCCGAACCACGGCGCTGGTTCGCCGTGTGGCGCTGACATCGGGGACCGTTTGAGCAGTACGATCGGTTACGAGCGAAAATTCAATAAGTTCCTGCAGTTCGATGATATAACGAGTTTTACCAATTACGCACTGACCAGCGCACCGCCGGTGCCCAAGTACTATCCGGTGATGAAAAAAGTAAACGCGAACGGGCCGGAAGTGCTTGGAAATCTTCCGCGCGTTCGGGGTCTTCCGCCGAAGGCTTTCAAAGAAGCGATCGAGAAAAGAGCTGGCGTGCTTGTGGACACGCGAACCATGCTTGCCTTTGGTGGCGGTCATATTCCGGGCGCGCTCAACATCGGCGGGTCGCCGATCCTTTCAATTTGGGCAGGTTGGATGCTCGATCCGAACGAGCCGATTCTTTTGGTGCTCGAAAGCGAGGGCGACCTCGAAGAAATCGTGCGCCTCTTTATTCGCACCGGTTATTCCAGGTTTGCCGGCTACCTCGTCGGCGGAATGAAGGCGTGGGACGCCGCCGGTTTTTCGAATGCCGAGATTGGCCAGATGACTGTGCATGAGCTGAATAAACGCGGATCGAGTTTGCAAATTGTAGATGTGCGTTCGCCGGGTGAATGGAAAAGAGGGCATGTGCCGGGCGCGCGTCACATTTTCCTGCCGGAGTTGCGCAAGCGCATCGGCGAACTCGATCATGCGAGACCGACGGCGGTCTATTGCGGGAGCGGTTATCGGGCAAGCATTGCCACGAGCATTTTGAAACCGGAAGGATTTAATGAACTTTGGAATGTCCCTGGCAGTTGGGAAGCCTGGAAAAAAGCCGGCTTTCCCGTCGAGGGAGCTGATGGCAAATGAACGCGGCCGAGACAATCATTTCGCGGCGCTCATTTGGTCAGACGATGCGCGCGGATCCTTGGTGGATCCAACCGCTCTTGGTCTTTCTCGGATTGTCGATTTTTATTGTCTATTCGACGTGGGCTGCGTTTCAAGGTGCGCATTATTTTGTCGGCAACTACATTTCGCCGTTTTACTCGCCGGAAATTTTCGGTAACTCGCCGCACAGTTGGTTTGGTGCCAAGCCGGCATGGTGGCCGAGCTGGCTAGTATTTTCACCAGCGTTGTTGGTGCTTTGGGCGCCCGGCGGCTTTCGGCTCACTTGTTATTACTATCGCGGCGCCTACTACAAAGCGTTTTGGGCCGATCCGCCAGCATGCACCGTGGGCGAACCCCGAAAGACATATCTCGGCGAGCGTTCGTTTCCTCTCATCATGCAAAATGCACACCGCTATTTTCTCTATCTCGCGTTCATCTTTCTCGTCATCCTCACAATCGATGTTTGGAAGGCGCTCTGGTTTGTCGATGCGACCAACGGGAAAAGTTCATTTGGTATCGGCATCGGTACGATTGTGCTCGCCATCAATGTTGTCCTGCTCGGTGGCTATACCTTTGGTTGTCATTCCCTGCGGCATTTGGCCGGGGGATTTCTCGATCAGTTTTCAAAATCACGAAATTGTTACCGCGCCTACGCATGCGTGAGCTGTTTCAATCGCCGTCACATGCTCTGGGCATGGCTCAGTTTGTTCTGGGTCGGCTTCGCGGATCTCTACGTCCGATTTTGCTCGATGGGTGTCTGGCATGACTGGCGGCTAATCTAGCTGCCGGAAAAACGCGATTCGTTGAAACGTTGAATCGATGAACTGTTTTAACGATTTAGCCAGTTAGCGATTTACCGCCTCTCAAATGGCCAACTACGAAATCTTCGAGCACGATGTCCTAATCATCGGCGCTGGTGGTGCCGGCTTGCGTGCAGCGATCGAAGCCTCAGCGGCCGGTGTTTCTGTCGGACTTGTTTGCAAATCGCTGCTGGGGAAAGCGCACACAGTGATGGCAGAAGGCGGCATCGCTGCCGCGCTTGCCAACGTCGACGAGCGAGACAATTGGGAAGTACACTTCGCAGACACGATGCGCGGCGGTCAATACGTGAACAATTGGCGGATGGCCGAGCTCCACGCGAAGGAAGCGCCAGATCGCGTCCGCGAGCTTGAAGCGTGGGGCGCGGTTTTTGATCGCACGAAAGATGGTCGGATCTTACAGCGAAATTTTGGCGGCCATAAATATCCGCGGCTTGCGCATGTTGGCGATCGCACAGGATTGGAGATGATTCGCACGCTCCAAGACCACGGAGTGCACCAAGGCATCGACGTGCACATGGAGCAGACGATCCTTTCGTTACTAAAAGATGGCGAGCGTGTGGTCGGTGCTTTCGGCTATGAACGCGAGCGCGGGCGTTTCAAAATATTTCGTGCTAAAGCGGTCGTGCTCGCAACGGGCGGAATCGGGCGCGCCTACAAGATCACGAGTAACAGCTGGGAATACACTGGCGACGGTCATGCCCTTGCTTACGAGGCGGGCGCGGAGTTACTCGACATGGAGTTCATCCAATTTCATCCCACGGGAATGGTTTGGCCTCCAAGCGTGATGGGAATCTTAGTCACCGAAGGCGTCCGTGGTGATGGCGGAATCCTCACCAACAACAAGGGCCGTCGCTTCATGTTCGACGACATTCCGGAAAATTACCGGACGCAGACCGCTGACAACGAAGAGGAAGGCTGGCGTTATTGCCAGGGAGATAAGAACGCGCGGCGTCCGCCGGAATTACTGACTCGGGACCATGTCTCGCGCTGCATCGTGCGCGAAGTCAAAGAAGGGCGGGGGAGTCCGCACGGTGGCGTGTTTCTCGATATTTCGTGGATCAGGAAGAAGCTTCCGAATGCAGAGGAATACATCAAACGCAAGCTGCCGAGCATGTATCATCAGTTTAAGCAACTTGCCGATATCGATATTACAAAAGAGCCAATGGAAGTTGGACCGACTACCCATTACATCATGGGCGGAGTGCGGGTCGATCCGGACACGCAGATGTCGCGCGTAGCAGGATTGTTCGCGGCGGGTGAGTGTGCTGCGGGGATCAATGGGGCAAATCGCCTCGGCGGCAATTCGCTCTCCGATCTTTTAGTATTTGGAAAACGTGCGGGAGAATTTGCCGCAAAGTTCGCCAAAGAAAATTCGTTAGGCAATATCGACAATGCCAAGGTCGACGTCGCCGCGCGCGAAGCTCTCGCACCATTCGAGCAAAGCGGCGGTAAAAATCCATATGAGGTGCAACAGAATTTGCAGGAGATTATGCAAGACAGCGTTGGAATCGTGCGCCATGAAAGCGAGATGAAGTCTGCGCTCGAACATCTGGGAAAATTTTGGCAGGATGTAAAGCGTGTTGGTATCACGGGTAACCGCGAGTTCAATCCCGGCTGGCATACCGCACTCGATTTAAAAAATCTGCTTACTGTTTCGGAGGCGATCACACGTGCAGCATTGGAGAGAAAAGAAAGTCGCGGTGCCCAATTTCGCGAAGATTATCCGAATAAAGATGACGCATTTGGCAAAGTGAACACGATCATCTCGAAGGCCGCGGACGGATCCATGCAAGTTCGGCTCGAACCGCTTCCAGAAATGCCGGATTATTTAAAGCAAGTGATTGCGGACAATAGATGAGCGTGAATCGAAAATCGTGAATCGTGAATCGAACGAGCAGCCAAAGGGTGTGAGAAACCAGAAAGCAAGTTCTACTTTCGAAGAGTTAGAAGTCTATCAAGTCGCGCGAGAGTTTAGGATGGCAATGTACCGCGTCGCGAAACACCTTCCCGAGTCTGAAAAATTCGGATTGGCGAGTCAGATTCGACGAGCCGCTGTTTCGCTCACGAATAACATTGCAGAAGGACACGGGCGCTATCACTACTTGGAACAGATCAAGTTCATGCTGCAATCTCGCGGCTCTCTGGAGGAATTGATCGATGATTTGAATATTTGCGTGGACGAGAACTATCTGCCGGAGGTCGAAATTGCTCCGCTCAAAGAAAATGGCTGGCGTGTTCGCCAGCTGATTGATGGTTATGTGCGGTATTTACGCAGCCGAAAAGCTGCTAACGCAGTAGGTGAATGTTCGCCGCCGTACGGAAATGTCGACGCAGACCATTTAACGAGTCTCGATTTAACGAATTACGAATGAACGCAACCTTCAAAATCTGGCGTGGCGACCACAGCGGCGGCGAATTCCGAGACTATGCGACAGAGGTATCCGAGGGAATGGTCGTACTCGATGCCGTGAATCAGATCCAGGCAACGCAAGCCACCGACCTTGCATGTCGATGGAATTGCAAGGCGGGCAAGTGTGGATCGTGTTCGGCGGAGGTGAACGGGATGCCAAAGCTAATGTGTATGACGCGGCTCAGCGAGCTGCCTATGGAGAAACCGGTAACGGTTGAGCCGATGAAAGCGTTTCCAGTGCTCAAGGATTTGGTCACCGATGTCTCATGGAATTTTCGAGTGAAGAAGAAGATCAAGAAATTTAAGCCGCGTCCGCCCGATGCGCCGGATGGAACGTGGCGAATGCAGCAGCAGGACATCGATCGCGTTCAAGAATTTCGAAAATGCATTGAGTGTTTTCTTTGCCAAGATGTGTGTCACGTCCTGCGTGATCATCGGATGCACGAAGAATTCATTGGGCCGCGGTTTTTGATTCACGTGGCCGCGCTTGAGATGCATCCGCTCGATACCGCAGATCGGATCGAGGAATTGCGAAATGCGCAAGGGATCGGTTACTGCAACATCACGAAGTGCTGTACCAAGGTCTGCCCAGAAAGCATTGAAATCACGGACAATGGAATCATCCCATTAAAGGAACGCGTGGTGGACGACTTTTATGACCCGTTTGGCTGGTTTTGGAAATGGGTCAAGAAAAAGTTAAAAGGTTGAGAATATTACGATGTTGAAAGTAGGAAGTAGTTTCCACTCTAACATTGCAAAGCCATGTCCGAGCTGAAGTCGCTCTCCAAGGAAGCAGTTCCCGCCGCGCTCGAGAAGGCGATGCGCTATCGATTGCTTAACGAGCCCGCCGAAGCGGAAAGCATTTGCCTCGATGTGTTGAAGGCGGATCCCGAGAATCAGGAAGCGATCATCACATTGCTGCTCGCATTGACCGATCGCTTCGCGAAGGGCTACGGTGTGAGCGACACTCAGGTCAAGGAGTTACTCGCGCGCATTCACAGCGAATATGACCGCGCTTATTACGCGGGAATTTTTGCCGAACGCCGTGCTAAAACAAAGCTAATTCAACACACACCCGGTTGCCGATTTCAGGCGTACGATCTTTTTCGCGAAGCGATGAGCTGGTTTGAAAGGGCGGAAGCAATTCGTCCCCCCGGCAATGATGATGCTTTGCTCCGTTGGAACACATGTGCTCGAATCATTGAGCGAAATAGGCTCGTTCCGCGGGAGGAAGAAGAGCCGGTCGAGTTTCCGCTGGAGTAACCGTAGCCATTTTGCTCGTACTGTGGGAAAAGGCGATGAATTTACGCAATTTGAATACGAATGTTGGCAGCGCGCGTTGCGGAAAAATACAATGCTGTCTGGTCGTCACTGACCCGGCAATTCATTCTTTACTTGATCGATGCTGCTCAAGTTTCAACTTCGAGACGCATTTGGTGGAATGGGATGTTCCAACGCCGCGTTATCTCTTCGAAGCCGAGCGCGACGCGGGAGTCCGCACAGCTGGATTGTTGGCGCGTCAAGCATCGGACCGGCTCGAGGCGATCATGCGAGCGATTGGAGCTGGTGTACGACGCTACGCAAAAGGCGATCGGTTCGCCATTCCAATGGCCGCGCACATTGTCGTCGCATCGAAACGTTGAACGACAAATTGATTTCGCTGGGATAAAATTGGAGGGACGCGCTCAGTTGCGTCTATTCGAAGAAGACGAGGCGGAAGTCGGGCAACCTAGAGCAGTGCGCCGGCGCAGCTCGAGCCTGCGCCCGCAGTGCAGCCGAAGCAGTGGTTGCCAGTCATGATCTCGCGATTGTCGATCTTGTCCGGATCGATATCCCAGAGAAAAAGTCCCGACTCGTCCGGATTCTGCCATTGCATATCCAGCTGCTGATTAAAGTCGCAATCGTAAACCTCGCCGCGCCACCCGACGCTAATGGTGTTGCGGCACATGAGCCCGTCAATCGTTGTGGGGTTAAACGCATCTACCAGCAACTCCATGTACTCCTGAAGTTGATGGTTGTGCCGCAAAAATGCCGCGAATCGCCCGATCGGCATGTTGGTGATCGAATAGAGTTTGTTAAACACGATGCCGAAATGCGAGAAAAGCTCTCGTTTGTAATCGGCTTCCAGTTCGTCTTGCGGTCCGGGCAAAAACGCACCGACCGGATTGTAAACCAAATGCAACAGTAGTTCTGAATTGATGCCGTAGCCTAACGAGTTAAGCAACTGCAAGGCGGCGATGCTTCCATCAAACACGCCTTCGCCGCGTTGCGCGTTGACGTTCTCTGCTGTGTAACACGGCATCGATGCAATGATTTCCACTCTGTGTCGGGCCAGAAATTGAGCGAGACCTTCATAACCAGACTCAAGTAGGATCGTGAGATTGCAGCGATCGATCACGTGCCGCGACGCACGCAGCCCCTTTACCCGTTCAATGAAATAGCGGAAGTCCGGAATCATTTCCGGCGCGCCGCCGGTAAGATCAACAGTTGGAATCTCGGTCTTGGCCAGCCAATCGACGATGCAATCAATCGTTGTACGGGTCATAATTTCTTTCCGCTTCGGTCCCGCGTTTACGTGGCAATGCACGCAAGTGAGATTGCAAAGCTTGCCGACGTTGACCTGAAGAATCTCGGGGCGTCCACGACGAAACGAGATTGAGCGCTCCTCCAGTTTCTGTGCAAATCTGTTCATTATCTTAAACGATCATTTCTTGCGGAATTCCGGGCGGATATTCGCCATCATAATCGTCGAGGCTTTAATGCTGCAACCTAGAACGGTTTAGATACGCTTCTGTGAAATGCGTCCTGCGATCCTCACGCTCGTGGTTACCGCCACGGTCTTCGTGGCTCTCTTCGTACTCGAACGGTTTCTCCCGTTGCGGAGGCGCTGCTCGTCCCTACTGCCCAGAGTTATTTTAAATTTAATCATCTCGGCCGCGGCATTTGCAGTGGCGGCGATCCTCGTGCGTCCAGCTGCTACCGCCGCCTTAAGCTGGGCGACGCAAAAACCCTTCGGTCTGGTTCATCTGATCGCGTTGCCACCGGCTTTGGGGTTCATCGCATCCTTTCTGTTAATGGATCTAACATTTTATTGGTGGCATCTCGCAAATCACCGCATTGGGTTTCTCTGGCGCTTTCATAATGTGCACCACATCGATCCCGACCTCGATGTCTCGACCGGGTTTCGTTTTCATTTCGGCGAAGTCACAATGTCCGCGGTTTTTCGTGTCGTCCAGGTGCTGTTCATCGGGATCTCGATGCCAGCATTTGCCGTTTACGAATTGGTTTTTCAGGCCAACACACTCTTCCACCATAGCAATCTGCGGTTGCCGATCCGTCTCGAGCGGATTTTGAACAAGGTGCTCGTGACTCCGCGAATGCATGGCATTCACCACTCGCAGGTTCGGCGCGAGACGAACTCAAATTACGGTGTCGTATTCCCGTGGTGGGATCGCGTCCATCGAACGCTTGGACTCAACATCCCGCAAGCGGAGATCGCGATCGGCATCCCAGGCTATTCGCAACCCGGCGACAATCGACTCGGAAATGCGCTGCTCATGCCGTTTCGGAAGCAGCGTGATTACTGGCGTCGGACGGACGGCACGTTAGTGGAGCGAGCCGCGCCCGTATGCCGGCAGTCTTCGTCCTACCTGGCCGAATAATTCTTCACGCGCCGATGCGACGAAACATGAACGTCGTCTCGGGCTTGATTACTTCGCCATTCATCTCCAGCAGCGGATAGGCGAGAAAATTAATTGGCCCGCTCGCAGGCTCGGGATCGACTACAAGGTCGCGACCTTTTGTCAGCTCGAAGCGATTGGCCGGATTATGGCCGAAATAGTAGTCTGCCAGCTTTGGATTCTTCCATGCCTCGCTGATATCCACCGGCACCCAGCGTCCATCTGCGAGAAATTCGGCCCAGCAATGATAGCCGTCGATCGTCCCCTCGTTCTTGTCCGCGGGAATAGTCGCGCCTATGGCAAAACGAGCTGGTATCCCGACGCTGCGCGCCAAAGCAATAAAATAAGCGTGAAAATCGCTGCAGTTGCCGGTGCGCGCATCGCACGCATACATGGCGTCGCCGCGGCCCCAGCCTTTTCCTGATTTGTCATAGCGCATCCGGCCGATCACGTGATCGTAGAGCGCTTTCGCGCGTTCGAGATCATCGGTTTTTCCGGCCGCCGCTTTCTGAGCCAGCGTCTTAAAAGTTTCGTTAATCGGTACTAGCTTTTCCGGCTGCAAGTAACGCGCAGCTTCTGCGCTGTTTGCTGAGTAAGCAGCCTTCTCCTTGCGAACCACGCGATATCTCACTTCGACAGTTTTGCCGCTGTCTTCAGGCGCGGGATGAAGCACGCAAATATCGTTGCCGTAGTCCCGGTCTTGCACTCTTTCCCATTTTACCGGGATATTCAGCTTTTCCTCAGCGACGGTCTGAAAGGCATCGGTCTTCGCCAGCGGTATCCAAACTCGGGCATCGCCTTTTATCTCTGGAAGTTTAACTCGATAGACGAACTCGAATTGATCCGTGCCTTTGACGATGCCTGGAGCGTCAGCTGCGCGAGTCGCAACCGCGACCGCGACCGCCAGGAAAAATACCGGGAGAATCAGAACCCGCGTGGGCAATTGAGAAACCATTTGCAAGATTAGCTCGCTGGCACTTTCTGCCACTTGCCATTCTCTTCTTTCCAATTGTAAAGCGGTTTGCCATCGATCTTGTGAACTGAGGTCTCGGTGACCTTCATTTTCCCCGGTTGCCCGGTCAAAAAGAAGTCGATGTCGTAGGTTTTGCCATCCGTAGCTTTCATATCTACGCAGGCAAAGTACTTGCCCCCGCCGAGGTCCTGCAGGCGATCATCATGTACTTTTACCAAGTCCAGAGCGAGATCCTGGCCTTCGTACTTGACGCGAAATTTCCCGTCGGCGCCCTTTTTGCTTTGAGCATCGATATTCTTCCTTATGCCGGCGGAAATATCAGCCGTGCTCACTTGTTTCTCGGCCCCACCCTTCTTCGGGTGTTCCGGGCCTTGCTTTGGAGGCTCGGTGCTTTTCTTCGGATGTTCTGGATGTTCCTGCGCGAGTATTGTCGCAGCCGGTGCGAAAAACAGCGCCACAGATAATGCAATGATAACTCGTGTAATCATAAGATTAAGTTGTTGAGGTTCTATATGTTAATCGGAAAACGCCGGGCAGTTTGTCGTGTCGTTTATGCATTTCAATAAGCGAAACGGTTGCGTTTTCACCAATGGTCTTCAGATATGAGGGTCAAGACACTCATTTATTCCGGTTTGGAATAGTAAAGTTGTTCGACCGCATCAGCGGTTCTTTATGGAGCAGCATGTCCGGGCGTAGAGCCACCTCAGAACACGCAGCGGGACGCCGCCAGCATAGAGAGTTGCGATCAACCCGTAAGCGAGCGTCAGACGAAGCATGCCAACTTCTTCATAGCGTCGCGGGCTTACGACGAGCCGTTTGCGGGTGTGCGCAACTCGACCGCGCCGGTGCAACATACGAAAAAATTCCACATCCTCCATGATTGGAGTTTCCGGAAACCCGCCGAGATCTTCGAAGAGTTGCCGCCGGCAGAAAATGCCATGATCGCCGCATCGCATCCGCAGTAGGATTCCAGCGTAGTGAGCAAAGCTATCTGTCAGCCGGTAAACGAAGGGCGATTGGGGGAGGCGAATGCGGAAGTAACCGCCTGCAACGTTGGGATCTTTTAGCGTGCGCCCGATTTCATCCAAACATTGTGCAGGTAATTCAACATCCACATGAAGAAACCAAAGCACATCACCACCGGCTGCACGCGCTCCGGCATTCATTTGCACCGCGCGATTCCGCCTCGTCCTGACAATCCGGTCGGCAAATGTTTCGGCGAGTTTGGCTGTCCCGTCGCTGCTTCCGCCGTCCACGACAATGATTTCCGTTTCCGGTGCTCGCTCGCGAACATGCTGGAGAAATGGGCGGATCAGCGACGCTTCGTTCCACACCGGCACGATGATGGAAATACGCGTTCCCTCAGAACTGGGCACGCTATTCTCTCGTTTCGCGCCAACTCCAGCGGTTACGCTTGCATTCATATCGTCAAGCGAATTGATGCCCGCTCCGATCATTTGAAATATTATCGAAAAGCAATTGCGCTCGGGTGTAATTACGGCCGTGCAAGCCACAGCGCGGCTGCGCGAAAAGTGCAAGCGTAAATATCCGCGCAAACATTGCTAGAGCGACGCATTGGACAGAATTAGATGATCCACACTGAACCAGCCGGGGCCGTAGAGTAAGAGCCATAGAAGGATCACGACTAAGAGTACCTCAGGGAGGTATAAGAATTCAGAGAGCCAGCCGAGCAGTGATGTTGCTTTGATGGTTCGAACTGCGGTGGTCGCAACGGCCATAACCATCACGCCAATTAGAATTACGCACGCAATGGGTGTCAACGCACCAAAGATAAGCAGCAAGCCCGAGGCGAACTCGACCGTCGAAACAAAGAGAGCGTTTAGCTCGGGAAAAGGAACATGCGCCGCGACCAACGTCTCGCGCATCTGTTCACGTCGCTCCGGCACGAAAAGTTTGCCGCGCCCGGAAAGAAAGAACAGCAGACCAACCGCTAGCCGCGCCATAAGAATTCCAAGCCATTGCGCTGCGTGCAACTCTACAAGAAATATCCGGAGGCACGACATGATCAAAAGGTGAACCGACAATTACCAACCGGCAACAAATCAGGAATGCGTTCGCGCACAGCGATCATCGACACCTAAGACAGCGCTGGAATAGCATCTTGCTTTCAATTCGCCGATCTTCAGTTTGATAAACACGAGAACCAAAGAAATCTACAACGTCATCGTCATCGGCGCCGGCACGGCCGGATTAGTCGCAGCGGCAGGCACGGCAGCATTGGCCGGGCGCGTCGCCCTGGTCGAGCGGAACTTAATGGGCGGCGATTGTTTGAACTTCGGCTGCGTGCCGAGCAAGGCGCTCATTTCATCGGCGCGATTGATTCAGCGAATCCGCGAATCGGAAAAGTGGGGCTTAGATCGACAAGAACCGCAATTCGTATTCGAAAAAGTATTCGAGCGAATGCGCGCACGCCGCGCCAAGATCTCGCCGAATGATTCA
>Ga0209155_1001401_pt1 | contig 11450 bp, 7 predicted proteins | sample GraSoiAngelo_122_FD_185879 | JGI IMG/M metagenome (GOLD analysis project Ga0209155, IMG submission 185879) | Grasslands soil microbial communities from the Angelo Coastal Reserve, California, USA - 14_0927_02_20cm (SPAdes) (version 2) | ecosystem: Environmental > Terrestrial > Soil > Grasslands ...
CTGTTGCGCGGCCGCCGGGTTGCTTTCGAAGGTCGGGCCGCCCGCGTCGTTCGGGTCGCCGATGGGAACCCCGCGGCCGCCGGACGCCGCGGGAGAGATGGCGCGCACTTCGACCGCTGGCTCGATCGAGTGCAAGTAGCTTCCGTATCCGCGCCCGAGCTCCGAGGAGGCGCGCACGCCGCCGCTGGCGTAGGCGCGCTGCCGATTCCGGGAAGATGTCGAATCGAAGAACCACGCATCCGCCCGCCCGCCCACGTCGGCCGCTAGCCGGACGGGCCAGGCAGCACCTCCCCAGAGCGCTCGCGGCGCCAAGTCGATTCGAGTGACGCGCTCGCGTCCAGCATCCGGTATCGCGGGCGCTGGCGCGCCGAGGTCGGTAGGGCCGAAGCCGGTCGCGCGTTCCTGTGGATCGATCCCGGCGATGGGAGCGAACCGGGCAACGCTCGCCTCCATGCCCACCGCCAGCGGGCCCGCGTGTACCGGTGCCAGTTGGGCAAAGACGGCGGGAAGGCGCTGGAAGGTCGACCGGGCCTCCGCGCCGAACAGGCGCCGGTCGGGAAGGCCACCGTCCGTGATGCGAACATCCTGCAGGAAGGTCGCATCGACGCCCGTGAAAAACGGCCCGCCGGACCGGACCACGCCGACATCCGTGCGCAAGGAGTCGAGGTACCGATCGAGCTGCGAGAGCGGCGCGATGTCGGAGATGATCACCGTGTCGCTCGCCAGCGTTCCCTTGGCGGCGGCCAGCCAGCCGGCAGATTCGGTGCGGTGCTCGAAGTTCGCGATTCCCCGCAACCCTCCGAATCCCCGGCCGCGCGAGGTGGCAGCCTCTCCGGGAAAGGTCGCGGGAGCACCGGGGGAGTACTTCGCGCGAAGGTCCTGGACGAGATCCGCATCGAGCGTTCCCGCCGTCCCCTCCACCGGGGCATACCGGAACTCGCCTGTGAAGCGAGGGCCGACGACAGAGCGCCTTCCCAGGACCGATTCGCCCCTGCCCCCGGTGCCCGTGTAGAAGCCCGGTGCGATGGTTGCATCGTAACTGCGCCCCAGCGTCAGGAAGATGGGTACTTCCGGCCCGAACCCGGTGGTGCTGCTGTACACGAGCGGCGGGAAGAGCAGGCCCGATTGGCGATCGGTGAGCGGAAGCGAGAGAGCCACCGGAAGAGGCAACGTGGCGCCGAGGATTCGCAGCGACGGATGCTCGAGCAGAGCGCGGTCGCCTTCGATGGTCACGGCGGGAGAACGCAGCTCGTAATCGGGATCTCCCGCGCAATCGCAAGGGGTCATCGATACCGACCCGGCCTGGATGGCGCCGGACTCCAGCCGGCGGACGGACGTCGCTTTCAGCGTCAGCGCGTTCTTCCCTGAGCGTGCGTGCGCGGCGTCGGCGGGGACCGCCACGGCGCGGTCCTTGAGGAAGAGCGTCGCGGCCCGGAGCGATGCCTCGCGGGCATTGACGTCGACCACCGCCTCGTCGGCGACGAAGACCTCGCGTCCCTGGACCCCGAACACGTTCCCCGAGAGCGTCACCAGCCCCTTGACCGCGTCGTACGTTCCCCCGTCCGCTCGCAGCCATCCCTCGCCGCGCGCGGCGCGGACATTGCCGATGAAGGTCCACCGCCGCGCCTGCCAGTCGTAGGAGACGGCGTCGGCGCTCATCGCGACGTCGCCGGCCTGCGCGACCATTCCGGTGTCGGAGGCCTGCACCTCGGGCGCCTCCGCGGAAGCGCGAGCGGAAGATCCCCAGAGAGGAACGAGAAGCGCTGCGAGAGCGGTTGCGCACCTCACGTGCCGGTGGCTCAGGAGCGCTCGAATGCGATGGTGAGGACGCCGGGCGACTGCGAAAGCTCGTAGCGCGCGAGGCCGCGCAACTCGATGCGCAAGTCGACCCCGCCAGGAACGGGCTCGGGCACCACCCGCACGACCGGCGTGTCGAAGAAACGCGTATCGAGCGGGAGGCGATTGGTCGGCAGGGGAATCCCCGCGCCGCGGAGGTGTACGACGACGACGCGATCTGCGCCGGTGACGGCGTAGTCGAGCGGGCGATCGCTCCGGACCAACACGATGCCTCCCGCGGAGGGGCGGAATCCGATCCCGGTGATCGAGGCGCGCGTCCTCGCGGGCGCCGGTCTCGCCGCCGCGGTCGCGGGAGCCGGCGCAGCGGCGGGAGGAGGAGAAGCGACGATCGACACGGTGGGGATCGAGGCGCGGGCGCGCTCCACTTCTTCGCGCGAGGCTCCACCCTCCGCCCGCGCGACGCGCCGTTCGGGAGGCGGTTTCGCGGCGGGGGCGGGCGGCCGCGCCGCGGCCGGAGGCGGAGTTGTGGGCGGCGCGCGCTCTGCGGCAGTCGGGGGCGGAGGCGGCGCGGCCGGCTCGGCGCGCGTGATCGCTACGGGCGGAGGGTTCGCGACGGCGGGCGGAGGCGTGGCCGCGGGCGGAGGTTTCGCGACGGCGGGCGGAGGCGTGGCGGCGACCTCGGGCGGAGGCTTCGCGACGGCGGGCGGAGGCGTGGCGGCGACCTCGGGCGGACGCGCACGAGACGCAGAGGCAGCGGGAGGCGTCTCGGCCGCGGGCTTCTCGGGAGGCGGCGAAACCTGCGCAACCACCACCGGTGCAGCAGCAGCGGAAGGCGGGGGGATCACCACCGTCGGCGCGGCCGCGATCGCAACAGGAGTGGCTTGTCGCGGCTCCGCGGGTGCCGGAGCGGGCGGCGCTGCCTGGAGCGTCGCGGGCGGACGGCTCGGTTGCTGAGCTTCCTGGAGCGCCACGCGTCGCTCCGGCGGAGGTTCGGCGACGCGCGCCGGCGGTCCATCCGGGCGAACCGCGGGCGGCGGAACCTCGACTGGCGGTCGCGCGGGTGGCGGCGGCTCGGCCCTGGCCACGAGGGGTGCAAGGCGCGCGACGCGGACCTGCACGACGGTCCCGACCGCGCCGACGTCGAACTCGGTGTCGCCGGCAAGCTCGATCACGACCCGGGCGGTAGTTCCGACGGAGGCCACGCCCACCCGCCGCACCGTGCCGTCGTCGACGACCTGCGCGCCCGCCACACCGGACGCGTCGGCATCGGCGACGTCGATGACGACGCGAGGAGGCGACAGAAGGCGCAGCGTCGTGAAGCTCAAGGGCCGATCGCCGACGAGCTCGATGACCGAGGCTTGCGCGTCGCCCGCCGGCCGCACGGCGAGGAGCCGCCCCGCTCCGGCTGACAGCCCCGCCGCCGCCGGAAGCGCGACGAGCGCAAGCACGCGGATTTGCACCTCCGAACGGTAGCATGCGGGGAACGACCCCGGTAGGTTCGCGCGGGTCCCAGGTCTTGCTGGTCAGGCGGACGAGCGAGGGCGCTCCCGCGCCGCGGCGTATTCGACGAGGTCGCGCACGTCTTCGCAGATCTGCGCAAGGTCGTAGCCCATCGTCAGCTCGAGGTGGGAGTTGTCCTTGACCGGGCGCCAGACGAAGTAGGCGCTCTTCACCCGCCGCTGGATGCTGGAGGTGCTCTTCGCCGAGGCGATCTTGTCGAGGTCGCCGAAGATGACGGCGAGGGGAACGCGGATCCCTCGGAAGTGGGCCTTGTAGTCGAACCCGGTCCGATAGCACTTCATCTCGTCGTTGCGGATCCAGCGCGCGAACTGCTCCACCACGCGCCGCGGCTCCTTCTCGCCGCCCTGGCTGAGGAGCCAGCGAAACTCGTCGGCGGTGACGCGGGAAGGATTGAGCAGCGACCCGACGTGACGCGCGATCCTCTCGAAGCGCTTCAGGTTCTTTTCGGTGGAGAGGCGGGCGATGAGCCGGAGGAAGGAATCGACGGGCACGTGGCTGAAGCGGACCCCGCGGGGAACCTCGCTCTCGTGGGCGATGAGATTGGCGGCGCGGCGCACGAGACGGAGCTTGCGGAGCAGGCGCGCGGCGCGGTGGCGCGCGGATTCCACTCCGCTCGCGGCGCTGCAAGCGGCGTCGATCAGGGGTCCGAGGATGGCCGGGCCGAAGAGGGCGGCGGCGCGCATGAGCAAGAAGCCGCGGCCGATGTCGCTCGGCGCGCCGATGGTGACGAGACCCATCAGATCATCGTGGCTGCCGGCGTAGCCGTACCCGAGCATGCCGCCCATTGAATTCCCGAGGTAGACGATCTTCGCGCGCCCGGTCCGCTTCTTCACGGCATGCACGGCGGCGGGAAGATCCTCGAGCAGGTAGCTGTCGAGGTCCCAGCCATAGTCGAGGTCCGCGGGAGGCTTCCGGCCCTCCGCCGCCGCCGTCCGACGCTGGAGATCGAGGCTCGAGCGCCCGTGGCCGCGCAGCTCGACGATGTGGCAGTCGGCCCCGTAGTAGAGCAGGCGCTTGACGAAGCTCGCGCAGGTGAAGGCGTGGCGATTCTGCGACCAGCCGGGCACGAGAAGGATCGGCTCGTCCAGGATCGGCTGGGGGAAGAGCTGGGGCACGGGCCGGTAACGGGTGATGTGCAGCACCCAGCCGTCGGCGGTGCGGGCTTCGTAGATCTCCTTGCGGTAGAGCGACTTGAACGGAAGGTCCTCGACCCTCGGCGCGGGATCGTTGGCTGCCGGTTCGCCGAGGCCACTGATTCCGGCAGCCGATGGTCCCTCGAGGCGTCGCACTTTGGCTCAACTTAGGAACGGAGCGTCCGTCCGGCCAGCGCCTGGGCCGGCGGATTGCATGCGAATCAGAGGCGTTCAGAGGGCATGAAGGCGGGCGCCCGCTTCGCCAGAGCGGCACCGACCTCCCCTGCCAGATACAGCGAGCCGCAGCAGAGGACGACGCCCTCTCTTCCCGCGGCCGCGCGGCCTGCCTCGAGCGCCGCGGCCGTCGAGGGATGCACCTGCGCGTCGGTCCGTCCCGATGCGGCGGCGAGCGCGCGCGGATCGGCCGCCCGCGGCGAATTGACGGAGCAGAAGTGGATGGTCCGAGCCAGAGGCACGAGGGGCCGCAATAGCGATGCGTGGTCCTTGTCTTCCATCGCCGCGACGACGAGGTGGAGCGCGCGGCCTCGCAAGATCTCCGGCAGCGAGCGCGACAGGGCGCGCGCGGCATGGCCGTTGTGCGCGCCGTCCACCAGCACCAGGGGATCGCGCGCGACCGCCTCGAGACGGGCGTGCCAGCGAGCGTGGACGAGACCTTCGGCCACGTCGTGTTCGGCAACGCGAAGCCCGCGCGAGGCGGCAGCTTCGAGCAATGCGCAGCAGAGCGCGGCATTCGCTCGCTGGTAGGAGCCGAGGAGCGCGAGAGGGCCTCGCGGCCGGACGCAAAAGCCCGATGGCCCCTGGTAGCAGAAGTCGCGATCGGTGCGGCTTTCGAATCGATAATCCCGGCCAGGCCGCCAGAGCGGAATTTCCATCTCGCGGGCGCGGAACTCGAGAACGGCCGCCGCCTCTTGCCCCTGTCCCGCGCTCACCGCGGGAACGCCCTGCTTCAATATGCCCGCCTTCTCCGCGGCCACGTCCGCGAGGGTAGGCCCCAGCCATTGCACATGGTCGAGCCCGAGGGCCGCGATCGCGCACGCCGTCGGCTCGACGACGTTGGTGGCGTCGAGGCGTCCTCCCAGGCCCACCTCGACCACCGCCACCTCGATTTCACGGCGGGTGAACTCGAGGAACGCCATCGCGGTGGCGAGCTCGAAGAAGGTGAGCCCCCCGGCATCGAGCGCCCAGGGGACCCGTCGCACGATCTCTTCGAACAGCCCGGCGGCGCGTTCCTCGGAGATGGCGGTCCCGCCGATCCGGATGCGCTCGCAGAAGTGGACCAGGTGCGGCGAGGTGTAGAGCCCGGTGCGCAGGCCGGCGGCGCGCAGCGAGGCTTCCGCGAAAGCGCAAGTCGAGCCCTTCCCGTTCGTGCCCGCGACATGGAGCACCGGATATCCGCGGTGCGGATCGCCGAGGAGCCTGAGCGCCTCGCGCATCCGGTCGAGCCCGAGCTTCATCCCGAAGTTCGAGCGGACGAAGAGCGCCGCCTTGAGCTCCTCGAAGGTCATCCGGAAGAAGCCCCGCTCTCAGGCGAGCAGCCCGAGCACCTGCGCGAGGCGATCGCGCATCTCCTTGCGATGGACGATGGCGTCGATCATTCCGTGTTGCAGCAAGAACTCGCTGGTCTGGAATCCCTCGGGCAACTTCTGCCGCAAGGTCTGCTCGATGACGCGCGGCCCGGCGAATCCGATCAGTGCCTTCGGCTCGGCCAGGATGATGTCGCCGAGGAAGGCGAAGGAGGCCGCCACTCCGCCGGTGGTGGGATCGAGCAGCACGCTGATGTAGGGCTTCTTCACCGTGCGGAAGCGGGCGAGCGCGGCGCTGCTCTTCGCCATCTGCATGAGCGAGAAGATCGCCTCCTGCATCCTCGCGCCGCCCGAGGCGGAGAAGATGATGGCCGGGATGCGGCGCTCGGTGGCCCGCTCGAACAGCCGCGTCACCTTCTCGCCCACGACCGATCCCATCGAGCCGCCGAGGAAGCCGAAGTGGAAGGCGCCGATCGAGACCTCGCGCCCGGCCAGCCGTCCCGTCCCGCCGACGAACGCTTCCATCTCGCCAGCGGTCTTGGCGCTCGCCTTGAGCCGGTCCTTGTACCGTTTCGAATCGCTGAACTGGAGCGGGTCGGTCGACTCCAGCCCGCGATCGAACTCGACGAAGGACCCGGGGTCGAGGACCAGGTCGAGCCTGCGCCGGACGGGCAGCGGGAAATGCTCGCCGCATTTCGGGCACACCTCGAGGTTCCGCTCGACCTCCTGCTTGTAGACGATCTGGCCGCAGGCGTCGCACTTGATCCACATCCCCTCCATGCGCGCCCGCTTGTCGGTGGCGGGGAGCTTGGGAGCGGGGACCTTGTGGTACCAGGCGGCCATGGCGGGCCTTTTATCACGAGGCTAGTTCGGTTTATCGCCGTCGAGCCCGAAGAAGGTCTGCAGGGAGGCGAGGATGCGGTTGCGCTCCTCCTTGACCCGCTCCTTCCGCTGGTCCGCGTTGAGGCCCTCGCGCACGGTGGCGAGCTCGACCCGCCGCCGCGCCATGACGCCGGAGACGCTATCCATGATCTGCGGCCGCACCTTGAGGACGCGCTGGAACGCCTCCTTGTCGAGCCGGTAGCACTCCACCTCGGTCGCAGCGATCACCGACGCGCTGCGCGGCTCGCCGGTGACGACGCCCATTTCGCCGAACACGTTGGGCGCGCAAAGGCGGGTGACGATCTTCTCCACCCCATTGTCGGCGCGGATGCGGACCTCCACCTCGCCCTTGGTGAGGACGTACAGCCAGTGCGCGGCGGCGTTCTGGCGGGTGATGACTTCGCCGCGCCCGAAGGGCGCTAGCCGCATCGAGTTCGCGAGCTGCAGGCGCTCCTCGGTCGAAAGCGAGGCGAGCATCTCGACGTGCTCGAGGGCGGCCATCTTGTGGGCGATCTCGCGCTCGGTCTTGCGCTCCCGGTGCTCGGGATCGTCGTGCGAGACGAACACTGCGGTGCCCGGCACCGCCAGCGGAATCCCGGCCCGCTTCAACGCTACGTAGATCCGCACCCGCACCGCGCTGGAGGTCGGGTCGTCCTGCGCGAGGTCGGTCAGCCAGTACCGGAGCGCATAGTTGGCGTAGCTCGCCTCTCCCTGGCGGCTGAAGTCGAAGCAGACCGCTTGCGGAGGCGGAAAGGCGGCGACGTTGGGGACGGGCGTCGAGTGCATCGTGTCCTCGACCACGCGGATCACCTCGTCGGGCGAGTAGCGGAAGTCGACGTTGAAGTAGACCCACATCCGGTGCTGGGTCGGCTGGTCCTCTCGCGCACCGAGGATGACGATGTTCTCGTTGAGGAGCGAGGCGTTGGGGACGATGACGGTGTCCCAGTTGCGCGTCTCCACCACGGTATGCCGCCAGCGAATCGCCTTCACCTTGCCCTGCTGGCCGCTGGGAAGCTGCAGCCAGTCGCCGAGGTGGATGGAGTCGTCGAGCTGCAGGGCGATGCCGCCGAGCACGTTCCCGAGCGTCGCCTGGAGCGAGAGGCCGAGCACGACGGTGACCACCGCGCTGGTCGCGATGATCCCGGAGAGCTGCACGCCGGAGCGGTGGAGCATGCCGATGACGGCGAGGATGTAGGCCGCTCCCAGGGCGAGATCGTGGACGATGTTGGCGATCTCGATGCGCAGCGCGAGGAGCACCAGATCGAAGAGGAGGATGGCGACGAAGTCGATGACGACGAGGACCTCGAAGAGGTCGGCGAGGAACCAGACCCTTCGCGACCAGCCCTCGGCGTGGATGACGTGGAGGAGGGCCGCGACCCCGAAGGTCGTCACGTAGAGCATCACCAGGATGGTGGCGCGGCGGATGCGGCGCCTCTTCTTGGGTGCGAAGCGGCCGACGAAAGCGGCGAGCGCCACCAGGATGCCAAGGAGGATGACGGTGGTCCATGGCGAGGCATACCCGAACCACTGGCGCGCCCTCACGGTCGGGGCGGGCAACGCAAGCGGGTCCTCCTTCGCGTCGAGCTCGGTCCCGACGATCGCGGCGCCTGCCCCCGCGGCAGCCGCGGCGGTGGCGTTCGCCTGCTGCTGTGCCGCCGCCCTCTCCTGGGGCGAAGGATCGCTCGCAGGAGGAGTCTGCGCTGCGAGGGGCAGCGCGAGCCCGAGCAGAAGCAACGCCGCGGCGAGACGACCGGACATCGGCTCTGATCTAGCAGGGAACGGCGAGAACGGGAGCGAAGAGAAAAGCTACCGGCGGGCGAACGAGCGCCCGCGGCTCACGCGCCGGAATGCCTTCTGGAGGTTGTTCCGGGCGTGGTGGAGGCGGCTCATCACCGTCCCCCGCGGAATCCGCAGGATGGAGGCGATCTCCGCGTAGGTGAGACCCTCGACCTCCCGCAAGAGCAGGATCGAGCGGTGGTTGGCCGTCAGCTCCTCGAGCGCCGCGTCCGCGTACCGGACGAGGTCGCGAACGATGGCGCGGCCTTCCGGCCCCGGCTCCGGGTCTCGCAGCGCCGGCGCCGCCTCGGCCTCCGCATGGTCGAGCGGCTGGACGACCCGTCCCGAGCTCCTGCGCATCGCATCGAGGCAAAGGTTGACGGCAATCCGGTAGGTCCAGGTCGAGAACGCCGCCTCGCTACGGAAGCTCTGGTAGTGGCGGAAGGCCCGGAAGAACGTCTCCTGGGCCACGTCGTTGGCAGCGTCCCGGTCGCGCAGCATCCCGAGGGCGAGCCGGACGATCATTCCCTGGTTCTTGCGGACGAGCGTTTCGAACGAGGCCCGCGCGGATAGGCCCTTCGCCCGGGGGAGGAACGCGAAATCGAGTACGGCTTCCGCCATTGGAACCTCGTCCATGAGGTTGGACGGAGGCCGCCCGGGACTGGTTCCCGCCCGCGGGGGGAGCCGGCTAGAAGGTGTAGACGTCCTCGAGCTCGCAGATCTGGAGGTAGTCGCGCTCCAGGGCGGCGATCTCGGCCTTCACCTCGGAAACCGTGCTCGGTTTGAGGTGATAGAGGTAGATGCGGGCCCCGCGCCGGTCGAGCTTGTCCAGCTCGCTCATCACGGTGCGCGGCGTGAGGTGGCCGGAGACGTCCGCGAGCCACTGCTGGCTGGACGGAAACGACAGCTCGACGAAGACGGCCTTCACGTTCGGCGTGGCGTTGATCTCGCGCCACAGCTCGTCGGTCGGCCCGGTATCGCCGGAAAAAGCGATGGCCGACCTATCGCTCTCGATGATGTAGCCGACGGAATGGACCGGGTGCCGGACCGGGATCGCCCGGATCTTGTGGCCCTGGCAGATCACCGGTTTTCTGACCGGGATCGCGTCGAAGGCGACGACCGGATCCTCCTTGGTCGGGATCACCCGGAAGTCGGGCCACACGCGGTTGTTGAAGACGTCCTTGTCCATCGCCTCCATCGTCTCGGGAGCGCCGTGTACGACGACGGGCTTGTGCCGCTTGCCGACGAGAAGGTCGGTCATGAGCGGCACGTCCTTCACGTGATCGAAGTGGCTATGAGTCAAGAAGATGTCGTCGATCCGCAGGATCTCGTCGAGCTCGAGGGTGGAGGTGATTGCCCCCGCGTCGATGCAGAGGGTTTCGTCGAGCAAGAAGCAGGTCGTCTTGTGCCCGGGCAGCTCGCCGCCATGACAGCCGAGGACGCGGACCTTCATGTCCCGCCCTTCGGAAACTCCCGGCCGTAGCGCAGAAACGGCGTGTCCTCGGACACCATCTTCCCTCGGCCCGTGCGGGCGGAAGGAGTATCACAATCGATTTCGCTGTACGTCAATTTTGGACCGGGTGCGATCGCCCGAGGAAAGCTCCCACCTCTCGCGCACTTTCATCGCTGCCCTCAGCGAACCAGCTCGCTCGGAGGGTTCGACCGGGGTCCGCTTGACTGCTCGCTGATCGGGGAGGATACGTACGCGAGCCGTGCGCGGTTTTGAACATTCCGCGACGGTGCCCCGTCGCCCTCCCCCAAGGGCGATCCCGCCGGAGGCGGCACGGCGGCCCACGGGGTCCCTCGCGCGCACCCCGAAAGAAGGTGAGATCCCAGACAGTCGTGGAGCAATCGGCGCGCCTTCCGGCGCGTGCAGGGGGGACGTGCGCAGCAGTCGGTTGTCCGGAGAAGGTGTCATGAACGCAATTGCGTCGTTGAATCGCGCGGCATTCGCTGCCGCGCTGCTCGTGGCCATGGGTTTTGCGGCACCAGTTCGTGCCGATCGCAGCAACCCGAACTGCCCTGTCGAGACGGTCTTCTACGATCCCGGCAACGGCCAGGACATCGCCGTCCCGGCCGGCTTCAAGGTCTCCGTCTTTGCCAAGGACCTCAACTTCCCCACCGGAATCGCCTTCGTCGGCAACAAGAACGACTTCCAGGTGCTCGTCGTCGAATCCGGCAAGGGGCTTCCTGCCGGTAACAATTGCAACAACAACGATACGCCGGCGGTGGGCGGGTCGTTCAGCGCCACCAACCCGTTCACACCGGACCTGACCATCTTCGACAAGAACGGGCGCTGCCTGCGCGGCCGGTCCGACTTCGACAGCCGCTGCGCGCAAACCCCGGCCGTGGGCAAGCCGACCTCGCCGACCAGCGCGAGCTTCCAGTCGAGCAGGAACATCGCGACGACGGTCGCGATAACGGTCGTGACGTTCGAGACGACGGACGTCGCAGTGGAGGTGAGCACGTTCTCGACTCCGCCGATGTCGTTCGCGATCCGGCTCTGCACCTCTCCTGTGCGGGTTCGAGTGAAGAAAGCCAAGGAGAGCCGCTGCAGGTGGCGATAGACGGCGGTGCGCAGGTCGTGCATCACCTGCTGGCCCACCTTGGTGCTGATCCATGTCTGGATCACGCCGAAGGCCGCGGTGACAGCGGCCACGGCGACCATGCCGATCACCAGCCAGGCCAGCAGCCGCACGTTCTTTTCCGGCAGCGCGGTGTCGATGACCGCGCGGAGCAGGAACGGTGCGGCCAGCCCGGCGATGGAGGAGGCGACGATGATCGCGGTGACGAGCGC
>Ga0209155_1001405_pt1 | contig 11426 bp, 7 predicted proteins | sample GraSoiAngelo_122_FD_185879 | JGI IMG/M metagenome (GOLD analysis project Ga0209155, IMG submission 185879) | Grasslands soil microbial communities from the Angelo Coastal Reserve, California, USA - 14_0927_02_20cm (SPAdes) (version 2) | ecosystem: Environmental > Terrestrial > Soil > Grasslands ...
TGTACGGTCAACGCAGGGGCGCAGATCCGGGGAAGCAAGTAGGTATTCCACCGGTGTCCAAGCTTCGGCCTGAGTCCCGCCATAAGATGAATTGATCATCCCGATGGGAATGTGCAGCGCATCGCGCAACTGGGCAGCAAAATAATAGCCCGCAGCCGAGAATCCTCGTACCGACGAAGGCGAAACCGGCTGCCACAAGGCGAGTGGGCCCGACTCGTGCTGGAAAGCAACCTTGCGGTTGATGTTGAATAAGCGGATGGCCGTGTCGTTGGCGGTGGCAATCGCAGCCTCGCCATCCGCACTTTCTGCCAGCGTGAATTGCATGTTCGACTGGCCTGAAACGATCCAGACTTCTCCGACGAGTACGTCGCCCAGTGTGATCGTGTTGTTGCCCGAAATCGTCATCGTACCGGGAGTAGCGCTGGCAGGCATCGGGCTCAGTGTGACTTGCCATTTGCCGTCAGACCCAGCCTTTGTGTTCCGGGTCTGAGAGGCGAACTTCACGACGACGGTTTCGCCCGGGTCCGCTGTTCCCCAGATCGGAACCGCTTGGTCACGCTGCAACACCATGGCGTTGCCGATCACGTCAGGGACGGCGACACTGGCCCGTGCCACCGGAGCCACTAGCAGAATCGCAAGGAATAGGATCATCGAATTAGTATTCATTGACACAGAAATCTGAAACCTCGGTAAGTCGGACCTTTTCTCAAGATCTGCGCAGACTAGAGAACCGCATAAACCGGCTACGGCGCTTTCCGCAGTTCAACCGCAAATACGTATGTCGGGCCAAACATGTTGGAGCGAAAGACCAACCATTTGCCATCAGGAGTAAATGTAACGTTAGGTTCCAAACGGTAATTGTGTTTCGAGAGGTCAACGAGTTTTTCGGCCTGCAAGGCACCATCGTGCGGCGTGAATAGATAAATCCACTGACCATTGCCGGGGGCGGCAACGCTGTTTGGACCGCCGCCGTCGCCCGCGAAGAGTTTTCCGTCGGGCGAGACGTTATAGTGTACGGACCATTCCGAGCGCTGCACCTTGTAGCGTATGGCTTCGCCGGTAGCGAGCACGACACCCGCCAGCCAGAACTCCTTCCCTTTAGGCGTTTGTAGGTCGTACCAAATGATCTTGCCACCGGGATTGAAGAACTCATGGCCGGCAATCTCCATATCCATGGTTCGCGTATGGATTTTGCGCAGGCCGGTGCCGTCCGTGCGGATTGTCCAGATGCGATCCACCTTGTGCCAGGGTCCTTCGTGGCAAAACATTATCAGCGTGGGGTCGGTCGGCGAGAACTGCACATGGTTCAGCCAGTCCGTGCTGTGATGGAAGGTGTTGATCTTTCCCGTCTTGATATCGATTGTATAGAGCGCCATCGGAATGTGCGCGGCAAGGCGTCGTTCCATCATCTGGCCCTTGCTAGGAGGATTGTCGTCGTGATCGAGTGGTTTCTCTTGTGGCTTTAGCGATGCCGACGCCGGTGGGGGTGGAAGTGGTGGCGGGGGCGCGGCCGGTTGTTCTTTTTGATCTTCCACGAAGCTGCCACCCAGCAGCGTTTCATCCGCATTCACTGCTAGCCCCGATCCGGACCGCTGCTCCAGCTTGGCGACGATGACGCGCGTGGCTCCCGTATCTAGGTTCGTAGCGCAGACCGCCCCGTCTCTTATGTAGAAGACTTGCCGGGTCTTGCGGCCGACAACCACGTGGCTGACATGGCCCTCGACCAGTGGCCGATTCATGCGGGTCCGGAGATTGATGACGGAAAGGCCTTCATGGGTGGTGAAAACCATCAAATCGCCATCCGCGGTGTAGGCATTCTGATGGAAGTAAAGGCTGGCGCTGCCCGGCTCGTTGGTCAGACGAATAATACGATGACCGGTTGATGGATCAACCCATTCCGCTGGCGGCGGCTCTTGAGCAGCGAGCGATCCGACAATCACCAACGCACTCGGCAGAAACATGCGCGCTGAATTCCGCATTGCAAGGCCCTTCGACATGTTCTCTCAGCGACGTCAGAAAAATACTCTGAGGCCAAACTGCAGATAACGCGAACTCTGGACAGGGACAAAAAGCCTCCCAGCCCCAGAATTTCCAAGATCTTGCCGTACGCGGAACAGCTTGTAGCCACCCACCGTTGTAATATCGAAAGAATTTACATTTATGAAGTTAAAGTTCTGCGGCACCGGAACCGTAAAGAAATCAGCTGGGAGCCGACCGAGCGCTCCAGTATTCGATCCCGCAGGCGGAGGCAGCCTGTAGCTGTTGATCATGGCATTGATCTGGTTAAGAAGTGCCGTTCCCGCGGGCTGCGCGGTTGTCGGTTGACCGTTGGCAACGGCCCAGTTGTTATAGTCCGCCGTGCTCAAAGGACCTGTGTTCAGACCGCCACCGCCTCCACCCCAAATGTCGGTTCCGCCAAAGTTATCGGGCACCGTGCGGAAAATCGGATGATTCAGAGCATTGAGCGCGTCCATACGCAACTGCAGGCGCCATCTTTCGGTGACCTTGAAGTTCTTTTGCACGGAAAGATCAAGGGTTTGCTGCCATGGACCTCGTGCGCCGTCTAATGTCCGTGGCGCGTTGCCAAGTTGGCCGACCGGAGCTTCCTCAAACGCAGCCGGATTGATATATGGCTGGCATAGATTGCCCACGGGGCACTTGGGATCAAACAAAGGGTTAATGATCGGTACGCCTGGAAGGATATTAGGACGAATGTCGTGGGTTACCGTGGTGCCCAAGTCGTTGGCAAAGGCCTGAGTAACGACAGCGGGAAATCCACTATAAAGACGTTCAACCCCCGCTACGGTCCATCCACCGAGGACTACGTCCACGGGCATCCAGGCATTGCGCATAAATCTCTGCCCGCGTCCAAAGGGCAGATCGTAAAGCCCCAAGAAGTTAAGAGTATGTTTAACGTCGAAGGTGGAAACAGCCCGGTCGCCGCTCGGCGTTCCTCCAAACGTGATCTGGCCGCCTGGCAGGTTGCTGCTTGTGAGAACGTTTTTGTCGGGAGAACCGTTGGAAGCATCGTCAATTGATTTACCGTAAGTGTAGTTTGCGCTCAAAGTAAGACCATGAGCCGGACGGCGTACCACACTTATGTATCCGGCATGCCGTATGCTGTTGGCCGATGCATCATTCAAAGTGAACACGTTTGAAAAACCCGGAAAGTTGGAATACAGCGTTCCGATGGGAACTTGTATAACGCTGTGACCAGCGCTACCACTGCACCGAGATCCCGCTATATCAGGGACGTTGCCAGCAACGCAGCGACCCAGCGGATCTAGGGTTTTGGTGTTAAAAGCGCTAATGCCATTGGACTCCAAGAACGCAACCCAATTCTGATCAAACAGATTGACGTTGATTTGCGGCAGGAACAGATGAGTACCCTTGGCGCCCACATATGCCGCTTCGATCACCGCGTTGGCCCCAAAGGTTCGCGAAAGCGATAAGTTCCAATTCTGAACGTAGGGCGTTTTGGTGTTCGAGGACAGAATGGCTCCCGGAAGGTTAATGCTATTTATGTACGAAAGCCCATTGACGGCGTTGCCGAGGCCTACCGCCTGCTGCGGAGTTTGCGGCACCACACTGGGCGGGTTTCCGGAGAGCGTCTGCGCAAAGGCGATATTTGCGGAGGGCAAAATCTGAGGGCCACCGAAGTTGGGGAGAGGCTGGCGGTTCTCACCCGTCAGTGGAACATGGGAGAGTCCGTAGCCTCCGCGAATCACGAAATTGTTCAGGCCGCGCAGACGCGGGACATAAGCGAGCCCAAAGCGCGGCTCGAAGTCAGTCCAATTGATAGGGGCCATGAAGATCGAGTTTCCGGATACGCCGCTGTAGGCGAATGGCACAACCGACACGGAACTGATGGGCGCGGGAAGGTTTAGCGTGCTGCCATTAGCAGCCGCTCCGCCCCCGCCAGCAACAACTCGGACTTGCGATATCGACGTAGCTGCCACGGGAGTGGTTTTGGAATAATCGTAAAGGATGGGCATGCTTTGGGCTTTCGCCGGTACGTAATAACCCTGTAGGTTGTTTGCCTCCGCTCGGGGGATTTGCAGTGAGTAGCGCACGCCCAGATTCAACGTCAGATTCGGGCGCACTTTCCAATCGTTTTGAATGAATCCAGCCGCGCCTCTCCAGCTATAACTATAAGGAACGACGGAAGTGGCGAGCAGATTGTCGTTGATTGCGCCCTCCAGAAAACTCGCCCAGACGATTCCGCCGTCGCCGGTGGACCCACCGTTGCTGGTGGTCTGGTTGTAGCGGAAACCATAACGCCCTCCGGCGGCGAAGTTGTACTGGAGAGTGTCTAGATTCTGCTGGTTCAGTTCAAATCCGAACGTCCAGGTCATGCTGCCGTGGGACACGAATAGATTGTCTACAATTTGATATTGCCTTTCGCTATTGTCGTTGATCTGGGAACTTCCCGCTCCAATATCCGCGCCAACCGTGCGGCGGTTGGCAGTCGCGCTGAAAGTGAATAAGGGCAGACCACCATTAGTCAAACTGGGCAGTCCCAACTGTGTGCTCAAATTTTGCCCGGACATGATGTCGAACTCAGGGGAGAAGGTTCCGCTGAACCTGCCGTAGGTATAGTTGAATCGCACTTCGTTGTACATCGAGGGGGAGATGGCCTGGGTGTCTCCCACTGCGTATTGGCGCGAACTGCTATAAGTCGCTCCAGTGGTGTTTAGTGGGCCATTGTTTCCGTAGACGCCGATGATGGGAATGGACGTGTAGCGAAAGAAAGCGCGGTTTTTCTGGGTAATAATTTCGTCAGCGCGCACGAGGTATCGCACCTGATTATCGCGGACAAAGCCGGTCGCCACATAGTTTTGAAGATCGCCGTTTCCATCGAGGAAGTAAGCACCTGCTTTGGGCAAGAACTGCAAAATTCTTTGCGACGTCAGGTCAATGAAATCGGAAGGCAGCACGTTGCCCGGAAAGGCGCAGTAAGTTGTAAAGCCAGCGCCGCATCCGCCAGTGCTGGTGCCCAGTGCTATCTGTTGTAGTTGTTGTTGGCCGTTGACTGCTACTGGGTTGTATACCTGGTAGATGGTACTGGAGAATGGGGTAAGCAACGTACGTCCCGCGGGAAGAGTTGTCTGAAACTGGTTTACCACGCTCGTAGGGGCCCACCCGTTGTTCACGTTCGTCAGATTACTGAAATCGCCATTCCGCATGGCGTCCGTGGGCAGCAGAGTGTATCCCTGCGTGGCATCAGACTGGTAACGCGGCTCGATGGCCAGAAAGAAAAAGGTCCGGTCGTGCCCATTGTACAGTTTGGGAATACGCACGGGACCGCCGAGATCAAACGACATCTGCGTGTAGCGAAGGTTTGAGTGCGGACGATTCACAATGGCGTTCGTCCAGGGAGCTGCATTTGTGAGCGGATTCCGGTGGTACACCGTCGCCGCGCCGTGATAGTTGTTGGTGCCCGATTTGGTCGTTACATTGATGATGCCGCCGCCCGTGTGACCAAATGCCGCCGAATAGGAAGATGTTTGGACCGTTATTTCCTGAACGGTTTCAGGAGAAAAAGACACCACTTCCCGTCCCAGACCAACGCCGGTGTTGCTAACTCCATCCACGATCATGTACGTCGAGCCAGGTCTGCCCCCGTTGATGCTCAGATTGAAGCCGGGAACCGGCACGGCATTAGCATTAATCGTTGGATCTTCCGTTCCAACGTCTCCAGATATGTTGGGAGTGACAACCGCCAAATCGAGCACGCTGCGGTTGAGCAGAGGAACATCCGTCAGCAAACGTTCTGAAATAGTCTGGCTCAGCGTTCCATTTTCGAGGTTTTGCAAAGGCGCCTGTTCCGTAACCCGCACCTCGGTAGCTTGATCTCCTGGCTCTAGGATTAAATTTACTGTTTCAACCGTTGCCGTATCGACTTTGACATGCTCAACGATCGCTTTCTTAAACCCAGGCACATCTACCTCAACCCTATAAACGACAGGATCAAGGTTCTGAACGCTGAAAGCGCCCTGCTTTGACGTGGTCACACGATGTGTCTCATTCGTGCCCACATTCGTTATCTGGACGGTTACGTCCGGCACAACGGCACTGCTCGTATCCGTCACGGTGCCGCTGATGCCGCCGCGATTGGTCTGCGCCGCGCCACTGGCTGAAAGGAGTAGGGCCGCGATCCAAATCAGACACACTTTCATGTGCTTAACCTCTTTTTCTTTGTGCGCGCACTGACGCACAAAAAAACACGGATCTCGATCTGATAGGAGCAACGGAGTCCCCCCAAGGTAATTCTTGTTCGAGAACAGTCATCTCGCACTCCGAGAACAGCGTTGGTTCTACTCCCGACCAAAATCGCCGTCAAAGCTTTCGTTATCAGAGCTGGGCGTTTCGCATTCCAAAACTATTGAGTTCCAAGCGGAAAGCTCCCTCATCGCGTTTTTTCAAGGACTTATGGCGTGCCGGGAGAAGGAATGGAGACATCTGAATTGCAAATGGGACGAATCGATATTGTGCATTGCACAACAGACCCCGGGTTCGAGCTGTAAATGTTAGATCTCAGAATGGAGGCCAAAAAGTTGAATGCGAGCGGTAAGATTTGCTGGACATTGCGCAGGCAGGTCTCTGCTGTTATTAGAGCGTCCGGGCCGTTGGGCGGAGTTGGTTCCCACCTAGGCCCTTGCATCACAACAAATTGCAAGGTATCGCTCACTTGTTTTGGCGGGAAGTAGACCTCTACTAAGACTCCGACGCGCTGGTCGCAGTGAACGTGAAACTGGCAAGTGACAATAACGCGAGGCGCTTGTATCCGCCTGAGACTTCTCCCAGCCCGGTGCGGGTTCCGCCAGGAAGAACTCGACGCAAACTCGTACGTAGCGATTGAGCTACGAACGGGGCCGGATAGCAATGAATCAGTTTGGAGGAAAGAAAGTTTTGTATGAACGGCCCTTCTGATAAACGAAAGAAAACACGCGAGATGTTTTGGTCGGGGCGTCCGGATTTGAACCGGAGACCTCCTGCGCCCAAGGCAGGCGTAATATCTCCTGGAAGTCCTTCTTTTTCAATCTCAGTTTTGAAAACAAACGAGTTAGAAAAATATTTGGTAGTGGCACGATGTGCACAAATGTGGCGGCGCATGCATGGAGTCCCCCGAATTTTCCCCATAGCGAAATAACGGCGAAAGTGCGCCGATCCGTTTCTACTTCTTGATAAACACCAACCCTTCGGTTGAAAGCCGAACGGGCGTCGTGTTACTCCCGCGGAAATATAGATTCTTTCGAGTGGCGATGTCACAGTAACTGTCACGCAGATAAAAGCTGTTTGCATTGAGATTCGACCTCTGGGTCAGCAGCGGTTTGGAAAACCGGTGTCTACGCAACAAATGCCTCGATCATTGTAACTTCCGAAATCGGGGATGAAACGCCCGGGGCTGCCCTGAACGCGCATTCGCAAAACGGAGGAAGGCTGCCAGGATCGATGTCCGAGATGAAGCCGAGCAAGGAGCGAAGGCAGCGCTTGGGGGGAGAAGCGCTGCCGCGGCCGAAACCGAGAAGGATCACGGCATCCGGCAACTGGAGCGGACCCTTGGCCGAAAATCACTGGAGATCGAAATCCTAAAAAAATTTCTGGGGTCACGACGCCTCGACATGATACTCGACTATTTAAGCGACCCCGACGAGTTCCGTGATTTCGAAATGCAGAGAATTGAGCGCCTACCCGTCGGTGTGGTCCGGCCCTGAAAGGTCTAGGTTTCGAAGAGTAACTGGGCGATCAAATTCGTTGAAGCCGTCATTGACGTTGGTACGGATAGCGAGGCGCTTTAGTCGAGTGCGAGCCAAGCCACGCACGGAAAGCTCACCACGCTGACAATCGTGGACAGAAGAATCGCGGCGGAGACCTGCTGGGGGTCGGCATCATACCGCTGGGCGAGAACATAGATATTCCCGGCCGACGGCAGGCACGCGATCAGAACGCCAACATTCACCCAGAACGCATCGAGCTGCATCATCCGTCCGAGAATGAGCCATACGAGCATTGGGTAAACAGCGAGTTTTGCGACGGTAATCAAGCACGCGGCAACGGCGGTTCGGCGGTCGAGACTCTGCAAAGCGAGGGCCCCGCCGAGCGCGAAGAGTGCCGCCGGGCCGGCTGCACCGCCGAGAAAGCCGAGGAAGCGCGTAATTGCCTCGGGCAGTGCGAGACCAGTGCCCGCAAGAGCTGCCCCCAAGACGATTGCCACGACGATAGGGTTGAACATGGTGCCGCGCAGGATCAAAGAACCTATACCACTTTTCGGCCCGCCGTTCGCGCCCATCAGCACGCTGCCAACAGAGAGAAGAACCATGACCTCCGCTAGGATCGCCATCGCGAGCGGGCCTGCTCCACGTTCGCCGAAGAAGGCGAGCATCAACGGCGGCCCCAGGAAACCAAGGTTACTTACAGTTGCCGTGGTCGCGTGGGCGGCGGCAGTAGAGAGGTCCCGCGCGGCGATGACGCGCGAAGTGCCGAGAACCAAAACAAAGATGATCGCGCCCGATGCGAGGTAGCCGGTGTAGAACTCGGGATTAAACGATTGACGAAGTGGCTGGCCCGCGATGAGGCGCAAAAGGAGGGCTGGGAGAGCAAAGCGAAACGAGAAGGCGTTTAGCGCATCAAGCGCGCCTTGGGCAACGAGACGCGTCCGAGTCGCTGCCCACCCAACTCCGATGACTCCAAAGATTGGCAGGCTGATCAGGAAGAAACTAATCATCTATTAGATCGCTGCGTGCCTCGATGGCCTTGAGAACGGCAGCCATGTCAGCGTCACCGAAACCGAGCGCGCGCGTCTCGCCATAGAGCGCGTGGCAAACATCGAGCAGTGGCGAGGCGACGCCTGCCTCGCGAGCCGCTTCGGCGATTAGGCGGTTGTTCTCCAGGACGTTCGAGATCGTTGCCTGGACCGCGAAATCGCGGCCGACGAGCTTCGGCGCCTTCATACGCGAGACGTCACTTGCCATCGGCCCAGCATTTAGAACTGCCACGAACTGATTAAGGTTGAGGCCGTGGCGGTCGGCAAAATGCACGGCTTCGGCGAGGCCGGTAACGAGCGAGATCAGGAACAGATTGACCGAGAGCTTCATTAGAAGAGCGTTCGGTACCGGCCCGCAGATCATCGTCTCCCGGCACATTGGGGTTAGCAGCGGGCGAACGTCAGCGATGGCGTCTGCGTCGCCGGCGAGCATGGCGACGAGTTGGCCTGCCTCAGCGGGCTTGCGTGACCCGGAGACCGGTGCCTCGACGTAGTGCCCCCCGACAGAGCGAATGTCTGCCTCGAGCTCACGCGAATAGGCCGGCGAGGTCGTACCCATGTGCACGACCGTGTGTCCCGTCACCCGGGTTGCGAAGGCAGCGCCACCGCGGTCGAGGACTGTGTCAATCGCTCCGCCGTCGACGAGCATCAGGAAGACAGTTGCGGAGCGCGCGAACACGTCAGCCGTCTCTCGAGCAACATCCGCACCGGCCGCTGCAAGAATCTCAGCTTTGGCACGTGTGCGGTTCCAGACTAGGAGCCGCGTACCAGCCTTGACGAGTGTCAGCGCCATGGCCTCTCCCATCGTACCAAGGCCGATGAAGCCGATCGGATATGCTGCGTCCATCATCGAGCCGCCCCATTGCTCAGCGCGCGCACGATGCTTTGATGAAGAGCCGAACACATCACGCGTCGGTCGCTCGCCACAGCATGAGGGAGGCGGCGAATAGCGCTATCAGCGATAGTGCTAAATTTAACCGCGGTTACCGGCAGATGCATTCATATTGCTCCCTGCTGTACGCTATTCGACGCTAAAGCAGAGCAGCTCCCGCAAATCGCGCGCGCAGCCAGCCCGTGCCGGCTCGCTGCTCTTGGGCTTGCCTCCCTTACGGCAGATATTCCTGGAGCAGCGGCGCAGGGGCCGACTCGGCCTGCACCATGATGCCCGTGACTCGCCAGCCGCCGGCTTCTTTGATCGCTTGAATGCTGTTGATTCCGCGCGCGACTTGCTTGCCGTCGCTGCGCAGCACGTAGCTGCTCCATAAGTGTGCGATGTTGCCGTAGCGCTCAATGTGAAATTTCAGCTGCTTTTCTTCGAGCATGGCGTGGCCACGGGCTTTGACGCGGCCGATCCAATCGTCCAAGGTCTCGAGCCTATAGCTTGGCGCTCCGTCCGCGCCGAGTGAAACGAACATCATGCGCGCTTCGGGTATTAACAGGGCCTTCATGCAGGCTCGATCCTTGTCCGCGGGCCCGCTGATTGCCGCATCGATCGCGGCGGGAATGCCCTCGGGTTCCGAAGGCAAGGCACAGCCGGCATCCGGCGCCTGCGCCATCGCACCGTCGGTTTGTGCGCCGACCAGCGTTGCGGTCATCCCGAGCACCGCCAAGCCGGCGATGCCCATCAGCACTCTACACACTGATCTGTTCATTCTGCCTCCTCTGTCTCTACAGCGCCTACTCATAAACCTAATGCCACAACACCCATTGATGAATCGTAATCGATGGATCCAGAAGCCGCAGCGCTTTAGCCGGCGACGTCCCTGAGCCCACACGTCTTGGTCACTCATTGCCGCCGGTTAACACGCATGGGGGCGCCCTCGACGGTTGAAGACACAAGCGCGGACGGCGGCACCTCGATCTCGCCGCTTGCGATGTAGGTTGTTGCGCCGCCTACGCTGACAGAGGTCACCACGCCGTCGCGCTTGCGCGCCTCCGCTTCGATTTCGCTTCGGCGCCCCATTGAGACGCCTTGCTGGACCGAAAGGCGATAGGCCATCCCGCCAAAATCGGGCTTCGATGCCATGGCCCCGACGAGGGCTGCACAAGCGCTGCCTGTCGCGGAATCTTCTTCGACGCCCAGCGCGGGTGCCCACATGCGAGCATAGAGCTTGCCGCCATCCCGCAGATTTCCCGCGAAGAAGAAGATGTGGGGAGACCACGCTCGCGAGAGGGTTGCCGCCCAGGCAGCCCGATTGATCGTCGCCCGATCGACGACCTCGTTCGAGCTCAGTTGCGCAAAACAGAGTGGAACACCGACGCCCGCGAAAAAGACTTGGCTCACCGCGGCGGGCTCGACGGATAGGACGGCGGCGAGTTCAGTCGGAGAAGGTGCGCCGGTCGGTGCCTCGACCTTCCCCGATAACGTCAACGTGCCGTGGAACCCCCCGTTTCGCTGAGCGACGTCAACCGGCACGGGACTGACATTCTCCTCCAGAATGAGCCGGATTGGATCACTAAGCCGTACATGATGTTTCATCACCAGCGTACAGGCGGTGCCGACCGAGGGAGCCCCCGCGAAGTCGAGCTCAGTCCGAGGTGTGAAGATGCGCACCCGACACGTGTTCGCAGGATCCTTCTTCGGCAGGACGAAGGTCGTTTCGCCGAAATTGAATTCGCGGGCAATCTTCTGCATGCCCTCGGTCGAAATGCCGGCCGC
>Ga0209155_1001407_pt1 | contig 11412 bp, 9 predicted proteins | sample GraSoiAngelo_122_FD_185879 | JGI IMG/M metagenome (GOLD analysis project Ga0209155, IMG submission 185879) | Grasslands soil microbial communities from the Angelo Coastal Reserve, California, USA - 14_0927_02_20cm (SPAdes) (version 2) | ecosystem: Environmental > Terrestrial > Soil > Grasslands ...
CCGGCACCGTGTCAATGTGCGCCACCAGCAACAGCGCCTTTGAAGGTTGCGCGACCGCCGAACTCTGCAACCTGGCAACCACCGCGCTCCGCCCCGGCGTCATGTCCAGAACATCCGCCTTGATCCCGTCCCTGGCCAGGATTCCCGCAATGTACATCGCCGCGACCTGCTCGTTTCCCGGAGGATTCGATGTATTGATCTTGATGAGGTCCGCCAGCCAGCCTCGCGCTTCCTTGGCGATTGCAGGTGTATTCCCGGCCGAAGAAATACTCGCTGGGATCCCTGGCCCCGCTGCCGGCGCCACCTGCGCCGCGGACGGAAAACTTGCGGCTATCATCAATACCGTCGCTCCCGCTATGCTCTGGACCATTCGTTTCCAGTTCACGAATCCATCCTCCTAGAAAGAGCTGGCGGCATTCCGGCGCCAGTAAACGTTTTGCCTTTATTACGCTTCATACTAACATGCAGGTGTGGGCGCTTAGCTTGGGCATTGCTGTCGGGTTGCGAAGATTGACCCGCATCGTAGCTACTAGGCTGGATTGCGAGGGGGAGTAGTCGACAATTTGCAGATTTTGATTGCTATCGGGGGCGCACGATGAAGGCCATTTTTTCCGCAGTTTTGCTCGCAACTCTGGCAGCCGTTTTGGTCTTGCCGCTGGCTGAGAATTCCGGATTCGCCCAGGCCCCCACCGGCCCGCAAGGCGGCGCTCCGCCTCCAGCACAACAACAGCAGAATCCCGATTCGCCCAAGGCAACCAACCCGGCGCAGCAGGCTCCCCAGGCCGGCGTCACTATTGCCGTTGATGTTCCTATCGTCACGCTGGATGTAGTCGCCACCACGCAGCACGGAGACATCATCCCCGGTCTCAAGAAAGAGAATTTCCGGATCCTCGACGACGGCGTGCCGCAAACAATCACCAACTTTTCTCCCACCGAAGCGCCCATCACCATGGTGCTTCTCCTCGAATTTAGCAGCCGTGGCTATGGCGGTTTTTTTGCGTATGTCGGTAAATATTGGTCCACCGCGCTTTTCCCGGCGTTGCAGCAGAAAGACTGGATCGCTCTCGAAACGTTTGACATGAAAACGCGTGTCGAAGTCGACTTCACCCAGAACAAAGACGAAGTCATGGAAGGGCTCTATCATCTCTATTTCCCCGGCTTCAGCGAATCCAACCTTTTCGATGCCATCCTTGAAACCGTGGATCGCTTGAAAGATGTAAAAGGCAAGAAGTCCATCGTCGTGCTGGCCAGCGGCGTCGATACTTTCTCCAAACACACGCTCGATCAGACCATGAAGCAGCTCCGCCAAAGCGACGTCTCGATTTTTTGTATTGGTTTGGGCCGCGCCTTTCAGAACTATGCGGACATGAACGGCGGAATGGGCAGTCTGCGGCGCATGGATTACCTCCAAGCCGAAAACCAATTAAAGACTTTCTCGCAGGAGACCGGCGGCTATTCCTGGTTTCCCCAGTTCGCCGGCGAGATGCCGGATGTGTTTCGCAGCGTCGCCGCGTTCCTCCGCCACCAGTACAGCCTCTCCTACTCGCCTACAGCAGGCGCAAAGGACGGCAAATTTCACAAGGTAAAGGTGGAGTTGGTGGCTCCGGATGGCGGCCCTCTGAGCATCGTCGATCAAAAAGGCAAAAAGCAGAAATATCAGGTGTACGCTCGCGAAGGCTATCAGGCCCCCAAAGGCGGCGTCGGCGACTGAGCTAATTCCGAAAATCGAAATTAGAAATTGGGAGAATCGTGAGGCCGCTTTCCGGTGCGGGTTCCCAATTTCGATTTTCCAATTTCTATTTTCCATTCAATATCCCCGCGCGAAATCCACCCGGTTAAACAATTCCCGTCCGTCAAACCACCTCTCCAGCAATTCGATCAAGATCGACGATTGCCGGTCCCACAGCCGGTCGCTCACGCCGCTGGTGTGCGGCGTGATGAATAAATTCGGCGCCTTCCACAGCGGACTCTCCGCCGGCAATGGCTCCGTTTGCGCCACGTCCAGAGCTGCTCCGCCCAGCGCGCCGCTTTCGAGAGCCGCGATCATCGCCCCTTCGGTCAGGAGCGATCCGCGCCCTACGTTGATTAGCCGCGCCCCGCGTTTCATCTTTGCGATTTCAGCCGCGCCGATCAAGTGTTTCGTTTCTGGCGTCTCCGGCGCGCAAATCAGAACGTAATCCGCGCCCGGCAGTACCTCGTGTAGTTGCGTCGCGGCAAAGATCTTCTCCACGTGCGTCTGTTCGCCTTTGCCGGATCGCGTCACTCCCCAAACCTTCATGTCAAACGCCTTCGCCCGCTTCGCTACTTCCCTGCCGATCGATCCGTACCCGACAATCAGCAAAACTTTCCCATTCAGCTCCGTCAAGTGCTGCGGCTTGTCCCAGATCTCCTGCTGAGCCCATCGCGCGCGGTCCTGTCCGCGCACCGAATCCGGAAAATTTCTTGCCAGCGCGAGCAGCAGACCCATGGTGTGCTCCGCCATCGGCACGGAGAAGATTCCGCTCGGGTTTGTCACTAGGATTCCGGAATTGCGCAGCTCCGGATACATCAATTGCGCCACGCCCGCCGCCGTCGAATGGATCCACTTCAGTTTCTTCGCGTCCTTCAATTGCTCCGCGCGGAGTGAATAGCCGACAAAAATATCCGTGTCGGACAATTCTTTCGCCAAGTAATCGTAATTCGGCAGATGGAGCACGCGCATCTCCGGCCACCGCTCGCGAATCGCCTCCGCCATCGCCGACTTCGGCCGCCACTCGGTAAACGGATGCCACACGCAAATCACCAGTTTTGTTTCCGCAGGTTTTGTACGGTTCATGGCTAGGCTAGGAAATGATGCGCAAATCGGTGCCCGTCATATCGGTGGGCCGCGGTTGCTCGAGCGCGCCCAGCATTGTCGGCGCGATATCCCGCAGCGAACCGCCCGGCTTCAGCCTTACTTTGTCGTCGTCACTTACCAAAATAAACGGCACCGGATTCGTCGTGTGATACGTGTGCGGCCCGCCGGTTGCCGGGTCGATCATCGTCTCTGCATTGCCGTGGTCCGCGGTAATCATCCACACACCTCCGCGCGACTTCAGCGCCTGATAAATCCGCGCCAGCCCCGCGTCCACTGCTTCGACCGCCTTGATCGCCGCTTCCAGCTTTCCGGAATGGCCCACCATGTCCGCATTCGCATAATTCATGATGATGGCGTCGAAGTCGCCCTTCTCAATCGCTTTCACAACCGTGTCTGTGATTCCCGCCGCCGACATTTCGGGCTTCAAATCGTACGTCGCTACTTTCGGTGACGGCACCAGTATCCGCTCTTCTCCCGCGAATGGTTTCTCCACGCCGCCATTGAAAAAATAGGTGACATGCGCGTATTTCTCCGTCTCCGCGGTCCGCAAATTCTTGTACTGCAATTCCGCAAAAACTTGCGCCAGGATGTGCTCCAGCTTTTCCGGCGTAATCACGTACTTCAGCCACGGCCAGTTTTTGTCGTACTGCGTCATCGCCACATAAAACAAATTCTTAGGCCGCTTCACATCGGTAAACTTGTCGAAGTCCGGAGCCGCCAGCGCGTAGGTCATTTGTCGCGCACGGTCCGCGCGAAAATTGAAAAAGATAATGGCATCGTCATCGCGAATCAAACCCACCGGGGCAGCGGATGGTCCGCTGCCTTTTGTCACCACGATCGGCTTGACAAATTCGTCCGTAACGTTCGCTTCATAACTTCGCTGCAGCGCCGCAACCGCATCATGCGTGCGCGTTTCCGCCTCGCCATGAACCAGCGCGCGATACGCCAGTTCGACGCGTTCCCAGCGGTTGTCGCGGTCCATGGCGTAATAGCGCCCGACCAGCGTGGCGATTTCACCGACACCCAGCTCGCGCATTTTCTGTTGCAACCGGCGCACGTAATCGCGCCCGCTGTTCGGCGGCGTGTCGCGTCCGTCCATGAAGCAGTGCACAAACACTTTTTCCACTTTGTGCTGTTTGGCCATCTCCAGTAGCGCAAACAAGTGCTGGATGTGCGAGTGCACGCCGCCGTCGCTCAGCAATCCGAGAAAATGCAATTGTCGCGCCCGCTCGCGCTCCATCGCTTGCTGGAAAAGCGGCACGCTCTGCAATTGTTTATTGGCGATCAGCAGGTCAATCCGGGTGATGTCCATGTGCACGATGCGCCCCGCGCCCATGTTCATGTGCCCCACTTCGCTGTTGCCCATTTGTCCCTCGGGCAAACCCACAAATGGCCCCGAGGTGTGAATCAAAGTATTTGGAAACTTCTTGTTCAGCTCGTCGTACGCCGGTTTCCGCGCCAGCGCGATGGCGTTCCCCTTGGTCTCCGCGCGGTATCCCCACCCATCCAGCACTGTGAGCACAATTGGTTTCGGCCGTTTTGCCATTGCGCGTCAGAATACATGGATTTGTTGGACGAATCACTTCGTTTCCGTCACGATATTCATTGGAGCGTCTTCATGGTTGATGAAAAAGATTCACGTTCGGCTTCTGCAGGACCAATTCGCGGCGTTATCCTCGACTATGGCGAAGTCCTTTGTCATCGCCCCTCTCCGGAAGTTCTTGCGGAAATGGCGGGCATTTTTGGCATCGACGAAGATAAATTTCTCCCCATCTATCGATCCTCGCGCAACCCTTACGACCGCGGCGACTTCGATGGACATGACTATTGGATCGAGTTTGCGCGCCGAGCGGACGTCACGCTCCATACCCAACAAATTGATAGCCTTCGCCGGCTGGATGTGCAGATGTGGAGCAACGTCAATCAGGAAATGACAGAATGGCTCGCGCGCATCCACTCGCGCGGCATTAAGACCGCTATTCTTTCAAACATGCAAACGGACATGGCCACCCACGTGAGGAGGAGCTTCGCCTGGCTGAGCAACTTCGACCACCAGATCTTTTCATGCGAGCTGCGCGCCATCAAGCCGGACCCGGTCATCTACCGGCATTCTCTTTCATTGCTGAAAATTGCCCCGGCTGAAGCGGTCTTCGTCGATGACCGCGAAGAAAACATTCAGGCCGCACGCGCCGAGGGGATTCACGGCATTGTCTTTGAATCCGTCGCGCAACTGCACAAGGACTTGCAAAAACTTGGCTTTTCCATTCTTCCTGGTTCAGGTGTAGACGGCTCCAATCCCGGCAGATAGCTTGCACTTGCAGAGATGGATCGACTTTTTGCCGAGCGCTGAGTCGCCCTAGTTCGGCTCAGTTTTTCTTCGCGAACTCCTGCAGTGCCGTGAGCAAACGACCCACTTCTTCTGCGGTGTTGTAGTGAACGAGGCCGACACGCAGGACGCCGCCAAGTTGCTCGACACCGAGACGCTCGGAAAGATTCAGCGCGTAGAAATTCCCGTCCCAGGTGAATATTCCGCGCTCACCGAGAAACGCCGCGATTTTCGTTGGATGATGGTCGCCCAGCCGGAACGACAGCGTCGCGCAGCGTTCGTCAAATCGTTGCGCATCGGTGATGCCGAAGATGCGCATGCTCGGAATGGTCCGCAGTCCCGCGATCAACCGGGTAAGTATTCCCGTTTCGTATTGGTGGGTCGCCGCGTACGCCGCCTGCAACGCTTCGCGACGGCTCTTCGCGCTGGGGTCGCAGTGCCGGCCCAGCTCCGCAATGTAGTCCACGGCTGCGCCAATTCCAGCGATTAGTTCCTGCATCTGCGTTCCCGTTTCCCAGCATTCCGGCGGAACGTTTGTCGCCGGCCGCACCTTATACGGCTTGAAGCGCTGCAATTGTTCGCGCTTGCCGAACAGCGTGCCCATGTGCGGCCCGAAAAATTTGTACGGAGAGCACGCTAGAAAATCGCAATCCAGGGCCTTCACGTCGATCAGCCCGTGCGGAGCATAGTGCACGGCATCGACAAACATCAGCGCGCCCGCTGCGTGCGCGAGCTTGGTGATTTCCGCCACGGGATTGATGGTTCCCACGATGTTCGAGGCGTATCCCACGGCGACGAGTTTCGTTCTTTCGGAAATCTTTCGCTTCAAATCATCCATATCCAGCGCGCAATCCGCTTCGCGAATATCCACCTGCCGGATGACCACGCCTTTTTCTTCCAGCGCGCGCCACGGCGCCACATTCGCGTCATGATCCAAAGTCGTCACCACGATTTCGTCGCCGGCTTTCAGTTCGCGACCAATCGCACGCGCCAGCGCAAACGTGATCGTCGTCATGTTCTGCCCGAAGGACACTTCGCTCGGATCGCAGTTGAAAAAATCCGCCATCGCGGCCCGCGACGAAAGGATCATTTCATCGGTTCGCCGGCTGGTGAGGAAGGCGCCATACGTGTTGGCATTCGCGCTCATAAAATAATTCTGCACCGCCTCCATCACCTGTTTTGGCACTTGCGTGCCCGCCGGCCCGTCCAAAAACGCCGCATTCTGCCCGTTCACCTGCAATTTGAGCGAAGGAAATTGTTCCCTCACCCACGCGATGTCGAACGCTTTTTTCTCCGCTCCCCGCATTGCTGGTGTGCTCATCGTCCCTTTCCCGGCCGCAAATGAATACAAGTCAGGTCGTTAGTTTCTCATACGTGGCGCCGTGGTTGTAAGGCGCGCCATCCAAATTGGGACCACTTTTATCCGCGCGCATCGCGAGTTCTGAATTGCCTCGGTTTCCCGCGTGATACGATACTTGTAGTTGCTCCTCACTCATGCCGCTTTGGCGCCGGCTACAAATCAAATGAGCGGCCACGTACCAGCCGTCTTCGCGCCACGTTTCTCAATGAGGTGAATCGTGCCAGAAACCACTCCGCCGACCGAGCGCACGCGCGTCGTGCGTGAATCGCATCGCGGCGCTTACGATCGCGAAACCATTTACAAAATCCTCGACGAGGGTTTTGTATGCCACGTCGGCTTTGCCGTGGATGGCCACCCTTACGTGATCCCCACGCTGTTCGCGCGTGTTGGCGACGCGATTTATTTCCATGGTTCAGCTGCCAGCCGCATGCTCCGCAACCTGGGCGGCGGAATTCCCGTTTGCGTTACCGTAACTCTAACGGATGGCTTTGTTCTCGCACGCTCCGTTTTCAATCACTCGATGAATTACCGCTCAGTCGTCGCGCTCGGCAAAGCTGCGCTCGTTGAGGCGCCGGAAGAAAAGCTCGAAGCGCTGCACGCTTTCACCGAAAAAATCATTGCCGGCCGCTGGAACCATGCGCGCCAACCCAGCGAAAAAGAATTGAAAGCCACGAGCATTCTGCGACTGCCGCTGACGGAAGTTTCCGCAAAGATGCGCGTTGGGCCGCCGGAGGACGATGAGGCAGACTACGTGCTGCCGGTCTGGGCCGGCGTGATTCCATTGGCTCTCACGCCGGGCGCGCCGATCCGCGACGAAAAGTGCGACGCCGCCATTCCCACGCCCGCGTATGCAGCGCATTACCAGAGGTGAGCCAAGAGCGAATTCACTCCCGCTAGAAACTTCATTTCGCACCTGAGAGTTTCTGGGCGGCGGAAGTAATCAGCGCCGCTTCATCCTGCAAAACGCGTGCGACAACAATAATTGCTTCATCAGCCTGCTGCCATTTTTTTAGCTCGATGGCTTCGCGCACCGCGGGCACCGTCTTGACACCGTAACCAGTGTAAAAACCCGGCGCATAGAGCTGGTGCTTGAACCAGGGACGATTGGGCAGTCCCTCGGCATTGGTGAGTTTGCGCTCGCTCTCGATGAGCATTTTGTTGACTTCGGCGAGCGGAGCGGAGCCCAGCGCCGCGCCGCCATTGGCGTTCGCATGTTCCAACGCTTTGCGATACTCCGCCGCGCTGCGAGAAAGCGCATCCACAGCATTCTCCATGGGCGCGAAATTGAGATGCGGAGGAACGGTTTCGACCGTTGGCGGAACCAGAGGGCGCTTGGGGTCGTCCGTGGCTTTGAAAACGCCTTCTTCAATTTCGCGATTGCGTTCGCGAATGTCGTCCTGCATTTTTTGCGAAAGAGCCTTCAATTCCTTCAAGTAAGTCTGCACGGTGTCAGCAAAATCTGCGAACTCGAACGGAAGCAGATCCGCGTCCGCCAACCGCATGATTGCGGTGCCGGCGGTCTGCGCGAGCGCGCGCCCATAAACAAAGTCCGTGTCGCTGAAGTGGGTGAACCAGTAGAAATCGTCGTAGATAGAATGGTAGATGCCACCTTGGTCTTCACCGCCGAACCCGATGTTGAGCGCGGCGACACCGTCATGCTGCAGGAATGCGGTGTAATCCGAACCGGAACCCAGCGCGGGAATGCGGAGATCGGAGCGCTTGCGAATTTCCTCACGCTGCTCCGAGGTTTTGGCATCGGCAATTTCCCGGAGTTGCTGGCGCTTCCACGCACTTAATTTTGTTTCCGGATCGGAAATCTCGCGCGCGATATCGTTGCTGAATTTTTCGAGCGTATGCGAGCCTTCGACTCGGAGATAACCGCGGCCGTTACCGTCGGAATTGATGTAGGCGACGCCGTGGGAGCGCAGTTCGTCATAGTGCTGCTCGGCCCATTCGGTCGAGCCCAGGAGCCCCGGCTCTTCGCCGTCCCACGCGCAGTAAATAATAGTGCGCTTCGGCTTCCAACCGGATTTCACGAGCTCGCCAAGCGCACGCGCTTCTTCCAAAATGGCGACCTGGCCGGAAATGGGATCCTCTGCGCCGTTCACCCAGCCGTCGTGATGGTTGCCGCGAATCACCCATTCATCTGGAAAAGTTGAGCCAGGAATTTTTGCAATGACATCGTAAAGTGGCTTGATGTCCCAGTTCGATTTCACTTTCAGGTGGACTTTCACGGCGCCCGGGCCAACGTGATAGGTGATGCCGAGTCCGCCGCGCCATCCTTCGGGAGCCACTCGGCCGGTCAGCGCGGCAAGCAATGGTTGCGCGTCGGCGTAGGAAATCGGCAGCACCGGAATTTTGGTAATCGTAGGAGCTTCTTCCACTTTCAGGCGCTTGACGTCTTTCGTGGCCCCGACTCCCGGAGTTAGCGGATCGCCCGGATAAAACGGCATGTCCGCGACGCTGCCACGCTGGACCCCATCGGGCGGGCGGAAAGCGCCGGAAGGAAACGTCTCGCCTTGGACGAATCCGTCTTCGTGCGGATCGGAAAAAATGAGGCAGCCGACGGCGCCGTGCTCGGCAGCAACCTTGGGCTTGATACCGCGCCACGAGTGGTAATAGCGCGCGATGACGATCTTGCCCTTCACGGAAATGCCCATGCGATCGAGCTGCTCGTAGTCCTCAGGGATACCGTAGTTCACGTAGACGAGCTGAGCGGTGACGTCTCCGTCGATCGAGTACGCGTTATAGGTGGGAAGCTGCTCGGCATGCTGATTCGAGGTGGGGTCCTGCGGAAGCGCGGGCTCCTGAAGCTTGGCTGCGAATTTCGGGCCGCCTTCGACCAGCTCAACAGCGCGTTCCGTGGGCGTGGGAAAGAGAACGTCGAACTGCTCGATGTGGGTGTCGAGACCGAACTCCTTGAACTTCGCGGCGATCCATTCGGCATTGTCTTTGTCGTAGGGCGAACCGACGTGGTGCGGACGCGCGGAAAGGCGCTGCATATAGGCACGGAGATTTTCCGGACTGGGAATGGCGCGCAGCTTTTCTTCCCACTGGCGTTCGGCGCGGGAAGATTCGGCGGAGTAGCCGAAGAGCGGCTGCTCGTCAGCGATGACGTGGTTTCCGACAGGTGCAAATGAGAGCGCTGCAAAGAATAAGGAAGCAAGGACAGCACGACGGTTCATGAATTCCCCCTGAATTAGAAGAGGTATTCTGCCTGAAGTGCAATGAATTGAAAATGGTGGAGTCCGAGGTCGCCGCGGGGCCTGTCAGGCGAGAGATTTAGACATGAGGATGTAATGGCAGGGAACTTTGACGGGCACATCGGGAGCGAAAGGGGCAGTACCACTTTCGTGATAGCCGAGATGACGATAAAAGGAAGGGAGCGGGGTGCGTGCGCTGATGACGCGGAGGTTGACGGTCCTGCAACCCGCTTCGCGAAAGTAGCCTTCGGCAGCATCCATCATCTTGCGGCCGAGCCCGGTTCCTTGCCGCGAAGGATCGACACCGAGCAACCCCAAGTAGCCTCCGTCATTGTCAATCTGAACGTAGACGCAAGCGGCCAGGCCAGTGGAATCTTCAGCGACGAGAAATTTGCCTTTGGCCATGTAAGAGAGAGCGCCAGCGGCGTCAATGCGATCGCCTTCGATGAAGGGTTCCTCGACGCGGAAAGCAGAGTTGATCAAACGGACGAGGCCTTCCACGTCGGTAAGATCCGCGCCGCGAACGCGCAAGGAACCCGGCTTAGCAAATGACTTGGCAGCTTCGCTCATACCAACTTCATTCTACCCCGGCAGGCTGCGGCCTACGGACTGAGATCACCGCTCAGCCACGCTCCGCTCCACTGCATTTCACCGAGACAAGATCAACTCCTTAATCCATTTGTGATTTGAGAGCAATGCTAAGATTTAACTCATGCGAACTTTCACCCTTAGCAAAGGATGGCTGGTCTGGCGCGTGGCCATTTCTGTGATACTTCTGCTGGCGTCACAGGCATTGGCCGCGCAGATAAGACCTGGGGATTTGGCGGCACGGCAGACGTTCTCGAAAAAGCTGATCGAAGCCGCAGTGGAGAGAACGCATCACACGGTGCGCTACGATCCGGCATACGTGCGGATTCCTTACCCAGGCGGGGATGTGCCCGCGGACACCGGAGTTTGCACGGACGAGATTATTCGAGCCTACCGCGCCGTAGGCGTCGATCTGCAAAAAGAAGTGCACGAAGACATGGAACGGAATCTTTCGGCATATCCGCGGAAATGGCGGTGGTTGTCATGGCACACGGATACGAATATCGATCACCGGCGCGTACCGAACTTGATGGTGTTTTTTAGCCGCAAGGGAGAATCGCTGGCGATTACGGAGCGCGCGGAGGACTACGCGCCGGGCGACCTGGTCACCTGGGACCTGCGCGGAAATGTGCCGCATATTGGAATCGTGGTCGATCAAAAATCGCGTGCCAGCGGGCGCTACATGCTCGAGCACAACATCGGGCGGGGGCCGCAGATCGAAGATGTGCTTTTCAATTGGAAGATTACGGGGCATTACCGCTATTGCGGGCCGCCTGCGCGCCATAGGGTAGAGAAAAAGCGCCGGCCTGAAGGCCGCGGCTAAGATAGGGCGGCTCTGCCGTTGAACCGCGCGGCCTTGCCGAGTTCTTCCTCAATGCGGAGAAGCTGGTTGTATTTGGCGATGCGGTCGGTGCGGCTGGCGGAGCCGGTCTTGATCTGGCCGGCGGCGGTGGCGACGGCGAGATCAGCAATGAAAGTGTCTTCGGTTTCGCCGGAGCGATGAGAAATGATGGAGTTGTAGCCGGCTTTGCGAGCGAGCTCGATGGCGTCGATGGTTTCGGTGACTGTGCCAATCTGATTGAGCTTGATGAGAATAGCG
>Ga0209155_1001411_pt1 | contig 11391 bp, 10 predicted proteins | sample GraSoiAngelo_122_FD_185879 | JGI IMG/M metagenome (GOLD analysis project Ga0209155, IMG submission 185879) | Grasslands soil microbial communities from the Angelo Coastal Reserve, California, USA - 14_0927_02_20cm (SPAdes) (version 2) | ecosystem: Environmental > Terrestrial > Soil > Grasslands ...
CGGGAGCGGCGTGCGCACATTAATGATCGGCGCAGGACTGGCGGGTATTTACACATTTCTCTATATCACTTTGCGGCAGCAGGATTACGCGCTGCTCATGGGCGCAATCGCGCTCTTTATCGTGTTGGCAATCGTGATGTACGTGACGCGCAAAGTGGATTGGTACGCGCGCGACGCGGGATAGACGCGGATCGAAGCAGAACCTCGCAACGGCGAAGGAGCATCGCCCGCGCGTGAAACGCGTGGCTACAAGAACGCGCCAAACAGTTGCGTCCTTCGCAAATGCCGAAACGTTGATGGATGGAGATAATAAACATCGGTAAAGCGAGGAAGTGGTTTGAAGTCCTGCAAACTAGTGAGCGCAGCCAAACTGCGATGATGACGCTGGCATCGGGAGATGCGACCGGCGCCAGCGCCGAAGCCCACGAGGAAAGTGATCAGGTTCTGTTGATGCTAGATGGTGAATTAACTGGTGAAGTTGGGGATCAACGTCCGGCCTTAAAGAAAGGCGACGTTATTATTGTTCCGGCCGGCGTGAAACATCGCTTTGTGAATCACGCCGCGAAACCGGCCGTGACTTTTAACGTGTATTCGCCTCCGGCCTATCCAAACGACTGAGACGACGCAAACTTCGACCGATAAATTACGACTGTGCCCATTTCGTTTCGCGGCGGGTTTTATAGCGGCCTCATTGTCGCACTTTTAGTCGGAGTGTTTCTGATCTGGCTATGGCAGCCTGAGCGTCAGGTCAGGCGTCATACCGAAAATTTTCTCCACGCCATTGAACACAAAAACTGGGCAGGCGCGGCGGATTTTATCGGCAGTGATTATCACGATCAGTGGGCCAACGATCGCGCGCGTGTTCTCGAACGCTTGCATGAAGGTTTTCGATATGTGCGGGGTATTAGAGTTAGTGCATTCAGCGTAACTGTGTGGGTCGAGCGACGTCGCGCGGAATGGACGGGTAGAATTTGGATCAATGGCGACGGGGGCGAAATCGCGGAGTCGCTTAAAGAGCGCGTCAATTCGCTACCCACGCCATTCCAGCTTGAGTGGCATCGCCTCTCTGGAAAACCTTGGGATTGGAAGCTCGTTCGCGTCAGCAATTCCAGCCTCGAAATCTCAGCGGATTTGGACTAAATGATCGACAATCGCGACACATCGCAGGACGAGTGTCGTTTCGTCCCAATCGTCATTTGCCAAGCGCGTTGCGCAACTCCTTCTTGGCCGATTCAACTTCGCGGGCTGTTTTCTGGCAAAGCAAGATGGCGCGGAGTTTTTCTCCCTGATAATAGCGTGCGATGAATCTTTTCTTCGCGTAGATCCCGGAAAGATCGACACGAGTTGGCTGGGCACTAAAGTCGCCGACAAAATCCATGTGCAAGTCAAACATCTCCGTCCAAAAGTAAGGAATTTGCTCGTAGCGGATCCGTTTTTTGCCGGTCATATTAGCGCCGGCGATCAGCCCTTGTTCCCGCGCGTTGTCCCAATGGGTCTGGCGCCGCACGCCGCCCATCACGCGGTCTGGATAAAATGCGAGGTCGCCGATTGCGTAGATTCCCTTTTCTTCTGTCTCGAGGTAGTCCGTGACCGGCGATCCATGCGGTCCGGCAAGCGGCGTGTTACGAACCAGATCGAGATTCGGCTCTGCGCCGCAGGCGACCACGGCCAGGCCTGCTGGCACTCGGTTACCGCTTTTTGTCTGGATATTGCGAAGGACGGTTTTCCCTTCAAAACCATTAAGACTTTCGCCCATCAACATCGTGGTGCCGTGTTTTGCGAAATATTCCGTCAGCCATCCGCCCGTTTCAGCATCAATATAACGATTCAATAAATAAGGATCACGATGCATGAGGGTGACCTTCAGTTTCATCGTTCGTAAACTCGCTGCCGCCTCGCACGCGAGCAGTCCACCACCAACGACAATGACGGTTTTCTCCAGGTTCGCCATTTCGCGCAAGGCCAGCGCGTCACGAAGTGTCCGCAGGTAAATCACATTGCCGAGGCCAACGCCGGCAACTGGTGGTCGAACCGGGCGGCTGCCCATCGCCAGGCAGGCTTTGTTAAATTCAATGCTTTCGCCGTTCGCGAGCACAGCCAGACGCCGGTCGATATTAAATTGGGTCACAACCGTGCCGAATCGCGTCTCGATTTTGTGCGCTTGATACCAGTGTTCAGTCGGTTCCTGTAATTTTTTAGGCTGAAGGCTCTTTTCGCGGAGAAAACTCTTGGAGAGGATCCAGCGCTTGTAGGGAGGAAATACTTCGGCACTGACGAGCGTGACACTCCCGCGCTTATCGTGACGTCGAATTCCTTCGCAGGCGCTGGCTCCGCCAATTCCACCACCGATTACGAGATAGTCGCGCTGAATCATCTTCGAAGAGTTGCACGATAGATAATTAATTCAGCGGCTGGCGAGGGAAAAATTTTTGGTAGGGACGCAGCTCTGCGGCGTCCAGGATAGCGCGCTGTCCCTACCCAAGCACCGCTCGGCAGATTACCACCGAAGCGATTACGCCTGTAAGATCGGCAAGCAGGCCAGCCGGGATTGCGTGTCGCGTTTGTTTGATGCCCACTGCGCCGAAATAAACCGCCGCCACGTAAAACGTGGTTTCGGTGCTTCCATAAATCGTCGCCGCGGTGAGACTGACAATGTTGTCCGGCCCAAGCCGATGGACAATGTCGGTCAACAGGGCAAGTGTCGCGCTTCCGCTGAGCGGACGCATTAACGCGAGCGGGAGAAGGTCCGGAGGAAAATGCAACGGAGACAGGATTGGGGAAAGCGCGCGACTCAGCAGTTCGATCCCGCCTGCGCCCTTAAACATCCCGATCGCCACCAGCATTGTGACCAGAAAAGGAATGATCTTCAAAATAACGCCAAAGCCTTCTTTCGCGCCTTCGACAAACTCTTCGTAAACCTTCACGCCGCGCGCCGCGGCGTAGAGCGGGAAGAAACTGAGGAGAAACGGAATCGCCAGGATCGACAATGCGTTCACGCTGCGAACAAAAACATTCTGCGCGGCCGTATCGGGCGCCATTGCGAGACCAAACAAATTTGGCGCGACCATTCTGATAAAAAGCGCGATGAAGAAAAGAGCGAGCCCAATCAGAGCGATCAAGCCTAAGACTGACAATCGCCCCGCCGGTTCCTGCGGGACGACGCTGCTGTAGCCGGGATCGATGATCCCGGCCTCTTCTTTAACTTCCGCTTTCTCTAAACCCTCCTCGACTTTCATCCTTTGATCGGACGGCGAAATTCGAAACATCGACAATTTCTCCAACAGTTTGACGGAAATGATTGCCACGCTTGCCGCGCAGAGTGTCGCCAGCAGCGCCGTGCCAACAATGGCCGTCGGCCGTGTTGATCCAGACGCGGCAAGAATCGCGATTGCCGTGGCAGGAATCAATTGCACGGAGCTCGTGTTGATCGCCAGGAAAGTACACATTGCGTTCGTTGCCACGCTGGGACGCGGGTTGAGCGTTTCGAGGTCGCGCATCGCGCGCAAGCCGAGTGGCGTGGCGGCGTTGCCAAGACCAAGCATATTTGCGGACATGTTCATCACCATCGAACCCATTGCCGGGTGTTCCGGTGGAACGTCCGGGAAGAGTCGCCGCATGATCGGACGAAGGCCGCGCGCAATCCGCTGCACCAAACCGGCGCGCTCCGCCAAGCGCATTAAGCCGAGCCACAAAGCCATGATCCCGATTAGACCCAGTGCAATCGTGACGGCCGTTTTCGCGCCGTCGAACGCGCCAGCGGTCACATCTTTCAAGCGATCGTTCCAACCGCCGATTGCGACTGCCAGCAAAACCAGGGCGAGCCAGATGTAATTCAGCACGCGTAACGTTGTAGTCGGGGTCGCTGACCCCGGCCAGCCGATATTGTTATTGCGTTATCGATCTTTGTTTCGACAGACTGGCCACGCGATGAACGAATCCATCACTCAAATCAAGGATATGACGGCGAATCCGGCTCCGCTCGGGCTGCTCGGCTTTGGCATGACGACCGTGTTGCTGAACCTGCACAACGCGGGCTTTTACGAACTCAACAGCATGGTTCTGGCAATGGGCATCTGTTACGGCGGCGCCGCGCAGATCATCGCGGGCATCATGGAATGGAGGAAAGGCAACACCTTCGCGGCGACCGCTTTCGTTTCCTACGGCTTGTTCTGGCTATCGCTTGTGACGCTGATTGTCCTGGCAAAACTGGGTTGGGGCGCAGCATCCGACGAAAAGGCAATGGCCGCATATCTCGTCATGTGGGGATTGTTCACCGCCGTCATGTTTATCGGGACGCTACGGCTGAACCGCGCGTTGCAAGCCGTCTTTGGCACGCTCACGATTCTTTTCTTTCTGCTTGCCATCGGTGATTTCACCGGCGCCAGCGCCAGCTTTAAACATGCGACTGGCTATGAAGGAATCGTTTGCGGCTTCTCTGCGATCTACGCCGGACTCGCGCAGGTGCTCAATGAAGTGTTCGGCAAAATCGTGCTGCCGCTCGGCCCGGTGAAGAAATAGGTGGGTAGATTCTTCAACACCACGAAGGTCACGAAGAACACGAAGATGGAATTCGATGAGTTGTCGCAAAACGTGATCGGATGCGCGATCGAAGTTCATCGCAACCTTGGACCGGGCCTACTCGAATCAACCTACCGGCAGTGCCTGGCTTGTGAACTCTCGCACGTACGCATTCCGTTTCAGATGGAGTTGCCGCTGCCTGTTCGTTACAAAGATCTCCTGCTCGATTGCGGTTATCGAATCGATTTGCTCGTACGTAGTGATCTCATCGTTGAAATCAAGAGCGTCGAGACGCTTCTTCCGATCCATCAAGCACAAATTCTTACGTACCTGCGACTCTCCAAGGTGTCGCTTGGCTTACTTATCAATTTCAACGTCACAAAGCTGCAGAACGGCATCAAACGTTTTGTTCTGTGATCCTTCGTGCACTTCGTGTCCTCCGTGGTAGTTAGCCCCGTCCCTTCAAAAGAGTAGCTGCCAGCTTCAACGCCGATTCACTTTTACCGCCGAGCATTCGTGCGATTTCTTCATTGCGCGTTTTCCCGCTAACCTCGCGCAGATTTGAAAAAGTGCGGCCGCGCACAACTTCTTTTGTCACGACGAAGTGAGAAGAGGCAGTCGCAGCTACTTGAGGCAGGTGAGTGATGCAAATCACTTGATGATCGCGTCCCAAGTTTTGCATCTTCGCGCCAACCGCGTGGGCGATCTCTCCACCGACATTTGTGTCGATTTCATCGAACACGAGCAGCGGAATGGCATCATGAGCAGCCAGCGCGGATTTGATCGCGAGCATGAGGCGCGAGATTTCGCCGCTCGATGCGATTGTCCGCAATGGCTTCAATGGTTCGCCAGGATTCGGTGAGAACAGTAATTCCACAGAGTCGAAGCCATTCGGGCGTGGCTCATCAAGTGCAAACAGCTTGGCCTCAAACTCCGACTGACGAAATCCGAGGTCGCGAAGATTGCGCCGGATGGTTTCGGAAAGTTTGGGTGCCGCCTTTGTCCGAAGTTTGCGCAGGGCTTCGCCGTCACGGTTCAAGTTAGCCCGCGTGGTTTCGATTTCGCCGGCTAATCGCTCAAGCTCGGCATCTCGTCCTTCGATCTTTCGCATGCGCTCAGCCGCGCGTTCTCCGAAGGCTATGACCTCGGGGATCGAGCCGCCATATTTGCGCTTTAGAGTTTCGAAGAGCGAAACGCGCTGCTCGAGCGCGGAAAGCTGCGCCGGATCGAGATCGAGCTTTTCCGCGTATTCCGAGAGTGAGCGAGCAATTTCGGAAAGTTCGATAACTGCGGCCGCGTGCGCCGAGGAAAATCGGGAAATCGAGTCGTCGATTTTTTCCAACTCGCGAAGAAGTCGCTGCGTTTCCGCTAGTTGCGAGAGAACGGACCCGTCCGCTTCGGAAAGCTTGTTCGCGATTGTGCTGGCCAGCTCGATCAGTCGCTTGCTGTTGCTGGCCAATTTGTAACGCAACTCAATTTCCTCTTCTTCATCCGCGACCAGATTGGCCGAGCTGATTTCGTTGATTTGGTGGCGAAGCAGATCGAGCTCTTGCTCTCGAGCGGTCTCCACTGTGTTGAGCACGGCGTGTTCTGCGAGCAGTGTCTGCAATTGGCGATAATGCTTTCGATATTCGGCGACCTGCTCTTCGGCGCGCGCAAACGAATCGAGCAAGCCTAATTGCTTGTCGGATGAAAATAGAGATTGGTGGTCGTGCGGGCCGTGAAGATCGACAAGTTCGTCTCCGAGATTTTTCAAGATCGACAAAGTGGTGGGCGAGCCGTTGATGAACTGCCGATTTGTGCCAATTCCGGAAAGCGTGCGCTTGATAATTAGATCCCCTTCACAGGGTTCAATGCCGGCTTCGATAAGCCGCGGATTTAATTTTTGGAGATCGTTTCCGCTAAAAGCAGCCTCTACTGCGCAGAGATCAGCTCCGGTCCGAATTAGCGATTTGTCCGCGCGTTCGCCAAGCAAAAGCTGGAGCGCGCCGATAATGATCGATTTGCCGGCGCCGGTTTCTCCGGTGACGGCGACGAAACCTGGCGCAATCTGCCACTCGAGCTCTTCCACGAGCGCGAGATTCTTTATTCGCAGCAGATTGAGAACAAGTGGCACGAGAGTTGAGAGTTAGGGGTTGAGAGTTGAGAGTGGCGCGCTTTTGAAGATTTCAAACTCTGATCACTCAACTTTCAACTCTGAAAGCTTTCGGGAGCAAGGCGCTCAGCTGATTCTGACGTTTCTCGGCACTGGCACCTCGCAGGGAGTGCCGATGATCGGTTGCGATTGTGTAGTGTGCCGCTCCACCGATCCGCGCGACAATCGACTTCGGTCTTCAATTTATATCCAAACGCCTGAATGTTCATGGGTCGTGGACACAGGGACCGATTTCCGGACGCAGGCGCTGCGTGAAAATATCCGCACTGTCGACGCAGTAATCTTTACCCATTCGCACACGGATCACATCATGGGCTTCGACGATCTTCGGCGTTTTTCACACGCGCGCGGCTCGATGCCGGTCTATGCCTCTGTTGAAACCATGCGCGACCTTGAGCGCGTCTTCCAGTTTGCCTTCAAAACACCCGATCCCTTTCCCTGGTATTTGAAACCAGAACCGCACGTCATCGATGGTCCTTTTGAATTGGGCGGCACGCTGATCACGCCATTAGCTGTGCCGCACGGAGATTCTATCGTGAACGGCTATCTCTTCTCGCGCGGCGGAGAAAAACTCGTCGCTTACCTCAGCGATTGCAGCGGTGTTACGGATGCAATTGTCGATCTTATAGCGCACGTAAAGGTTTTGATCATAGATGCATTGCGCGACAAACCGCACCCGACGCATTTGAGTGTTGAGCAAGCCTTGGAAGTCGCTTTGCGCGTTCAACCAGAGACGACGTATTTCACGCACATTGCCCATGAGCTTCCGCAATCGGCCGAGTCGCGGTTACCCGTTGGCGCGCATATCGCTTACGACAGCCTCAAGCTTAGGTTCTAGATGAAACTGAATGCGCCAAACGAGGTGGATCGAGCAGTCCCTTGTCCGATGGTAAAATTAGGCGGCGAAGCCGCACGTTATTGGCGTCGCCCGCGGAGGGGCCGATCCGCCTTGCGCGTTTTCGCGCTTGTCCTTTTGCTCGCAATCAATGCCCCCGCCGCGGAGCAACCGTTAGCGCGATCAACGATCGTTCTCTACAACAAGACCGTTCCCGATTCGGTCGAGCTCGCGAAATTTTACGCCGAGCAACGTGGCATCGCAGCCGACCATCTCATTGGGCTTACTTGTTCGATCGAGGAAGAAATCAGCCGCGAAGATTACGATGTGACCATTGTCGAGCCGCTTCGCGAAATTTTCAAACAACGCCATTGGTGGATGTTGAATGAACCGCCGAAGCAACCGCCTGTTGTTGATGCGAGCACCATCCATTTTGTCGCGGTAATCAAAGGAATTCCGCTCAAAATTCGCTCAACCGCGACCTATTCTGGCGATCAGCCGCGACCGGGTCCGATAGGAAGTCGCAACGAAGCCTCGGTTGATTCTGAGCTGGCTGTGCTCGCTTTTTATTCGCGTCAAATTTCGGGCGTGACGCCGAATCCTTATTTCCAGCGTTTCAGCGCGATCAGCAATTTGAAGGATGCAACGTTGTTGCTCGTCTGCCGGCTTGACGCGCCGGCTGTCGGGACAGTGCGAGGCATGATTGTCGATGCAATAGCAACGGAGAAGAGCGGATTGTGGGGGCGTGCTTATGTCGATGGCGCAGACAAGACTGGCACCGATTTCGCAGCTGGGGATGAATGGCTCGGTAACGTGACCACACAACTTCACAAGGTTGGGATTCCAGTCGTGTACGATGATACGCCGGCGATTTTCCCCGACGCGTTTCCGATGACCGACTGCGCGCTATATTACGGTTGGTATGCGGGCAATGTGGCCGGTCCATTTAATCAACCGGGTTTTCGCTTTGTCCGTGGAGCGGTCGCGGTCCACATCCATTCGTTTAGCGCGAGCACACTGCGCGATCCGAATGCGAACTGGGTCGCCCCGCTTGTTTCGAAAGGCGCGGCCGCGAGTCTGGGCAGCGTTTACGAACCGTACCTGGAACTCACTTCGCACCTCGATATCTTTAACGATCGGTTGCTGCATGGCTTCACGTTCGCCGAGAGTGCCTACATGTCGATCCGAGCGCTCTCCTGGATGTCGGTAATGGTGGGCGATCCTCTTTATCGCCCTTACGCGTCGTGGCTGCAAATCGATGCGCAACCTGATTCTGCGAAAAGTGGAGCAGACTGGACGAAATATCACGAGTTCGCGTTGAAAAACGTCACGCGTTCTGCTTCCGAATTTCGCCCTTTGGCCGGCCAGATCGCGGCGCGCTCGCATAATTGCCCGATGATGGAAGACCTCGGCTCGATGGAAGCGGGCGACGGAAATCCTTCAGAAGCGACAAACTATTTTAAGCAAGCGCGAACTTGCTACACGAATCACGACGATATTCTGCGTGTAGTGCTGGAGGAAGCGGACGCGTGGGTCAAGCAGAACAAGCCAACGCAAGCTGTCGATCTTATCCGAAGTGCGCTGCGAACTGCTCCCGACGCATCCGCAGCGCCGCTTTTGAGGAAATTTGAGAAAGATGCCGGCCGTGCTGCCAGTCAGGTTACGCCATCTAGGTAATCTACCTAGCGAATAATTCCGCGTTCGCTTTGTTCGATAAATTCGAGGATTTGCGTGATCTCTTCGGTCGGACGCAATTCCTTTCTGATCGCGTCGATCGCTTGGCGGGTGTTGTAATTCGAACGATAAATCAGTCGGAAGGCTTCCTTGATCTGCTTGACGCTTTCGGGTGTAAAATTCTTCCTTTCCAAACCAACAAGATTGACTCCGCGAATTTCCGCGGGATTGCCATCGGCGATCATGAACGGCGGAATGTCCTGGACGATCTTCGAACACCCGCCCGTAATGGCGTACGGTCCGATTCGACAAAACTGATGCACAGCGGTCAGCCCGCCAATTACGGCGTGATCGCCGACCTCCACATGGCCGGCCAACGTGCCGTTGTTAGAAAAAACAACGTCATCTCCGACCAGGCAATCGTGCGCGATGTGGCTATAGGCGAGAAAGGTGCCACGGGTCCCGATGCGCGTTTTCCCTTTGCTCGTTGTGCTGCGACTGATTGTGACAAATTCACGAAATGTATTTTCGTCTCCGATTTCCAGATAAGTCGGTTCACCCTGATATTTTAGGTCCTGTGTCTGCTGCCCGATCGAGCAGGAGGCGTAAAATTTATTTCGTGCGCCGGCCTTCATCGGCCCGCAGAGCGTGACGTGTTGTTGTAGCCAACAATTTTGACCGAGTACCACGTCGGCTGCAATCACGCAATATGGTCCGATGGTCGTTCCCGCGCTGATTTCCGCCCGAGGATCGACAATTGCCGTTGGATGAATCTGCACGTCGCTCATTTATCGAGAAACGTGAACATCAATTCGCCTTCCGAGACGACCGCGTCGTTAACGACGCAATAACATTTGGTTTTTGCCATGCGTTCGCCGCGCGATCTGGTGAGCTCGGCATGAATGAACATGGTGTCCCCCGGAAACACCGGTTTGCGAAACTTTACGCCGTCCGCGCTCATGAAATACCCGATGCGGCTCGTCGTTTTCGTCAGTTTGAATAATAACAGGCTCGCCACTTGCGCCATGGCTTCCACTTGCATCACGCCAGGCATGACGGGGTGACCTGGGAAATGCCCTTGAAAAAACGGTTCGTTGATCGTGACGCATTTTACCGCCGTAATTTTGTATTCGCCTTCGAAGCCGATGACCCGATCAACCATCAAAAAAGGGAAGCGGTGCGGCAGGATCTTCATCACCTCGCCAGTGTCTAGGCCGGCATCGCCGATTGGGATCGCGTGTGAGCCGCTCATCGCGCTTCTTCGCGTTTGTTCGCGGGCGAGCGCGCGAGCCAGTTCCGCATTCGCTGCATGGCCGGGCTTCACTGCCACGACATGACCGCGAATGCGCCGTCCGGCCAGGGCGAGATCGCCGACGATATCAAGAATTTTGTGCCGGACGAATTCATCGGCAAAACGCAATGGTTCCTTGCTTAAAACCGCTTCTCCGCGGACAACGATCGCATTTTCAAGACTGCCGCCCTTGATCAAATTTTTCTCCATGAGCGGCCGAACGTCTTCGTAGTAAACAAACGTTCGTGCTGGCGCGATCTCGCGTTCGAAGGTTGCGGGAGTGATTTCCATCGATAGAAACTGCGCGAAACGATTATTCGGCCCGGCTTGCGTGCATGAGACACGGAACGTTTCGCACGGCAGCAAAACAAGGAGCGCGCCCGTTTTCGATTCCACGTGCATCGGTTCACGCACATCGAAAAATTTCCGCGCCTCCTCCTGGGCTATGACACCGGCTTTCTTGATAAGATCGACATAGGGCTGCGCGCTGCCGTCGCCAATTGGCGGCTCGTTGGCGTCCATTTCCACGATGGCATTGTCCACGTCCATTGCCGAGAGAGCCGCGAGCACGTGCTCAACTGTGTGCACACGAATTGATCCTTCGCCGATGGTTGTAGCCCGTTCGACCATTTTCAGATTGTCGATTCTTGCGTCGATTGTGGGTTCATCCGGCAAATCTTTGCGCTTAAATTTGATTCCGTGATCGACCGTCGCCGGATGCAATCTGAGCGAAACTTTTTCGCCCGTGTGCAGCGATGTGCCACTTAAACTGGCGGTCTTGCCAACCGTATGTTGAAGCTCAAGAGAAGTGGACATGAGCGCTAACTAACAAAGATTTCGCGACGTGACTAGTGGCGCTTATTTCAATTCAAAATCGCCGCAATCAAAAGCCATCATCTTGTCGATGTTTGAGATGCG
>Ga0209155_1001413_pt1 | contig 11377 bp, 10 predicted proteins | sample GraSoiAngelo_122_FD_185879 | JGI IMG/M metagenome (GOLD analysis project Ga0209155, IMG submission 185879) | Grasslands soil microbial communities from the Angelo Coastal Reserve, California, USA - 14_0927_02_20cm (SPAdes) (version 2) | ecosystem: Environmental > Terrestrial > Soil > Grasslands ...
ACGAAATCACATTGAGAACAGCGCGTGACAAAAATATCTCCGTGAATTTGCACCATCTTCTCTTTCGATGAGCCAGCGCGTGCATGTAGATCATCCACGTTTTGCGTAACGAGCAGAAACTCGCGCGCGTGCTGCGCTAGCTTCGCGATCGCCTGATGCGCCGGATTCGGTTCGCTCTTGCGAATACGCTCACGCCGTTCGCGATACCATTCCCACACTAATTTTGGATCGTTCTGGAATGCGGTCGGCGTTGCCAGTTTGGCCGGATCGAGATTTCGCCAGTAGCCGTCCTTCCCACGAAATGTCGGGATTCCGCTTTCGGCGGAGACGCCCGCGCCTGTGATTACCAGAACTCGCATAATTCAAGCATAGACAGCCAGGTAGATCGAGGAGTCCCTTGCTCGATGTTCCAAGGCGGCAAAGCCGCATTTGTTTGGCATCGTCCGCGGAGCGGTCGATCCACCTACTCCCAGCCGATCTGGCGACCTTTGTTTTGTTCTTCAAGCCAGCTCATCAGCGGCTTGAAGTAATCCATCATCGCGCGGGTGGAGATATCTTCGCCGGTCGCTTCCTTCAATACTTTGCGCCAATCTTCCGTGCCTCCTTTTTTCAAAATGTTGTTCAGCCACGTACCGACTTCTTTGTTGTCAGCATAATTACAAGATTGGGGCGGTTGATGCAGGATTTTGCGCGCGATGTAATCGTGCAACTGAAACTTAAACACGGTCGCAAACGCATAATTATAGTAATAAGCGGGAGCATCGTTGATGTGCGTTTTGGTCGCTGCATCGCAGAATTCCTCGCCGCGCGGTGACGGCGGCTCGACCCCTTGCATGTCGCCCACGTATTTCCACCAGCGCGCGTTCCATTGATCGGGCGGCAGATTTTTCGCGTAAATGTCCGCTTCCCAATGCGGCATCACACCGCACGCGAAATAAATGAATGGAACCGAGCGCGCCAGCGCGTCATCCAAAAGGAACGCGGTCTTATCCGGTTTAAAGTCGGCTGGCAATATTTCTCGCGATTGCAAATACGGTACCTGGCTCGAGGCAAGCCCAATCAACTCGCCGACACCTTCATGGAATCCGGGCGCCGCGCCCAGTCGTAACAGATAAGGAACCTCCGGACGGGTGTAGGCTTTGAAATAATACCCGTGACCGAGTTCGTGATGCGCGATGAAGAACCAGCGCGCATTTGGTTCGATGCTTTGGAGCGAACGAATCTCGTTCTCAAGATCGATATGCCAGCAGGAAGCGTGCGTGTTTTTCTTCCGTTTCGAATCCGGCGGCAACGGATAAAGATCCGATTTCTGCCAAAAACTTTCCGGTAACGGCGAAAATCCAAGTCCGGTATAGAATTGTTCGGCCGTTTTGATAATCCATTCCGACTTACGTCCCTCGAAGTATTTGTCGATATTAGCGGCCTCGACCAGGTCGGGCCATTCCTGGCTCCAGCGATTATTGATCCAGTGCGCCGGGATTTTCTTTGGCACCGGCTGATGATATTTCTCGGCCAGTTTGTATTTCGCCCAGGTGTGCAACTGCAAATAAAGCGGACGGAGCGTTGCCATCCAATCGTCCAGCATCTTGAGCATCTCGTCGGTCGTCATGCTATAAGCCGCGACTTCGAGCGAAAAGTAATCGGGATACTTCATCTCCTTCGCCACACCGTTCCGAAGATCACGCAGGATCACGAGGTTCGGCTTGAGCTTTGGCCCGATTTCTTTTGACGCTTCCCAAACCGCTTTGCGTTCGGTGAGATCACTGCTCTTCTCGAGCTTATTATCGATGTCGTTCGCGGTGATCTTCTGACCGTTCAGTTTGAATTCGAAACTGTTGAGGATCGACGCTTGTTTCGTTTCGGCTTGGACGCGTTTGGTAACAAGATCGGGATTTGTCATCGGACCTTCCGCCGCGTTTAAGAGAAGTTGTTTCAATTCCCGAACCGTGAGCTCATTTAATTCTTTCTGATGCGTGAGCAGTTCCCGTGCCTCGGTAATGATTGCCGGATTGCCGTTAAACGCAGCGTAGGCCTTGCCGGTCGCTTCAGCTGCAGCATCATGCTCGGGCGTCACGTCTGTAACCGCCTGCCACTGTGCCTCGCTGTTTACGCGATAAAGAGCTTGGTAACCGGCATTAGCGAGTTTCAGAAACCGATCAGCGCGCTCTTGATTCGGTGAAACGGCGAACGTGAGAGACGGAAGCAAAAGCAAGAACAAGAAAAATGCAGTGCGATGCATGGGCGCAGCCTAACCGCATTCGCGCGAAGTTGTGAAGCGAGAAGAGCGCGTTAGCTTTGCCACATGCGCAGAGTTGTTAAATCGGACCAGCGACCTTTGGAAATCAAGCCCCAGCAAGAATCCGTTTGGATTTGTATGTGCGGTCTATCGAAAAACCAGCCGTTCTGCGACGGCTCGCATAAGACCACCAGGGACGAGGAAGACGGCAAAACCTACGAGTACGACGCCGAAGGACACCGACGAGAAGTCTGAGGAGCGCTTTTATCGGCTATCGCGAATCCCGCGCTGTCGAAAGTTTGACGGTCTGCTTCTCAGAATGAGTTTTTCTCGCTCGCGCGTTGCTCTGCTTCCTCTATCAGTTTTTCAACCCCCGGTCATGTCTGGCCAGGACAAGCGTACCGCATAATGCGAATCGCTATTTGCCGTTCTTCCCGCCGGCAAAATTACCGCCGCCACCGTTCCGAATAACGATTAATTAGTAGGGACTCAAGAACGGCTTGACTCAAGTGCGTTGGCGAACGGTTCCAGCGACGCGCTGCCAGAGGGGCCTGTTTTGGAGCTTACATGAAAACAGAAACCGCGTCAGTCAAAGAAACCGTCCTAATTACAGGATCGACCAACGGTATTGGACTCCATCTGGCGAAGGAATTCGCCAGGCGCGGACATCCCTTGGTGCTTGTTGCTCCAGTCGAATCAGAGCTCCAGAAGGTTGCTTCCGAACTGAAAACTGCAGGCGCCGTGTCAGTGAGGATAATCGCGAAAGATCTGGAAAAGTCCAAAGGACCGCAGGAGATCTTTGATGAATTGTCTTACGATCGCATCTACGTCGATATCCTGGTTAACAATGCCGGATTCAGCCACAGAGGAAAATTTTGGGAAATTCCGATCGAGCACGACATCTCGATGTTGCGGCTGAATATCGAAGCAGTCTTGCGCCTCACCAAGTTGTTCTTGCCGCCGATAATCGCCCGTCGACATGGACGCGTTCTGAACGTGGCGTCGGTCGCCGGGTTCGAGGCTGGTCCGTCGTTGGCTGTTTATCATGCCTCGAAGGCGTTTGTTCTCTCACTTACCGAAGCACTGGCGACTGAATTGGCAGATACGGGCGTTACTTCGACTGCCCTTTGTCCGGGGCCAACCGATACCGATTTGTTCGAAAGATCCGGCATGCTAAGCGCACGCATGTTTCAAAAGGCGAATTTAATGGCGCCACAAGATGTCGCCAAAGCCGGATATGAAGGAGTCATGGCTGGCGATCGGATCGTCGTTCCCGGCGTAGCGAATAAAATAATCGTATTTTCACGCCGTCTCCTGCCCGAAGCAGCGATGGCGAAGATGAACGAGAAATTGTACGCCGATACATCAGACCGGACACGCAAGCCCGGAGACAGGGAAGTCAAAACAGCGCAAGGTTGAAGGCAGTCATCTGCCATCGGCAAATCAGCTTGAACCCGTAAGCAACATCGCTCTCATATTCGGTTTATTTACGGGCCAATTCAAAACAGCAGCGCGGCGTTTCTCCGTATTCGCAGCATTTTTTTGCAGGCGCGCCGATTACCTTGGAAAGTAGCGACTCGACTATTAAGCATGCTTCGGGATGGCTGGCGGTTACTGCCGCAAGCGGGCACCCGTTTCGACCATAGATAAACTGCTTCCCGTCCCGCTCATCAAATCTTGCCAGACCGCCGAGATCATGGAGCAAATCAAGAGCGGCCTCGATCCGCTCCCGGCGGTCTCGACCCTTCCAGCGGTCGAGATGGTCCGCAGCCACGGCCCGGCCAACCTCGCGCATGGTAGCCCGCAAGATAGAGGGGGCCAGCCGATTTGAGATCACAGTCACAAAATGAGCCAGTAACGGGCCGTATGCCTTGGGAAAAATGTGCTCCGCTCCAGTGCTGAGTCCGTATGCTGCATGAGGTTTGCGTTTTCCAGGCCGCGTGCCGTGCTGCTGCACAAGCCCGTCACGTTCCAAACTCAGCAAATGAGCGCGGACGGCGTTATCAGTGAGATCCAAAGCAGTGGCGAGCTCATTGACGGTGTGGTTCTCGCTCCGCAATAACGCGAGGACTCGGCCGCGGGTCGAGGCAAGCAAGCGTTTGTTCCATCCCGTGCGCTGCATACGACCTCTTGTCATACCCGAAATTTCCATTCCTTCATGCGGGAACTCAGCAGCGCTTCAGTTGCCAAAATAAGTCCAGAAATATCTTGACTTAATGCGACCAAATCTTCTACCATCGACGAAACGTTAACAAGCTAACTCTTAACGAGCGCGACAGCGCTCGGGCGCGAGCAATAATCGTAAAAAAGGAGGAACCTCTGTATGAATGTAGCAGCAATTCTTTTTGCGGTTGCGGCCGTAACCGGCATCGCGATCGCGTTCATCCGTCTTAGCGGTCGCGACTTGCCTCCAATGGGGCTGGCGCTCCTTCACGGACTCTTCGCCGCATCGGGTCTCGTTGCCTTAGCGATCGCTGCGGTTGCGCCAGGCGCCGCGCAATGGGCCCGCATCTCTTTGGGTATTTTTGTGGTCGCGGCGCTCGGAGGGTTTGTCCTTTTCTCGTTCCATCTGCGTCGGCGTGCCCTGCCGGTGCCAATCATTGGCATTCACGGGTTCGTTGCCGTAATAGCATTCGTCGTTTTGCTGGTCGCGATACTCGGGCGTACGTGAAGCCGCCGTTCAGGTGGTTCCTAAACACCAATAGCCATGAAGGGGTAAGGCGAAGTTTCTGGACATCCATTGATCCGATGTTGTGACAATCACTCAGGCCAATCAATCGGCAGAACGAACAAACCTAAACAACAAGAGTTCGTATGTCATCAACCGCAAGTTTCAAAGGTCATCCACTGCATCCGATCCTCATTCCCCTACCGATCGGGTTGTGGATTTTTTCAATTGTCAGCGATTTGATTTTCAAGCTTGGATTTGGCGGCCCTGTTTGGAACGAAGTCGCGTTTTATACCCTCGGCGGTGGTATCGTTGGTGCACTGATCGCGGCGTTACCGGGATTTATTGACCTAACCGATCTTCAAAATCCGAAAACAAAATCGATCGCGATCTGGCACATGTTTATCAATCTCTTGGCGGTCGCTCTTTACTGCGTGAACTTCTGGCTGCGCATGCACCGCGCGCCGGGTGATACCCTCCCGATTGCCCTTTCCGTCGGCGGGATCGTGCTCATCATCATCTCGGGATGGCTTGGTGGTGAGCTGGTTTACGTCCGTGGGGTCGCCGTGAAACAGCCACCCGATCAGAGTATTTGATTCCACGATTATTGATCGACATCTGCGAGATCGACGTTACAATATTCGGTAATGAGTGCTGACATCCTTTGTTCGGGAAAAGCCGCAAATGGTTCGCGATTTGTCTTCGCGTCGGCGCTCATAGTCTGGCGATAAAAAGCGACCGTTGCTCGACGGGACGCTGATCTATCTCTCATTCAAAGGGAGATATTTGTCTTCGCGTCGTTCGAGATAATCCAATGACTTATAACCTATGTTAATTGTAATGAAACCCAGTGCCACCGCACACGATGTTGATGCGGCGGTCGAAATAATCCAGGCAATCGGGCTGCGCGCCCATCCAATGCCGGGCGCGACGCGAACTGCGATCGGCATTACCGGGAACCAAGGCGTTATTGAGAGTCGGCGTTTTGAAGATCTGCCTGGTGTCGCGGAAGTCATCCGCGTCACCAAGCCGTACAAGCTGATCACGCTCGATCTGCGACCGGAGAAAACAATCGTGCGGGTCGGCAACGCCACCATCGGCGGCAGCGAACTCGCGTTTATCGCGGGACCATGCGCGATCGAGAATCGCGATCAGGCGTTTGCGGTAGCGGAAGCGGTGCAGAAAAGCGGTGCCCGTTTTTTTCGCGGCGGTGTTTGGAAGCCTCGAACTTCACCCTACACCTTTCAGGGTTTGGGCGACAAGGGCTGGGAAATCATGGTGGAGATCCGCGAAACCTTTGGACTGAAGATTGTCACGGAAGCACTCGACGAGTCCAGTGTCGATCTTGTCGAACAATACGGAGACGTGATCCAGATCGGCGCTCGCAATATGCAGAACTTCTCGCTTCTCAAACGGGCCGGTCGGTCGAAGCTGCCCGTGCTTCTGAAACGAGGAATGGCCGCGACACTCGAAGAATGGTTGCTCGCGGCCGAATACATCATGGCTGAGGGCAATTACAACGTGATTCTATGCGAGCGAGGTGTTCGCACTTTCGCGCAGCATACACGAAACACGCTCGATCTCGCTTCGGTGCCAGCGATTCGGCGCATCTCTCACCTACCGGTAATCGTCGATCCATCCCACGGCACAGGCAGTGCCTACATGGTCACGCCGCTCGCTCGGGCCGGCGTTGCGGTTGGGGCCGACGGCCTCATGGTCGAAGTTCACAATCACCCCGAGCTTGCCCTTTCTGATGCCGCACAAGCGCTAACGCTCTCGGAGTACGCACAGCTTATTAAGGAAGTTCGCGCGATCCGCAAAGTCACCACTCCGTTTGCTGACAACAGCCGAGCGCAAAGGCACCCTCCTAACGAATTCAAAATCGATGCTCCTGCTTCTCGATAACTACGACTCCTTCACCTACAATCTCGCGCAATATTTTGGTGAGCTTGGGTGCGACCTTCTCGTCAAGCGGAATGATGAGATCTCGCTCAACGAAATCGCTACGTTAACGCCGGATCAGATCTGCATTTCGCCTGGGCCGTGCACACCGCATGAGGCGGGCATCAGCAAAGAAGTCATTCTTCGCTTCGGCCCCGATATTCCTATCCTGGGCGTCTGTCTTGGCCATCAATGCATTGCGGAAGCATACGGGGCAAGAATAGTCCGCGCTTCCCGCGTCATGCATGGGAAATCATCGATGATCAGGCATAACGGCAGCGCGCTCTTTTCCGATTTGCCGACGCCGTTTAAGGCAGGCCGGTATCATTCGCTGGTGGTCGAGCGACGCTCACTTCCCGATTGTCTCGAGATCACGGCCGAAAGCGATGACGGCGAAATCATGGCATTGCGCCATCGAGAATTCTCAGTCCAAGGAGTGCAATTTCATCCCGAATCAGTCCTCACCCGGGACGGTAAGGAGATTCTGACCAGCTTCCTTTCGCGTTCGGCGCATTGAATGAAACCACAGCTCACTCCAACATTGGACGAGTTCTCTCAGCTCGCCGACCGTGGTAACGTCATTCCTCTTTTTACTGAGTTCATAGCCGACGGCGAAACACCCGTTTCAGCCTTTAAAAAACTCGGTAACCTCGGTTACAGCTTTCTTTTTGAATCGACCGAAAAGAATGATGTCTCGGGCCGGTTCTCCTTTGTTGGGATCAATCCCCGAATCATTATTCAAAGTTACGGCCGGGAAATTCAGGTTATCGATCGCGACACTAAGAAGCACTTCGACACGGCGACGGACCCACTCGACGAGGTCCGCAAATTAATGGCGCGTTACCAATTCGTCTCGCGCCCTGAATTGCCACGGTTCGCCGGTGGCGCTGTCGGCTTTCTCGGCTACGAAGCGATCCATTTTTTCGAGCCAAAAGTTCCGGTCGCAGACCGTGATGATCTCAATTTGCCTGAGATGCTTTTCATGATCACGAGCAGCCTCCTAATTTTCGATCATCAGTTGCGCAGTTTGAAAATAGTCGTGAATGCGTTCATCGAGGATGGTTCGCTCGAGGCAGTCTATGCGCGAGCTGCTGAATCAGCTGGAGTTATCATGCGCCAACTCGCGCGGCCTGCCAACCTTCCATTCATTCTAAGCGCGGAATGCGAATTGCCGCCCGCCCGCAGCAATTTCCGGTGCGAAGAGTTTGAGCGCGCGGTGCGACAGGCCAAAGAGTACATCTGCGCTGGCGATATCTTCCAAGTCGTCTTGTCCCAGCGTTTCGAATCCGATTTTGTTGGCGAGCCGCTCGATTTTTATCGGTGTCTCCGTTTCATCAATCCCTCGCCGTACATGTTTTGTCTCAAATTAGGTGAAGATTTCGCGCTTGTTGGTAGCTCACCGGAGATGCACGTTCGGCTTGTCGGCGATGTCATCGAGATTCGTCCGATCGCAGGAACCCGCGGCCGTGGCGCCACTGTCGCCCAAGACGAACGCAATGCCGCCGAACTCCTCGCCGATCCAAAAGAGCGGGCTGAGCACATCATGCTTGTCGATCTTGCGCGCAATGATGTTGGCCGCATCGCCGATTTCGGCTCTGTGCGCGTAACTGAGATGATGGATATCGAGCGTTACAGCCACGTCATGCATATTGTCTCGAATGTCGCTGGTCGGCTGCGCAACGGCTGCAGCGCCTTCGATGTTGTCAAATCGACCTTTCCTGCTGGAACCGTCTCCGGCGCGCCGAAAATTCGGGCGATGCAAATTATCAGCGAACTGGAAAAAACACGTCGCGGCTGCTACGCGGGAGCGATCGGCTATTTCGGGTTCGATGGTAACGTCGATTCATGCATCGCGCTGCGGTGCGCCGTATTGAAAAACGGGAAAGCGTACTTCCAAGCCGGCGCCGGCATCGTCGCGGACTCTGACCCCCGCTTTGAATATGAGGAAACGATAAACAAGGCGCGCGCGATGACGAAGGCTCTCGCGATGGCTGCCCATTCCACAAAATGAATTCAGAGGAGAGTAAGAACGATTCGGCCCCGGGCTGTGACGCTGCGTCTGCCTCGCCGCGGGATATTACCGCTCGACCTCTTTCGTTGCTGCCAACGCCGCCACGAACGGATGAAGTTAGCCGTGAGGTGACTCCTGTTGGGGATCTTGATCTTCGGAAAGCGACATTGCGCCTTATGCGCGGTGAGAATCTCAGCCGGATTGAAGCCAGACATTTTCTCAGCGCGCTGCTCAATCCTGCCGCTACGGACGGACAACTGGCGGCTGCGCTCGCGGTCCTAGCCGTCAAAGGCGAAACAATCGACGAGCTTGCCGGCATGGCCGAAGCAATGCGCAAGCGCGCGCTTCGATTGCACTCTCGGTATTTGCAGTTCATCGACACTGCGGGAACCGGCTCGAGTTCCGTGAAAACCTTCAACGTCTCAACGGCAGCGGCATTTGTCATTGCCGGTGCCGGCCTGCCGGTGGCAAAGCATGGTTCGCGTGCTGCGACATCGAATTCCGGCAGCGCCGACGTGCTTGAGGCCTTGGGTGTCAACACAGCTGCCACGCCTGAAACGGTCGAACGCTGCCTGAACGATTACGGAATCTGTTTTATGTTTGCGCTACTCTTTCACGGAGGAACGGCTCGCGTCGCCCAGGTCCGGCGCGAACTCGGCCTACACACAACATTCAACCTGCTCGGTCCGCTAACGAATCCTGCTCGGGCTCCGTTTCAAATTCTAGGTGTCTGGGATCGTTCCTTGCTTAAACGGGTCGCGTCCGCGCTCGGACTTCTCGGCGCGAAGAAGGCGTGGGTTGTACACGGAACTGACGGCCTCGATGAAATAACCCTGACCGGCGACACGTTTGTCGCTGCTTGCTCGGCTAGATCCGACGGCGTGCCTGACGTGGAAACATTCACCGTCAGGCCGGAGGATTTCGGTCTGAAATGCCGATCGCTCGACGGCCTTCGGGGCGGTGGGCCGCTTGAGAATGCACAACTGATCCGCGCAATTCTGCACGGTGAAAGAAACGGACGTCTCTCCGCCGCGCGCGATCTTGTGATTATAAACGCCGCTGCTGCGCTCCACCTGGCGGCCGTTGCGCCGGATCTTCGTCAAGCAGCGATCCTGGCGCGCGACAGCATCGACAGTGGATCCGCGGAATCGAAGCTGGACGTTCTCATCAGAGCAACAAATCAAAAAGAATGACCAATAATTTTCTGTCAGAAATCATCATACGAAAGCGACAGATGATGGCGAAGTGTCTAAGCAACTCTTCCGTAGATGCGCTTCGCGTGCACGCAGTCGAGGTTCGAAAAAATGCTGCCAAGCATCGTCTACGCGGAGCTCTCGATACGCCATTCCCGGCATTAAAGATCATCGCGGAATTCAAACGGGCGTCGCCGTCAGTTGGCACAATTCGAGCCGATCTTTCACCAGCCGATGTTGCTCGTGATTATCAGCACGGTGGCGCTTGCGCGATTTCCGTCCTGACCGAGGAAGAATATTTCGCTGGCTCGATCGCCGATCTCACCGCGGTTCGTTCCAGCACGCACCTTCCGGTTCTTCGCAAAGATTTCATTGTCGATGCAATACAAATTTATGAAGCTGCGGTTGCAGGCGCCGACGCAATACTGCTCATTGTCGCAGCCCTGGACGACGTCTCGTTAGGCGAGCTCCGCCAAGTAGCTGAAGATGAACTTGGACTCGACGCGCTCGTTGAAGTGCACACTTCGGATGAATTGCGTCGAGCGGTGAACAGAGGCGCGAAAATTATCGGAGTGAACAATCGCGATCTCCAGACATTCGAGGTTTCACTGAACACGAGTGAACGCCTGATCGCCGAAGCGCCGCAAAACAGTATCATGATTAGCGAGAGCGGACTGCACGATCCGGAACAATTGCGTCACCTTCAGGCGCTCGGATTTCGTGGCTTTCTGATTGGAGAAGGACTAATGCGCGCAAAAAATCCGGGGATCGCGCTTCGCGATCTGTTAGCTCGTGCTGGCGAGCGGCAGATTGTGCCTCATGGAACGCCGTGAAAGCGAATCGATTGCAAATCAAGATCTGCGGTCTCACCAATCTCGAAGATGCGAAAGCTTGCGTCGAACTTGGTGCCGACATGATCGGGCTAAACTTTCATCCTCAAAGCCCGCGCTATATCGAACCAGAAATCGCCCGCCAAGTCGTCGAGATGAGACCGCGCAGCGCTTATGCTGTTGGTATTTTTGTTGACACAAGTGCTGAGGAAATTCGCAAGATTGCGAAAAGGGCGGGTATCGAATCCGTTCAACTGCACGGAGATTTTTCACCTGAAAACTGCCGAGAACTGGCTCGTGAATTTCGCGTCATTCGAGCTTTCCGCACCGACGCCAGGTTTCAACCGGAAAACGTAGGCGCATTCCCAGAGTGCGACGTGCTTCTTGATGCGTACCATGCAGAATTGCGCGGCGGAACTGGCGTGACATGTGATTGGTCGGCCGCACGAGCAACTCTTCCGTTTGCCCGATTTCTCATTCTCTCTGGTGGTTTAAATA
>Ga0209155_1001416_pt1 | contig 11366 bp, 9 predicted proteins | sample GraSoiAngelo_122_FD_185879 | JGI IMG/M metagenome (GOLD analysis project Ga0209155, IMG submission 185879) | Grasslands soil microbial communities from the Angelo Coastal Reserve, California, USA - 14_0927_02_20cm (SPAdes) (version 2) | ecosystem: Environmental > Terrestrial > Soil > Grasslands ...
CCTCCAGCGTAGCCAGGAGCTTGCCATCGTGGTTATCGAGCACTTCGTATTCGATGCCGATGCGCCGCCCAGCCTCCATCGCCTCGGCGCGCCGACGCTTGGCGAGTGCTTCTCCACTCATGGACTGATGCCCGGCATCGCCGTTGGTGATTGACACGAACTTCACCTTGTCCCCGTGCGCGGCATACTTGGCCGCGAGGCCTCCGGCGCCAAGGTCGCAATCGTCGGGATGTGCGCCGAACGCGATGACGCGCACAGGCTGGTTCTGTGCCAGCCCCGGCAAGGCCAGAAACGACAATGCCGCCAGAAACACACGCTAACCCCTGTCCACAGCAAACAGATTTTGCGAAAAGCATTGGCGCAAAGGAATTCGGCTTCCTCATCTTCATGGGACGAATTATATATCGGACGCTCCCCCTTCATCCCTATTTTGGCGCTTCGTCAAGAATCGCTTCGGCTTTCGGGTCCCAGTAAATTCTCTTCCCGGACCAATACGCGCGTGTGGCCATCATGCAGGCTACGGAGTGCGCAAATCCGTTGTGCACGGTCGCGTTGGGCTGTTTGCGGCTGCGCAAGCAATCGAGCCAGTTGGTCATGTGCGAGGGTTCTTCATCGCCCATTCCCATGGGGGGGAGACTTGTCTCGCCGGGCAGCAAGACGTCTTTGACGATCCGCTTTGAGTCAACCGTCAGGTCGTCTTCGTGATTGCCCTTCTCTTCCACCACCTGCCAGCGTGGGCTGCCCTCGCCTCCAGCGTTAATCAGCGTAGCTTTCTTTCCCATGATCCGCGTAAAGCTAGGAGCGTCGTTGCCAAAGCTGGTCGAGTAGCTCACCAAGAAACCGTTCGCGTAAGTGAAGAGCGCCTGGAAAGTATCCGGATTCTCCCGGCCATCCGGCCAGGCAAAAATGCCGCCATTTGCCACGACGGAAAACGGATAGTTCACGTCCATGAAGAAGTGGCAGAGGTCGATGCCGTGGCTCATCCACTGGTCGGCGATGCCGCTGGAAAAATCTTTGTAGAGGCGAAACTCGAAGTGAAGCTGCGGATCGAACGGCCGGAAGGGCTTGGTCATCAGCCAGGCGCGCCAGTCTGTATCCTGTTCGCGAATCATCTTTACTTCGGGACGCCCGCGCCAGCGAGGCCCATGGTAGTTCCACACAATCTCATACTTGGTGACGTCTCCGAGAACGCCGGTGCGGATCAGGTCGCGCACAGCAAGCTGATACGGTTCGCTGCGGTGTTGCGTGCCAACCTGAACGATGAGATTCCGGGCGACGACGGCGTCGCGCGCCCCCTTGACCTCTTCGAGAACGTTGCCCATGGGCTTTTCGCAGTAGGCGTCTTTGCCCGCTTCTGCCGTCAGCTTCAATATCGGCGAATGCGAATGTTCGGGCGTGGAAATCATCACTGCGTCAACGTCCTTGAGCGCCAGCAACTCCTGCGGAGGCTTAAGAGCCCGCGGCGCCTTACCGTAGTATTTTTGATTGGCCGCCACGGCGCGGTCGAGGTTGTGAGTCCACACATCGCAGACCGCAGATACCTCCACGTTTTTCTTATCTTTCAGAAACGCCACAATCCCATCGAGTTCCGTACCGCGGTTTCCAACTCCGATGTGTCCGAGCGAGATCCGGTCATTCGCCCCGACGATGCGGGAGTAAGAGAGAGCCGAACTGCTCATGGCTGCACCTCCCGCAGCCACGGCCGCACCCTTCTGCAGAAATTCTCTCCGGTTCAGTTTGCTGTCTGCGCTGTCCATAGCTGTCCCCCTGGCTTGACTTTATCAAGCCCATCCCGAACTGTAACTCGTGCTCCGCCCCATCAACCGTGAGTTACCAGATCAGCTTCAGAGCGAACTGGAGCTGGCGGTTGCTGGCGGCCGTGCTGCTGATGCTGTTGAAGGCGCCGATATTAGCTACGGTGAGTGGTCCCGTCGGGAATCTGCCAGTGGGATCGAAAGTCGGATTCGAGTCCACAAACGGGTTGGGCATTGAAAAAATGGGGTGATTCAGAAAGTTAAAAGCCTCGAAGCGGAACTGGAGTTTCAGCCGCTCGGTGATGGTGGTGGTCTTCATGGAGCTGAAGTCGAAGCTCACATACTTCGGCCCACGCAGCACGCTGCGACCGGCGTTGCCAAAGACCTCTTGGGGCGTCGCGATCGCGAAAGCAGACAGATTCCACCAATCCAGGATTTGTTTTGGGCCAGAGTTGGGATTTCCGATCAGGTCACAGTTGTCTTGTTCAAAGTTGACCTTATTGACGGCGTCGTCGAGGCTCGCATCGAGGCAGGAGACAGGAAAACCGGTTCGCACCGCGCTGATACCACCAATCTGCCATCCGCCAAAGAGTTTCTCAAGAGGACCAGACCACGCCGAGGCCCAATGCCGGCCCTTGCCGAAAGGAAGCTCGTAGAGAGCGCTGTTGACCCAATTGATTTTGGCGTCGAAAATGGAGGGCCCATAGTCGAGCCGGAGGTCATAGATGTGCGGCGTGGCTTGACCGTTACCGCCATCGCGCGTGGAAGAGGCGGTGTCCATGGTCTTGGACCAGGTGAAGGAACTCAGGTAGGAAAAACCGCCGGAGAAGCGCTTTTCGACTTTCGCCTGCATGGAATTATAGTTGGCCGAAGTAGCGCTTTCGAACAGGTTAAAAAACGAAGCCAGGGAAGCGTACTTTGGCGGCAGAAAGGTGACGGGCTGTAAAACCTTGTCGCCTTGCATCGAGGGGAATGGCTGATTTTGGTCGGTAAGGTGAGGTAAGTGCGTAGAAGCCGAACCCACATATGCGATTTCGAAGATGAGATTGTTCCTGAGTTCCCGCTGGATTCCCAAGCTCCATTGCTGGATGCGAGGAGTCTTCAAGTGAGGCTCGACGACGAACATGGAAGGTTGAATCTTATTCTGCGAAGTGTTCGCGAAGACCTGATTGACAATGGTGAGCTGACTCCCCTTGCGGATGAGTTTGGCAGAGCGCGGCGCATTTCGAGCGAAATCGAACCAGGGATCAGCGTTCATGGGCGAGTAGAAGATTCCTGCACCACCGCGGATGACGGTTTTGTTGTGTCCGAAGCCAGGAGTCCAGGCGAAGCCGAACCGCGGAGAGACGTTGGACTTGTCGGTGAAGACGAGATTGTGTCCGAGCCGGTTGTCTCTGACAAAGGGCAAATACGTAGGTGATGCGGGGTTTGAGTCGAGTTGTACGCTGGGATCCCAGCCCTGATAGGGATCTCCTGAGCCGGGACGGACCACTACAGGAATTGCGCCGCTGACATCCACATTGACCATGGAATCCTTAAGGTCATGCCAATAGGGCGCAAGGTCGTAACGTAAGCCAAAGTTCAACGTGAGATTTCGACGAAGTTTGAAGTCATCTTGAACGTAATAGGCCTGTGTCCAACGAAAGAGATGGACGTGAGAGTCGCCCGTGGCGACTTCGGAATCGTTGCTGATCCCCAGAAGCATACTCGCAAGAGAAAGGCCTCCTGTAATCGCGCCGGTCACGGGATCGGGCAGCGACCCGGTTGCAAAAGACGGGTTGGTGAAGGAGGCTCGGGCTAGGTTGTGAGAGAGCAAATTCAAATTTTCGTGGCGGAAGTCCCCGCCCGCTTTGAGGACGTGACGTCCCTTGATGAGCGACCAATCGTCGCCATATTCGTAAGTTGCCTGAATCTTGCGCAGCGGATGGCCGAAGGAATCTTCACCAAGGCTTTCGAATCTGTCACCGCCACCGCTAAAGCTCGGAGTACCAAAGTCGACAGGGTCGCCTGACCCCCCGGGTATCCCCAATTGTTGCACAACATTGGTCTTGCCAGTAAGAGGGCCGATGCGGCTACCAAGCGCGCGGACATAGTTGACCTTGGCCTCGTTCACCATGTTAGCGGAAATGGACCAGGAGTAGTGAAGGCCGACAGTCGTGGTTTTGACGGCCTCAGTCAAATCGCGTACGGGCATGAGGTCATTGTTGACCACGTCCTCCCGGCCCCAGGAATAGCGTCCCCAGAGGTTCATGTTGGGCTTGAGAACGTAGTCGAGGCGTCCGGCGAGCTGGTCACGATTCGTGGGAACGCCAGCAACGGCGGAGAAGTTGTCACGGAGGCCGGGCTGGTTTGGCGCGGGCACGTAGGAGGAGGCGAGAAAGGCCGCGGTTGCGGCGTTCCAACACTGCTGAGGAATCTTCATGTTTGGCCAAGGCACGTCGGTGTTGGGATTGGAATTGAAGCAGCCAGCCGGAAGCGTATTGCCGGCGCGGAATTTCGGGGAACCGTCCGGATTAGTGTCGTGCGGCATAAAGATAGGAACGCCGTAGTCGGAGAAGTCGCCGTTTTTCACATTGGGCATGGGCACGGTGATGAGGCCGGAGAAGTTCGTCCGGTCTCTCAAGGCTTCATATGCGCCGAAGTAAAACACCTTGTTGGCAACAATTTTTCCGCCCGCGGTTGCGCCGAATTGGTTACGCTTGAAAGGCGGCTTGGGAGCGCCCTCGCCGAGGTTTATGTTATCGAAGAAGTCTCTCGCATCGAAGACCTCGTTTCGCAAAAACTCGTACGCGGTTCCATGAAACTCATTGGTGCCACCCTTGGTAACAGCGTTGATTTGAGCAGCGCCACGGCCGTACTCGGCAGTGTAGGAGTTGGTTTGGACTTTGAATTCCTGGATTTCGTCTACAGAGGGAATAGCGGCGACGGTGTTGAAGTCCGGCGAAGTGTTGACCGCGCCATCGAGAAGAAAGTTGGTGTCCTGAGCGCGGGCGCCGCCCACAGAATACTGGTCACTCACGCGCCGGCCGACGTCGCGGACTTCTTGAAATGCGGTGTTGGAATCCTTAGTGAAGGTAACGCCTGGGCCGAGAGTGGCGAGATCGAGGAAGCTGCGCCCATTCAGCGGTAAATCCTCCACCCGCTTGTTATCGATCACTTGGCCGACGTTGCTGGACTCGGTCGAGAGCAGGGGCGCTTCTGCTGTAGCAGTGACCGTTTCGGTTACTTGGCCGACCTGGAGAGTGATGTCGACGCGAGCCTTCTGGTCGACCTGTAGCACAAAGGCAGTTACTACCGAGGTGCGGAAGCTGGGGTGCTTGACGGTAATGGAATAGTGTCCCGGCTCGAGGGCCGGAACGGTGTAATCCCCGGAAGCGTTCGTGCGCGTCACGAAATGCGTGTTGCGCTCGACATTGGTTATGGTGACCTCCGCGTCGGGAACCACCGCTCCCGACGAATCAAGAACAATGCCCGTGATGCTGCCGGTGCCGATCTGTCCGAAAGCGCCTGGCCCCGTCAGAACGAGCAGCGCGAGGCAGAGGACGATACCGGGAAGGGTCCCGAAACCGAACACTTTCTCGTCTTTGGGCATAGCTCACCTCTCGAATGATCGAACAGCTAAAGCTTGAGAAAAATTCGGCGCTTATACAGCCAATAGCATAGGTACCACATCACCAGCAACACCGTATTTGCTTGCGCCACCGGAGCGAGTTTTCCGATGAAGCTGTAGTGGAACGTGAACACGCCGACGGCACGGTCCAGCCACCCGCGCAGGACTTCACTCACGAAATAAATGAAAATTGAATTCATCCCCACCACAAGAAGAGGGAAGCCCCACTTCCGATACCCCAGGACTTCGATGATCAGGTAGAAGCCAATCAGCATGAACAGCACCCACCCGAGGCTATAGAGGATGAAGCTTGCCGTGCAAAGCTGCTTGATAAAAGGAATCCACGGGCGCAAGGCGAATGCCACGGCAAAGGACAAAACCATTCCGCCAGCCAGCTTCTTCAAATTGTCCGCATGCGATTTGGACTGCATCAGCAAAGTTCCTACCCACGCGCCGCCCAAAGTCCACATGGTGCTCGGGATGAAGTTGAGCGTGGAATAAGCCGGATCGTAGTCGTAGTGGAAAATCGCGCGGTCCACCACGAGCCCGATATGATTCCGATAAGAAAAAGCCCCGTCGGGACCAGGGAATGCGAAGAACAGCGCTGTCCATCCCGCGAGCAGGACAATGGCCGCAGCGGCCTGATGTCGCCATCGCAATTTTAGAAGCAAATACGTCAGGGTATAAGTGAATGCGATCTGCGACAGCACGTTGATGAGCTGCGGCTTGATGGCTCCCGATCCAATCCAAATGATGATTTGGCTCAGGAAGATGAGGCGCAGGGACCGCATCAAGACGTGGCGGAGGTTATCGTGTTCGGTCGCGCCCAGCTCCTTGCGCCGCGCCAGCGCGAAGGGCATGGCCAGACCCACCATGAACATGAAGGCGGGTTGGATCATGTCCCAGAAGACGCCGCCGTCCCAAGGCACGTGATCAAACCAGCGCGCAATGCCGCCCCATGTGGGATCGCCGTGCAATGCGGAGAAACCAAAACCTTCCGAAGCGAGGATCAGCATGATGAAGCCGCGGTAGGCATCGAGCGACGCGTAGCGTTTCGGTTCCGTCCCGCGTCCGGGCGGGACGCGTTTCACCGTCGCTGAGGTCGTAAGGGTCTCCTGGGTTGTGGTGGCCACATTGCCTCCCTAGGGAACCTCAGAGCTGTGCGCGAGCTGGTGGCCTGTGAGTTAGGCTTTAGCCAGCACCCTTCGACTTGACGGTCGAGAGTGTATCACCCTTTGAGGCGGCGGCAACTCAAGGAACCGGACCACACGCGTCAAATACGCCGGACCGGCCCCTCCTCGGTCGCCTGGGAGTTGCGAACGAGAAGTAACACGAGAATCATCGAGAGAAAAGGAATCATGCCAGCAAAGATCACGATGGCGTCAAAAGAATGGGCGCCCGCAGTCTGGCGCGCATCGGAGAAGTATCCAATCAGCTTAAAAGCCACGATCGTGCCGATGCCCGCGCCGCTTCCACTCATACCGCTCACTGACGCAACCGAGGCGCTTTTAAACAAGTCCGAAGGCAGCACATTGGCAATTGTCGAAAACGCAGCATAGGAAAACGTGGCCAGAGCGAAAAGCGCTATTATCGCCCACAGCTTGAACGTGAAAACCGTGGGATGAGCAGCAACGGGCCGAATCCGCCGAACACAACCAGCGCCTTCCGGGACGCGCCAAGCGACCAGCCGCGCTTGATCAGATAGCCGGAGGCGGCCCCGCCAAAGAAATTTCCCAAATCGCTGGCGATACAGGGAACCCAAACCGCGAGCAGGCCGCCCTTTAGCGGAATGCCTTTTGCCACCAGATAAATCGGGGACCAGTCGGTGACGAAGAATCACACCGGGTCGGTCAGACCCTTGGCAACAATCGTTCCCCACGTCTGAGGCAGGTTGAGGAGGGCTGCCCAGCGCTGCCGCGGCTGACTTGCTGTCACAACGGCGTCCAGGACATCGGCGAGAATCATTTGGCGTCCGGCTTCGTCGATGCGCGGATGTTCCAGAGCGTGTGATACATACGTCGCCAAACGACGAGCCAGAGGAAACCGAGCAACCCCGGTAGCTCGAACGCGGGCCGCCATCTCCACCGGAATACACGGTCAATGCGAGGAAGGGAGCAATGGCACCGCCGACAGACGACCCCACTGTCAAAGAGCCGTTGCCAGAGCTCGCTCGCGCTTGGGGAACCATTCGGAAACCGCTTTGGTTGCGCCGGGCCAGTTGGCGGATTCTCCCGCTCCCAACAGGAAACGGAAGACCACGAAACCGTAGAAGCCCCGAGCCAGCGGAGTAAAAATCGATACCAGCGAGTACCACAACACGGAGAGCGTCAACCCGCGCCTTGTGCCAATGCTGTCCAGCAACCTTCCGCAGAGGTCTGGCCGATGGAATAGGCCACACGGAATGCGATGACGATGTTGGCGTAATCGGTGTTGGTCCAGCGGTAGTCCTGTTTCAGATAGGGCGCGAGCAACGAGAGCGTCTGCCGGTCAATATAATTAATGACCGTAGACGCGAACAGCAACGCCCCAATCCACCAGCGCAAATGCCGCGTGGGTTGGCTGCGCGTCGAGCTGTTTTGACCGATTCTGGCCATGCGCATTTTAAATTTAGGCGATGCTGCCTTTGCTTTGCGAGCCCAGCAGAGCGGAGGAAAGTTTGTCCAGAAACACGGTCGTGTTCGCGTGTTTGCGCAGAATGGATGCGGGCGCCATGGGGGTGCTCTCGCCTTCGAAGCAAGACCTTACCGCTTGTGCTTTTCGCGCGTCGGGAACTACGACAAGAATTTCCTTCGCTTTCATTATCTGCCGCACGGTCATGGAGATCGCCCGCGTGGGAACCTCCGAAAGAGAGGCAAACCAACCCTCTCCCACTTGCTGGCGGCGGCAGGGCTCATCGAGGTCAACAATGATATAAGGCTCTTCGGTTTGGAAATCTGCGGGGGGGTCGTTGAATGCGAGGTGGCCATTTTCGCCGATGCCCACAAAGGCGATGTCGATCGGAGCAGCCGTTAGCTCTACGGAGACCTTGTGAACAATTTCCGGAACATTCCCGTCGCCATCAAGAAAGTGGTACTTGGTGACTCCCGTTTTGTGAATCAGACGTTCGAGGAGGTACTTGCGAAAGCTGGCTGGATGAGAAACTGGCAGCCCGATATATTCATCAAGGTGGAACATCTCTACCTGCGGCCACTCAATGCCGAGCATCGCGGTCAGGGCATCCAGAAATTCGAACTGCGAGGCGCCGGTCGCGGCAATGATTCGTGCTCTCCCCCTGCTTTGTATCGCGTTGCAGAGAGAAACAGCGGCCTGTTCCGCAGCCGCCCGGCCCAGAGAGGCCTTGTCCTCGTATACCTTAATGACCATCGGGCAGTCCCAGCATGTTGGAAAGCGTTCCACCCATGATCATCTTGCGCGTATTCGCTGGAATTCCACACGCTTCGAACAGCGCGTGGTATTGATTCACGACCGACTCGATTCCATCCAGACCGTTATCCGACCCGAAGACAATCTTCACAAACGCGCTCGGGTCACTATCAAGCTTCTTTGCCTTCCACTCCGGGCTTTGCCATTCTGTGTTCGACCACCAAAAGATTTTCTGGAAATCCGCAAGTCGCCCGTGCATTTTCGTGAGCGTGGAACCGCTAAGGTCCCAAAATACATTGGGATTCCACCGGGCAATTTCCGCCGCCCATTCGTATTCGGGATTGCCGCAGTGCGCGCCAAGCACTGTGATTTTCGGAAAGCGCCGTGCAATTTCCTCCAGGTAAATCGGACGCATGCGGCCGGAGGCCACGTCTTCCGGCTCGTCAAATTTTCTCCGTAGCACAATTCCCGTATGGAAAAGAACGATCCAGCCATAACGGTTCGCCAATTCGTATACCGGAAGATACGACGGATCGTTATACGGCCTCTTTACGAACTCCATCTCGCCGAGGCCGCGGTAGCCCATCGCGTGCAGTTCCTCTACCTGCTTGACCACGTCCGGAGCGTCCAGATCCACGAAGCCGAAGGGAATAATTTGCGTGGGATGTTGCTTTGCCGCGTCCGCGACCACTTTTCGGTTAGCAAAAGGAGTGAGCAAACACGCCGTGAGATTCAACTTCTCCGACACTCTCAGAAAGTCGCTGATGAAATTGGGATTCTTCTCATCAAAATGCACATGCATGTCGACGATGTGGTCTGTCTTTCCGGGGGATGGAGCCTTCCCATGGCCAAATGAAAACGAATTGCGGTGCGTTCCTCGAAGCAAGTCCCACCACGCCGGGATTGCGGCAACCGCTCCTGTGCTACCTAGAAATTTCCTGCGCGATAGTGGATCACTCACGGGATCCCTCCTTTCCAAGGCTTGGCGCGCTTGCCGTCGTAATACAAACGCGCGCTATCGGTTCTTCGCTAATTCTGTGATATGCAGTTACGGTCAGTGTGAATGCGAGGGGGCATAGCTCCAGTCAGGAGGTTCTGATGTTCTGGTTTCGCCGCCTCTGTCTATTGTTTCTTCCACTCCCCACCTTCGTGTTTGCTGCTGGCTATGTCTTTGGCCAAAGCGACCCGGATGAGATCGGCCAAGTCCTTGGCGAAGAGATTCTAGCACCCAGTGTCGCTGTGCATCAGGTCAAGTCGTACATTCTCAGCCGCGTTGCTCCGCCGCCTACAGTAACGAATGCGCCGCAATGGACGGAGGAGGAGAAACGCCTGCGGCAACATCTGCTCCAGGACGTGGTGTTTCACGGATGGCCCGATGAATGGGTCAACACTCCGCCTAGGTTTGAAGACATCGGAGTGATCGAAACAGGCCAAGGTTACCGGCTGCGAAAGCTTCGCTATGAGATTGTGCCCGGCTTTCAATCCGTTGCGATTCTTTATGAGCCGGAAAAGCTGCGGGGGAAAGTGCCAGCGATCCTCAACGTGAACGGTCACGTCGGCCCACCGGGAAAGGCTGTTGAGTACAAGCAAAAGCGATGCATCAACTTCGCAAAGCACGGGATTCTGGCGCTCAACCTGGAATGGTTTTTCTTCGGAGAGCTTCGCCAGGATGGTAATCAGCATTGGTACAGCGCGCATCTCGACCTGGTGGGCGCAAACGGGCTGGGAATCTTCCTGCTCGAAATGCGGCGCGGGCTCGATTATCTCTACAACCACGCCAACGTGGATCGCAGTCGCCTGGGCGTCACCGGCCTCTCCGGGGGCGGATGGCAAACCATTTTTCTGAGTTCTCTGGACGAGCGTGTGAAAGCAGCCGTTCCGGTGGCAGGCTATTCTTCGGTGTCCGCAAAGGTGGAAGCGCGGAAATATGGAGACTTGGGAGATATCGAACAGAACGGGACCGACCTTTTCGCGGTCCTGGACTATACGCACCTTACTGCGATGATGGCTCCGCGGCCGACCTTGCTGATCTATGACGCCGAAGACGACTGCTGTTTTCGTGCGCCGCTGGTAAAGCCGCTCATCTATGACGGCGTGAAACCCTTCTTCCAGCTTTATGCTAACGGCACAAAGGTTGGAAATCAGAACACGGGAACTCGGATCGCCTGCCCAGCATGGAGCTGGGCTCGCCGCGATGGTCGGAGATGGGCGACACCGAGGGCGGAGCTTCCGTAGTAGTCGGAGCGCGGGAAAGCCGCGCACAAGGCGAAGGGAAGCAGGAAGAAGAAGGTAGGTTTGCACTACGGAGGAGCGATCTGTGGACACGGATCACCGGGCTGAAGAAGTCTGGGTACTCGGCGTTCAGCGCAAGCTCTATCAACAAAGTAAGGCACATCCTGACGAAGTATGGCGTGACTTGTGGGGTTGGCTCACTGACCCGCGCATGATCCGCCACTCTTGGCGACGCGTGGCCTCAAACAAAGGCAAACGCTCTTCTGGGATCGACGGGATAACCGTGAAGCACATCCAGCAGAGGATTGGTGAGCAATGTTTCCTCGAAAAGCTGCGGGCGGAATTGCGTTCTGGTGCATACCGACCCAGTCCATCGAGGCGCAAACTCATCCCCAAAGCTGGTAAAC
>Ga0209155_1001424_pt1 | contig 11310 bp, 8 predicted proteins | sample GraSoiAngelo_122_FD_185879 | JGI IMG/M metagenome (GOLD analysis project Ga0209155, IMG submission 185879) | Grasslands soil microbial communities from the Angelo Coastal Reserve, California, USA - 14_0927_02_20cm (SPAdes) (version 2) | ecosystem: Environmental > Terrestrial > Soil > Grasslands ...
CCGCTGCCGGATTGCGGTTGCAAACCCGGCGCAGTCCAGCGCCGCAATATTGGAATTTGACTTAGGATGGGGTGTTGAATTTCGAGAGGATGATAACTTCCCCAGTCCCACTTGCTGAGGTCTTTCGGAACATCATCTCCGCTGACCGCATTCTCGACGGCGGCTGTGAGCAGATCGTCATAGTTGGAGAATTTCTCGGGAAGCCAGCGTTTGGGCTGATGCAAGAAAACATTTTCCAGCCAGACCGACTCCATGCCCCAGTTATAGGTTTTCCAGCTAAGAACGCCATGCTTCGTATCTGAGTCCGGCGCGGGACCGAGTTTTGGCTCGAGCAGCAGGCGCATGAGTTCGTAGCGAGCGCGAGAGGCGAGTACCGGCGCCGGCGAGTTCCCGCTCATACGGCCGTCCCAATTACGCATGATTTCCGCGGCCTGCTTGCTTCGAGCTGATGCACCATTGGCATGATCGACCGCATACACAAACCGCTCGGCAGAATAGCGCTCGAATTCGGAATAGATGTCGGTCTGTAGCTCCAGCATGTCTGCCGCGGAAAATTTCTTCCCAGATTCGAGGACCCGGTAAATACGCGAGGTGCGCCAAGGGGATTCCCAGCCAGTGCTGATCGAATATGGATAGTTATCTGGGGCAATTCGGCCATTAGCTGTTGCGATGATTCCTGAAGCTGGATTGAAAACGTTGGGCAGTTTTTCGAAGGGAATGTAAGCGGTCCACTTGTGCGCATCGTCGCTGCCGTTTTCCGGCAGGCTGCCATCGCCTGAGGCGCGAATGGGAATTTTCCCGCTGGCTTGATAGCCGATGTTCCCGTCAACGTCGGCGTAGACGACGTTTTGTCCGGGCGCGTCGAACTTCGAAAGGGCGGCGCGGAACTCCTGCCAGTTCTGCGCAGAATCGAGATCAAAGAATGGACTGCGTGCTCCTTCGTACGCCGTCCAGCGCAGAGCCACCTGGCGGGTTTCGCCTCTGATCAGTTCGGTGATGATCGGCCCATGACGCGTAACCACCACGTCAACGGCAACGTCAGGCTTGCCTTTCACGTGGATAATTTCCTGCCGACGCTGGGGATGCTTCCAACCCTGTGGCGTAAGATATTGCCCGTCACTGTTGAAAGTTTCCAGGTAAAGGTCCTCGACAGTTGGTCCGACATTCGTGAATCCCCAGGCGATGCGCTGGTTGTGCCCGAGGATTACGGCTGGCGTTCCAGGCAGCGCTACGCCAGCGACATCTAATTTGCCCGAACGTAAATGGACTTCGTACCACAGATTGGGCATCTGGTGACCCAGATGCGGATCGTTCGAGAGCAGCGGCTTACCTGAGACGGTGTGCGCTCCGGAGACGACCCAGTTATTCGACCCGAGCAGCAAGCGGGAATCGGAATCGAATGCTGGGGTTCTCCAAGTAATTGAAATTCCCTTTTCTGTCTCGATCTCCTCCTCTTCTTCATCATCATTCTTCTGATTACCCAGCGTGGGTCGTGATGCAGTCGGCGGCCGGTCGTGCCAGGAGGTGTTCACAAACAGATCGGTAGTGAGCTCCGGGCCTAACTTTGCGAGAATTTTCTCGCGGGCCAATGCGTCTTTGTAGGGATAGTGATTCAGGTCTTTAATCATTAGCGCCGAGATCAGCATGGAGTCTTCCGCAGTCCAGGTGCGCGGGGAATAGCGGAGGATACGGAATTCCAGCGGCAGCCGGTCATGACGCGATTCGATATAAGCTGTGACGCCACGCGCGTACGCGTCGAAATAGGAACGCTCCTCGGGAGAGATGACTTCCAAAGCCCTGCGAGCGGCGAATCGCAGGCCCAGTATTCTTTGCTCTCGATCACGCTCGATTAAACCGCTGCCCAAAACTTCGGCCAGCTCTCCCGCGGCAAATCGGCGCATTCCATCCATCTGCCAGAGGCGATCCTGCGCAATTACATATCCCTGCGTAAAATACAAATCGCTCAAACTCTCCGCCTCGATGGTCGGAACACCATGAATGTCTCGAATCACGCGAACAGGGGCGAATAGTCCCGGAACTCTGATGGTTCCCTCCAGTTGCGGCAACGCAGACCGAGCCACGGAATAAAACCAGGCAATGGCACCCAGAACTGCGACCAAGACAACGATCACCAGAAATCCGGCCGTTCGCCGGACGGGGTGGATTTTCCGAATCTCAGAGACAGGCGTTGTCGTAGTTGCCATGGCGCATTTTTTATTTTACAGGCTGTGATCTTTAGAAGCAGGGATCGCCATTCAGCAGCAGGCGCTTAAGGGAAGTTTGCGTTCTCGGAGCGGCAGCCAAAATTTCGATTGAGCAGCCAACTTGCACGAATCTATGTTGCATGCTCCTCGATTTCGGGTGCTGCTTCCTTAAGACCGGCGATATCGGGTTGCGCTGGAGTCGCCGGCAAGCGAATTTCGACGACCAGTCCGCCTTCGGAACGATTCTCGGCATGGACGGTTCCGCCGTGCAGGCGAACGACTCGATCCGTGATAGCAAGTCCGAGACCGACGCCACCAGTTTGGCGACCGCGAGCGTCGTCAATTCGGTAGAAGGGACGAAAAATCTTGCTCAGGGATTCTTCCGGAACGCCGGGACCGGAATCGGCTACGCGGATGATGGCTTCATGTTGGATAGTGGTATCCGCCCGCTCGAGACAAACCTCGACTGCCGTACCCTCCCGCGTGTAACGGGTTCCGTTTCGCACCACATTCTCGATCGCGCTATGCAGAAGCGTTGGGGATCCTATGACGACTGGATCGCAGCCAATCACGCCGTTGACGCTGCAGTTCCGGCTTTGCGCTTCGAAATCCGCATCGCTGCATATTTCCTGGAGCATTTCTGCCATGTGAATAGGCAACTTTTGACGTGAATCGTCGCCAGCCTCCAGGCGGGCGATGGTCAGCAACTCGCCAATCAGATCGTTGAGGCGATTAGCTTCGAGATCGATACGGTCCAGGGCGCTTTCAGCTCCCGGTCCGGTGCGCTGGCGAGCGAGGGCAAGAGCGACATTCAACCGCGCGAGTGGAGAGCGAAGTTCATGAGAAATATCGGTGAGGAGGCGGGCCTGGGCCTTCACCGATGTCTCGAGGCGCTCGGCCATGACATCGAAGTCGCGCACCAGTTCGGCAATTTCATCGCCGCCGCGGGATCCGGGTTTACCAGCGCGAGCGCTTAGGTCGCCGGCGGCCAATTTCTGGGTAGCGGCGCGTAGGCGGACTATGGGCGAGGTCAAATAACGGGCGAGCAAGTAGCACACCAAGCCTGAGGAGACAATTCCGATAAAAACTCCCATGCCCGGTATGCCGCCGGGGCCGATCGGACCGGGGGGGAGCATCACCACTGCCGTGTAATGGCGCCCGCTGGAAGCAGCAAGCGTTATGCGCCGAAATGGACTGGGCGCGAACCGCTGCCAGAGATCATGAGGAGGAGGCATAGCGCCTCGCGCCACGGATTCGGCCCAGTGCGGTACCGGACGACTGGAGAGTTCCTGGCCGTGGTCGTCGAAGAGAAAAGCGCGGACGTGCTGCGAATCGTGGAGGTCGTCGAGGTAACGCCTTAGTTCCGGCTGACCTGCCTGCTCGTAAGTCTGCACGGCCTCACTGAGGACCGCATTTTGCCTGGCTTCCCACGCCGCGAACTCACCACGCTGCCGCAGCGTGATAGTCACAATGATCGCCAGTACGAAAAACAGCGCCAGCGCCACCCAGTACGAAAGAAAAATCTTGAGGAACAGGCTTCTCATGAGCGGCTGCTCCTGGCCTTCTCTCCGGAAGTTTCGTCCTGCGGCCGCTCTTGCGGGCGGGCAAAGATGTAGCCTACGCCACGAACGGTTTTGATGTGGTCATTGGCGCCTTCGGAATCGCCGAGCTTCTTGCGGATCTTGCTCACGTGCATATCGATACTGCGATCAAAGGGCGAAAACTTGCGGCTTAGCACGATGTCAACGAGACGCTCTCGGGGGACCACATGACCTGCTTCGCGAAGCAATGCGTGCAGCAGGTTGAATTCAACCGAGGTAAGCTCGACCGGCTTGCCATTTTGGCGAACGCTGCGAGTGGCTGGATCAAGTTCCACGTCGCCGACGCGGACTGGTTGTGCCGGCTCCAGTGCTCCTTTCCCTTCACGAGTACGGCGCAGAATGGCGCGGATGCGCGCAACCAGCTCTCGAGGGTTGAACGGCTTGGGTAGATAATCGTCAGCCCCGATTTCCAGACCGACAATACGATCGACATCTTCGCCGCGCGCAGTAAGAAGGAGAACTGGGACACGGGATTTACCACGAATGCGGCGCAGGACATCGAAGCCGTTCATGCCCGGCAGCATCACGTCCAGCACGACGAGAAGGTGCTCGCCGGTGACGGCAGCTTCGAGTCCACGCTTTCCGTCATGCGCGCACTCTACCAGAAAGCCTTCGGGAGCGAGATACTCTCCCACCAAGGTACAGAGTTCTACGTCGTCGTCGATGACCAGAATGCGGTCCACAGTGATCATTTTAGTTCTACGTCAGGAAGGTCTGCCTGCGGGAACACCAGATTTACAAAACTTTACTTCGATTGACCGACTTTTTACGGCCTTTGGATCGCGGATGGGGTTCTAATAAGTGAACCGGGAGGTGTTATGAAATCGAAAAGCGTTTTGCTAGTCGGGCTAGCGCTTGTGCTCACGTTGACGGCGGCGGTGGGAATATCGCAGACCGTACGGCGGGCACACATGCATGGTGATGGAATGTTTGAAGGCCACATGCTGCATTTCTTCACCGATTATCTTGACCTCACAGATGCACAGCAGGCGCAGGTGAAGGACATTATGGCTAAAGAAAAACCGGCGCTGAAGCCGCTGATGCAACAAATGGCACAAAGCCATCAGCAGATTCGTGAGCTGACAATGGCGGGAACCTTTGACGAAGCGAAGGTGCGCACTCTCGCAACTCAGCAAGCGCAGACCATGACTGAGATGATTGTGCAGAAAGCGCGAATTGAATCGGAGATGATTCAGATACTCACGCCCGAGCAGAAGACCAAGCTCAACGACTTTATGGCCAAGCGTGAGCAGCGGATGATGAAGCACATGCAGCAGCCTCCACCGAGCGAGTAGGACATCAAGGGAGTGAACAATGGCAAGTGCTGCGGTTAGCAGGGATGTGATTACTGTCATCGTGCAGGAGATGTCCTGCGCGGTGGACAGGTCAGTGGAATACTGGATGGCGCAGTTGGATGAAGCCCTGACGGACACGCGCCTGACCACCTTGGGCAGGCTCAATGCGGTATCAGCGATTCTCGCGAGATACAAGCAGCTTACGGGCAAGTCCCAGTTGCGGTCGCGCCGACCTGGCGTTCCTATTTAGGAGTATCGGGATGAACGCAATTTCTTGGTATGTGATGAGCTCCAGTTGGGTGTTTCTAGTGGGCTGGATCGTGGTGCTGCTGGTGGCCGGCATGGCCGTATTTGGAGGCGATGCTGGCCGGGGTGAGTTGCTTTTCTCAGCTAAGTCTGTGGGTCTCCTCAACACATACGAAAAACTTTGCAATCGCGGGGTTCGCTGAGAAACTTTCTAGCAGCCGAAAACTGAAGCTTGGGCTGGTAAAATCGCATCTAGAAGCACATGCTGCCCAAGAGCTTGCTCCCACTGCTTCCCTATTTTAAGAAGTACCGCCGCAGCTATGTGGTGGGGGCACTGTGCGTCTTCCTGACCAACGGAATTTGGATTCTGTTTGCGCAGGTCATTCGACTCGCAGTAGATGACCTGAAGCAAGCCACCACAAATCACACCACGTTACATCATCATTTAGACACCTATGCCCTGCTGCTGCTCGCTGTGGCGGTCACAAAAGGAATATTCCAATATCTGACGCGTTGGATCGTCATTGGCGTGTCACGGGAGATTGAGTTCGATCTGCGGAATGATCTATTTCAGCATCTTGAGCGCCTTTCCTATTCCTACTATCAGCGCACGCGGACCGGCGACATCATGGCGCGCGTCACTAATGACCTGAATGCGGTGCGAATGTTGCTGGGCCCGGCAATCATGTATTCAGCGAACACAATTGTGTTTACTGCCGGGGCGCTGGCTTTCATGCTCCACATCAGTCCCAAGCTTACGTTTTATGCGTTCCTGCCACTGCCGGTGGTGAGCATCGCGGTGCAGTATTTCGGGGCGCAAATTCACGAGCGGTTTGAGCGCATTCAGGCAATGTTTTCCGATATTTCTGCGCGGGTGCAGGAGAATTTCTCCGGAGCTCGTTTGATTCGCGCATATGTGCAGGAAGAGCCGGAAATCACCGCCTTTGAAGGCGCCAATAAAGAATACATTGCCCGCAGCTTAAAGCTGGTGCGGCTGATGGGAATGCTTTGGCCGACACTCGAGACCATGCTGGGCTTTGCGGTCGTTTTGGTGTTGTGGCTGGGAGCGCGCGAGGTGCTCTTCGGCCACATGGAATTGGGCGGCTACGTCGCATTCCTCACATACATGGTGCAGCTTACCTGGCCGGTAATTGCGCTGGGATGGGTGGTTAATCTCTTCCAGCGGGGAACGGCTTCGATGGCACGAATCAACGAGATTCTGGTTGAGCAGCCGGAAATTGCGGACGAGGAGACTGCCGGCAAGCATGCCCACGCCACACATTTGGAGGGAGAGATTGAATTTTGTGGGCTGAATTTCGCCTACAACGGGAAACAGGTCTTACACGATATTAATTTGCGGATTCCTGCTGGCAGCAGCCTGGCACTCGTGGGACCGACGGGATCAGGAAAAACTACGCTGGTCAGCTTGATTCCGCGGATTTATGATGCTGCTCCAGGAAGCGTGTTGATCGACGGCTCTCCGATTCGCGAGTTTCCTCTGGAGTTTTTGCGGCGGCAGATTGGTTTTGTGCCGCAGGAGACATTTCTTTTCAGTGAGACGGTGCGGGAGAATATCGCGTTCGGCGCTGAAGGCGCTAGCGATGATGAGGTACGGGCAGCGGCAGAGGCGGCCAGCATTGCGGCAGAGATTGAAGGCTTTCCGGAGCAGTATCAGACCATGGTCGGGGAACGCGGCATTACGCTTTCAGGCGGGCAGAAGCAGCGCACAGCAATTGCACGGGCGATTATTCGTAATCCGCGAATTCTGATTTTGGATGACGCGCTCTCCAGTGTGGATACTCATACCGAGGACAAGATTCTCAACCACTTGCGAGAAGTAATGCGGGGACGTACGACAATTTTTATTTCCCATCGGGTGTCCACGGTGCGCAACGCCGATATGATTGCTGTGCTTCACAGCGGCCGGATTGTGGAGCTGGGCACACACGACGAACTGATTGCCCGCAATGGGTATTACACCGACCTTTACAACAAGCAACTGTTGGAAGAAGAACTCGCGGAAGTTTGATTCTGATTCACTAGCGCTTAATTGAACTGAACGGGATTGAACAGAGCGGCAAGACTACTGAGGCCCAATGTTCAGATTGGGCCTTTTATAGTTTATCTCCCCACTGCAAAACTCTGCGTACTGCAAAACTTTGCACTTCAGGCCAGCAACACGCTATTTAAGACACTGCCGATAGCCGTGCTCGGCTTCCGACTGGACTTTGGATCGACGTTGGATCAAATCATTGCAGTCTTGCGTACTCCGCTTTGGCTTCCTTCAGGATGGGGATGTCCGGATCGGCGTCTTTCCAGGTTGCGAAGAAATCCTGGTAAGCGGTCTTCGCCCTTATGGTGTCTCCCTGAAGCGCATAGGCGCGGCCCAATTCCAAGCTCGCCAGCGTATAAAACACATTAGTCGGATCGACGCCCTTGTGGTCCAGAATCCTCTGGGATTCGGCAGCTGCCTTTGCTCCGTTGCGTGCCTTCAGAAACGCTTCTCCACGAACGTAGATGGGCCAGTAACCGGCCGCGCCCGGCCCTGCACCAAGTTCGTAAGGTCTTGCCGTCTCCATCAGGGCAATTGCCTTTTGAGGATTGTTCTGCTGCAGCTCAATGAAGGCCTGAGTCGCCGGAATATCTACACGGTTGAGTATTGTGTCGGTGGGAAACTCCTTGGCCAAGCCGTCGACCAGCTTCTGAGAACCGCTGATGTCACCGATTCTTGCCAGCACTCCTGCGGATATGTCTCGGGTTCCTCTATCGTTCGATGCACTGAGAGCCTTGGAAACGTCTTGGCGGGCGACAGCTATATTCCCGAGGTCGGCCTCGCACGTCGCCTCGAGTGCGCGAATAACCCCAGCAAACTCTTTCATACCATGACTCTCGGCGGAAGCCACAGCCTGCGCGAAGGTCTGCCTGGAATTTTGCAGTTTCCCCAAGGAGCACTCCCCCTGCGCCTTAAACAGCAGAATGATTGCTTCATACGGCTTTCCTCTTAACGCCTCCACTTGGCGCTGCATGCCGCTTTGATCGTGCTGGATGAATGCAAGCTCATAAAGCGTAAATCGCAACGAATCCGCGCCTGTACCCTGTGCGATGGCTTTCTCCAGTACGACCTTAGCTTCATCATAGCGGTTCAGCCGTTCATAAACGTCCCCCAAGTTCTGATAAGCGTACGAGTCTCTTGGATCGAGTCGCATGGCCTCGCTGGCGTTGGCCAATGCCTTCTCATGCTGCCCTATACCTTCGTAACGCAACGCCAAATTGTCCCAAGGAACCGTGTCTCGTGGATAGGTAGTTTTCCATTGCTCGTAGACCTCAATGGCCTTATCGACATCCCTTAGATCTTCATCGTAATGATGAGCAGAAATATAAAACTTCTCCCGCTCACTCGCGCGGTCCTTCAGGTCGAAGGCCTTCTTCAAGTACTCACTTCCCAGCTTTTGCTGGGTCAGATTGCCGTATACCACCCCGAGGGTCGCATGGGCCATGGCGAAATTGGGGTCCAACTCGACGGCGCGCTTTAGGTGGGGAACCGCTGCTTCATCATCCTGCTTTTGATGTGCGGCTTGCCCCAAGCTGAACTCCTTCAAGGCCTCCAGCGATGACGTCGTTGCCCGCTCCAGTGGAGCAGCAAACTTCTGGAGCGAAGTGACGGATTCTCCCAGCTTGCCCCGCAGGTTCGATGCAGCCTGGTCCAGCGACTTCAGCACTTGCTCTTTGCTTTCGGCTTCCACCTGGTCACGGGCCAGCGAATCGCCCGTCTGCGCGTTGATCGCGTTCAAGTCAATCACGTAGTGGCTGCCCAGGCTCGATATCGAACCTGTGAGCATGGCCTTGATCCCTTCGCGTTGACATATCTCGCGACCGACCTCGCCGGTCACCCGCTCGTCAGATGAACGTCCCATGAAGCGTAGGGCTTCGCGAATGCGCGACTCTGGCGTGACGTTCAGATAGGGGGATTGCTCAAGCTGCACTGCGAGAGCCTGCTTCAGCGTTCCATCAAACACAGAGTCGCCGGTAGTGTTCACAAAGTCGGCAAGCAGGATGGAATCTTTCTCAGTCAAGCTGCTTGCACGGCGTCTGTACAAAAAAACTCCCGCCGCAGCGGCAAGGATCAATACTGCACTGATGGCACCTAACATCCATCGCCGTTTGCCTTCTGCTGGACGTCTGGTTGTTGTATCCGACACGGGAGTCTGTAGCGCAGCGCTTGAGGCAGCCACAGCTTGCACAGGAGTGGATTCAAGCGGAGCTCCCGCCAGTGCAAAAACTCTGCCACCGCTCTCCGATTTTCTCGAGGTTGACGCAGGCGGCTCGGCAGCGGCCATCACTGACCGGCTCGAATCCGTGTCTCGCTTCAACCGTTGCAGTTCGGCCCGCATTTCCGAGGCGTGCTGGTAGCGCAAGTTGCGGTCTTTTTCCAGCGCACGATTGATGATGCGCTCCAGCTCGGCCGGGAGATCGGGATTCAGCCGGATCGGAGACACTGGCGCACGGCTGAGGATGGCTTCAAAAATCACAGCGGATGTATCGCCGCGAAATGGAACCGTGCCGGTCGCCATCTCGTACAACACCGCGCCGAATGAGAAAAGATCAGTTCGGCTATCCAATTCTTTGCCTCGGGCCTGTTCCGGGGACATGTAGGCGACTGTGCCTAGCGCCGTGCCTGGGCTGGTCAAGTGCGCCGCACTCACGCCGGCGGTCGGCATCGAGGTTGCTCCTACCGCTTCGAGCGTTTTGCTGCCCAGCGTGACTTTCGCCAGTCCGAAATCGAGAATTTTCGCGTGCCCCCGCTTGGTCACAAAGATGTTGGCCGGCTTAATGTCGCGGTGAATGATGCCTTCTGCATGGGCGGCATCGAGTGCATCGGCAATCTCGATAGAAACGGAAAGCAGAGTTTCCAACTCCAGCGGTCTGCCCGCAATCAGGTGCTTCAGCGTCACACCGTCAAGGTATTCCATGACAATGAACGCTTGCCCATTCTGCTCATCAACTTCATGGATGGTACAAATGTTGGGATGATTCAGGGCAGACGCGGCCTTGGCTTCGCGCTGAAAACGCCCTAGAGATTGGGGATCTTTGGCGACATCGTCGGGTAAGAACTTCAGGGCAACAAATCGTCCTAATTTGACGTCCTCGGCCTTATAGACCACACCCATCCCGCCGCCACCCAGCTTCTCCAGAATGCGATAGTGAGAGATGGTCTGACCGATCATGGCGTTTAAACCAGCCTGAGCATCTTAGTGCGGTCAAACCAGTGAGTCAATGAATCGCGCGCTGTTTTAAGCATCCCATACAATATGCGCTGCCGATCACAGAGAAACAGACTTGATGAGCAAGGAAGAATTACCGTCCGACGAACTCTGGATGGAAGAGGCTCTACGCGCCGCCCAGCGGGCGTTTGAAGCTGGAGAAGTTCCGGTGGGCGCGGTGGTGGTGTGCGATGGCAAAATCATCGGGCGAGGATGGAATCGCAATATCACTGATCGTGACCCAACGGCGCACGCCGAAATCATCGCGTTACGCGAGGCCGGTACCGCGATAGGTAACCATCGTCTGGGCGACTGCGAACTGTTTGCTACAATTGAACCGTGCGCGATGTGCGCCGGAGCCATGGTGCATGCGCGTTTGAAACGCCTGGTCTACGGCGCCGATGATCCGAAGGCAGGCGCGGTTCAATCCGTGATGCGGGTACTCAATCATCCGCAATTAAATCACCGAGTGGACGTGAGAAGGGGCGTGCTGGCAAGCCGCAGCGCGGAGTTATTGCAGGAATTCTTTAGACAGCGAAGGAAGTAAAGAGAGAGTGGCCAGCGGTTAATGCTAGCAACCGATCAGTAGCCACTGACAACTAGTTTGACGCGGAGAGGTGCGTGAGCGGTTGAAACGATCCGCCTCGAAAGCGGACATACCTTAACGGGTATCGGGGGTTCGAATCCCTCCCTCTCCGCCAGA
>Ga0209155_1001428_pt1 | contig 11297 bp, 10 predicted proteins | sample GraSoiAngelo_122_FD_185879 | JGI IMG/M metagenome (GOLD analysis project Ga0209155, IMG submission 185879) | Grasslands soil microbial communities from the Angelo Coastal Reserve, California, USA - 14_0927_02_20cm (SPAdes) (version 2) | ecosystem: Environmental > Terrestrial > Soil > Grasslands ...
AACATGTACGTGCAGAATCATTGCTATCGGGCCGACGAGATGGCCCAGATGATCGATCTGGCGCACGAGTTCGGCTTCAAGATCCGGTCCTTCCACCACGCGGTCGAGTCGTACAAGATCGCCGACCTGCTCGCGAAGGAAGGGACCTCGGTGTCGGTGTGGGCGGACTGGTGGGGGTTCAAGGAAGAGGCGATGGACGGCATCCAGCAGAACGCGGCGCTCAACCAGCAAGCGGGCGGGCGGCCGCTGATTCATTCCGACAGCCCGAGCGGGATCCAGCGCCTGAACCAGGAAGCGTCGAAGGCGATGTACGCAGGCCTGCGGGTGGGGATCCCGATCACGCGCGACCAGGCGCTGCGCTGGATCACGGTCAATCCCGCGTGGACGCTGGGGCTCGACTCGATCGTCGGCACGCTCGAGCCGGGCAAGATGGCCGATGTGGTCGTCTGGTCGGGCGACCCGTTTTCCATTTACTCGAAGGCCGTGCAGGTTTACAACGACGGCTGGCTCGTGTACGACCGTACGGACCCGGCGCACCAGCCGCACACCGATTTCGAGCTGGGCCGCGTGCCGGCCCCCGGGAGCGACCGATGATCGCCCTGCTGCTGGCGCAGACGATCGCCATCACGGGTGGCACGGTGTATCCCGTGTCCGGCCCCAAGATCACCAACGCGACCGTGCTGATCCGCGACGGCAAGATCGCAGCGGTCGGCGCCGGCGTGGCGGTTCCATCCGACGCCACCCGCATCGACGCCGCGGGGAAGTGGGTCACGCCCGGACTGATCGACGGCGGCGGCCAGTTGGGCCTGGTCGAGATCGGCGCCGTCGCGGGGACGCGCGAGGGAACCTTGCAGGGCGACACCATCGCCGCCGGGTTCAACGTGACCGAAGGGATCAACCCCGCGTCCGCGGTCATTCCCGTCACGCGGGTCGAAGGCATCACGACCGTGCTCGCCACGCCGACGGGGAACCTCGTCAGCGGACAGGCGGCACTGATCGACCTCGACGGAGCCACCATCGAACAGATGGTCGTCAAGTCGCCGGCCGGCATGGTGCTCGACGACTCGGAAAGCGGGAAGGAATACGCCGGCGGCTCGCGCGCGGGATTGGCGGATCGTGTCCGCCGGGTGTTCCGCGACGCGCTCGAATACGAGCGCCGCAAAGTGGAGTTCAGCCGCGCCCAGGTCCAGCCGCTGTCGGCGCCGGCGCGCGACCTCGAGGCACTGCTGCCGGTGCTGCACGGGCAGGAGCCGCTCATTGCCTACGCGAACCGGCGGAGCGACATCGCGACCGCGCTGCGCCTCGCGCGCGAGTTCAAGCTGAAGCTGGTGCTGGCCGGCGCTCAGGAAGGCTGGGAGGTCGCGCGCGACATCGCGGCCGCCGGCGTCCCCGTGCTGGTGGAGCCGCTCGACAACATTCCCTCCTACGACGCGCTCGGCATCCGTTACGAGAACGCCGCGCTGCTCGCGCGCGCCGGCGTGAAGGTCGTGCTCATGGAGACCGACACGCACAACGCGCGCAACCTGCGCCAGCAGGCGGGCAACGCGGTGTCGTATGGGATGTCGTGGGACCAGGCGCTGCGCGCCGTCACGCTCTCTCCCGCGGAAATGTTCGGCGTGGCGGATCGGTACGGCTCGCTCGAGCCGGGCAAGGTGGCGAACGTGGTCGTGTGGTCGGGCGATCCCTTCGAGTTCACCACCGGGGTGGAGCACGTGTTCATCCGCGGCAAAGAGATTCCGTTGAAGAGCCGGCAGACGGAGCTGTTCGAGCGGTACAAGACCCTGCCCCCCAAGTATTGACCGTCGTCGGTCGCGCGGGCGCGTGCAGTTTGTGCAGTGGTTCGCCGCCCGCACGTGGCATTTTGGTGCGTTGGACGCGCGCCGCGTTGCTCGCGCGCAAGGAACTTGCGGCAGTACGGCAGCGCCGCGCGGGCGCATCGGGCTGAAATCCTAGGGCAGGCGGCACGCGCACGTTGCGCGAGAGTGGCCCATCAGTTGCACCTCTCAATGCGGAACCTGGGGAGGAACGACTGTGGGACGCGCAACGGCGAAGCTCATCTTCACCCTGACGCTGGCAGGGCTGGCGGGAGCCGCCTGCCGCGATTCAGCCGCCCCCATCGGCGGACCCTCCGGCCCGGCGCACCAGCTCGGCTTGCTGACCGGCGATCTCGGCGTCACCACGTCGACGACGGGCGCGGACCTCGATCCCGACGGGTACAGCGTCACCGTCGACGTCCTGCTCCAGAGCAAGTCGATTGCGACCAACGGCAGCGTGCTGTTCACGGACGTGCCGCCGGGCGCCGCCGTCGTCACGCTCTCCGACGTTGCCGGCAACTGCTCGGTCACCACCGGAAACCCGCAGCTCGTCACCGTTCCGATCGGCGGCACCGCAGGCGCGGCATTCTCGATCAACTGCGCGGGGTCGCCTCCCCCTCCGCCGCCGCCACCACCACCACCACCGCCCCCGCCGCCCCCGCCGCCACCGCCGCCGCCGCCGCCGCCACCACCGCCGCCGCCCGCGACGCACCTCGTGTTCGCGACCCAGCCGAGCAACACCCAGGCGGGAGCGACGATGGCGCCCGTGCGGGTGGCAGCGCTCGATGCTTCGGGGAACACCGTCACGAGCTACACGGGGAGCATCTCAGTGGCGATCGGGTCGAACCCGTCGGGCGGGACACTCTCGGGCACGACGACAGTGGCAGCGGTGAACGGGGTGGCGACGTTTGGCAATCTCAAGATCGATAAGGCCGGCGATGGTTATACGCTTACGGCGAGCGCGAGCGGGCTGACGGGGGCGACGAGCGCGGCGTTCAACATCACGGCGTCGCCGCCGCCACCGCCGCCACCGCCGCCACCGCCGCCGCCGCCGCCGCCGCCACCGCCGCCGCCGCCGCCACCGCCGCCGCCGCCGCCACCGCCGCCGCCGCCGCCGCCGCCGCCGCCCCCACCGCCGTCGGCCCGAGTGACCGGCAGTGGGCAGATCGGCACGGGCTCTCCAACGCCCGGGAACAACGTCGTGACGTTCACCTTCGACGTACGGTCCGACCTCACCGGCCGATTCACAGGTACGGATTACGCCGACGTTCGACCGGACGGGACGCCCGCTTCACTGACGGTGGACCCGACGACGGATCCTGCGACGTCGTTCACCGCCTATCGGAACAGCTCGACGCTATGCAGCGACCCGAGTCGCGGGGTGGAAGTCGACGCCAACGGGCGTGAGGACACGGGCGGTGTGGTGATGTTCACCCTGAGCGTGTGCGACAACGGACCGGCCGGGAGCGGCTCCGACTTCTTTGACGTCTTCGTTCCGTCCGAGGGATTCCGCCGCTCCGGGACCGTGACGAGTGGAGACATCGTCAAGCAGTGAGCGTGAACGGCGGGACGCCGGAGCTGTTTTCGACCTGTCCGGCATCGAGCAACACCCCGCGAGAGCCGTACCTCGACCGGGTCGCCGACGTGGCGCGTTGGAGCGAGCGCCACGGCTGTCGCGGCATGCTGGTCTACAGCGACAACCGTCAGGTGGATCCGTGGCTCGTCGCGCAGTACGTGATCCACCACACGACCGAGCTGTGCCCTTTAGTGGCTGTGCAGCCGGTGTACATGCATCCCTACAGTGTCGCCAAGCTCGTGGCGAGCGTGGCATGGCTGCACGGGCGCCGCGTGTGTCTGAATCTCGTGGCGGGCGGCTTCAAGAACGACCTCGAGGCGCTGAACGATTCCACGGAACACGATCGGCGCTACGAGCGCCTCACCGACTACGCCACGCTGATCGGGCGGTTGCTCTCGGGCGCGGCGGTCACACACCAAGGCGCGTTCTACGGCGCGACCCGGCTCAAGCTGACGCCGCCGGTGCCGCCGGATCTCTCGCCTGGACTGTTCGTGTCGGGCTCGTCCGCGGCGGGCGTGGCCGCCGCGCGGGCGATCGGCGCGACGGCGGTGAAATACCCTCGGCCGCCCGGGGAGGAAGAGCCGGCGGAGGAGGGGGTGCGTACGGGTGTGCGCATCGGGATCGTGGCTCGTGAAGACTCAGAGGAGGCGTGGCGGGTCGCGCGGCTGCGCTTCCCACCCGACCGGCGGGGTCAGCTGGCGCGGGAAATGGCGACGAGAACCTCGGACTCGTTCTGGCATCGGCAGATCACCGATGCGGCCCAGGCAGGGGCGGGGGCGGCCAACGGCGGGCCATACTGGCTCGAGCCGTTCGAGCACTATCACACGATGTGTCCGTATCTGGTCGGGAGCTACGACGAGGTCTCGGGGCTGCTGGCGCGCTATCTCGAGCTCGGCCACGAGGCGTTCATCCTCGACATCCCGACGGCCGAAGACGATCTGTACCACGCGCGCGCCGCCTTCGAGCGCGCGGCCGCTCTGGTGAGGCCATGACACGGCTGCTGCACCAATGGCCGGCGGCGCAGGCGGAGCGGCGCCCGGACGCCTGCGCGCTGGTGTTGGGTGAGACCCGCATCAGCTACGGCCAGCTCGAGGCGGCGAGCAATCGCCTGGCGCGGCTGCTGGGCGCGGTCGGGTGCCGGCGGGGCGACCGCGTCGTGTTGCTCTTGCCCAAGTCCCCGACTGCGGTGATCTCCCTGCTCGCGGTCCTCAAGGCGGGCGGGATCTATGTGCCGCTGGATCCCGCCAACCCGGCGGCGCGGGTGGCCGCGATCTTTGCGTCGTGCGACCCGCGCATCGTGCTCGTCGCGGGCGCCGCGGCGCGCGCCCTGGGTGAACTGAGCGCGCGCGGGCGTCCGGCGCCGCCCTACCGCATCGGCTGGATGGACGGGAGGGACGCCTGGGACCTCCCGGTGCGGCCCGACTTCGTGCTCTCGGACCTCGAGGCGTTCCCCGCGAAGCCGCGGGACCCGCCGCCCGGTGCGTGCGCTGCCGCCCAGATCCTCTTCACGTCCGGATCCACCGGCGTCCCCAAGGGGGTGGTGATCCGTCACTCCAGCGTGATCCATTTCGTGGAGTGGGCGAACGGCTACTTCGGGCCGACCCCCGAGGACCGTCACTCGGGGCATTCACCGCTTCATTTCGATCTCTCGACGTACGACGTGTTCGGCACGCTGGCCTCCGGCGCGGAGCTGCACGTCGTGCCGCCGGAGCTCAACCTGCTGCCGCACAAGCTGGCGGAGTTCGTGCGTGCGAGCCGCCTGACCCAGTGGTTCTCCGTGCCGTCGGTGTTGACCCACATGGCGAAGTCCGGTGTGGTGCGCCAGGGGGACTTTCCGACGCTCCGGCGCGTGCTGTGGTGCGGCGAGGTGTTCCCGACGCCTGCGCTGCGCCACTGGATGCAGCGCGTGCCGCACGCGGCGTTCACCAATCTCTACGGACCGACCGAGACGACGATCGCGAGCAGCTACTACACCGTGCCCGAGTGTCCGGGTGAGGACGGCGCCTCCGTCCCGATCGGACATCCCTGCGCGGGCGAGGTGCTGCGCGTGCTGGACGAGGCCGGGGAGCCGGTCTCGCCGGGCGTGATCGGCGAGTTGTACGTCGGCGGCGCGGGCGTGAGTGCCGGCTACTGGCGCGATCCCGAGCGCACGCGTGCCGCCTTCGTGCCGGCGCCCGGCGGGGAGCCGGGCGAGCGACTGTACCGCACCGGAGATCTCGCGAGCGTGAGCCCCGACGGCTTGATCTGCTTCCACGGGCGCGCCGACACGCAGATCAAAGCCCGCGGCTATCGCATCGAGCTGGGCGAGATCGAGGGCGCGCTGCTGGCGCTCGACGGGATCGCGGAGGGGGCGGTGGTCGGCGTGCCGACGGACGGGTTTGCGGGCACGACGATCTGCTGCGCCTACGTGCCGGCCGGCGGAGCCGGGCGCGCCATCACGCCCGGGAAATTGCGGCGGCGCCTGGCGGCGCGCCTGCCCCCCTATATGCTGCCGGCGCGCTGGCTCGCGCTGGACCGCCTGCCCCGCAACGCCAACGGTAAGATCGGACGGCGCGAGCTGCAAGACGCCTTCCTGAGCCATGAAACTGTTGCCCATTGATTCGCCGGCGTTGATCGACACGGTCGCCGGCTGGCTCGGGCAGAAAGAGAACTACCAGTGGCTCGACTTCGGCCAGGGAGTGCAGCGGCTCACCCCTGTGGCGCTGAAGCTGATGACGCAGCGGGACATCCATTTTCTGCGGGTGTTCACCGGAGACGATGACGCCACGCTCGCCGGCGTCGTCGGACTGACCAACGTGGACCGGGCGTTCCGGACGGCGAGCGTCTGGACCGTCTTGGGAAACAAGCGCCAGGGCGGCTGCGGCCGGCGCGCGACGGCACGACTGCTCGACCTGGCGTTCAGGGAGTTGGGGCTGTGCGCGATCAACGCGTGGACGGTCGAGACGAACGCGGCGGCCCAGCGCGGCCTCGAGCGGCTGGGGTTTCGCTATGTCGGCAGGCTACGCAAGTGCCACTACATCGACGGGCGAGCGCTCGACCGCCTGCTGTACGACCTGCTGGCGAACGAGTATCGGGAGCGCGCCGGTGACGACTGAAGAACGCCTCGCGATCCTGTTCCGCCGGCGCCTCCATCTCGAGGTCCCGTCGCTCGACACGGATCTCCTGGAGACCGGGCTGCTCGACTCGTTGTTGATCGTCGACTTGCTGCTGCACATCGAGCGCGAGCTGGGGCGCACGCTCCCGATGGAGACGCTCGAGCTGGAGGACTTCCGCACCCTCGTCACAATCGCGCGGTGTATTGAGCGAAAGGGCAGCGGTCGCCCGGCGGTCGACGCCCACACCGAGGATCGTCTCAGAAGTTGACCCACCATTCGCCCTCGAGACGCGAGAGAAAGGCGTCGCCCCGCTGGATCGCGAGCTCCACGTCGGGGTGCCGAGAGGCGCATAGCATCCAGGCGCCCCGCCGCGCCAGCCGGCAGCCCTGGTCGGCCAACGCCGGGAGCAGCGCCGGCTCCACGCGCCCTTCGAGCGCCACCGCCCCACCGCGCCACGCCTGGTACCACAGGTGCTCGAGCACGAGGCGCTCGGCTCCGGGTCGAGGCGCGACCTGAAGCACCTGGCACACGCCGCCGGGGTTCAGGTAATAGAGGAACCAGCCGGCCGGTTCCCCGCGCGGGTCCCGCACCCGCAGGCGCTCCAGTAAACCCAGCGACGTCTTCTCGGCCGCTCGCTGCAGCAGCCAGTCGAGCCCGACCGCGTCGTAGCACGGCTCGAGAGCGCGGCCGGCCGTGATCTCCGGAAACTGCCCCGCCATGGCGGCGGCGTCGATCGGCTCCGCCGCGCCGGCGGGCGGTCGCGGCGCATTCAGGGCGTCCAGCACGTGCAGGAGCGGGCGTACCACCAGCAGCGCCGCCCACGCGCTACTGCCACGGGGCCAACGCGCCGCGGCGTGGCGGGCCGGCCGGATCGGCTTCTGCCAGTGCAGGCTGTAGGCCCACGCCGTGCCGCCGCCGGACGCCACCCATACGCGGCGGGCCCCTTCGTTCGCCGCGTCGGCGAGCGTCAAGTCTTGTGGGCCGGCCAGGCAGGCGCGGGCGAGTCGCGCCGCGGTGAGGGGATCGGCGTCGGGTGCGACCATGAATTGCGTGGTAGCCGCGGCCCGCAGCAGCGCTCCGCGGAAACGCATGGGCCGCGGCAGCACGCCGACGAAGCCCACGAGCCGGCCTCGCTCGTCCTCGCTCACGAGCGACGGCAGCGATGGGTCGGCCCACGGCCAGTCGACAAAGACGGCCTGGAAGTACGCCGCCAGGGCCTGGTCGGACGCCTGCTCGCTGTAGTGAAACGCGCGTCGCCGGAGGGCGACGAGGGCCGGAATGTCGCCGCGCTGGAAGGGCCGGATGCACAACAAGGGCGGCTTGCTACCCGTCTGTCCGTCTAGGCGTCTACCCGTCCCGCCTTCGGATACACGCTGACCTTGTAGCGCTTCTTGTTCTTGTGCTCGAACTTGACCTGACCGTCGATCACGGTGAACAGGGTGTCGTCCGTCGCCCGGCGCACGTTCAGCCCGGGGTGGAACTTGGTGCCGCGCTGCTTGACGAGGATGCTTCCGGCCGTGACGAACTCTCCGGCGAAGCGTTTCACGCCCAAATACTTGGGGCCGGAGTCGCGGCCGTTGCGGGACGAGCCGACGCCTTTCTTGTGAGCCATTTCGATTCCTCAGTCCTTGAGCTTCACGTCGGCGATCTTGATCTCGGTGAACGGCTGGCGGTGCCCCGCGTGGCGCCGGAACCCGGTGCGGCGGGCGAAGCGGTAGATCTTGATCTTCTCGCCCTTGCCGTGTCGCACCACTTCGGCCGTCACCTTGGCGCCCTTCAGGACCGGCTTGCCGGTGTGCACGTGCTTGCCGTCGCTGGCCAGCAGCACGCGATCGAAGGTCAGCTTGCTCCCGGGCTCGCCGGCGAGCAGCGGGACCTTGATCGTGACGCCGGGCTCGGCCCGGTACTGGACGCTTCCAATGGAAAAGATCGCGTAAGTCATGAGGGCCGGAACGTAAATGAGGGCAATCGGTTAGTCAATGGTCTACGCCACCGCGTATTGCTCCGTCACGTCTCGCCCCGCCGGCTGGGCCATCATCCGGAACTCGTCCAGCCGCATCATCGGGTCGTCGCGCACTTCGAGCTCGAGCCCGGTTTGTTTCTCCAATTGCCGCAGGAAGTTCGGCTCCTGCTCCACGAGATACAGTGCCACTTCGGGGTGCAGCCGCACCGCCAGCTGGCGCTCCTTGTGCTCCGCGCCGGCGCGCTTGAGCGAGCGCTCCATCCGCCGCACGACCACCTCGGGGCGAAACACGCGTCCGGTCCCGGTGCAGGTGGGGCACTCCGCGGTCATCGATTGCCACAGCGACGGGCGCACGCGCTGGCGGGTCATCTCGATCAGGCCGAGCTCCGAGACCGCGAATGCCTTGGTACGGGCCCGGTCGCGACCCAGGTGGGTCCGCAGCTCCTGCAACACCTTGTCGCGGTTGCCGCGCGACTCCATGTCGATGAAGTCCACCACGATGATCCCGCCGATGTCCCGCAGCCGCAGCTGGCGCGCCACTTCCCGCGCCGCCTCGACGTTCGTCTTGAGGATCGTGCTCTCGGGGTCCTTCTTGCCGGTGTAGCGGCCCGTGTTCACGTCGATCGAGGTCAACGCTTCGGTCGGCTGGATGATGAGATACCCGCCCGTGGGCAGCTCCACCCGCGGGATGAAGAGCTTGCGGACTTCCGCCTCGACGTCGTACTCGTCGAACAGGGGGGCCTCGGCGGCGTGCAGCTTTACCCGCGCGATCAGGTCGGGATCGATCTGCTTCAGGTACTGGACGACCTCGTTGTGGAGCATCTTCGAGTCGACGAGCAGCGAGTCGACCTTGTCGCTGAACAAGTCGCGAATGATGCCGCGCGTGAGGCTGGTCTCCCGTTGCAGCAGCGCGGGCGCGCGCACGGAGCCCGCCTTGCGCTTGATTTTCTTCCACAGGTCGTACAGGTGGTCGATCTCGTGCTTGCAGCTCTGCTCGGTCAGGTCTTCGGCCACGGTGCGGATGATCCACCCGCCCGAGTCTTTGGGGACGAGCTTGGCGACCATGTCGCGCAGCTTGGCGCGCTGATCGCGGTTCTCGATCTTGCGGGAGACGCCGACCTTCGAGGCGAAGGGCATGTAAACCAGGAACCGGCCCGCGAGCGACACCTGCGCCGTGACGCGCGGTCCCTTGGTCCCGATCGGCTCTTTGGTGACCTGAACGAGCTTGGCCTGACCCTTCTTCAGCTCGTCGGCGACGTTTGGCAAGCGGCGGCGCGACCGGCCCCCTCCCCCGCCCCCTCCACCCACTGCCCCGCCGTTGGAGCCGCCGTTCCCGTTGTCGTCCTCGTCGTCGGGGTCGCGCGGCTCGTCTTCGTCCTCCGATTCGATCAGGTCGGAGGCGTGGAGGAAGGCGCTCTTTTCCGCGCCGATGTTGACGAAGGCCGCCTGTATCCCCGGCAAGACCGCGTCCACGGTGCCGAGGTAGATGTCACCCACCGAGCGGCGGGCGTCGGGACGATCCACCAAGAGCTCAACAAGGCGGTCGTCCTCCAGGATGGCCACGCGGGTTTCCCGCGGGCTCCCGCTGATTAGTATTTCCCGTTTCAAAGCATGTACCCTCGATCCCGCCCGACCAGCAGCCGGTCGGGATCCGATTGTTGTCCCAGCAAGCACTCATTCCGAGCGGATTGACGGAGGAGGATGTGGCCCGATTGGACGAACGGCTCGAGGGTGGCGCAGCGACGGCGCCCAACGCGGCGAGCAGTCCAGAAGTCCAATGCATGATCTAAATCTAAGTGGGCTTGCAACTTACGTCAACTAGCCCGAGATTTCCTTCTCTTATGATGCACGCACACAACGGATTCCTGCGTTCGGGGGTGCTTCTGACCGGCATAGTGCTCGGCGGGGCCGCCCAAGGGGCGCCTGGCCAAACGATCCAATACCCGCCCGCGCGCAAGAGCGACGTGGTGGACGACTATCATGGCACGCAGGTGCCGGACCCGTATCGATGGCTCGAGGACCCCGACGCGCCGGACACGCGCGTCTGGATCGACGCCGAGAACGGGATCACGGAGTCGTATCTGGCGCAGATCGCGCAGCGGGTGGCGATCCGCGAGCGACTCACCCGACTGTGGAATTATCCCAAGTACGGCGCTCCGTTTCACAAGGCGGGGCGGTACTTCTTCTTCAAGAACGACGGACTGCAGAACCAATCAGTGCTGTACAAGCAGACGTCGCTCGTGGCCGACCCGGAGCTGCTGCTCGACCCGAACGTGCTGTCGCCGGACGGAACCGTCGCGCTCTCCACGCTGGCGGTGTCGGAGGACGGTCGGCTGCTCGCCTATGGGACCTCGGCGAGTGGGTCGGACTGGGAGGAGTTCCACGTGCGGGACATCGCGACCGCGCGTGACCGGTCGGACCAGCTCCGCTGGATCAAGTTCTCCGGCGCGTCGTGGACGCACGACGGCCGCGGGTTTTTCTATAGTCGTTACCCCGAGCCGACGGACAAGGCGTTGACGAGCGTCAATCGGTTCCAGAAGGTCTACTATCACCGCCTCGGCACCGCTCAGGCGCAGGACGTGCTGGTGTACGAGCGGCCCGATCAGCCGGAGTGGGGGTTCGGCGCGGAGGTGACCGACGACGGCCGCTACCTCGTCATGAACGTGTGGCTCGGCACCGACCGGCGGAACCGCGTACACTACCTCGACCTGCGGAGCGCCGCGCGCCCCGCATTCACCGGAGCGGTCACGCGCCTGCTCGACGAGTTCGACGCGGGCTACGGCTTCATCGGCAACGATGGACCGGTGTTCTATTTCCTCACCGATCTCGATGCCCCGAGGAAGCGCGTG
>Ga0209155_1001433_pt1 | contig 11273 bp, 9 predicted proteins | sample GraSoiAngelo_122_FD_185879 | JGI IMG/M metagenome (GOLD analysis project Ga0209155, IMG submission 185879) | Grasslands soil microbial communities from the Angelo Coastal Reserve, California, USA - 14_0927_02_20cm (SPAdes) (version 2) | ecosystem: Environmental > Terrestrial > Soil > Grasslands ...
GTAGGCCCGTAGCAAGAACTCGCGGCCCGCGAACGCGCTTACCAGCATCAGCAATGTCGAACGCGGCAGATGGAAATTCGTCAGCAGAACATCAACCGCTCGGAAATCATAAGGTGGATAAATGAAAATGTCGGTCACGCCTTCTTGCGCGAGAACTTCTCCACCTTCACCTCGTGCCGATTCCAGGGTGCGGACCGTTGTCGTTCCCACGGCGACGATTCGGCGCGCGTTATTGACCTTGCTTGCGGCTTCTGTCGAAATGGAAAAACGCTCCGCGTGCATGCGATGCTCCGCTACGCTCTCCGAGCGCACCGGGAGAAATGTTCCAGATCCCACATGCAGGGTGACGAACGTGTGTGGAATCGCGCACAAAATTTCCGGGGTGAAGTGAAGACCGGCCGTGGGCGCGGCAAGTGCGCCAGCCGCATAAGCAAAAACAGTCTGGTAGCGCGCCGCATCCTCCTCATCGCTCGTCCGGCTGATATAGGGAGGCAACGGCATGGAGCCACCGGTATAAAGATCGACATCTTCGTCTAACGCTACGATGCGCTCACCGCCGGAGGTGATGTTCTCGACCCGCAAAGTGACATTGTCGATCTTTGCTGTCGCGCCAACGCGCATTTTTCGTCCCGGCTTCACGAGACATTTCCAACGCCGTGGGCCGAGGCGTTCGAGAAACAAAAACTCAATCGCGCCGTCGTTGGAGAATCGTCGCGCCGGCAGGACACGCGTGTCGTTCAAGACCAGCAGGTCGTCCGGTTGCAAATACGTTTTAAGTTCACGGAATTGGCGATGCTCAATCGTCTGTGCATCGCGATGCAGCACCATCATTCGGGAATCTTCACGGCGTTTCGCCGGACGCTGTGCAATCAATTCCCGCGGCAGATGATAATCGTAATCGCTCAGCTGCGCGTTCATCGTTCCATCATCAAAGGGTTTGCAGTCGAGCGCAAAATTTTGGATGATCGCCGCAGATGACAGGACCGGCTCTCGATTTCGTTATCGCAGCGCTGGAGAGGATCCGCCAGACGAGTGATCGCGCGCCACGCGCATCGAGAACTGCGCTGGCACGATTGCAAGCCGATGTGCTGCAGAAGGCCGGGACGCAACCGCTTACCGCACCAAACAGAGCAGAACTGCTGGCGCCGATTCGCGAACGCGTGCGTGGTTGCACAAAGTGCCCGCATCTGGCCTGCACGCGAACACAAACCGTCTTCGGCGTCGGAAATCCGGACGCGGAGTTGATGTTCATCGGCGAAGCGCCCGGCGTGGATGAGGATAAACAAGGCGAGCCATTTGTCGGGCGCGCCGGGCAATTGTTAACCAAAATCATCAAGGCGATGAACTTCGCTCGCGAAGACGTTTATATCGCGAACATCCTCAAATGCCGGCCGGACACGCCGGCTGGCACTTTTGGAAATCGCGCACCGACGCCAATCGAGATGCAGACCTGCCGGCCATATCTGGTGGAGCAGATCGAGATCATCGAGCCGAAAGTTTTGGTCGCGCTCGGGGCGGTCGCGGTCGAGGGTCTGCTTGGAACGCGAGGGACAATGCGGGAATTACGCGGCAGATGGCACGCTTACAACGGCATCCCGCTAATGATCACGTATCACCCTGCCTACTTGCTTCGAAATCAAGCCCCGTCGGAAAAACGCAAAGTCTGGGAAGATATGCTGCAAGTGCTGGAGCGACTCGAGCGACCGATCACAGAACGACAGCGGAATTATTTTTTGTAGCGCGATGTGTCGCCCGGTCGAAAATTGCATCGATCTGTTTGCGCGACGCGAAAGTAATGGCCAACGACAAGGTTATACCGCGCACTTCGCGGCGCGAGACTTTCACCGTGCGACGCAGCGCCATGCCGCCAGCTTCATCTAAAAGTGCCAGAGTGCGCGCCCCGATTAATGCTGGCAGAACCGTCGCAGCGCGCACCCGCCGGTTGGGAATCGCACGCGAGTATTGCATCCCGCATTCCAGTCCAGCTTTTGCTTTCTCTAGCCAAGTCCGGTAAATCGGCTCAAAGCGCTCAGGTTCGGAGAGAATCTGCGGCGGAACCAGATGGGCCGCGCCTAATTCGTATTCCGGGAAATAACATCTCCCTGCTCGAAGATCGGCCCCGGCATCGCGCAGGATATTGATCAACTGAAGTGCCATGCCATACCGCTTGCCGAGCGCCAGCATCTCGTCTTCGCTCAGGCTGGCGAAGTTTCGAACATGTCTGAAGCAGAGCCGCGTCCAGAATTCGCCCACAGAGCCTGCTACTAAATATGTGTATTCATCCAGCTCAGCGGCGGTTCGAAGCGCGCGGATTTCTACCGGATTACCAAAGCGCTTTAGATCGAGCAACTGACCCTGGGCGATTTTTTCGAGCACGAAGCGAATATCATTACGATCCGTCTTCTCCATATTCTCCAGCCACTCCAAACAATGCAGCAACGTTTCGAGGAGCTTTCGTTCGCTCGGGTCCTTCTGCAGAGTCACAAATGACGCGATCAGATCGACAACGACATCGCGGGAAGCTGTGCCTTGAATTCCGTTCGACAGCATTTTCAGGGTTTCCATTCGCACGGTTCCGGGGATTTGTGTGGTGTCAGCCACCGTGTCGGTGGCACGCGCAAGCAAGTAAGCCAGCGCGACCGGCTCACGTAATTGTGCCGGCAACAATCGGACTGAAAGATAAAACGAACGCGAAACGGAGCGCAGGATCGCTGTTTGTAATTGTCGGGTCGCGGGATGCGAGCTGGCGCTCATGGTCTGTTTGTTTGGCCGCATTTCATCGGCCGACATTTCTGATCTCGATCCGATTTGGCGCTGAATTACCCAAGCCGAGCTGGCTGGCAAACCCAATATAGTCTGCCACATGACCGATCACCGGCAGACTCGCGCGCGCGCGCCATTGCTCCAAACGTTTTAATGCGGTCGCGTCTAACGCCACTGGATCTTTACTCGCGTAGAGCGTCGCGTGATGGACCGCGTAGTTCGGTTGTGACTGCGGGCCTCCGGCATACTGCGCAATCAGGCCGTCCATCAAATTAAACACGACTTTCCTGGCAATGATTGGATTGCTGTAAATCTCGGCGAGACTTTCGGCGCCAAAACGAGAGCCTTGCGCAAAGCGGCGCCAGTTGTCGATGTTCGGGATCGTCATGTTATAAATGCAACCGGCGATGCCATTCATTTCGCTGCTGCTCATTACCGGGACATTGATAATCTTGGTCACCTCAGTCGACAGGATCTTCGAAAAGTGACTCACGTTGCTCGTGTTCTCCATGTCTGAAAACAGCAGGATCTTTCCCGTGTCGGCACGGTAATCGAAATCGCCCCAAACCAGTTGTCCAAGTAAGGGGGCTGACAACATCGCTTTTGAGTCATACCCCTCGCCTGGCGCGATTCCTTTAAGTTGATAACCGTCAATTCCCACCCGATACCCGGCGTCTTTGATTCCACCAAGAGAACGATCCCAAACAATAATACTGCTGCGCGGATGTCCTGCCGCGACGAGCCCATCGACGATCGCATTCACGACGTCATGGTGGGTTGTGAAAAGTTCGCCGCCTGCCGCGGAAATTTTAACTCCAATCTTGTCGTCAGGCGAAACCAGCGATGCCCACGCCTTTGCCAGATCGGGTTGGCCGGTGGTGGCAAGAACAAGCCGATTCACCATCTCATGCACGACGCGGGAATTCGCCTTGTAATTTTTAATTGAGTCGGGATCGTGCACAAAATAGACGATCGACGGCGTGGGCTGGGCCTGCGGCTGCGGGTTTTGCGCAAGTCCAGAGGAGATGGCGCAAAAGAGAACAAGAGCAACGTTTCGCATCGACAAAGCACTTCTCAACGTGACGACGAACTTATGAATGGGCGTGCGAATAACAAATGCGCAACGATAGGTATGATTCGACATCTCTACATTCATATCCCCTTCTGCGCGCGGATTTGCCCGTACTGCGCATTTTACAAGGACCTGCTCGATCGTTCGCAAACGGCGCGATTTTGCGAAGCCCTGTTGCGTGATCTTGACCAGCAGCGCGCCATTTTCGCGATATCGCCGAAAACGATCTACTTCGGTGGCGGTACCCCAACAGCCCTCGGCATGTCGCAGTTGGAAGTTCTGCTCAGCGGTTTTCACGAGCGACTCGATCTTTCGGCGTTGGAAGAATGGACGATCGAGGCGAATCCGGGAAGCGTCTCAGCGCGCAAGGCCGGGCTTTTGCACAAACTTGGAGTGAATCGAATCAGTCTCGGTGTTCAGTCCTGGGACAACGCCTTACTCAAAATCCTGGGACGAGAACACAACGCGGAGCAAGCCGAGCAATCATTTTATATTCTGCGCGAGGCAGGATTCTCAAACGTCAATGTCGATCTTATGTTTGGTCTTCCCGGTCAAACGATTGACCAGTGGCGAAAGACGCTGGAGAAAACGATTTCGCTGCGGCCTGATCACATTTCCGCTTACTGCCTGACTTACGAAGAGGACACGGAATTCTTTCTGCGTCAGTCACGCGGCGAACTCAAAGCGAATCCCGACGCCGATGCGGATTTCTTCGAGATGACAATGTCGATCCTGGAGGACGCCGGCTATGAACAGTATGAAATCTCAAATTACTCGCGGCCGGGTTTTTCGTCAGTTCACAATCGGGCGTATTGGTTCGGCAAAGACTATCTCGGGCTTGGCCCAAGCGCGTTTTCCACCGTTGGACTGCGCCGCTGGCAAAATGTAGCGGATTACCGTCTGTATGCGGACCGCATTTTGTTGGGACAATCGCCGATTGGGTCCACCGAAAATCTGACGAACGAAATGAAACGCACGGAAAGAATCGCGCTTTCTCTGCGAACGCGAGAGGGATTCTCGAGGACGTCGGTACAAGACCGACATTGCGTGGCGGAGGAATTTGTTGCGATCGGGTTGCTTCGGCAATCGAATGGGAACTTCGTCCTTACGCAAAAAGGGAAATCTCTCGCCGATTCCGTTGCCGAAGCTTTCCTGTAAAATCGACAGCCGGGATCAGCGATCCCGGCTACAACATTATTCCACCCCACCGTAGCGACGTTGGCGGCGCCCGTATTCTTCCACTGCGGCAAAGAGGTCTTTCTTTGTGAAATCGGGCCACAATTGCGGCGTGACGTACATTTCCGTGTAGGACGTTTGCCAAAGAAGAAAGTTCGATAACCGCATTTCGCCCGAAGTGCGAATGAGCAAATCCGGATCAGGATAATAGCGCGTGTAAAGATGTTTACTGAACATCGCGACATCGATCATCCCTTTATCGATGTGGCCAAGCTCGATGGCGCGAAGAAGGCTTTTGATACCGTCGATAATCTCGACCCGACCGCCATAGCTGAGCGCCAGGATCAGAGTTAGCCCGTTATTCGCGGCCGTTTGCTCGATCGTTTTATGAAGTTGTTTCTGCGAACTTTCGGGAAGATCGGTCAAGCGGCCGATCGCCTGGAGCCGAACATTTTTCTCCACCAACTCCGGAGTCTTCTCTTTCAAAAACTTTTCCAGCAAACGCATCAGAGCGAAGACTTCGCCTCTGGGACGCTGCCAGTTCTCAGCAGAGAACGCGTAAAGTGTGAGGTATTCGACTTTCAATTCACCGCAGCCTTCCACGCACTCGCGAACCGCTTCGGCGCCTGCTTCGTGGCCCTTGATGCGCGGCAGACCGCGCGTCTTGGCCCAACGGCCGTTGCCATCCATAATGATCGCAATGTGATGTGGAACGGTTTTTATGCTCGGGGGCATGCTACAGAATGATGGTCTCCCCACGCGTCGGGCCGACGCTAATCATGGATAGTTTTGCTCCGGTTAATTTGGAAATGTATTTGACGTATTCTTTTGCCGCCGGAGGAAGTTGCGAAAATTTTCGGGCTGAATGCGTAGATTTGTTCCAGCCGCGCACCTCTTCATACACCGGTTCGCAGTTAGCGAGTTGGGTGGCATCGGACGGTGGAACACCCAAACGTTTCCCGTTTAAGCGGTAAGTGATGCAAACGCGAATCGGATCGACGGCGTCGAGTCCGTCAAGATTGGTAATGGCGAGTTCGTCGATACCGTTGATCATCGTCGCATATCTAGTCGCCACGGCGTCGAACCATCCGCAGCGGCGTTTTCGTCCAGTGGTTGCGCCAAACTCGCGTCCTCGCTTGTGAAACGTCTCGGCTAATTGTCGATCTTCCGTAGGCAAGGGTCCTTCGCCTACGCGTGTGGTGTAAGCCTTCATGACGCCAACTACACGATCCATCCGATGTGGTGGGACGCCGGTGCCTGTGCACGCGCCGCCCGCCGTTGTATTTGAGGAAGTAACGTACGGATACGTGCCATGATCGATATCGAGAAAGGTGCCCTGGGCGCCTTCGAAGAGGATTTCCTTGCCGCGTTCAAGGGCGCGATGAAGATAAACCACCGTGTTCCGGACAAATGGCCGTAATTGTTCTCCCGCCGCAAGATAACTTTCGTTGACCTCGCGAAAACTGATTGGCTTTGCGCCGAGCGCCTGAAGGATTCTGTTGTTCTCGAGCACCTTGTTTTGCAACTTTTTCGAGAAAACACTCGGCTGCATCAAGTCGGACATCCGCAAACCTGTCCGCGCCGCTTTGTCTCCGTAAGCGGGACCAATCCCGCGTTTTGTCGTTCCGATTCTGGCCCGACCTTCACGTAGCTCCCGTTGCTCGTCGAGCAAACGGTGATAAGGCAAAACGAGGTGGGCACAATCGCTAATGAGCAGATTTTTGGCGATTGAGATTCCCAATTTGCGCAGCCCCGCAATCTCGGCGACGAGCGAGACAGGGTCGATAACGACGCCGTTGCCGATCACGCAAATCTTTCCGCGCCGGGGTATGCCCGAGGGGATCAGGTGCAGAATATATTTGACGCCGCGATGGACTACAGTGTGCCCGGCGTTGTTTCCACCCTGGCTGCGGACAATAATGTCAGCCTTCGCGGTGAGCACGTCGATGATCTTACCTTTTCCTTCATCGCCCCACTGCGCTCCAATTAAGATTATATTGGCCATCGAAAGTATAAACAGGCAAAAAATTTTCCCGGTTGTATCCAGCCGGACACACTCGGGACTACCGACGAATCATATGTTAGCGGTGTTTAGCCGCAACAAATTTTGCGTCTCGCGGATGGGCACGCAGAGATGTGGCTCTACAACGCGAAAATAAATATTGTCATTTCGCCGTTCACTCCGATAACCTCGTCGGATGCGAACGATTCTGTTAATTATTCTTGTTCTTCTTCTGATCGGTGCATTCCCGGCCTGGCCTTACAGTACTGGCTGGGGTTATTATCCAGCTGGCGGCCTGGGCTTGATTTTAGTGATCGTGCTGATCTTGGTTTTACTCGGGGCAATTTAAGCGCCGCCGCATAACAGAAGACGTTGAGTCGTGTTACGACTCAGTCTCACGCTTTCGGCTTTGCGCCTGGGCTCTAATGCTCCGACGCGAGCGCTCTTTTCAAAGCCGCAGCCGATTCACTGGTTCCGCCGCGATGCTGTGAATAATTCCTTGTATCCCAATTAATCAATGCATCATGAGTAAAAGTGTTCATTGCGATGCGATATTTGCCTGAGCTGATTTGAAGATGTCGATGCGACAGGATGAACTGCGAGGGATCGAAATAATTGCTAAAGTCGCGCGCAAACGCTGCCCGGCTCATTCCAATTTCGATGTTCTTACGAATCTCCAAATGCAAGTGCGCATCGTATAAGCCGTGGGCTGTGCCAATGGTCCCGACCTTCTGCCCGCGAGAAACCGGCTGGCCGCGGCGCACGAGAATGCTATCCAAATGTCCATATAGTGAGTCGATGTTTTTGATTGACCCATTCTCCCGATAAGCATGGCGCACGATAATCACGTTCCCCCAACCCATATGACAGTCGCGCGCGAAAACCACCATGCCATCGCCGATACTGTAAACCGGGTCGCCGCGATCCGTGTCTCCGCCACGGACTCCATCCCAATCTTCTCCCAGATGCCCTTGTGATCGGAAGCCGCGCGCCTTGTAGTATCCTTGGGCGTCCGGTATTCCGACAGGGAAATCAAAGCCGTTCGCTAACTTGGTAAACGCGGTTTCCATCCGCAAGTTGACGGACTCGGCAGAGATCGCGTCCGGTTCGCGCGCCGATCTGTTCAGCGACTGCGATCGGTTCGTCGATTGAGGCGCGCTTGTTTGGCCGCTGTGAGGCTCCGATTTTGTCGGTTGCGAAGTGTCTGTCTCTTCTTTCCCAGATTCGATCATTGTGGGTCGAACCGGAGCAACTACTTCCGATTTCGTTGTCCCCGTTTTGGACCGACGTTGGGCGCTCGACTGTTCGACTCGCTTTTCTTTTCGCACTGGCTCCGCTGGCACTGCGTCCGATTTGGCCTTTTGGGGACTGGATTCACGCCTTGTAGTTGTCGTTTCGATCCGAGGCGGGTTTGCTAGTCGCTCGCCAGCGAGCGCTCCAGCCATCCGCATCTGCTCCACCGTAGGCAAAGTGGATGTCGATTTTTTCGCGCGAACCCGAGCCTTTGTCGGGGTCGCGTTCCCCAATTCGGAGTCCGATGGCTGGGACATCGGGGCTGCTCGCTCGGTAGGCTTTGGCTTGGTCTCTCGCCCGACGACTACTTCCTGCCCGCGCATTTGTCCGGCAAGAGCAAACCCACAGAGTAAAGCAGTGAAAGCTTTCGTCCCCATCAAAGCCGCCGTGATAAATGAATTCAACGCAATTGGCAAGCCCTTAAAATTCAAACGCGCGCGCGTATCCCCTATGCCCCTTCTCCGATCACTGGACAACTTTGGCTCAGATATTTGATAGAGACTTGTCCACCGCGACGATACGCGATCCATCGCCAACGATCACATCATCCCGCGCATGAGCAGCGTCAATAATCCGATCCCAAGCACAATCCGGTAGAGAGCAAAGGGTACAAATCCGCGGGCTCGCACCCAGTGCATAAACCAGGCGACCACTCCCAACGCCACGAAAAATGAGACTCCAAATCCGATTGCGAGTACCATCCACTGATGACTCTCCATTTGCAGGGGCGCGACATTCAACTCGTGATGATGCGGCATCACCGTCTTTATAAAATCGTAGCCGGTGGCCGCCACCATCGTCGGCATCGACAGAAAAAATGAAAATTCGAGCGCGGCTGGCCGCGACATGCCGACGATTTGCCCGGCCGCGATCGTCGACATTGACCGGGAAGTTCCCGGGAAAACCGCGGAAAGAATTTGTGCGGCACCGATCCAAATCGCCTGTGGCAAGCTCATCTCCTCCATATGCATCACGCGCGGTCGTGTGAAGACGGCGTCAACTACCCACATGATGACTCCACCAATGAGGAGCGCCCAAGCCATGACCCAAAGATTTTCCAGGTTCTTGCCAATCTGCTTGGTCAAAGCCCACGCCGGGATGGCGGTAACAACAAATGCAATCAATGTCAGACTCAGTGGATGGGTGAAAATGGTGCGATCGCCGCGTTCGCCTCTCGGAAAAGTGCGAAGAAACGCCAGGATCCGCTCACGAAAATAGACCGGCAATGCCAGGATCGCGCCCAGCTGAATGACGATCGTATACATCTTCCAAAAGCCGTCCTGAAGATTGATATGCAGCAACGCCTCGCAGATGCGCAGATGCGCGGTTGAACTGACGGGAAGAAATTCAGTCAGCCCCTCGACAATTCCGAGAAAGATCGACAAGAGGTATTCGTTCATGCATTCGGGTGTTAGGCGTTAAAGTCCTAAATTGCTAGTCTGACTCCTGATTCCACCTCCGACGTCTGATTTAGAGCGCCTCCGTCCCGCGTTCGTCCGTTCGGATCCGCACTGCCTCTTCTACTTGCGCAACGAAGATTTTTCCATCCCCGATCTTTCCCGTCCTGGCTGCGCGCAAGATCGCTTCGACGGCGCGTTGCGCGCGTTCATCTGGAACAACCATCTCGAATTTTATTTTCGGAAGAAAATCAACCGTATATTCGGTGCCGCGATAAATTTCACTGTGACCTTTTTGGCGGCCAAAGCCTTTTACCTCACTCAGAGTCATTCCTTCCACGCCCGCCGCCATCAGTGCTTCCTTTACCGGCTCGGTTTTAAACGGCTTAACGATCGCCTCGATTTTTTTCACCGCGCCAAACTAGAACCGGTGTTCCAAATGGCAAGCAGGCTTCCTCGCGTCAAATTGCGCATTAGATTTTGCGCCCAAATTTTTTCTCCAGCTCGGTCAGCGAAATCTGGATCATTGTCGGCCGTCCATGCGGGCAGCAGTAAGGCATCTCGCAATCGAGCAAATCCCGAATCAATTTCTCAACCTCGGGATAACGCAACGGATCATTGGCTTTGACAGCATGCCGGCAAACGGTCTTGGCGATGATCTCTTCACCCAATCGCATCGCAGAACTGCTCGTGCTCGCGTTTTTGAGATCGTCGATCACTTTGCGCATAAATTGTGTCGGATTTGAGGCGTTCAAAAAAGCCGGAAGACTGTCGATCTTGAAAGTATTTGGCCCGAAGCTCTCAATTCCGATTCCCATTTTTTGCAAGATTGACATGTTGCGTTCGACCCAATCCGCATCGCGCGGCGGCAGATCGAAAGTGTGAGGCAGCAGTAGCTTTTGCGCTGGGACGCCCTCCTCTTCCATTCTTCGCCGCAATTCTTCGAAGAGGATACGCTCGTGTGCCGCGTGTTGATCGACGAGGACAAGCCCGTTTACATTTTCCATCAAGACGTAAAGCTTGTTCAGGACGCCAATAATCTGGAATTGCTGCTCGTTGCTATCAGGTTTGATCGACCTCTGAGATGAAACCTCATGAGGTTTAAGTAATGGGCCGGGGGCAACGAACCCGGCTACAGCTGGCAATTCGCGCTGCGAAGTCTCGGGAGAAGTTACCTCGGATCGCAATTTTAGATCGACAGTTACTTTATCGGGAGCAGAGGACAATGGCGCAATCGGTGCGCGAAATTTTTCCTGCCATTTAGTCCGGCCACGCTCCAACGTTTGCTGAACAGAGTGGACGATCGCTTCACGCACTGCGGTCGGATCACGAAAACGAACTTCGCGTTTTGCCGGGTGAACGTTTACATCGACTGCCGCCGGATCGAGATTGAGAAAAAGAAACGTGACTGGATACTGCCCTTTCATGAGCGCGGTGTGATAGCCTTCACGGATCGCGGCAGTGATGAGGCCGCTCTCGATAGCGCGACCGTTTACGAAAATCAGCTGCTGCGCACGCGTTTGCCGGCTCAGGCCCGCTTGCCCAATGAACCCGCTGATTTGAATTTTCC
>Ga0209155_1001434_pt1 | contig 11267 bp, 5 predicted proteins | sample GraSoiAngelo_122_FD_185879 | JGI IMG/M metagenome (GOLD analysis project Ga0209155, IMG submission 185879) | Grasslands soil microbial communities from the Angelo Coastal Reserve, California, USA - 14_0927_02_20cm (SPAdes) (version 2) | ecosystem: Environmental > Terrestrial > Soil > Grasslands ...
ACACGCTCGATCCGAACCAGCTCGATCCGGCAAGTCCGTACGGGTTTCATAAAGTCAAAATCTTTGCGAGCAATATCCCTCACGGCTTGAATATCTACCTGACGGTAGGACCAGACCGTAACCTGTACTATATCTGTCGTGACACGGCCTCGGTATATCAAATCCGGTACCCTGCCAGCCTCGCTCCTACCATTGGCACGCAACCAGCAGATCAACTGGTGGGTCAAGGATGGCCCGCAACCTTCAGCGTTGATGCCTCGGGCGTTCCGACATTGCACTATCGCTGGCAGCGAAACGACATCGACATTTCTGGAGCAGCCGATTCACCAAGCTATACATTGCAGAGCCCGCAAGTCGCGACGGATAACGGCGCCAAGTTTCGCTGTGTAGTGAGCAACTCCTACGGGAGCACGACGACCCGCGAAGCTCTCTTATCTGTTACGACTAAACAGCCTCCAATCCCGACGATCACTTCCCCGCCGCCCAACACTTATTACAGAGCTGGGGACGTTATTTCCTTTGCTGGTTCTGCGGTTGACGGAGTGGACGCAGTCACTGGGCAACCACAGGACGGCGTCCTGGCGCCCAGTGCGCTCACCTGGGAAATTTTGTTCGAACACCATGCGCTCACCAATCCGAACCATCACACTCATCCATTTTTCCTGCCAACAAGTGGGATCACGGGCGGTACCATCACTCTCAACTTCGGTGAAACTGATCCTGACGTTTGGTATCGTATTTTTTTGACTGCGAAGGACTCCTACGGCCTTTCGCAAACCACCTTCCGAGATATAAAACCGGCACACGCCCAAGTGTCTCTCGCGACAAATCCGACCGGATTGAAAGTAAAGCTCGATGGCTCATCCCACACGAGCCTTTTTCAGTTTTGGGGTGTCATCAAAATGAAGCGCACTATCGGTGTGGATTCGCCACAGGTTTTAAATGGCTCCACCTATGATTTCGACTCCTGGTCCGACAACGGTGCCCGCTCCCATGACATTTCAACACCGGAGACCGCAACCACCTACGTCGCTAATTTCTTGAAGAGACCGGCCCTTGGCACGATTACGGCCAATCCGAATCCCATTCAGGTAACGAATGGCACCGGAACCGGAGTCACGAATGTCTTTTGGTCCAGTGCAAATACCACTGTTGTAGAGGTCCATCATGATTCGCCCTCCGGACCGCTCTTTGCTAGGACCGCTTCCGGTAGTTTCTCTCTGCCGACCGGTAACTGGGTACAAGAAGGGACAAAGCTCTTTCTGCAAGACGTCAGCAATGGACATCCCCTAACGTCAGCCTTTACGCTGGACTCAGTGACTTTGCATGTGACCACGGCCGCCATTGCGTCGATCACGGCAGACCCGAATCCTTTGTTCAGCGATCCAGGCCAGACAAATCTTTACTGGACGAGCTATGGAACCAGTAATGTCGAAGTCCATGTCAACAGCCCTGGTGGAAACAAGATCACAGGAAGTGGTCCGGGAAGCTTTTCGGCAAAGACCGGCCAGTGGGCGCGAGCCGGGATGACGTTTTATCTGCAAAATACCTCCAACGGCTTGCCTTTAACTGCTGCTAATACAATCGCCAAGGTCACGCTGATCGGTGGAACAATCTCCATCAGTCCGAATCCGATTTACGTAAGTGATGGCTCAGGATTAGGTGTCGCAACGCTTAATGCGACAAGCACAGGGACTTCGGCGGTGCAAGTCCGTGTAGACTCCCCGTCAGGAAATCTTCTCTATAGTTCAGGTCCGGGGCCGTTCTCAATAACCACAGGTAAGTGGGTCCAAAATGGCCAGAAATTCTACCTTCAGGACGTTTCTGACGGAAAACCTCTCACATCTGCCAACACCTTGGCGGTCGCTACTGCAGTTGTGCGTCCTGCACCGTGAGGAAGCGGCAGCGAAAAAACGTGTCTATTGCACACCTACGAATTCAGACTGCGAAGCCGGTTCTTTCGCACGCACCTCTGGCCGTCTTTTTAGCCTGTACATTCTCATTTGCTGCGATACAGAACGTTTCTGCCACTACTCTGCCGGACGGATTCGCGGAAAAGCTATACGGTAGCGGACTAACTAATCCCACCTCGATGGCGTTCGCGCCGGATCCATGTCCTTCATCGGGAACGCCGGTGCACAGGCTGTTTGTCTGCGAACAGGCAGGAACCGTCCGCGTATTTCGCAACGGCGTGTTGCAGGCGAAGCCCTTTTTGAGCGTCAAAACGGAAACCTGCGATGAGCGCGGCCTCAGTGGGATCGTCTTCGATCCGAACTTCGCTACGAATCACTACGTATATGTCTATTACACAATATTTGCTTCGTCGGATTCGTCATTGCCCACTCACAATCGCCTGAGTCGTTTTACCGCTGATCCTGCAAACCCGGATGTCGCCTTGGCTGGGAGCGAGACTCCTATTATGGAGATGGACACTCTGAACCCGAATGCCTGTATACATAATGGTGGTGCCCTGCACTTCGGGCCCGACGGGCGACTTTATATTGCAGTGGGCAACAACGGTGTGGGAGCTCACTCGCAAGATTATGGGACGGTCCTCGGGAAAATCTTGCGAATCAATCCGGTCCCGGAAAATCCCGATGGGACGAATCCTGACTCAACCTTCCCGACTGATAATCCATTCTACCAAACGACTACAGGGAAAAATCGCGCTATCTACATCCTTGGCCTGCGCAATCCGTTCACTTTTAATTTCCAGCCGGGCACTGGACGGATGTTTATCGATGACGTGGGCGAGGCGATTTGCGAGCGCATCTTTGAGGGAGTTAAAGGAGGAAATTGTGGCTGGCCCGTATTTGAGTGTCCGGCAAATCCGCCAATCCCTGGGTTAATCAATCCCATTTTCGCTTACCAGCATAATCCCGGCTTCACGGTGCATGGATGTGCGATCACAGGAGGCGCTTTTTATAATCCGGCACCACGTTGCTCCGGCGATCCACCATCCGGTTTTCCAAGTTCGTACATTGGCCAGTATTTCTTCCTGGATCTTTGTGCGGGCTGGATTTACACGTTGGATCCAAACCAGATCGACGTAACAAGCACATTCCAATTTCCATGTCCTTTATGCCATAAGATCAGTTTGTTTGCTCAAGGCATCCACGGCTCGGGATCAGGCGATGAAGGCGCGACCTACCTGACCGTAGGACCGGATGCAGACCTCTACTATATCAGCCGCGTTGACGGCACAGTTTATCAAATTCGTTACCCGGCGAGCCTGGCTCCTACGATCGGCACGCAGCCGACCAACCAGCTGGTGGGCCAGGGATCGCCCGCAACTTTTACCGTCGCTGCCTCAGGCGTGGCGCCGCTTTCCTATCAGTGGCAACGCGGCACCACCAATATCGTTGGAGCAAACTCGCCCACGTACACCCTGTCGAACCCGCAAGTAGCGACCGACAATGGAGCGACCTTTCGGTGTGTGGTAACTAACGCCTTTGGAACCGCAACCAGCCAGAGCGCCACCTTGACGGTGATTTCGCAACAGCCGCCCACGCCAACGATTACTACGCCTGCGCCGAATACTTACTTTAAAGCCGGGGACGTTATCTCTTTCGCCGGCTCCGCGACTGATCCACAAAGCGGAACGATCCCCGCGACCGGGCTTACCTGGACAATTTTGCTGGAGGTCCACGCTCTTTCTGATCCGAACCACTTTAGCCAACCATTTTTCGGGCCTACTAGCGGCATCGCGAACGGCACAGTAACGATCCCGACTTCTGGCAGAACCGATCCTGATATTTGGGGCCGGATTTTTCTGACCGCGAAGGATTCCTTCGGGCTCTCGCAGACGACCTTTAGGGACATATTTCTCCAACATTCCCAATTGTCCGTTACAACCAGCCCCGCAGTATTCCTGGCAACGAACGTGCCGCTAAAGATCCGGCTAGACGGCTTGCCGAAGAATGTCCCTTATCCATTTTGGAGCGTCGTAAATCTGACGCGCAACATTGGGGTTGATACTCCACAGGTGTTAAACGGCCTGACGTACGACTTCTATTCCTGGTCAGATGGCGGCGCACGCTTTCACAATATCTCAGCGCCACCGACTTCCACTAGCTACGTCGCTAATTTCTGGAAGAGACCCGGCTTTGGCACAATCAGTGCGAACCCCAACCCCGTGCAATTAGCCGCTGGCAGTACCACAGGTGTGACCAATGTCTTTTGGTCAAGCGCACAAACTGTGGCAGTAGAGGTGCACCGGGATTCACCCTCTGGGCTGCTCTTTGCCCGAACTGCGGCCGGCAGCTTTTCGTTGCCTACGGGAAACTGGGTGCAGGAAGGCACCAAGCTCTTCTTGCAGGACGTGAGTGGTGGCCAGCCTCTTACTTCGACCTTTACCCTTGATTCGGTGACTTTGCACGTGACCTCCGCCCCCACTGGTTCGATCACGGACGACCCGAATCCGCTGATCACCGATTGGCGCGGACTTGGAGCAACAATCCTCTCCTGGACAAGCTACGGAACTAGCAGCGTTGAAATCCACATCAATGCTCCCAATGGCAACAAGCTCATCGGAAGCGGTCCGGGCAGTTTCTCGGTGTCAACCGGCCACTGGGCAGCGCCGGGGATGACATTTTACCTTCAAAATACCTCCAACGGCTTGCCTTTAACTGCCGCTAATACGATCGCCAAGGTCACAATGATCGGTGGCAAAATCTCCATCAGTCCGAATCCGATTATTGTGACCGATGGTTCGGGTTTGGGTGTCGCGACGATCACCTCGACGGCCTACGGGACCACGGCAGTTCAAGTGCGCGTCGACTCTCCGTCAGGAAATCTGCTTTACAGTTTTAGTTCGGGCACGTTCTCAGGAACCACAGGTAAGTGGGTCCAAAATGGCCAGAAATTCTACCTTCAGGACGTTTCTGATGGAAAACCTCTCACATCTGCCAACACCTTGGCGGTTACTGCCGCGAACGTGCAACCGTAACAAGGCACTGAGTCAATCGTCGTCCGTGGGATGCACGGCGTTGTGCACGACTAAAGTCAGTTAGTTTCACAAGAGAGTATGCGCCTGACTGTCTCCATCGCTCTCGCGGTCACATTTGTGGTGTCATGCGGTCCCGGATGTTATGCGATTACAAACGATTCGGTGCCCGCGCTTGCCAAAGCGCTTTCAGATCTTCCACCAGATGGCCCCGTCCTCGATTTAGCCGAAGGCACTTATACGATTGGCAGCACCTGGAGGATTTCGAAGCCAGGAATCACGATTCGCGGCGCTGGGATTGGTAAGACGGTGTTGATCCGGGATCCGCAATTTGACGGGATTATGGTGAACGTGGATGGCATGAACAGCACGATCACTGGTCTGACACTCGATGGCAACGGCACGGCAAGAGTGATTTTCTTAAACCGGCCCGGCGATGTGGCTGATACAATTGAAGTGAAAAACTTCACTCAGATCGGCGTAGCAGTCCCTGCGCTTGCTTTCGGTTGTCACATTAGTCACTGCGTCGTGAGTGGTAATCAAGATCTTCCTCTGGGCAGCATGGCTATCTGGCATGATGCAGGTAAACGACCGCTGCCCACGAGCGATCCTTTCATAATCGACCACAATGAAATTACGGGAAGCGGCATTTATTGCACAGGCGGCCCGGTGAAGATCGAGTATAATCATTTAAGCAGGAACCATTGCGTCGCTGGCGGCGGCGGTGGTCAGATGGATATCGGAAATGCATTTACCACAAATACCGTCGCCACCATTACCAACAATACAATCGTAGACGGTTGCAACATTAAGTCAGGCGGAATTGAAATGGGTGGCGGCAACTTCACAGTGGAGAACAATACAATTCGGAACCATGGAACTGCTGGCATCGGAGTAGGACATAACGCGGTCCGGGCAGTAATCAGGGCGAACACCATCTCAAATTCTGGCCGCTACCTTGCTGATAAGAATAAGCCGCAGGCTAGAGCTGGGATTTACGTCGTGTATGGCGCCGCAAATGTAGAGATTTCCGGGAATCGCTGCTTCGATGATCAGCCAAGCAAAACGCAAACATGGGGAATTATTCTCACCAGCCCCCCGATGCGGCCAGACCCCAGATTTGCGGCGAGGGCCACTGACCACGTCGTCATCAAAGAAAACGATCTGCGCGGGAATATTCATCCAGAGGGATTGCTGGATGAAAGCGGTGCTCGAGACCGGATCACCGCTGGCAATCTTCCGCCACAGGCAAATCGACACTGAGAGCTTACTCAGGCCTCTCCTCGCCAGACATCCCCCTCGATCTGCGCGTCAAGTGCTCCTCGGGAGCATGGAAAAGTCTAACGCATGTTGAAGGTAAGCGCGCCGTTTTTTGCGTCCACCTGGATGGTCTGGCCTTCGCGGACTTTGCCTTCGAGAATGTCAATGCTGAGCGGGTCGAGAATTTCTTTTTGGATCGTGCGCCGGAGGGGGCGCGCGCCGTAAACCGGGTCATATCCTTCGCGCGCGAGCAGTTCCTTGGCTGAATCGGACAGCTTGAGCGTGATCTTTTGTTGCTCGAGGCGTTTTGACAAGCGGTGAAGCTGAATTTCGACGATCTTTTTCAGGTCGCCTTCGGTCAGGCGATCGAAAATGATGATCTCATCGACGCGGTTGAGAAATTCCGGCCGAAAATGCGCGCGCAACGCATCTGTCACCAGACGGGAACGCGCTTCTTTCGATTCTTCCTCAGTAATGTACTGCGAACCGATGTTGGAGGTCATAATGATGACCGTGTTCTTAAAATCGACCGTTCTCCCCTGCCCGTCCGTGATCCGACCGTCATCGAGCACTTGCAGCAATACGTTGAAAACGTCCGGATGCGCTTTTTCGATTTCGTCGAAGAGCACGACCGAATACGGCTTGCGCCGAACAGCTTCGGAAAGTTGTCCGCCTTCTTCGTAGCCGACGTATCCGGGCGGCGCGCCGATCAAACGCGCAACGGTGTGTTTCTCCATGTACTCACTCATGTCGATCCTGATCATGGCGTTTTCGTCGTCGAACAGAAATTCGGCGAGTGCACGGGACAGCTCGGTTTTGCCAACGCCAGTCGGGCCAAGAAAAAGAAATGAACCGAGTGGCCGGTTGGGATCCTGCAAACCCGCGCGTGCGCGGCGCACAGCGTTGGCCACGGCTTTGACGGCCTCGTCTTGTCCGACAACGCGCAGATGCAAATGCTTCTCGAGTTTGACCAGCTTTTCGCGCTCGCCCTCCTGCAATCGTGAGACTGGAATATGCGTCCAGTTCGAAACAACTTCGGCGATGTCTTCCTCGGTCACTTCTTCGCGAAGCAACGTTGATTGTCGATCTTTTGCCGTTTTTGCTGTCGCAGCGGCCAGTTTCTTTTCCAGCTCCGGTATGCGGCCATATTGGATTTCGCTCGCCTTTGCCAGTTCGCCGCGACGCTGGGCGCGCTCCAGTTCGGTGCGGAGCCGATCCAGCTCTTCTTTCCATTTCCGTTGCTCTTCGAGAACGGCCTTTTCCTTCTGCCATTCTGCTTTGAGCGCAGAAGATTTTTCTTTCAATTCGGCTAATTCTTTCTCGAGCTTTTTCAGGCGCTCTTTGCTCGCTGGATCTTTTTCTTTTTTGAGCGCCTGCCGCTCCATTTCGTGCTGCATGATTTCGCGCTCAATCATGTCAATTTCGGTCGGCATGGAATCGAGCTCTATCTTCAAACGCGACGCCGCTTCATCGACAAGGTCGATTGCTTTATCCGGCAGAAAGCGATCGCTGATATAGCGATGGGACAAAACTGCTGCCGCGACCAGCGCCGCATCAGTGATGCGAACGCCGTGATGCACTTCGTAGCGCTCTTTCAATCCGCGCAGAATCGCGATCGTGTCTTCCACGCTCGGCTCATCAACGAGCACGGGTTGAAACCGGCGTTCGAGGGCAGCGTCTTTCTCGATGTACTTGCGGTATTCATCGAGCGTGGTTGCGCCGATCGTGCGCAACTCGCCCCGGGCCAACATCGGTTTGAGCATGTTCGATGCATCAACTGATCCTTCCGCCGCGCCGGCACCCACAATGGTGTGCAACTCGTCGATGAACAAAATGACCTGGCCTTGCGAATCGGTCACTTCTTTCAAGAACGCTTTTAGCCGATCCTCGAATTCGCCTCGGAACTTTGCGCCCGCGATCATTGCGCCGATATCCATCGCGATGATCCGTTTGTTCTTGAGCGACTCAGGGACATCGCCGCTGATGATCCGTCGCGCAAGCCCTTCCACGATGGCGGTTTTGCCAACGCCAGGATCCCCAATCAGCACCGGATTATTTTTTGTGCGGCGCGAGAGCACCTGCATGATACGTCGGATTTCGTTGTCGCGTCCGATGACCGGATCGATTTTCCCGCGGCGCGCGAGTGCGGTCAGATCACGTCCGTATTTTTCCAGCGCCTGATATTTGCCTTCAGGATTTTGATCGGTCACCCGCTGCGAACCACGCACTTGTTGCAGGGCTTGCATAACCTTGTCGTGGGTAACGCCGAGATCTTTCAGCAATTTCGCAGCTGGCACATTTGCGGCGGTGAGCGCGAGCAGGTAATGCTCAGCGCTCGTGAATTCGTCCTTTAATTTCGACATCTCCTTGTCGGCGCCGTCGAGCACGCTGCGCAGTTCATTCGCGAGCCGAAGATCGACAGCAGCGCCATGAACTTTCGGGCGACGCTCCAGCTCGGAACGCAAACCGTTGCGCAATTGGTTTGCGTCAACTCCGATCTTCTCAAGCAGCGGTCGCGTTATCCCGTCTGTTTGATCGAGCAACGCCGAGAGAAAATGCTCATTCGCAATTTCCTGGTGATTGGATTGCGAAGCGAGATCCTGCGCAGCCTGGAGCCCCTCCTGCATTTTCTGCGTGAACTTGTCGATGCGCATACGTCACCATCAGCTATCGCTCGGCCTGCATCAAATGCGGTCCCTGGCAAACGGATCGCGCCAGCAAATATCCGCCGCTAATTGCAGCTTTGTCGTTCCCCTCGTATGAGTCTTTACAATGAGCGGAGAAGAAAAATGGATTGGATATAAAGCGCTGGCGCTTTTGCGGCCGGGCGCTTTCCGCCGTTACATCATCGGCTCGGCAATCTCTGACACCGGCACGTGGATGCAGGTGATGGCACAAGGTTGGGTCATGAGCACACTCACGAACAAGGCGATTCTTTTGGGCATGGTCAATTTCGCAGCCGGTCTTCCAACTCTTGCCCTTACCATGATCGGAGGCTCGGCGGCGGATCGATTCGATAAGCGAAAAATTTTGATTGCGACACAGATTGCTCAGATTTTGCTTGCGATTGGTCTGGGCTGGCTGGTTCTCACCAACCGCATTCACATCTGGCACATCCTCATTTTCGCGGCGCTGCTCGGCGTTTCGATTGCGTTTGAGATGCCGGCAATCTCCGCCCTTGTGCCTGAACTTGTGCGTCGTGATGAAATTGCGGCGGCAGTAGCAATGGATCGTTCGGTTTTTCACGGCTCGCGTCTGGTGGGACCATCGCTCGCCGGTTTATTTGTCGGCTGGTGGGGCGCGGCCTCGGCATTTTTCGCGAACGCGGTTTCATTCTTCGCGCTGATCGTGGCGTTGATTTCCTTACCACCGCGGGTCAAGGGAAGCGCCGAAGAGGAGGAACAACGGCGCAGTGGTATCCTCGAAGGTTTTCGTTATGTCCGATCGCACCGAACTATTCTGTCCATGATCGCACTCATCGCGCTGACAACCATTTTCGTTTTCCCTACGATCTCGGTAATGCTGCCGCTTTATGTGCGCAACATTTTGCAGCTCGGTCCGCGTGAACTCGGCTGGTTGATGGCAGTTTCGGGAACCGGTGCATTCTCCGGTTCGCTCGGCCTGCTGACGATCGCGCGAGGGACGCGATTAAAGTTCATGAGCGGAAATGTGCTGGCCATCGCGCTCGGAGTATTCTTGATGTCGCGCTCGCACAGCTTTCTGCTCACCGCTTTTTCCATGGGAATTCTGGCAATCGCGCTATCGATGAACTTTGGTCTGGCGAACACGATCGTTCAGGAGCACGCGCCTTCTGAGTTGCGCGGACGGGTTTCCGCGGTTTTTGGGCTGAGTTTCTTTGGTTTGATGCCGATTGCCGGGCTCGTCGTGACCGGTTTTTCCGATTTGGTGGGAATGCGCACTGCGCTCGCAGTGGCGTCGGTGATTTACGGAGTTGCCGCCTTTTCCGTCTTGAGCCTCGCCGGCCGCCATGTTTGTGACCGTCCGATTTCGCCTGCGCCTGAGCCGGAACTCACGTCGGTGGCGTAAGCGCTCGTCAGGCCAATGATTGCCTTTTCCACCTGTTGGAACTCCGGACGCCACACGGCCGGCGATGAAATGCTGCGCGAAATCAAAGGCGAGCTCGGATTCGATTTGATTGAGCTGGGACACGGCATCCGTATCTCGCTCATCCCGGGGATTCAAAAAATGTTTGATGCGGGTGAAATCCGCTTCAGCAGCCTGCATAATTTTTGTCCGCTTCCGGTTGAAGTAATGGTGGCCTCGCCCGATTGCTTCAGATTTTCCGCTGCGTATCCAGAGGAACGTGAGCGCGCGGTCAGGCAAACATTTCAGACAATTGATTTCGCGGAGCGGTTAGGCGCGCCCTTTGTGGTATTGCACTTGGGCGAGGTGAATATGCAACCCATCACCGATCCGTTGATCGACTTGGCGAAAACCGGGAAATACCTGTCGCGCAAATATGTTGATCTAAAAGTAAAAGCCGTGCAAAAACGTGAGAAAATTGGGCCCAATTATCTACAGCGAGTGAAAGATTGCCTGCGCCGCATCATTGAGCGTGCCGCTTTGAAGAACATCCGGCTGGGAGTCGAGAGCAGGCGCGGATATGAAGAAATCCCAACGGAGCGTGAATTTCCGGCGTTGCTCGATGAAATGAATTCGCCTCAGATCGGCTACTGGCATGATTTCGGGCACGTCCAAATCAAAGAGAATCTTGCATTTCTCGATCATGCCGAGTGGTTGGGCGCGATCGGTCCCCGCACGTTCGGCTGCCACGTGCAAGACTGCATCTGGCCTGCGCAAGATCATCAACCGCCTTTCGCCGGGGATGTCGATCTTGAGAAACTTGTTCCGCTCCTTCCCGCAAACTGCTTATTTGTTTGGGAGATGAGCCCGCGCATAACAGCCGATAAAATTCGGCACTCAGTCCAAGTTTGGAAGCAACGCTTCGGCGAATGAAAAAAATCCTGGTCACGATTTTCCAGCTCGCCGTCACGATCGCGGTGCTCTACTGGGTTTATCATGATCCCAACAGGCGCGCCCA
>Ga0209155_1001437_pt1 | contig 11259 bp, 11 predicted proteins | sample GraSoiAngelo_122_FD_185879 | JGI IMG/M metagenome (GOLD analysis project Ga0209155, IMG submission 185879) | Grasslands soil microbial communities from the Angelo Coastal Reserve, California, USA - 14_0927_02_20cm (SPAdes) (version 2) | ecosystem: Environmental > Terrestrial > Soil > Grasslands ...
CAAATCTTTCGGCGTAGAAATGATCAGGACCTCCCGCAAGCCGCCGAGCATCAGCGTGGCCAGCGGGTAGCAAATCATTGGTTTGTCGTAGATCGGGAGGAGCTGCTTGCAGACGATCTTAGTGAGCGGGAAAAGACGGGTCCCGGCGCCACCGGCAAGAAGAATCGCCTTTTTGTTCATCCTTTTATTTTTGGCCTCGTCGGTGGCTTCTCACGGCTCCAGCGCCCCAACAATTCCGACCATTCCTGCCAGAAACTTGCACCTTTGGTCAAATCGATCCCGATCTTCTTCCCGAGTAGTCCGATTGCTTTCCGCGAACCAGAATGAAAGGCCACCTTGTCGAACAGGAAGGAACTGCTTCGCTCCCGGAGCAATTTGCGGTCACTCAAGCGTCCGCCCCGACATCTGCGCAACGCGCCCTCAATCCAATTTCGCGGTAGCTCCGGACATGGCTCGATCGTAGCGCTCACTGTAACATCCGCTAGTTCCTGCAAGATCAGCGCGCACACGAGCGCGCGGGAACTTGTGGCGTGGACGTGGGAAACGTTTCTATCCAGGAGCATCCTGCGCAGGACAAGAGCAAAACGCGCTTGACGCAAGAAAATTGCACTGGATGCCCGGTGCTCTTGTTGTGCTCGTTTCTCTTCCAATTTTTGCGCAAGAGCGGGATGTGCACGCCATTCTGCCTCGATCACCATTGCGTCGGGCAAAAATTCCAGCTCCGCGGCCATTCGTTCCATGGATCGCGTAAAATGGCGGGCCGGGTTCAATTCGCACACGAACGGTACGATTGAAAGGTTGCGCCGCTTCAATTCTTGAAGCTCGCGCTCAATGATCGGCAGATCTTCATCCGGCCAGCGATCGATCAGATAAGCGATCGTCCCTGATTGGAACATAGGCATACTGCCTGTGTTCTCAGCCTCGAATGATTTCGGAGCGCTTTCCCCCTCAGCGTAGTGCAACTCAACTGCCCGCACAGACTGCAAGTCCGTGTTCTGGAGTCGGCCGGGGCCGACCGATATCCTCTCGAAGAGTTGAAGAAGCGGGGCGACTGTTTGCTCGATTCGGAAATGCTGCTCGATTCGCGCGCGTCCGGCACGACCGTAACGCGCCCGCAATTCAGGATCGCGTATCAATTGCTCGAGCGCTTGGCTGAGCCCGCTCGTATCGCCGGGCGACACTAACAATCCCGTTTCACCGGGTATGACCGATTCGGGGATTCCAGCGAGACGAGTGGAAACGACAGGGCGCGCCGCCGCCATCGCTTCGATGATTACGGTCGGAAAAACATCGCTAGCGCCTTGACGGTCCGTCACCGAGGCGAGCGCAAAGATATCGGCAGACCGCAATTTTTCGAGCACCACTTCCTGTGACAGAGAACCGAGCAAATTGACTCGTGCTGAGAGGTTCAACATGTCGATCTTTTTCTGGAGAGCGTCGCGCAGCGGACCATCGCCAATTATTTCGCATCTGAAATCAAGCCCCCGGCGCGCCAGCTCCGCGCACGCGTCGATGAGATGCTCGAATCCTTTGAATGCAACAAGCCGGCCCACGCTGATGACGCGCGCCACTCGATTCATCGTGGCCGAAGCCAGCGGCGGGAAATGGTCGAGGTCAATCCCGTTATAGATCCGGTAAATTTTTGCAGCTGAATCTGGGCACCGCTGGCAAAGCAGCTCGCGGCTATAATCAGTTACAGCCGCAACAAACTCCGCGGCGCCGCAGATTTCGCGCAGGAGATTATTGTCGCCCAAGTCCTTCATGAAATCCTGCCCGTGCGCCGTTACGCTGAAAGGAATTCCTGAAATTTCCTTTATGAAAATGGCGGTGTGTGCTGCGCGATTGGCAAATTGAACGTGAACATGATCGACGCCGTTGCGTAGGAAAGACTCTGCGAAGTAGAGGGCATTGCGTGCGCGTTGCTCGGCCTTCACGCTCGGGCCGTATTTCTGCTCATGCCGATCGACAAGCTCACCTGGCCATTTGCTGGTGGTTTTCGCGTTTTTTTCCCAGATCTTCAGGATTTTCTGCGGTGGTGCGTAGCAAATCGGGGCCCGTAGCCGGGAAATATGTTCGTGGCGTAAACTGGTGAGCGGCGGGTAAACGGAGCCAATCTCGAGGGCGACGCCAAGACGTTCCAGGGCCAGCATCTCGGCATCGCAAAAGGTCTGCGATGTGAGAGGATACCGGGAATAGAAATAGCCGAGCCGCATCGAGATCGATGATTACGCGCGGTGCAAGGAAATAGCAACGAACGCTATGCCAGAGCCTGCCCGGAGCGAGAGCCGAACCGCTACCGCTACGAGAAACGGACGTCCTTACCCGGATCCATCTCGAAATCCAAGGTCAAGGAATCCGCCGTATTCGGCTTAATCACTTCCTCCATAAACTTCACGTGGATGGAGTCCTCGCGGAAGATGGCGTATTTGTCCATCGACTCAAAATCGATTGCAATAAAAAATGGCCAAGGCATTTCAGGATCAACCCGCTTGCCGCATTTGATGCTCAAAACCTCGGGAATTTTCAAGAGCTGCATCCGCGCGTTCATCATCATCCCCTCCACGCGGGCGGGAGTAACCTCGGGCTTGAGTTTGTAGAGAACGATATGGTGAATCATTAAGGCTAAAGCTATTAGGTGCTTCGAGCGGGACGCGCAAGTGCGAATCCCGCGAGTGGATAATGTCGATCCGCCGCCCCCTCGGCGATCATTTTTTCCAGTCCAGGGCGCCCTTTTTGAGCGCGTAAACGTAGCCCACCATTAAGATCGAAATAAAGCTGAGCATACTCCAAAAGATGAGCCCGCTCTGCTTGATCGACTCTCTGTAAACCACTGCCCAAGGATACATGAACACGATCTCGAGATCGAAGAGGATGAAGAGCATCGCGACCAGATAAAACTTCACGCTGAATCTGGGCTGCACTTCCCCCTGTGGCACCATCCCGCATTCATATGCGGTATCTTTCGCTAGTGTGCGTTTCCCGCTTTTGCCGACGAGAATGCTAACGAGCAATGCTGAACCGGCAAACAGCATCGCCACGACAATTTGCAGGAAAACCGGCAGATATTCTCGGAGCATCTGAAGGCTCGCCGACGATCAGTTTGGCTGCGGTTGGATTCGCTTACCTTACGCCAGCCAGATGGCCGTTGTGCGGCGCAATCGCATTTGCCAAAGCTGAAGGCAGCCCTTTATATTTCTTGCCATTCTTTTTGACCGCACCGCGCGCAACGAGATTTTGCAGTTTCTCGTAAGCCCGGAGCCGCAGCATTTCCTCACCACCGCTTGCCGCATTCCGCGCTCGTAGATTCTCGTGTACGATATCGAAAAGCTGCTTGAACTCAAAGGAAGAGCGCCGCGAAAGGACTGCGACCAGCTCCTCGGTCACTAGATCCGGAACTCGACGGGAGAATGCATTTTTCTTTAGAATAGCCATAGAGCGAGAAGGATAGCACATTTTCGGCAAAGCGCAGCAGTTTTCTTGTCCCAGTTTTTGAATCGCCAAAAGAGTGTCGAAATGGCGCAACTATTCGCTCCATTTCTAGGGCGTTGGAGCTGGATTGGGCGTGGACGGCGGGCTCAAAGATGGCTGCGGACTTCCCGTTGAAGAACCCCAACCAGTCAAGCTGCCGCTGGCTTTTTGACGCGCCGCGGCACCAACCCCGCTGAGAATTGCAAGACCGATCGCCGATTGATCCAGCGTGATCGGCCCGACCGACTCGGCCACATAGCCATCACCATCATATCTCTGCGAAGAGACGATCGGGCTAAGGTGCTTCGTGATGATCTCGGCTGCTGGAAGCCTTGTAAGATCGACAGAATCAGTCATCCCCGGCATGAAAGCCGACGCCATTAACAACATCGGCCGGAGCGAAGCATCAAGCCGGGAATACAATAGAGCTGCGTCGATATAGGCAAAAAAGTTCGTTGGGCTCGGCACCAACTTGGCCGCTGTCTGGTAAGTTTGCGAATTTGAAAGCTCCGACGACCCGCTGCTGTCGCGCTCTATCGCCTGTTCAATCGAAACCGGATCGAAACCGGCGATCAGGATCCTATTCGACAAAGCAATAGTGGGCGTGATCGCGACCAGAGTGGCGGGTGACGGCATCGAAAAATAACGCACCCTATCCTTCTCAGTCTGCATCCAAATCGCATTCTTATCCGCGTGCGTGACTGCCTCTACGATCTTGCTGGCTTTGGCCATGTCTATGACTGGCAGCGTGAGAATTAAGGAAGGCCAGGTTGCCTTCGACGGCCAGTCCGCTAACGACCCTAATTCCACGCCGAACGCGGCCTTCCAGTCATCGGCTGTGATTCCACTGTCGGAAAAGGTCTGAAAAAATTTCTGCACTGCACCCCCGATGCCTGCGGCTTGATTTAGTGCATCAATCTTTTGCCCGACATTGAGCAACATCGACAGATAGAAAAACGTCTCTTTCGTGCCAAGCGCAAGTGATGATCGGCTAAGCGCCGCATCCTGTTCCAATTTCGGCATTCCGAGAAAAAGTAGATCGTGTATTTTTCCGCTCTCGAAGTACATCGCGCCAGAAATACTGCGCACCTGTTCCAATAGGAGCCGTTCATTCGGCGCACCTGACGATTGGATGGCAGCGCGGAGAGCGGCAAGTCGCTCGGAAATCGTCTTCGGTTGTAGATAAAAAGAGGCAGCGTAACTCGACGGCAAGTGAGCGCCCGCCGTGCGATATGACTCGTCCGCATCTAGTGTGTCCTTTGCGTTTTTGACTCGACCGTCAGCTCGGTCGAGAAGCGCTCTTATTTCAGCGAGATTGTTCGAAGCGAAGAACCAATCTCTGTCATAAACGCTTGCCAGCGAAAAGAGGCCAAAGGTAGAAATGTGGATCTTGCGCCGCTGATAATCGACCGTCTCGCGGTCGCTGGGATTGCCGAGCGCCTCCGAACACCATCCAGTGATGATTTTTTCGGCGCTATTCGGGTCTTCGCGAAAACGAAATCCCATGACAACCTTTAGGCTATCGTTCGCTATCGACGTCAACGCGAAAAAAGCATTCTTGGGATCGAGTTGTTCGATCTCTCGTAGCGTTTGAGAAGCAGCCGCCTTTTTCGGAAGTTTGGTCAGCGGCTTAAGAAGAAAATCCTGCACCGCAGGTTCGCGGTAGAGCAGACAAACGTCGGAGTGATCAAACTGATCGCGCGTTCGATTGAAGTCTGGCACGTGGGCTAGGAAAATTGTCTCGCGCGGGAGAAGCGTGGTCACGGAGACGCTCGATGTTTCTTGCGAAACGCGCCGAACGTACCAGATGGCGAATGCGGCGACGGCGCCTGCGATTACGAGGAGGACAGTTCGTCTCACGATAAAAGAAGCGTGACGCTACGCGCGGGGGTGAAATTGTCGATGAACCGCTTTCAACCGCTGTTGATCGACGTGCGTATACACCTGCGTTGTCGAGATATCCGCGTGCCCGAGCATTTCCTGGATGATGCGGAGGTCGGCGCCATTTCCGAGCAGATGAGTCGCGAAACTGTGCCGGAGAAGATGTGGATAAATATTTTGTTCCAATCCGGAGTGCCGTGCATGTTTTTTCACGATCTGCCAGATACGGGTCGTTGTTAATTTCGTGCCGCGCTCCGAAAGGAAAACCTCGCTGCTGCTCCGCCGCCTTACGAACTTCGGGCGTTCCGTGGACAAGTAGGCGGCGAGTGCTTCGCACGCTTTCCGGCCCATCGGCACAATTCGGGTCTTGTTCCCTTTGCCGGTCACACGCATAATGCGCTCTTCGAAATTGAAATTCTCCAGCCGTGCATTTGCCAGCTCTGAAGTGCGTAGCCCGCTCGCGTAGAGCAGCTCGATCATCGCCCGATCGCGCAGCCCGTGAGAAACCTTTGTGTTGATCTTTTCCAACAACTGCTCGACCTGCAATTCGTTAAGCGTTTCGGGAAGGTAGCGTTCGATCCGCGGGAGCGCGAGCGCCTCCGCCGGATCGCGTTCCACCGCGCCCTTACCGGCTAAAAATCGAAAGAAGATTTTCAACGCGACCACAATTAATTTGATCGACGAGGCGGAAAGCCCGGCACGTTTGCGGTCGGCGAGATATTTGCTTATGACCGGCAGGGTTACGCTGCGAGGATGTTCGATCTTTTCTTTTGCGGCGCACCATTGCGCGAATTCGCTCAGCGATCGTTGAGTGGAGAGTTGATAGTTTTCTGAAAGACCTCGCTCGACCGCGAGGAAGCGGATGAACGAATCAATCGCATGCTCCATGTCGGGAAAGATTCCGCGAAAGGCCAAACTTTGGCAATGGCACGATTAATAAACAGTGGAGGCGATCTTAACCATTAACACCGCTCCTGCGACTTTATTGACAAGCGAAGGTTAAATGTTCGATGTTCCGTCTGAGATGAGTTTGGATTTGAATACCATCCTAAAAGATTGGCCGCACGAGAATGGCCACGTCAAGGTACGCAAGATCACCGGCCTCGATGGCCGCGAGAAGTTGCAACTGCGGGTAGATCTCGGCGTGCTCCAAATGGAAGTGACCGGCCGGCCCGATGGACAACGCCCGCACAACTGCGAGTCGCTTCTAGAATACCACCAGCGACGCGCGGTTCGCGCGGCGGGAAAGAGCGAAGATTACAAACTCACGCCCGAAGAATGTGCCGAACTTCAGCAAGAAGGCATCCAGTATTATCACCGCTATTTAAGTTTATTTCAGGTCAACGATTTCGCGGGCGTCGTGCGCGACACACAGCGCAATCTCGATCTTTTCACTTTTGTCACCGAGCACACTGATCGCGAGGAGCTTTCTTGGAGCTTGCAACAGTTCCGGCCGTACGTGCTCATGATGAATACGCGCGCCAAGGCCTCCATTTTTCTCGGTCAGGGGAAATTTGGCGAAGCCATGGCCGAAATCGAGCGCGGACGTGACGCTATTACGAATTTTTTTCTCCATTCAAATTTTCCCGAGCTCGCATCAAAAAACTCGGAGATTGCATTTCTTGACGAATGGCTCGAGGAAGTGAAAGCGAAACGCCCGCTCTCAAAGCTGGAGATCATGCAGCGCGAGATGGAAACTGCAATCGCCAGCGAACTTTACGAACGTGCCGCGGAATTGCGCGACGCTATCAACCTGCTTAAGACACAGAAGCCGGCAGAATCGAGCCGCGGATCACGCGAATAGCTGGTTCCTGATCTCGATTTCTAAATGGATTGACGCGACTCGGAGCGTTCCGCGACGCTGGCCAGAGGCCATTCGTCTCATTCGTCTGTCTATTGGGCGAAGTCCTCATAGCCGACCCAGCGCTCTATCGCAACGCCAATCCTAGCGGCTCAATCACAAGCGGAATGCGCCCTTGCATTTCGGCGACCGGCATCTAGATGTGTTGTCATATGAAAACCGCCGCCTATTTCGTGGTCTTAACCATTTCTTTCCTCTTTAGTGCTCGAGCTGACCTGACGATGGTGCAACAGGTCGAAAGAGCCGGCTCGGCTGGGAATATGACTATCAAGCTCAAAGGTGACAAAGTGCGCATCGAAGCTTCCCCAAAGGTCACTACGATTCTTGACGGGAAGACCGGAGAGGTGACCAATCTGATGAACGATCAGAAAACCGTCGTGCGCATCTCAGCTGATAAAGTGAAGGCCGTCGCTAACATGATTCAAAAGCCTAATGCAAAACAGGAAGGCGTTGCAAAAACCAAACTCACGCCGACGGGACAGAAAGAGACGGTGAACGGTTACCAAACTGAGCAATATACTTATGACGGACCCAATTTCAAAGCCACCTACTGGATCGCGTCCAATTATCCTGACGGCGCCGCCATCCTGGCACAACTGCAATCCATCAAGTCGGAATTTTGGAACGCGGCCAATCCCGGCATGCCCGACTATCGCGATTTCCCTGGGCTCCCCATCCGCACACGCATGACTACGACTAAACAAAGTCAGGGGACTAAGCCGGGCGGGACGACTCTGGGTGGCGCTACGGAGATAACGAGTACGATTATCTCCGCGAATCAGAATCCGATCAGCGATAGTGAGTTCACCGTCCCGAGCGACTTTAAGGAGACGAAGCTGCCCGATATTTTTGACAAAAAGAATACAGCTCCGTCCGCTTCGCCGAGCCCATAACATCCCCGGTTGCTCCGCCGGGGTTGGATTACTGTTGGCGTCAGCTTCGCCCAGACGGGCCGCGCTGCTCTCCGAAGCAGGCTTTGAGTTTGAACCCGTCGCACCGCAGGCCACGGAAAAGCTGGATATCCATCTTACCTTGCGCGAGCTGACCACGTGGAACGCAATCCGAAAAGGTGTACCGATCGCACGAGCTTATCCAGACAAGGTCGTGCTTGCGGCCGACACACTCGTCGCGCTGCAGGATGAAATCATCGGTAAACCGGCGGATTTGAGCGAGGCTGCGCAGATTCTACGCCGCTTGAGCGGACGAACGCACGAAGTTTGCTCCGCCGTTTTCATTTATCGTTTCGCGGCCGGACAACCGGCAACGTTTCATGAATTTTCGCGTGTTCGTTTTCACCGCCTGAGCAGCGCAACGATCGAAAATTACCTTGCGAAAGTGAACCCACTGGATAAGGCCGGCGCGTACGCCGCGCAAGGTTACGGCACAGAGATCATCGCAAAGATCGACGGTTCCTACACAAATGTCGTTGGTCTGCCGATCGAGAAAACGGCCACGGCACTCGCCAAATTCGGCATCCGGCCAAAATCGGCCTAACGAGAGGGAGCTCAGCCACCGCTGGCGATGGCGAGCATGGATTGCGGTGGATGTGTTTCCATAAAGTAAGGCGAGGCATCGGAGCGGCCAGCAGTTGGCTGCATCGCCTCGTTAGATGGTAGGCATGGCTAGAGGGTCCTCCGCCCAACGCTTCCAAAGGTAGATAAAATTGATGGTCCGTGCGATCGAATTGAGGCTGAAAATCGTAAGCGTGACTTAAGCCCAGTGGCGACGCAGCGCGAAGAACCCGCGGCAAGATTGACACTGACCCGTGAGGTTTTTTCGTTACTCAACAGTTATTACGACTTTGCCTCGAGCGTGCCCTTGTTCCAGATATGCGATTGCGGCCGGGACCTCACTCAACTTATAAGTCCGATCAATGACCGGTTTCACCTTTCCGGATTGCATGAGATCGGCCAGAACGGCCAGGTCCTTTTGATTCGTGTCGGCCATAAACATGCCCATCTCCTGACTCACGAACGGTGACAACAGCATCGCTTTGATCGGACGAAACAGAGGCCCGATCAATCCCTGGTCGTTTGGTCCTCCGCCACCGATCATGACGTATTTCCCCTTGGGGATTAAGACGCGCCTGAAACTTAACAACGGCTGGGTCCCCACATTGTCGAGAATCACGTCGTAACGTTGCCCGCTTTTAGTGAAATCCTCTTTGGTGTAATCAATCACGTGATCCGCGCCGAGCGATCGGACAAGATCGACGTTTCGCGTACTGCAGACACCGGTCACATCCGCGTCCAATGATTTCGCGATTTGCACCGCAAACGTCCCGACACCTCCGGACGCGCCGTTAATCAAGACCTTCTGCCCTGACTGAACTTTCCCTTTGTCGCGTAAAGCCTGCAACGCCGTGATCCCCGCGATGTTGACAGAGGCTGCTTGCTCAAATGTGATGTTCGCCGGTTTGAGCGCGACGGCTCGACCCGCGCGCGGACAAACGTAATCGGCGAAGGCCCCGCCCTTGCCGCCGAAGACTTCGTCGCCCGGTTTGAACTGTCCGGCCGCTGCTGGATTTTTACCGACCGCTTCGACCGTTCCCGCAAAATCAACGCCCACTCGTGTGTCCTTTGGTTTGCGCAGCCCGACGCCCATTGCGCGCATGATCTTGGGCGTGCCTTCGATAAAGTGCCAGTCATAGGGATTGACCGACGCCGCGCGAACTCTTACCAAGATCTGATCGTCATTCGGAACGGGCTTTTCAACCTCCTCAAGCTTAAGATTGGCTAAACCATAGTCGCAATAAACGATAGCTTTCATAGGATTCTTGGGCGCAGCGGTGCGACCACAGTCGTTGGTCGATCTCCAATAGGCGATAAACAGCGCGAATATTCCCACGAATAACGCGAGTAAAATTGCGACTGAAGTCCACTTCAGGATACGCTTCAAAATACGCTTTAGTTTCATAGAGTTGACTCCTAGTTATGACGGCTGTCAGCTGGACCGCTTGGTTGGGTGGTTGAAGTTGCAAACACAGGTTATTAAGCAATAGCGGCATCTGAATGTTGCTCGTCTAATGCTTGATCCTTTGCGCCCCAGATCAAAAGCCAAAAGATTATCGGCAATTCCCCAATCTCAAGAACCATCGCGAACTGGCCGACAAGGTGCGCGTACTGTGGCAGAAGGAGTGAGGTAAGGGAGCTCGCCACATAGCCGAAACCTGCAATAAACAGTAAGAAGCCCAAGACGCGGGGGATGAAACCCGATCGAATGACAAGAAGCGCGAAAGGAAATAGCCAAAGCCCCCAGAAGATTGCGGCAACAACAAATCCCTGGATGTGCAAACGGAGGAAAAGGTAGGCCAAGGCATCCAGCTGACGCTTGTCAAACGCTGACAGGAAATCGGCACCGCTGACCAGAATCAAAGCCGCGATATCGTTAAGCGCGTTGAGAAGCGAGATGGGGATGGAGACCAAAAGCAAGATCACCATCGCCAAAGCATGTTTCTTGTTAACGCCCTTGAGCAAGCGGTACAGAGCCAGAACCACAAAAATAAAAACGATCGAGGAGATCAGTTCGCTCGCAATACCGAAGCGGAGAAGGGTCCCGGAAGCGCGAACGTGATTGGCTGTCGCCGTCGCGTCTCCGGGCACGATCACCTTGCCAGGGACATAGATGAGGTAAAAGGGAACGGGGAGGCTGGCCAACAGATACAGTAATCCTGCAAATCTTGCTTGTTTCCTAACCGAGTTCACGTTGTTGTTTAGCGCCTAGCAATCATCGGGTAAGTCACCTAACGAGAATAAGATCAGCCACCGTTGCCAGCGGCGAGCGTGGCAAACATCGGGAGCTCTTCATAAAATTAAACGTGGACTTCGCAGCGGCCAAGGCGTTCCTCGCTCGCGAACACTTTCGGAGTTGGCTGCATCGCATGGTTAGGCCTCATTGGTGATTTGCACAACGACCTTACCTTTAGCCCGGCCTTTCTCGAGATAAGCAAGCGCCTCCTTCGCTTGATCGAACGGAAATACCTTGTCGATCACCGGCCGGATACTCCCCACCTCGAGAAGCTCACCGATCTCTGCGAGTTGGCTACCGTC
>Ga0209155_1001438_pt1 | contig 11258 bp, 8 predicted proteins | sample GraSoiAngelo_122_FD_185879 | JGI IMG/M metagenome (GOLD analysis project Ga0209155, IMG submission 185879) | Grasslands soil microbial communities from the Angelo Coastal Reserve, California, USA - 14_0927_02_20cm (SPAdes) (version 2) | ecosystem: Environmental > Terrestrial > Soil > Grasslands ...
GACGAGGCTGTCCGCCAGGCCGCGGTTGCGCAGTGTGAAGTGCGAATCCTCGTTGCCCGTCGTCCCGGCGGCCGACCGTGCGACCGGGATCACGTGGAACGGAACCCGCAGCACGTCCCCGCCGTTCGTCTGCGTCAGCGTGACGAAGCCGTCGTACTCCAGGAAGTCGCTCGGCGGCAGGAGGCGGAAGTCGATCTGCAGGGAGAGGGTGAAGGTCTTCGCCCGACCTGCGCTGACCGAGATCGAGGCCGGATGGGACAGCGTGATGCTGCCATCGTCCTCCGTCGGCGTCCGGAACACGTCGGAGATTGAGAAGGTCTTCGTCGAGGTGCCCTTGTTCCGCACCTGCAAATCGAACGAGTAGGCCTTCACCGCGGTCCGGTCGCTCTCCCGGACGCCGAAGGTCGCGCTCCCGGGGACGACGACCGAGGAGACGTCCGCCGCGACGTCGACGCGCACGCGTCCCGCGCCCATCAGGGCCACGGGGTAGACTTCGCCGCCCCGCTCCGCATCCGTCGCGGTGTTCATCAGGACGTCCTTGATCTCCTGCACGCTCCAGGTCGGATGCAGCTGGCGCAGCAGCGCGGCGGCACCCGCGACGTGCGGCGACGCCATCGAGGTGCCGGACAGGTTGATCCCGTCATCGCCGCTCCCGGCGAGCGCCGAGAAGATGTTGCCGCCCGGGGCCGTGAGATCCGGCTTCAGGGCCGAATCCCCGAACCGAGGTCCGCGGGAGGTGAAGCCCTGCAGGCGGTTCGGGATCGAGAGGGTGTTGGCCGGGTCCATCGTGAACGTCGTGCCCGCGCCGATCGCGCCCGAGACGTCGATCCCGTCGAGGTTCCCGATCATGACGCCGGGGATCGTGATGCCGGCCCCGCTGCCGCCCATGACGATCGGGTCCGCGGCGGGGATTTGGTTGTACACGACGACGGCGGATGCGCCCGCGTTCTGCGCGTTCAGGACCTTCGTCCGGAAGGTGCAGACGCCGCGCTCGATCAAGGGGATCTTCCCGGTCAGGGAGCCCGCGGGTAGGGCGCTGCAGGCCCTCGCGTCCGGCGAGCCGACGGCCCCGAGCTGGACGGCCGGGCCGCTCACGGTGCCGGTTACAGCGAGGGGGACGGTGAGGGCGCCCTCGAGCGACTCCTTGTCCCCGTCCGCGCCGTTGCTCCCGGCGACGGCCACGAGTTGCACCGTCACGCCGGGATCGTTGCCGGCCGCGACGCTGATCGCTTCGGAGGCGACGGCGGGGGATCCGGCGAAGTAGGGATGGTTCCCCGAGTTGCCCGCGGAAGCGACGACGACGGTGCCGAGGGCCGCCGCGGCGTTCGATGCGACCGCCGTCATGTCCGTGTTGCGGCCGTAGGGGCTGCCGAGGGACATGTTGATCACGTCGACGTGGTCCGACGTGTCTCCGTCGCCGTTCGGGTCGACCGCCATTTCAATCGCGGCCGCGACGTTCGCGGAGCTCGTCGATCCGAGCGCGAACACCTTGTAGATCAGGAGGGACGCGCCCGGCGCGACGCCGTGGGCCACTTTCGAGGTCCCGATGCCCGCGGCGATGCCCGCGACATGCGTGCCGTGTCCCTCGACGTCGAGCGGGTCCGGGTCCGGCACGGGGATGCTGCTGCAGATGCCCGGGCTCGGCGGGACCGCGGGGCAATTGGAATCGTACCATTCGCCGACGAGGTCCGTCCCGCCAATCACCTTCGCGGTGGGGAACGTCCCCGGCTCGATGACGGTCGGATCGTTCGCGGCGTAGTCGGCCGGGTTGCCGCTGCCGCCGAGGTCCGCGTGGGTGTAATCGATCCCGGTGTCGATGATCGCGATGCGCATGCCGGTGCCGTCGGCCCCGAGGTCGGCGTAGCTCTCGCCGCCGAGGATGAACGGCACGCTGTTGTCGAGGCTCGGCGAGGCGCTCTGCACGGGGACGAGCCGCGCCACTCCGGGGATCGAGAGGGCGCGGATCAGGGTCGCCCGGTCCGCCATCACGTCGAAGCCGTTGAACACGATGCGATATTCATGGAGAATCTGGACGCCCGCCGAGAGGAGGCCCGCCTTCACGGCGGCCTGGGATTGTCGCAAGGAGGCGACGAACGCCTTCTGTCCCGCGGCGTCGAGGGCCGCCCGGCCATTGTCGATCCGCGACTGCTGCTCCGCGGCAAGCGAATTCCCCTCCAGGGAAACGACCATCTCGACCGAGCCGCGAGCATTCAATCCGAGCGGGATCATCGCCTTCGTCAGGCCTAGATCCGTGATCGGTTGCGCCCGATCGCCGAACGCATTCGCCAGGTGCGCCCAATTCAGCGCGGACGTCCCGACGACCGCCGTCGCCACCGCTTGGACCGGCACGACGCCGATCGATGCGACCATCACGAAAGCCAACACAATTGCCGGGAGCCGCCGAACCGAGTTTAGAGCTCCCGCACGTACTCCAAATTGCATTTTGATTTCCCCTCCCCGCGAGGACACGAGCCCGTTGGGCGGGAGCCGATACGTTGAGTGACTTCAAAAAGCATTCCCCCAATCGGATCGCGTATTATCAGGAGGAGAAACAGGACGACCGACTGCGTCGACTCGACGTTGTTCCGACGATCCTACGTCGCGAATCTTCCGCGCGGACCGCATCTGCGGTGTCCCGACCGTCACGAATCCTCGAGTCAACCCTAATATCGAGGAAGCGTTGCCATTTCGCCGTGAGCGAGGCGTCGGTCGAACGGCTGCGTAAGTTCCTCCTGCCCCTCGAACTCGCCGAGGCGGAGCTGAAGACGAAACCCGCGGCCGCGGTGATGATCATCTTGAGGGAAGGGCCCGAAGGCCTCGAGGTCCTCCTCGGGGAACGACGGAAGCGCGAAGGCGATCCTTGGTCCGGTCAGATCGGCCTCCCGGGCGGCCGGCATCACGTCGAGGATGGGACCCTCCTGAGCACCGCGCTGCGGGAGACGCGAGAGGAGGTCGGCATCGACGTCGGGAGCGCCGCGGAGACGTTAGGTCACATGGCCCCGCGGGCCCCCGGCAACAAGCCCGAGTTGCTCGTCGTCCCCTACGTGGCCATCGCGACCGCGCCGCTCGAAGCGACGCCGGGGCCGGAGATGACCTCGGTCTTCTGGGTCCCCCTGTCGGCGCTGCCGGCGACCCAGGGGAAGACCCTCGTGCCGACGATCCTCGGAGAACTGAACGTCCCGTCGTACACACCGGGCGACCGCCTCATCTGGGGCTTCACCTATCGAATCCTCGAGGAACTCCTCGTCTTCGTGGGACTCAGCGCCTGATGGCGAAGCGAACGTCGATACGATCTCAGCAGCTGCTGGCCCTCGAGGCGGGTGGCGTGCACATCCTCAGCGTATACAAGTGGGTGCCACAGTCAGGGACCGTTGCGCTCAGGTCATGCTGGGAGGATGCTCCGGAAGGAACCCCGAAGTCCTCGGCCGCGGCGGAGGAGCCGTCGATGTTCAAGTGCACCGTTACCAGGCCGGCCGCTCCCCCTTGATTGGTCAACGTGAAAACCGAGTTCACGGTCCGCGTCATCGTCGACGGCTCGCAGTCGGAGATGGAGAATTGCGGATCGGCCAACCGGACGCTCGGTTTTGGCGTGGCGGCGAGGACGGCGAAAGACAGGGCCCCCGCGAGGAGGATGGAGAGCCCTTTCGTGATGTGGTGAGCCGCCGGACCCCGCGAGACGAACAGGTGGTACGGTCCGGTAACGTCCCGCGGAGGGAGAAGCCCTGAGTTCAATTGGGTCGTGGTCGCCCCCCCGGACTTGGATAACACGGACGCGGGGATAGGCCTTCGCCGATTCGCTCGGCACGCGGAAATCTCAGCGCTTGAGGTCTCGGTCGAGCGGCCGTTGCGGACTGTGACGCAACCGCTCGACGAAGTCCGGGTCGTGGAGTGCCTCGAGCAGATCCTGCCCGGTCAGGTTCTCAGGAATCGGCATCGCGGGGGTCCGCGCGTTCCCCTTTTCTGCGTGAGGCGTCCGGGTCCCGAACCGCGCCGCATCGACGGCCCTTCGCAGGGCGACGGCGGAGACGATTTCTTTCGAGGACGGCTTCGGGGTCAGCACGATCCGGTGGTGGGCCGCGAGGCCATCGAACGATTGAACGTCGATCCATTGCCCGCATTCCGGGCAACGCACGAGGCCATCGGAAGTCTGCGGCGGGCGCATCTCCAACGCGATGATCGCGACGCGCAGGAACAGGTAGATGACGATCGTCGCGAGGAGGTAGGACTCGATGCGCGCGTCGGCGAGTCGGAAGGCGTGATTGAGGTAGAGGTTCTCGTGATTGATGAAGACGAACGAGGCGGTGGCCGCGATCACCAAGAGCAAGAGCTCGCGCAGGGCGTATCGCCAGGAACGTGTCGGGAATCCCATCCGGCTGCCCTCGAATCGGGCCCGACCCGGATGTGGGGCTCGGGCCTTCCTCTGAGGTCGGGACAGGGTCGTGGCGCGGATATACCTTTGGAAGGCTGGGACGATGGTATCAAAAGTGAGAAGGGGGGAATGAAATATATCCGGTTCCTCATCAGGCGGGGTGCTAATGGCGAAGCGTATCCGGCCGGCGGTTCTCGGGGCCGGATTCGGGATCTATTTTCTCGTCGTCGGGGCCATCGCCTGGCAGTTCGCCCAAGGCCTCCCGAACCCGTGGTTTGAGAAGGACATCACCCGCTGGGTCTATATGACGGACATGCTCGTCGCCGCGGTCTTCCTCGTCGGCCTCGGCGGGCTCGGACTGAGCATCCGTTCGTCGTTCTCGCGGCAGATCCGGGAGGTCGACGCGCGGCTCGGATCGATGGTGCGACAATCGGACGTCCTGCCGCCGCCGCTCGCGGAGGCCGCGACGACCCGCGACACGGTCGACCGGGACATCGACGAACTGCTCGAGAGCCTCAGCGAGGTGGAGGCGACCGCGACGCGGGAGGTCCAGGCCATGGACTCCAACCCGCAATCCGGCTCGACGTCCTACGGCGACGAGGACGACACGAAGCTCGGGTCGAGGCGGCAGCGCCTGATCGCGCGCCGCAAGTTCCTCGGCCGCTACTTGATCGGGCCGGGCCTGGTCGCGGGCGTGATCCTCGGCATTTCCGGGATGATGCTCCCAGGCGCCGATGGATTCGCCCAATACAACCACCACTTCAATACCGCCCTCATCCTCGGCATCGGGTACGCCTGGATCGGCGTCGGCTGGTACATCGCCCTGACCGTCTTCGCCCTCGTCGGCGGGCGGGACTCGGGCGGCCGAAAAAAGTGATGCGCCGGCGCGCGAGGAAGAAGGGATTCGGTCCTATTTTCGAAAAAGCGACGCGTGACGGATGGATTTAAATAAGGCTATGAAGCATAGACTTGGGCAATAGGCCGAGGGTCACCGATGATTACGACCGTCGTTACCGTCACGTCGACGTTTCTCGCGGGCAGCTTCGGGGCTGCCGCGGTCGCGTCCCTCATCCTGTTCCTGATCATGCGGGAGCTCACGAGCGCCCACGCGGAGGAGACCGGCAGCACGAAATCGAGGACCCTCTCCCACACGCTGCTCATCCCCATCAGCCCGCTCCTCGTCGTCTTCGCCTTCATCGTCGCGGTGAAGGTCATCGAAGTCCTCTAGCGCCTCGCCCTCCGGGACGTGTTTTCGGATCCGATCGGGTCAGTGGAACGGCGCGACCAGGTACAGGATGACGTTCCCGAGGCTGTGGCTCAAGATGACGCCCCAGAGGTTCTTCGTCTTCAGGGCGACGAAGCCGTAGAAGAGGCCGACGCCGAAGACGAAGACGAGGTCGAAGCCGCTGAGGAAGAAGATGTGCAGGCTGGCGAAAATCGCGGTCACGTAGAGGAGGCCGTACCGGCCGCCGAGGGCTTCGACGGCCCGCCTCAAGAGGATGCCGCGGAAGATGAGCTCCTCGGATAGGCCGGTCGCGAGGAAGATGACGACCGCGCCACCGAGGAGCCAGCCGAGGGAATCGGGTGGGATCCACGGTCCGGGCCGCAGGATGGCATACTCGAGCCGGCCCAGCGGGATCCCGGTCATCGCGACCACGAACTGGAGCGGGACCTCCCGGGCCCGACGGACGAGGAGGCCGAGGTCCCGCGGCCCGAGCCGCTGCACGTAGGCGACCGCGGCGACGGACACGAGCAGCGGGATGCTGACGAGGGCGAGCCACGGGATCGTGTTCAGCGGGCTTATCTCCGGGCTCGCGAAGAAGGGGAAGCGCGGGACCGCGAGGGAGAAGACGCGGACGAGGGACGCGAGGCTCACCGCGACGAGGAGCGCCGCCAACGTGGAGTCCTTGGTCTGCTGGAAGACGGAGAGGAACAGGAGCGAGAAGACCAACAGGATGTGGATCGAGAGGCCGATCGGCTGGAACGGTCGATCGACCGGGCTCGCGGGACCGGGGATCGCGATGAAGATTTCCGCGAGGGTCACCAGGGCGAGGTACGCCAGCAGATACGTCCACCGGGACGCGCGGACCGATACCACCTGGGGCGTCGAGACGGCCGTGGCCATGGCTCACTCCAGCGGCTGACCGACGAGCGGCTCCATCGGGACCGCTTCGTACGACTCGCGGGCCTCGAAGTACAAGTACGGCGTCGCGGCCGCCTGTCCGATGACGTAGGCGTAGGCGAGCCCGTCGATCCCGAGGTCCGGGTTTTGCAGGAGGAACCACCCGAGGCCGAGGGTGATGGCGGTGGCGATCGTCGCCACGATGATGAGCGGGAGGGAGCGCTTCCGCACCCGGACCCGCGTCCCCAGAATCCCGTTGAGGAAGGCGGGGATCGACGCGACGGTGAGGATGCGGAGCGGGGTCACGGCCTCGTCGGCGTAGGTCGGGTCGCCGAACAACCGGAGCATCCAGTCCGAGAAGAGCCACATGCCCGCGATCGCCGGGATGAGTAGCAGGAGGCTGAGCAGGATCGCCTGCCGTTCCCCGCGGCGACGGTCCGTGTTCGTCTGGGACGCCTCGGCGTAGAAGGACGTGAAGGCCGCGCCGGGGATGATGTAGAGGAGGCTCGCGACGATCAGGGCGACGTAGAAGTACGCCGCGTTCTTCGGTCCGTCGTAGGGACCGAGGACGCCGTAGATGAGGGGCGTCGGCAGGAGCGCTCCGGCCGACCCGATCGCGATGGCGACGTAGTTGCCGAGGGAGAACCGCAGGATCGGCCGGGTGGCCCGGAACTGGAAATCAGGCTTGGGCCGATAGCCCGACAGGGTCCGCGGGAGGAGGACGAAGCCGAGGACCGCGACGCTCACGCCGAACGACAGCGCGAGGGAGAAGAAGATGCCCGCGCGCCCCTGGAGGAGGGGGATCGTGACGACGAGGAGGGCGACCGGGATCTTCAGGACCGCGAAGATCGTCAGCCTCCAAGTCTGGAGGTCGGCCCGGCGAACCGCAATCGTGACGCTGTCGAGGACCGGCGCGAGCCCGAGGGCGACGGTGCAGACGACGATCGTGAGGACGTACAGCCGATCGTTGAGGACGAAGGCGAGGTCCGGGAGGATGACGGGGAGGAGGACCAGGAACAACAAGCAGAGGGCCAGCGTCACGACGCCGGAGAGGGTGAGCCCCGCATTGATCATCTTTCCCTTGTCCTCCGTCTCGCCCATGTAGCGGATCAAGCCGATCCCGATGCCGAGGTTCCCCAAGGCCCCGATGAACCCGAGGGTCTGGAACAAGGTGACCGCGGCCCCGAGGTCCTCCTTGGCGTACTTGTTCGCCACGATCAGCCAGAAGAAGAAGCCCAGCCCGCTCGAGATCACGGACGTGAGCATGATGAAGATCGCGTTGCGGTACAGCGGGCTCTTGACTTGGTCCCAGCCGCGGCCCACCAACTCGACGACGACGCGCGCCGCGGGTTTGTTCATTCGCCGCCTTTCGTTGCAAATCGCCGATGAGGATAAAAGCTTCGCTCAGCCGCGACGTCCGAGCGTCCCGTCCTCCAGATGATACGACGTGCCCGCGAAACCGGGGACGGTCGGCTCGTGGCTCGCGACGATGACCGCGGCGTGGAAATCCTCGCGCGCGAGTTCGAACGCGGCCAGGACCGCGGCACTGCCCTTCGCGTCGAGCGCCGCCGTCGGTTCGTCCGCGAGGATCACCTTAGGGCCGTTCGCGAGGGCCCTGGCGACCGCGACGCGCTGCGCCTCGCCGACGGAGATTTCGTTCGGGCGACGGGTCGCGAGTCGGACGAGGTCGAAGGTCTCCAGCAGATCCCGGACGCGCGGATCGGCGGGCTTGCGGGCGAGGCGCAATGGCAGCGCGACGTTCTCCTCGACCGTGAGGTCGTCGATGAGGTTGTGCGTCTGGAAGACGAACCCCACGTCGTGCAGCCGGACCTTCGCGAGCTCCGATTCCTTCAGTCGCGCGATCTCGCGGCCTCCCACGAGGACGGAACCGCGCGTCGGGATGTCGAGTCCGCCGAGGATCGACAGGAGCGTGGTCTTACCGCTCCCGTTGGCGCCCCAGATGAGGACCGCCTCCTCCGATCGCACCGCGAGGCTCACGTCCCGCAGCACGTCGGCTCGTCCGTCGTAGGATTTCCACACGCCGGTCGCCGCGAGGGCGGGAGACGTCACGCATCGTCGCCATCGTCCCTTCGACGACAAATCCTTTGCGGAACGGGACCGCGGACCTCGAGCTGTCCGTTGCGGGAGAAGGTACTTAGCCCGCGGAGGGCTCCTTCGCCGCATGCCCGCGAGGCCGCCTACCACGAAGCGGGCCTCGCGTCACAAGGCGGCCCCTCTCACGGAGCCGCGGTACCTGTTCGTCCGCGATGCGGATTCCCTGGAGAGGCAAGCGTCCGCCGGCCTGGAGGAGTGCCGCCGCCACCTGGCCGAGATCCTCCAAGGCCATGGCCGGAGGACGGTCCGCAACCTCCTCGTCCCCTACGATCGGCTGTTGTTCGACCTCTCCGAGATCCAAGGGGAGACGAAGTTCCTGTTCGACGTCCATCCGGACGCCGCGGTCCGGACGGCGGCGGACAAATGGTACCAGGAGGCGGAGCGCTTCGCGACGGACCTCGCGCTGAACCGGCCCCTCTACGATGCGTTCGTCGGCCTCGACGTGTCGAGCGAGGACGCGGACACGCAATTCGCGGTGCGAAAAATCCTCCGAGACTTCCGTCTCGCGGGCGTCGACAAGGACGAGGCCACCCGGGCGAGGATCAAGGAACTGCGCGACGAGATGACCGCGGTCGGGCAGGACTTCGATCGCACGATCCGAGAAGACGTCCGGTCGATCCAGGTCGACGGCCCGCAGGACCTCGCGGGCCTCCCGGACGACTTCGTGCGGGCCCATCCGCCCGGTCCCGACGGCAAGATCACGATCACGACCAACTATCCGGACCTCATCCCCGTCCTCCGCTATGCGAAGGACCCGGAGGTGCGCCGACGGCTGCAACGAGAGCACCTCAACCGCGCGCATCCCGCGAATCTCGCGACATTCGCGAAGCTCCTCGAGACCCGGCACGAGCTCGCCACGTTGCTCGGATACGACTCCTTCGCGGACTACATCGTGCAAGACAAGATGGTCGGCTCCGCGAAAGGGATCGCGGACTTCCTCGCGAAGGTCCGCGCGGCGTCGGAACGTCGCGCGAAGGAGGACGCCCGCCTTCTCCTCGACCGAAAACGCAGGGACGCGCCAGGAGCGACGACGCTCGACGCATGGGACACGAACTACTACGCGGAATTGGTCCGCGCCGAGACGTTCGATTTCGACACGAAGCTCCTGCGGCCGTACTTCGCCTTCGAGAAGGTCTTGCGGGGCCTCTTCGACATCACCGCGGAACTTTTCGGCGTTCGGTACGAGCGCATCTCCGCCGTCCCGGTGTGGCACGAGTCGGTCGAGACCTACGATGTGTACGAGGGCCCTCAGAGGATCGGCCGGTTCTACCTGGATCTCCATCCGCGGAAGGACAAGTACACACACGCGGCGGCCTCGATCTTGGTCCGAGGGACCCGCGAGACGGCGCTCCCACAGGCCGCCCTGATGTGCAACTTCCCCGATCCGAAGGATGGGCCGGCCCTCATGGAGTACCTGGAGGTCGAGACCCTGTTCCACGAGTTCGGGCACCTGCTCCACGCGATGTTCGGAGGTCACGGCCGCTGGATCAAGAACACCGACGACGGGATTGAGTGGGACTTCATCGAGGCCCCCTCCCAGATGCTCGAGGAATGGATCCGAGATCCGCCGACGCTCCGCCGGTTCGCGCACCACCATGAGACGGGGGAACCGGTGCCGGCGGAATTCCTCTCGAAGCTCCGACGCGCGGATGCGGTGGCCCGGGGCCTCGACACGCAGCGGCAGCTCGTCCTGGGGACCCTGTCCCTCGAATACTACGACCGTGACCCGGCGGCCCTTGAGACGACGGAATTGCTCGAGGCGACCTACCGGAGGTTCCCGTTGGTGCCGTTCCACCCCGGGACTCACTTCCAATGCAACTTCGGACACCTGAACGGCTACTCCGCGATCTATTACACGTACATGTGGTCCCTCGTCATCGCGAAGGACCTGTTCTCGAAGTTCCAGGAGGGGAAGACGATCTTGGACCCGACGGTCGCGCGGCGGTACCGCGAGACGGTCCTGGCTCCCGGGAGCCGCAAGCCCGCGGCGGAACTGATCGAGGACTTCCTCGGACGGCCGCTCTCCTTCGACGCCTTCGAGAACTGGCTCGACCGGGAAGGCCGCTAAGCCTTGGGAGCCCGGCCTTTCCGGGCCTTCATCGCCTGGAGGGTCTTCTCGAGTCCTTCCCGCACGGACGTCCGGGCGACGAAGCCAAGCGTTTCCTTCGCCCGCGTCACGTCGGCCCGGGAATGCAGGATGTCCCCGGGACGCGCTGGCTTGCGGGCGACTCGGATCGGCCGGTCCGTGATCTCCGATAGGATCCGGACCACGTCGTTCACGGTGAGGGCCTCGCCGCTCCCGAGGTTGATTACCTGTCCGTTGACCGGCTTCTCGCCGGCGAGCTCCAGCCCTTCGGCGATGTCGCCGACGTAGAGGAAGTCCCGCGTCTGTTCGCCGTCCCCGTAGATCTCGATGGGTCGGTTCGCCGCGACCGCGGCGGCGAACTTCGCCATGACCCCGGCATAGGGAGCCGACGGATCCTGTCGCGGGCCGTAGGCGTTGAAGAGGCGCACCACGACGGTCTCCAACTTGGTCATGCCGCGGATTTCCTCGCAGGCGAATTCGCCGACCATCTTCGTTGTCGCGTACGGCGATGTCGGGGCCGGCCGCATCGACTCGACCTTGGGGGTTTCCGGCGAATCGCCGTAGAC
>Ga0209155_1001440_pt1 | contig 11243 bp, 8 predicted proteins | sample GraSoiAngelo_122_FD_185879 | JGI IMG/M metagenome (GOLD analysis project Ga0209155, IMG submission 185879) | Grasslands soil microbial communities from the Angelo Coastal Reserve, California, USA - 14_0927_02_20cm (SPAdes) (version 2) | ecosystem: Environmental > Terrestrial > Soil > Grasslands ...
CGTCGCGGTGACCGTCAGTGTCGTGCCGGGAGCAAAGCCCAGCCCGCCGCCGTAATCCGACGCGAACAGCCGCAGGCTGCCGCCATCGAACACCATCTGGTTCACGGCCATCGTCGTCGGATCGTTCAGGAGCGCCCCGTCCAGCGAGAGCGCCACGCCGAGGAGCCAGGCACTATTCGGCGAAGTGGTGTCCCACGAGCCGCCGATCCCGTTCGAAATCTGCAGCGCCGTCACTGTCCGTCCACCGATCGCGTTGAGCGTCAGCGTCAGCGTGCCATCGGCCAGGCCATCACCGGTCCGGGACGTATCACCGCCGCCCACCCTGTCCCGCAGCTTGCCGTTGTAGACGAGCGACAGCGTGACGGTCTGCGGTACCGTCACCGTGAACGCGTTAGCCAGCGTCCCGCCGGTGCCGTTGGGGTTCGTCACCGTCACATCCCGCGCTCCGCCTGTCGCGTTGGCGGCGATCGTGAACGTTGCCGTCAGCCTCGTCGACGACACGAACGCGACGTTGCCGACCGTGATGCCCGTCCCCGCGCTCACCGTCGCTCCGTTCACGAACGTGGTGCCATCGATCGTCACCGCCACCGCCGTGCCCGACGTCCCCTGGTTGGGTGTCACCGCGCTCACGGTCGGGGCGGTGCTGGTCACCTTCGTCGATGCTTGCACCGAGGTCCCATCGGCCAGCGTCGCGACGATCGTGAGCGTCCCGCCCGTGGCGAAGCCCAGCCCGCCGCCGTAGTCGGAGGCGAACAGGCGCAGGCTGCCGCCATCGGCCACCATCGTGTTCACCGCCATGGTCGTGACGTCGTTCAGCAGCGGGCCGTCCAGCGAGGTCGCGACGCCCAGCAACCAGGAGCCGTTCGGCGAGACGGTGTCCCACACGCCGCCGATCCCGTTCGAAAGCCGCAGCGCCGTCACCGTCCGGCCTCCGGTCGCGCTCATAGTCATCGTCAGCGTGCCATCGAGCGCTCCATCGCCCGTCCGAGCGGTGTCGCCGCCGCCGACCTTGTCCCGCAGCTTGCCGTTAAAGGCCAGCGTCACCGTCACCGCCGGGTTCACGGTAAACGCCTGGCTCAACGTCGCCATCTCGCCGGTCGGAAGCGTGACTCTCACGTTGCGCGTCCCGAGGGTCGCCGCGCCGTCGATCCTGAACGTCGCCGTCAATTGCGTCGGCGACACGAAGACGACGTTGCTCACGGCGATGCCCGCCCCGGCGTTGACCGTCGCTCCGGCCACGAGCCCGGTGCCGGTGATCGTCACCGGCACCGCGAACCCGACCTTGCCGTTGTTGGGCGTCACCGCGGTCACCGTGACCGTCGGCGGAACCAGCTGGTCCAGTGCCAGGTCCACCCGGATGCGCGGCCTGGTGACCGGCGTACCGCTCCGCGTGTCGGTGATGGGCACACCGGTCGACTGCAGCGCGCCGAGCATCTGATCGACCGTGGCATTCGGCGCCGCCTGCTTGAGCACGGCCCACGAGCCGGCCACGTGCGGCGTCGCCATGGACGTCCCGCTCAGCACGGCGTAGCCTCCGCCCGTGACCGACGACAGGATCTCGTCGCCCGGAGCGAAGAGCGACATGAACGGCGTGACGTTCGAGAACGACGAGACCGCGTCCGTCTTCGTGGTGGACCCGACGCTGACGGCCGACGAGATGCAGGCCGGGGAAGCCAGCGCGGTGGGCGAGCCGTCGTTACCAGCCGCGACGACGGTGGCGATGCCCACGGAGCGCAGCATGTCGATGATCGGCTTTTCCGGCTCGCTGTCGCAGGCGGCGCTGAACGAGCCGCCACCGAGGCTCAAATTGACGGACGCGATGTTGCGGGCGGCGTGCACGGTGTAGACACGCTCGAGGCCCGCGATGAGGTCGGAGGTATACGCGCCCACGCATGGCGTGTTGAACAGGCCGCAGTCCGCGACCGAGGTGAACTTTGAGAACACCTGCACGGCCATGATCTGCGCTCCCGGGGCCACCCCCGAGAACGTCTGGCCGGCGCTGGCCCCGCTGCCTGTCGCGATACCCGCCACGTGCGTGCCGTGGAAGCAGCCTTGCGCGTCGAGCGGACACGGCACCGCCGACCCCGGCCCGACCTGCTCCTCAGCCCCGTTGGGGCAGAACGTCTTGCTGTGCTTGGCCAGCGTGCTCGAGTAGCAGGCTTCCTCGACGACCTTGCCGGCAAGGAACGGATGCGTCGAGTCCACGCCCGTGTCCAGCACGGCCACGACCACGCCGCTGCCATCGAAGCCGCGTCCCCACGCGACGTCGCCGCCGATGAGAGGCACGCTCTCCGGGAGGAGAGGCGTCTTGATCCCGTCCTCGAAGACAGCGTCTACCCAGATCGGCGCCCCTTCGAGCTCGGCGAGCGCGCTCGCGTCTATCTCCAGCGCGACGAGCGGCACGTAATCGTACTGGTGCACCACTCGATAGTTGTACTTGTGCAGCCTTCCCAGCACATAGCCGCGGACCTTCGCGATGTCGGCGCGCTGGAGAGAGGCCGCCGCGTGCGTGAGACGGCCTTCGGGAACGTGACCCCGGCCGGGGAGCCGTAGCTGGACGAGCACACGCGCGCGTTCCCCGCTTGCAACGTCCTTCCGGACCTTGGGTGACACCGTGATGATCGACGAGTCCGCCGCACGCAGCGGCGCAGCGGACGGGATCAGCGAAAGGACGAGCAGCGCAACCACGACGAAAGGTCGGGTGTAAGGGTTCATTGCAGCCTCCGCGGCGCATCGACGCGCACGCGAATCACGGCGTCACCTAGCCGTTCCAGCACGCGGAGGGCGCCCGCGTCGGCAGCGACCCTTTGAAGCATGTGGCAGACAGCAGCCGCTGCGAGCGGCGTGAAAGTGCAGGGCGGATGCCACAGCCACTATGGGCTGCCAGAACAATGAGTTGGGGGGCGCTGGCCCGTCTTGCGTTTGCCAGCTTCGTCGTCCAATCTGTCACCGCTGACGGGAATCGTCAGTCGGGACGATCGGAATCACCGGCTCACCGCGAACGAGACCCAACCGACGCCCGGTCTCCTGGTAGCTGCCGGTGTCGGCGTAGACGAGCGTGCATAGCGCCGTATCGACGAGCCGGTCGAGGTGCCGATCGACTGGCGGGTCTGGCGCGGCGTTGGAGCTACCGCTTCATGCTCGGGTCTAGCGTCGCGGCGCCAACGGCGCCGAGTCGACGACCTGTGGCTGCACCTGCAGTCCGGCCCAGGCCTCCTCGATCGGGACAAACGCGTTGATCCCAACGCCGAAGTTGCCGAGCAATACTCCGGCCCGGGTGATCGCGACCACGCGCCCGCGTTCGTCGAGCAGCGGCCCGCCGCTGCTGCCCGCGTGGATGGTCACGTCGCTCTGGATGAGCCGGCGGCCCTCTTCGACGCGCACTGCGCTGACGATGCCTCGGGTCACCGTCCCCTGCTGGCCCAGCGGCGAGCCGATGGCGTACACGGACGAGCCGGGCCGCAGCGTGGTGGAGACGCCGAGCGGCGCGACCGGGTACGTTCCCGTTTCCAGCTGAACGAGCGCCACGTCGGTGGCGGCGTTGCGGCGCAGGACGGTGCCGGCGATCTCCTGTCCCGTCGCCAGCTTCACCTTCACGCTGGACGCGCGATCCACGACGTGGGCGCTGGTCACGACGAAGCCCGCGGGCGAGACGATGAAGCCGCTGCCGAAGCCCGACTCGGTCTGGACGGTCACCACGCTCTTCTGCACGCCTTCGATCACGTCGGGCGCCGACGACCCGTCGGTGTCGAACGTCTGGACGTCGAGCACGAGCGGCTCGAGCACCGGTTCCGTGGCCGCGCGCCGCTCCTCCCCGGCGAGCACGGCGGCGAACTGCTCGCGCGCCAGCACGTTGCGGACCGCGGCCGCCGCCGCCTCGTAGATCGCCTTCGCCCCGCCGTTGGCCTGGCGCGACGCTTTCGCGCTGCCTCCCGTGGTCACGGTGGCGACGACGCGTCGTGAGCGTTGGTCGAACACCTGCCACTCGATCTCCAGCGACGATTCGCCCGAGCTCGCCACGTACCCTCCGAATCCGACGCGGCAGATATTGAACGCGAAGTCCTTGACGACGGCGGCCACGAGCACGTCGGCCTGGCCCGTCATCGGCCCCTCGAACAGCGAGTCGCTCTCGTGCTGCAGCACCCGGTAGCCGGCCTTCGCTGCCTCCGTCTCGAACGCCCGTGCGACCATCGTCGCCGTCTCCGAGAACGTCGCCTGGTTCCAGCGGATCGCCGCGTTGTTCTCGCACAGGTAGCCCAGCGCGAGGGTGCCGACGTGATGCCCCGGCGGCACCTTGCTGGCGACCTTCGCGAAGAGAATCGTCCGCGACTTCGCCGGCGCGGCCACCGGGGCACTGGCCTCGAAGCGGCGCACCTCCATGGACTTCACGCAGCCCGCGGTGAGGGTCAGTGCGACCAGGGAGACAACGCGGAAACCACGCGGCACGATCATGACGTTCCTCCGGCGGGCAGGATCTTCCGAGAATCATTCAGCAACGATCGTGCCCGGCCGCCGGGGCCCGTCCACGCTCGCCGAGACGCGCCGGGGCACCGCCGCGGCTGGAAGGCTTTTCGCCCCTTTGGGTACTGGCGACCCCTCCGGGACGCGCGCTCAGCGGCGGCCGAACACCTCGCGGAGCAGGTCGGTGACCCGCGCCGAGGGGTTGGCGCGGATCTTCTTCTCCTCGTCGCCGACCACGTGGAAGAGGCCGTCGAGGGCGCCGCCGACGACGTAGTGGTCGAGGTCGAAGGCCTCGAGGTTCAGGAAGGGAATGTGCTGGGCGCGGCCGAACAGGTCCTCGTACTGCTTGGTGACGCCGACCTCGCCCATCGTGCGGTGCACGACGGGTGAGAACGCCGTGGTGAGGCGGGCCGTCGTCTTCGACTTGAAGTAGTCGGTGGCCGCCGTCTGCGGCCCGTCGAGGATCTTCCGGCCGTCGTCGATGGTCATCTCGCCGATGGCGTCCCAGAAGATCTGCTTCGCCGCCGGCGCCGCGCGCTCGGCCGCGCGGTTCATCTTCAAGACCAGGTCGTCCAGCTGCCGGTCGTAGCCGACGGCGCGCAGGCCGCGCTCGAACGTCTTGAGCTTTTCCGGCATGAGGATCTTGATCGCCTGGTTCTTGAAATAGCCGTCGGTGCGACCCGTCAGCTTCACGGCGTTCTCGGTGCCGATTTGCAGCGCCTGCTTCAGGGCCTGGCCGATCTTGACGTCTCCGGGCGAGCCGCGGCCGCCCCCGACCGGCGGCAGCTGCTTGAGCAGCTCGTCGAGCTGCGCGCCGGCCCTGCGCGGCGCGAGCGCGATGGTGAGCAGCGCCAGCAGGGCGCGGCGTCTCGGTCGCATCAACGGGTGGGCAGCACGTCCAGCTGCTTGGCGAGCGCCGTGCGCTCGGTGACGGGCAGCTCGCAGGCCCGGTTGCGACAGACGTAGGCCGTCGGCTTGCCGTCGATCGCGGTCCGGCCCTCGAGCAGCGGCACGCCGCTCGTCATCTCGTGGTGGCCGTCGATCATCCCGGCGGCCACGAGGTTCGGCAGGAACCGGCCAAACACCTCCGCCGCGAGCGGCTGCGTGTCGTCCATGCGGCGAGGCGCCACGAGCGCGACCTCCACCTGTGGGCCGATGTGGAAGTCGAGCGCGCAGAGGAAGCGGCCGAAGGCGGTCGGATGGCGCCCGAGCAGGTCGGCCATCGGGCGGAGCGCGGACAGCGCATGGCGCTCATAGCGTTCCTCACCCGTCAACGCCGCCAGCCGCAGCAGAACCTCGACGGCGACCGACGAGCCGCACGGCACGGCATTGTCGTAGAGATTGCGCGGGCGCACGATGAGATGCTCGTGATCGGCGCCGGTGTCGAAGAAGCCGCCGACGCCGTCGTCCCAGAAGAGGCGCAGCATCGCTTCCACGATGCCCCGCGCCTCGTCGAGCCAGAGGCGATCGAAGCTGCTCGCGTAAAGATCGAGCAGCGCGGCGGCCACCATCGCGTGATCCTCCAGATAGCCCTTGAGTCGCGCCTCGCCGGCCTTCCACGTCCGGAGCAGGCGCCCGTTCGCGCGCATGCTGCCGAGCACGAACTCCGCATTGCGGCGCGCGGCGGTCACGTAGTCGGCGCGGCCGAGCGCGCGACCGGCCTCGGCGAACGCGCGCGCCATCAGGCCGTTCCACGCCGCCAGCACCTTGTCGTCGCGCCCGGGCTTCACGCGGCGCTCGCGCGCTTCGAACAACCGTGTTCGCCAGGGCGCCGACCGCTCGGGATCGGGCTGGCTGGGCAGCCAGAGGATGCTCTTGCCCTCGAAGTTCGGGCCGCGATCGACGCCCCAGTAGGCCATCGCCGCGTCCGCGTCCGCGCCGAGCACGGCGCGGATCTCGTCGGGCGTCCACACGAAGAACTTGCCCTCGTGACCCTCGGAGTCGGCGTCCTGCGCGGAATAGAAGCCGCCCTCGGGCGCCGTCATCTCCCGCAGCACGTAGTCGAGCGTCTCCTCGCACACCCGTCGGCACTCGGGATCGCCGAATGCCTGCCAGGCGTGCAGGTAGAGCGACGCCAGCTGCGCGTTGTCGTAGAGCATCTTTTCGAAGTGCGGCACGAGCCACAGGCGATCCACCGAATAGCGCGCGAAGCCGCCGCCGAGCTGGTCGTACATGCCGCCGCGCGCCATCTTCACCAGCGTCGTGTGCACCATGCGGCGCGCGTAGGGATTGTCGCTGCGGCGGGCGAAGCGCAGGACGAACTCCCAGATCATCGGCTGCGGAAACTTCGGTGCGCCGCCGAGCCCGCCGTGCTCCTCGTCGAACTGCGCCGAGACGCCCTGGAACGCCGAGAAGAGAATGTCCTCCGTCAGCAGCGTCCCGGCCGCTCGCAGCCGTGACTCCTGGCCGAGCGAGGCGACCAGCTGGCGGCCGTTGTCCAGCACGTCCGCGCGGCGGTTGGTCCACGCGTCGGCGAGGGCCGCGAGTAGCCGCGGAAAGCCGGGCAGGCCGTGGCGATCGATCGGAGGGAAATACGTGCCGCCGTAGAACGGCGTGCCGTCCGGGGTGAGGAAGACGGTCATCGGCCACCCGCCCTGCCCCGTCATCGCCTGGACGGCCTGCATATAGATGTGGTCGACGTCGGGGCGCTCCTCCCGGTCGACCTTGACGCTGACGAAGTGACGGTTCATCACCGCGGCGGTGTCGGCATTCTCGAACGACTCGCGCTCCATCACGTGACACCAGTGGCAGGCGGAGTAGCCGACGGACAACAAAATAGGCTTGTCTTCCGCCTTGGCGCGCGCGAAAGCCTCCTCGCTCCACGGATACCAATCGACGGGGTTGTGCGCGTGCTGAAGCAGGTAGGGGCTCGTCTCCCGCGCGAGGCGGTTGTCTGCCACGGACGACCTCAGCGCGACAGCGGCAGGTCGCTGACCGTCGCCGGCAGCGTGCCGCGTGCCGTCCGCACGCCGACGCGCGCGCCGGGCGCGTGCTGACGGCGAACGAAGGCCAGCGCGATCGGACGACCGAGCCCCAGCGAGAGCGTCGCGCTCGTCACCTGACCGACCACCGCGTCGTCGGCGACGACCTCGGCACCGGGCGGCGGCACGAGGTCGCCGTCGAGGAGCAGCCCGCGAAGGTGGCGGTTCACGTGGCCGCGGTCACGGATGCGCACGACGACCTCCTGGCCGGGATAGCAGCCTTTCGTGTGCGAGATGAAGCGCTCGGCTGGGATCTCGGGCAGCAGCACGCTGGCGTCGACGTCGGCGCCGAAGCGCGGCGTGCCCCTCTCGATGCGCAGCGACTCCACCGCCGCCGCGCCGAGCGGGCGCGCGCCCGCACCGATCGCGCCCTTCCACGCGCGCTCGCGCTCCGTCGCCGGCGTCAGCAGCCACACTTCGCGTGCGTCGAGCTCGCCGCCGCCGCGCACGATACGGACGTCGACACCGTCGAGCGACGCGGTGACGTGCGACCACGCCGCCTCCGGCGCAACGGCGCCCGTCAGACGCTTCGCCGTGTCGTCGGCCGCGGGGCCGATCAGCATCAGCAGCGCATGACGGCCGCTCACGTCTTCGAGCGTGACCTTCTCGGCGAACAAATAATGGTCGAGCGCGGCGACGGTGGATTCGCCGGCGCCCGGTGGCGTCAGCAGCAGCATGCGATCGTCCATCGCCAGCGCGATCAGCGTCACCTGCACCTTGCCGTGCACGTCGAGCAGCGCGGCGGCGCAGCCCTGACCGGGCCCGAGCGCGGCGATGTCATTGGTCAGCAGCGCATGCAGGAACTTCGCACGATCGCGGCCGCTGATCTCGACGAGACCGAGATCCGAGCGATCGACGAGTCCGGCGGCGTCGCGCGCGGCGTGATAGTCGGCGAGGCTCTCGTCGCGTGGCTGCACGGCGTCCATTGTACCCGTCGCGTGCTAGACTGCGCGCCGTGTCGCCGTCGCAGTCCGTCGTGAGCACCTTCCAGCGTCGTCTCCTCGTCTGGTATGCGCGTCACGGTCGCGACCTGCCCTGGCGACGCACGCGCGTGCCCTACCGCGTGCTGGTGTCCGAGATCATGCTGCAGCAGACACAGGTCGAGCGGGTGGTCCCGAAGTACCGACAGTTCCTGCGCGCTTATCCGACGCTGCGCGCGCTCGCCGCCGCCGACGTCGGCGACGTGCGCCGCCTGTGGTACCCGCTGGGCTACAACATTCGCCCCGTACGTCTGCACGCCATCGCGCGCGAGACGCTCGCGCGCTATGGCGGTCGCCTTCCCGACGACGGCGACGCGCTGCGCGCGCTGCCGGGGATCGGCCGGTACACCGCGGGCGCCGTGCTGTCGTTCGCGTTCGGCCGCGACGCCGCCGTGCTCGACACCAACGTGCGGCGCGTGCTCGGCCGCGTGTTCTTCGGCCCGCGCCGGCTCCGGCGACTGCGCGGCGACTCGCGTCTCTGGGCACTGGCGGAGTCGCTCGTGCCGCGTGGGCGCGGCTACGACTTCAACCAGGCGCTGATGGACTTCGGCGCCACCTGGTGCACCGCGCGCCGGCCACGCTGCGCGCCCTGCCCCCTGCGCCGTGTGTGTGCGACGTTTCCCGCACACGCGCGCCGCCGGCGCGGGGCGGAATCGTAACACCATGCCGCTCGTGATCGAGGTCGCCGCCGCGCTCATCCGCGACCGCGACGGACGTTATCTGATCACGCAGCGCCGGCACGGCAGCCACCTCGCCGGCCTCTGGGAATTTCCCGGCGGCAAGCTGGAGGCGGGCGAGTCGGCGGAAGGCGCGCTGCGCCGAGAGCTCACGGAGGAGCTCGGCGCAACGTTCAGCGTCGGCAAGCTGGCGGAGACGGTCCGCTGGGAATACCCGGACCGCACCGTCGTGCTGCATTTCTACGACTGCCGCGTGGAGGCCGGCGTCATCGAGCCGCGCGAAGGGCAGGCGATGGCCTGGGTCGAGCCGGGACGCCTCGCCACCTACGACTTCCCGCCCGCCGATCGCACGCTCATCGCGCGCCTCGCCTCGCGCCGCTGAGCACGTGCTGCGGCAGCCGGCAGCAGCCGCTAGATCCGCTCCCACATGAAATGCTTGCGCGTCTTCGTGAACGGCCGGACCTCGCCGGGCCAGCGCCCTAGCTCCACGCCCTTGGCGAACTCCGGGCTCACGAGGACCGACGGGCTTTCGAGCTCGTAGAGCGCGGTGTAGGTCGGCTCGCCCGGCAGCTCGATCGTCTTGCGCTCGCCGCCGATGATCATCTCGAGCGGCCGCCGCCGGAAGCGCAGCGCCGAGATCACGCCGGGGACCTTGAGAATCGTCGGCACGTGCTCGCGATCGTAGACCTCGTTGAACAGCGCCTCCTTCGCGGGCTCGACGTCCATCGATGCGGTGAACAGGTAGCGGCTCGTGATCGGCATTGCGATCCTCCGAGGGTGAGGGTTCAGTACCAGATGGCCATCGGCAGTCCGCGCGCGTCGCGCGGCGCCGGCCGCGCGGGCAGACAGACGGCGGTATCGCGCGCGACGCGCGCGGCGCTCCAGGCGACGGCATGGGCGTCCAGCACATCGTCGGCGGCCACGCGGCTCATCCGCGTCCGGAGCGTCCGCGACACACGCGGAAAAACGGGACGCAGCAGCGCCGCCCTTCGCGCGAGGCCGCGCGGCGAGCGCTTGGGCTCGACCAGCCCCGCCGCTCCGCCGGCGAGCGCGCGAAACGACAGCTCGGGATGGATCTCCGTCACCCGCTCCGCGAGCGCCGGCGCCGCGCTCAGGGCTTCGTCGACCTCGCGCAGCCGTGGGAAGAGGCCGAAGCACTCGATCGAGATGCCCAGGCGCGCCGCGCTGCTGCGGCGATTGGCCGCGAGCGCGCCGCGATAGCTCGCTCGCGTCAGCGCGCCGCGCGCGGGCGGCGTGAACACCGAGCAGGCGCGCGGCCACCCGAGCAGGCGGCGCGCGTGGCGATCGCACTCGCGGCCGCCCGGCACCGCGGCGTCGAGCAGGCCCATCGGCATGTCGACGCCGACCACGCGCGCGCCGCGCGTGAGGTCGAGAACGGCGCGGAAGTCGCACGCCACCATCACCTCGGCGTGGGCGCCGACGTCGGCGCACGCGGTGTCGGTCAGCACGACCACCCAGCCCGCGCGACAGCCGTCGACGCCGGCCACGAGGTCGGCCACGGCGCCGGCGTCAGGCGGGCCGCGGCGGCTGGCCCGCGGCGAGCGCGTCGTGGACCATGGTCACGAGCGAGACGATGTCGAAGACGGGCCGGCCGGTCTCGCGCTGGATATCGGCGGTGTACGGCGGCATGTTGGTGCACTCGAGCACGATCGCGCCGACGTCCGGGTGCTCGGCGACGAGCCGGCGCGCGACGCGCACGTGCTCCTCGCGCGCGAGATCCACGTCGAGCTCGGGCTGGTCGTCGAGCAGCACGTGCGTGAATTCCTTTTCCGCCTCCAGGCCGACGACCGCGAGCGGCACGTCGGGACCGATGCCGGCGGCCGCGAGGTGCTCCGGCGTGAGGGTGCCGGCGTTCACCGTGATGATGCCGACGCGCCCGCCCGGCGCCAGCATGCGGTGGACGAGCGGCACCAGCAGCAGGCTCGACGTGAACACGGGCACGCGAACGGCGCGCGCCAGCTGCTGCTGGTACTTGATGAGGAAGCCGCAGCTCGTCGTGATCGCGCCGACGCCCTCACGCTCCAGCTCCTGCGCGCCCTGCACGAACGCGGGCAGCAACCCCTCGGCGCCACGCCGCACGACGAGATCGGGATCGGCGTCGGTCACGCGCCGATAACGGACAG
>Ga0209155_1001441_pt1 | contig 11242 bp, 8 predicted proteins | sample GraSoiAngelo_122_FD_185879 | JGI IMG/M metagenome (GOLD analysis project Ga0209155, IMG submission 185879) | Grasslands soil microbial communities from the Angelo Coastal Reserve, California, USA - 14_0927_02_20cm (SPAdes) (version 2) | ecosystem: Environmental > Terrestrial > Soil > Grasslands ...
TGCACATCCACCAGAGCGTGGTCGACATCAAGACACGCAAGAACATCTTCTCCAATCCCGACGGCACGCCCTCGCCGCTGTTCTTCGCGCACATCGGCGGGCTGCAGAAGTACATGCCGGCGGCCATGGCGCTGTTCTGCGCCAACGTGAACTCCTACCGGCGCCTCACGCGCTACCTCTCGGCTCCCATCAACGTCCACTGGGGCTACGACAACCGCACCGCGGGGCTGCGCGTGCCGATGTCCGATGCGCAGGCGCGGCGCGTCGAGAACCGCGTCGGCGGCGCGGACGCCAATCCCTACATCGCCATCGCCGCCTCGCTCGCCTGCGGCTACCTCGGCATGATCGAGGGCGCGCAGCCGTCGGATCCGATCGTCGGCAGCGCGCACGATCTGCCCTTCGGGCTGCCGCGCTCGCTCGATGAGGCGCTGCGGGAGCTGCGTGCGTGCGAGCCGCTGGTGACGCTGCTCAGCGAGCCCTTCGTCGAGGCCTTCACCATCGTCAAACAGGCCGAGTACGAGGTGTTCCTGCAGGTGATCAGCTCCTGGGAGCGCGAGCACCTGCTGTTAAACGTGTAGCGCCGCAGTGCGCGAGCGCCGCTAAGCTAAGCCGGCTTCTCAGGGCCGGGCCGCTGTTATATGAGAACAGATGCGTGATCAACGCTCCCCGATTCCTGCGCCTGAGCGCCGCGGCGGCGGTGCTGCTCGCCGCCTGCGCGGGCGGCTCGGATCCGGCGGCCCAGGGCGCCAAGGCCCACCCCCGCGAGCCCGTTCTCAACGTCTACAACTGGTCCGATTACATCCAGCCCACAGTGATCGCCGACTTCAGCCGCGAGTACGGTATCCACGTCAACTACGACGTCTTCGACTCGAACGAGATCCTCGAGACCAAGCTGCTCACCGGGCACACCAACTACGACGTCGTGGTGCCGTCCGGCGCCTTCCTCGAGCGCCAGCTCCAGGCCGAGGTCTATCAGAAGCTCGACAAGTCGCTGCTGCCGAATCTCAGGAATGTCGATCCGGAAGTGGCGCGCGCGGTGGCGCACTACGACCCCGGCAACCAGTATGCCGTCGACTACATGTGGATCACCTCGGGCGTGGGCTACAACGCCGGCGACATCAGAGCGCGGCTCCCGGAGGCGCCGACCGACAGCTGGCGGATGCTGTTCGATCCGGTGCTCGTGTCGCGCTTCCAGGACTGCGGTGTGTCGATGCTCGATGCGCCGTCCGAGGTGGTGGGCACGGTGCTGCTGTTCCTCGGCCGCAACCCCAACAGCAATTCGCCCGATGATCTCAAGGCCGCCGAGCAGGTGCTCCGGGCCATGCGCCCCTACGTGCGCTACGTCGATTCCTCGCGCTACATCGACATGCTCGCCAACGCCGACATCTGCCTCGTGATGGGCTGGTCGGGCGACATCAAGCAGGCGCACGACCGCGCCCGCGACGCCGGCAAGGGCATCGACGTGGCCTACTCGATCCCGAAGGAGGGCGCGATCGCCAATTACGACGTCCTGGCGATTCCGAGGGACGCGCCCCACGTGCGCAACGCGCATCTCTTCATCGATTACCTGCTGCGCCCGGACGTGGCCGCCAGGAACTCCAATCTCATCAAGTACGCCAACAGCGTGCAGCCTGCGCTCGAGCCGCTCGACCCCGGCGTGCGCAGCGACCCCGGCGTCTATCCGCCCGCCGAGGTGCGCGCGCGGCTGGTGCCGGAGCGGGCGCGGCCGCCGGAGTTCCAGCGCCTCCTGACACGCATGTGGACGCGCTTCAAGACCGGCAAGTGAGCAGCGCTACCCGAGGGCGACCCCTATGACGGCCGCGGGCGATCCCGACTCCGCCTACGTGCGGATGGCGAACCTGACCAAGAAATTCGGCGATTTCACGGCGGTCGACGCCGTGTCGCTCGACATCCGCCGCGGCGAGATCTTCTGCCTGCTCGGGGGCTCGGGATCGGGGAAGACGACGCTGCTGCGGATGCTCGCCGGCTTCGAGCGCCCGAGCGGCGGTGCCATCCACATCGACGGCGAGGACATGAGCGCCATTCCGCCCTATGAGCGGCCGGTGAACATGATGTTCCAGAGTTACGCACTGTTCCCGCACATGAGTGTCGAGAGGAACATCGCCTTCGGGCTCGAGCAGGAGGGCCTCCAGCGCGCCGAGATCCGCCGTCAGGTCGGCGACATTCTCGACATCGTGAAGATGGGAGGCTTCGGCTCCCGCAAGCCTCATCAGCTCTCGGGCGGGCAGCGTCAGCGGGTGGCGCTAGCGCGGGCGCTGGTCAAGCGGCCGAAGCTCCTGCTGCTCGATGAGCCGCTCGCGGCGCTCGACAGGAAGCTCCGCGAGCACACCCAGTTCGAGCTCATCAGCATCCAGCAGCGCCTCGGGGTCACCTGCATCGTGGTGACCCACGACCAGGAGGAGGCCATGACGCTCGGCACCCGCCTCGGCGTCATGAACCACGGCCGCATCGCCCAGGTGGGCACGCCTTCCGACATCTACGAATCCCCGGTCACCCGCTTCGTGGCGGACTTCATCGGCTCGGTCAACATGTTCGAGGGCCGGGTGAGCGAGGACGGGGCCGAGTGCGTGCGCATCCGGAGCGAGGAGCTCGGCTGCACGGTGCGCGCGGAGCGGAGCGTCCACTGCGCGGGCGGCTCGACCGTCTGGACCGCGATCCGGCCGGAGAAGATCAACATCAGCCGCCACCGGCCGCTCGCCGCATCGGCCCAGCGCGCGGACGCCGCCGAGAACGTGGTGCGCGGCACGGTCCGGGAGATCGCCTACATGGGCGACATGTCGATCTACCTGGTCCAGCTCGACTCCGGCCGGATGATGCGCGTGACACTGCCCAACATCACGCGCGGCACCGAGCGCGGATTCGCGCGCGATGAGAGCGTGTGGCTCTCCTGGCACGGCTCGAGTCCCGTGGTGCTGACGGAATAGGAGCACGCGTGGCGCGGTTGACCTCCGCCGCGGGCCGGCGACTCATCGCCGGCATCCCGACCGGCTGGCTGCTGCTGCTGTTCCTCGTTCCCTTCATCATCGTGTTCCGCATCTCCTTCTCCGAGGTGCGCCTGGCGATCCCGCCCTACACGCCGCTTCTGACCTTCCGGCACGGCTCCCCGGCGCTGGAGCTCCACTGGTCGGCGTACCAGTTCCTGTTCACCGACCCGCTGTACGTCAGCTCCTACCTCTATTCGCTCAAGGTGGCGGCGGTCTCCACGCTTTGCTGCCTCGCCCTCGGCTACCCGATGGCCTACGCCATCGCGCACGCCGGCAGCGCGACTCGCCCGGTGCTGCTGATGCTCATCGTGCTGCCCTTCTGGACTTCGTTCCTGCTGCGGGTCTACGCCTGGATCGGGCTGCTGAAGAACAACGGCGTGATCAACAACCTGCTGATGTCTCTCGGCGTGATCCATCACCCGCTCGCGCTGCTCCAGACCGACTTCGCGGTCTACATCGGCATCGTGTACTCGTACCTGCCGTTCATGATCCTGCCGCTGTACGCGAACCTCGAGAAGCACGACGCGGCGCTCCTCGAAGCGGCGGCGGATCTCGGAGCACGCCCGGCGCGGGCGTTCCTGCGCATCACGGTGCCCCAGTCCTTCCCCGGCATCGTCGCCGGCTCGCTCCTCGTCTTTATTCCGGCGGTGGGCGAGTACGTGATCCCGACGCTGCTCGGCCGCACGGATCAGCTCATGATCGGCCGGGTGCTGTCGGATGAGTTCTTCGAGAACCGCGACTGGCCGGTGGCGAGCGCGGTCGCGATCCTCATTCTGCTGCTGCTGGTGGTGCCGATCCTCCTGTTCCAGCGCTACCAGCGCCGCGAGCTCGAGGGCGCCCGATGAGGGAGCGGCGCCTCGTCCCGCGCCTCGCGCTCGTTCTCGGGCTCGCGTTCCTGTACGGGCCGATCCTCTCGATGATCGTCTTCTCGTTCAACAATTCGCGCCTCGTGACGGTGTGGGACGCGGCGCACTCGCCGACCCTCAAGTGGTACGGGGCGCTGCTGCACAACGAGCAGATCCTCGGGGCCGCCTGGCTGTCGATCCGCATCGCGGTCATCGCGGCCAGCGTTGCGGTGGTGCTGGGCACGCTCGCCGGCACGGCGCTCGCGCGCCTCGGCGCCTTCCGCGGCCGGCTGCTGCTCGCCGGCATGGTCACCGCGCCCATCGTCATGCCCGAGGTCATCACGGGGCTATCGCTGCTCCTCATGTTCGTCGCCCTCGGGCAGCTGATCGGCTGGCCGAAGGGCGTGGGTGCCCTCACCATCACGCTCGCCCACATCACCTTCTGCATGGCCTACGTCACCGTGGTGGTGCAGTCGCGGCTCGCCGGCTTCGACGAGTCGCTCGAGGAGGCGGCGATGGATCTCGGCGCGCGCCCCGCGCGGGTGTTTTTCCGCATCACGCTGCCCCTCATCCTGCCGGCCATTGTCTCCGGCTGGCTGCTCGCGTTTACACTGTCGTGGGATGATCTGGTCATCACTCAGTTCGTCGCGGGTCCGGGCTCGAGCACGCTGCCGATGGTCATCTTTTCCAAGGTGCGCTTCGGGGTGACTCCCGATGTCAACGCGCTCGCCACGATCATGGTGCTGCTGGTGGCCACCGGAGTCGCGATCTCGACGGTATGGATGCGCTACCGCGCGCGGCGGCGGGCGCGCGATCTGCAGCTCGCCGCCGCGGCCAACCTGTGAGCCGAATCGGTGCCCGAGGGCTGTAAGCTGAACCGGTGAGCTTGAGGCTATGGCAGGCGAAGTGCTCGGAATCGACGTCGGAGGGTCCTCGGTCAAGGCGGGGCTCGTGGATCTCAAGGCCGGGAGACTCGCCGGCGAGCTGATCGCCGCGCCGACGCCCCGCCCCTCGACCCCGGTCGCGGTCACTAACGTGCTCGCGGCGCTCGCGGGGCGGCTGCCCGCGAGCACCGGCCGGGCCGGCGTCGCCTTCCCGAGCGTCATCAAGGAAGGCACCGCCTACACCGCCGCGAATATCGACGCCGCCTGGGTGGGCACCGACGGCGCCTCGCTCGCCTCCCAGGCGCTCGGGCGACCGGTGCTGTTCCTCAACGACGCCGACGCCGCGGGGCTCGCCGAGATGCGCTGGGGTGCGGGCCGGGGCTGCAGAGGCACGGTGGTCATGCTGACCTTCGGCACCGGGATCGGCACGGCGCTTTTCGCCGGCGGCAAGCTCTTTCCCAACACCGAGCTCGGGCACCTCGAGCTGCGCGGCATGGACGCCGAGAAATGGACCTCGGCGCGCGTGCGCACGGCGGAAAACCTCGACTTCCCGGCCTGGATCGAGCGCGTCAACGAGTACCTCGCGGAGATGCACAGGCTCTTCTGGCCCGACGTGTTCATCCTGGGCGGCGCGGTGAGCGAACGCTTCGCTGAGTTCGCCCCGCTGCTGCGCTCGCCGGCGGAGCTGCGCCCGGCGCAGTTTGCCGGCCAGGCGGGCGTCGTCGGCGCGGCGCTCGCTGCGGCGGAGAGCTGAGGGTGGGCGCGTGACCGGCAAGCTCCCCCAGGTCGGCACGACGATCTTCACCGTCATGTCGCGGCGCGCCCGCGAGCTCGATGCGCTCAATCTCGGCCAGGGCTTCCCGGACTACGACATCGACCCCCGGCTCACCGAGCTCGTGGCCGAGGCCATGCGGGGAGGCCACAACCAGTACGCGCCCATGGAAGGCCTCCTGGCGCTGCGCGAGCGCATCGCGGCGAAGCTCCTGCGGGTCTACGGCCGCGCCATCGACCCGGAGAGCGAGATCACCGTCACGCTCGGCGCAACCGAGGCGATCTTCTCGGCGATCCAGGCCGCGGTTGGCGCGGGCGATGAGGTCATTGCCTTCGATCCGGCCTACGACTCCTACGAGCCGGCCGTGCGGCTCGCGGGCGCGCGCTGCCTGCGCCTCCCGCTCGCCCAGCCGGGCTTCCGCTACGACTGGGAGCGGGTACGCGCGGCGCTGAATGCCCGCACGCGCCTCATCCTCTTCAACAGTCCCCACAATCCCGCCTGCACCACCGCCCAAAGCGCCGACCTCGAGGCTCTGGCCGAGCTCATCGACGGTCGGGACGTCGCGGTGCTCTCCGACGAGGTCTACGAGCACGTGGTGTTCGACGGCGGGCAGCATCACTCCGTGCTGACGCACCCCGCGCTAGCGCCCCGGAGCTTCGCCGTGTTCTCCTTCGGCAAGACGCTGCACGCGACGGGGCTGCGCGTCGGCTACTGCGTGGCGCCGCCCGAGCTCACCCGGGAGCTCCGCAAGGTGCACCAGTTCAACACCTTCAGCATCGCCCATCCGCTGCAACACGCCATCGCGGCCTACCTCACCGAGCAGCCGGACTGTGGTGAGGGACTCGCGGCCTTCTTCCAGGCGAAGCGCGATCGGCTGCGCGGGGCCCTGGCCGGTTCGGGCTTCGGGCTTCCGCCGGCGCAGGGGACCTACTTCCAGCTGCTCGATTTCAGCGCCTTTGCGCGCGCCGACGACCTCGAGTTCGCCGAGCGCCTCCTGACGGAGGCGCGCGTGGCGACCATCCCGCTCTCGCCCTTCTACGCCGTCCCGGAGCGGCTGCCGTTCGTACGGCTGTGCATCGCCAAGCGCGACGGCACCCTCGACGAGGCGGCCGCGCGGCTCAACGCCTTCGCGCAGCGCCTGAAAGCGGCCTGACCCATGGCGGGACTGCGCGTTTCGCTCGTTCAGCAGCCGCTCGCGTGGCACGACCCGCCGGCCAACCGCGCGCACTTTCAAACGCTGCTCGAGGGGCTTGCCGGTCGCACCGATCTCGTCGTACTGCCCGAGACCTTCACCACCGGCTTCAGCATGAAGGTGCAGGAGCTCGGCGAGCCCGCAGCGGGCCCGACCACGGCGTGGCTCACGGGGCTTGCCGCGCGGCTCGATGCGGCGATCACCGGCAGCCTCATCACGGAGGAGGGCGGCCGTTACTACAACCGCTTGCTGTGGGTGGCGCCCTCCGGGGCTCCCCGCCATTACGACAAGCGGCACCTGTTCCGCATGGGCCGCGAGCACCAGCACTTCACGCCCGGGCGCGCGGCCTGGAGCGTCCCATGGCGGGGGCTGCGCGTCTGTCCGCTGGTCTGCTATGACCTGAGATTCCCCGTGTTCAGCCGCCGGCGGGCCGAGCTCGACTACGAGCTGCTGCTCTACGTCGCCAACTGGCCCGCGGCGCGGGCGGACGCCTGGCGGCAGCTGCTGCGCGCGCGCGCCATCGAGAATCAGACCTATGTCGTCGGGGTGAACCGCGTCGGTGAGGACGGGCACGGAGTGCCCCACGCGGGCGACAGCGCGGCGATCGATTTTCTCGGACGTCCGCTCGCCGAGGCGGGCGGGGTTCCCGCGGTCATCACCGTCGAGCTCGAGCGCGCGCCGCTCGATGCCTACCGCGAGAAGTTTCCCGCGCACCTCGACGGCGATCGCTTCACGCTCGAGCTCTGAACGCCCGCTCCCATGAAAAAGTCCACCCGCGTCAATCACCCGCCTCCCGTCGAGCTGCCGCCCGACAACCGCCCGCTGGTCGCGCCGATCTACCAGACCGTGAAGTTCGAGTTCGATACGCTCGAGGAGACCGAGCGTTACCTCAGGGGCGAGCGGCCGGGCTTCTACTACACGCGCGGCTCGAACCCGACAACCCGCCAGCTCGAGCAGCTGCTCGCGGAGCTTCAGGGGCGGGACGACTGCCTGGTCACCGCCTCGGGAGTCGCGGCGATCTCTCACGCGCTGCTCGCGCTCACCAAGAAGGGCGATCACGTCCTGTGCTTCATCGAGACCTATAATCCCTCCCGCTATCTCATCCGCCGCCTGCTGGGTCGCTTCGGCGTGGCGCATACCCTGCTCTCCATCGAGGACCTCCCGGGCATCGAGCGCACGCTCACCTCGCAGCCGACACGCCTGGTGTACTTCGAGAGCCCGACGAATCCCGTCACCAGGATCGCCGACATCGCCGCCATCACGCGCTTCGCGCGCGCCTCGGGCGCGCTCACCGTCATGGACAATACCTTTGCCGGGTTTCACCAGCACGGCGGCTACGACGTCGACGTCTTCGTCCACAGTCTCACCAAGTACGCCTCGGGCGCAGGCGACGTGATGGGCGGGGCGGTGATCGCGCGCGCCGAGCTGATCCGCGCCATGCGCACCGATTTCGGCGTCCTGGGAGGTACGCTCGACCCGCACGCGGCCTTCCTGATCCAGCGGGGACTGAAGACCTACTTCCTGCGCTACAAGGCGCAGGCGGCGAGCGCGGCGCGGATCGCCGCGCACCTGGCGGCACATCCGGCCGTGGCGCGCGTGCACTATCCGGGCCTCCCCGCGCACCCGCAGCACGGGCTCGCTGCTCAGCAGATGCAGGATTTCGGCACCATCGTCACGTTCGATCTCAAGGGCGGCGCCGCCGCGGCCCGGCGTTGCGCGGACACGCTGCAGCTGTTCGCGCTCACGTCGAGCCTCGGGTCCACGGAGTCCCTCATCGTCACGGCGCAGATCATGGCCGCGCGCGACCTTACGCCCGAGCAACAGAGGATCTCCGCGCTCACCCCGGGCACCATCCGCCTCTCGATCGGGCTCGAGGACCAGGAGGATCTCATCGAGGATCTCGACCGCGGGCTCGCCGCCGCGCTCGGCTGACGCAACGAGACCACGTCACACCGCTCGGCCGAGGCATACCGACAAGTCCGAGCTCGAGACGGGAATCGTCGCCGCCACGGGCGGATCGCCGCCGCCGCGCGCGGATTGAGGAGTAGAATCCCCCATGAGTAGAATCCCCCAGTCAGCGCACGGACCACCGCGCGCGAGTTCGGATGTGGGGCGGGGAGCCGAAGGTCTAGAGAAAGGACACTCCATGCGCGTCGAGTCTCCCCAGATTCCCTACAACTTCGCCGACCTCGAGCCCGCCATGTCGCGGGACACGCTGGTATTCCATTTCCTCCATCACCAGCGGGACTGCTTCGATCGCATGCTCTCGATGGTGCGCGGCACCGAGCTCGAGACGCTGCCGCTTGCGGAGCTCGTGTGTGCCACCGAGCGCGACCCCGAGCGGCGCGTGCTGTTTCGCCACGCCGCCGAGGTGTGGAATCACGACCTCTACTGGCGCTCGATGTGTCCCAGTGGCGGCGGCGCGCCTCACGGGCTCATCGGCGAGCACATCGCGGCGCGCTTCGGCACCTACGAGCGCTTCGCGCGCGAGCTCAAGGAGGCCGCCGCCTCTTTCTTCGGCAGCGGCTGGTTGTGGCTGGTGCAAAGCGCCGACGAGCTCGAGATCGTCCTGACCCGCGACGCGGATAGCCCGCTGCTGCGCGGTGACACGGCGCTCCTCGCGCTCGACCTGTGGGAGCACGCCTACTATCTCGAGCACCAGAACCGCCGCGGCGCCTACGTCGACACCTTCCTCGAGGAGCTGGTCAACTGGGACTTCGCCAACCGCGTGCTGGCAGGCCTGGCGGCGGGCGCGGAGGCGCGCCCGGTGCGCTCGCGCGCCGTGAGCGAGGCCCACCGCGGCCAGCTCGGGGTGCTCTAGAGGCTGCCCGCCACCCGCACGCGGTGCGGATGGTAGGGCAGCACTTCCAGCACCTCGCCCTGGGCGAGCCGCTGTTGCACGGCCCGCCAGAACCCCGCGGTGAGAATCTCGCCGTGCAGCCGCAGCAGCGCCTCGCGCTGCGCATCGTTGAAGGCGAGGAAACTCAGGAACGATTCCGGAAACACATCGTTCTCGCCCACGTAGAACCAGGCCTCGGCGCGCATTTCGTCCTCGTGGCTCTCGGCGCGCGGCAGGTCGCGGAAGTTGCAGTCGGTCACGCGGCACAGCTCGTCGTAATCGTAGAAGATCACGCGGCCGTGGCGCGTGACGCCGAAGTTCTTCAGCAGCAGGTCGCCGGGGAAGATGTAGGTATAGGCGAGATCGCGGATGCATTGGCCGTAGTCGAGCACCGCGCGCTCGGCCGCTTCCGCGGAAGCGCTGCGCAGGAACAGGTTGAGCGGCGTCAGCCGCCGCTCGATGTACATGTGATCGAACACCAGGTCCGTGCCTTCCTCGTGCACGGTGTTCGCCGCCTCGCGCTCGAGCTCATCGAGGAGCTCCGGGGCGAAGCGCTCGCGCGGGAAGCGCAGCCGGCGGAACTCCTGCGCGTCCACCAGCCGCCCGGCGCGGTCGTGAATGAAGACCAGCTGGTACTTCGCCAGCACCTCTTCCCGCAGCACGGTTTTGGGATGGGGGAAGCGGTCGCGGATCACCTTGAAGACGACCCCGAAGGAGGGAAGCGTGAAGCACACCATCACGAGGCCCCGGACGCCCGGGGCGTGCTCGAAGAGATCGCCCGTGTGCTCGAGGTGACGCATGAGCTCGCGATAGCGCTCGGTCTTACCCTGCCGGGCGCGCCCGAGCACCGTGAAGAGCTCGCTCACCGGCTTGCGCGGCATGATCGACTTGAGGAACACGACCGCTTCGGCGACGCGCTCGAGGTCGACGTGGAAATACGAGCGGGTGAAGCTGAACACAATGCTGACGTCGTCTTCCGCGAGCATCACCGCATCGACCAGCACGCCGCTTTCGCTGTTCTTGAGCGCGATCACCAGCGGCAGCAGCAGTCCCCGCCCCACGATGCGCCCCACGACGTAGGCGCGCGAGACCTGGTAGAAGACCGGGCGGATGACCTCGACCTTCTGGACCGCGGCGAGCTCGCCGCGCGAGCGCAGGTGCGAGCGCACCTCGGCGGTGACGTGCGCGATGCTGCCGTCGAGATCGCGCCACGGCGAGCGGAAGCGCACGTCGCCGAGGAGGTCCTCGAAGAGCAGCGAGAGCGAGCCGTGGTTGAGGTAGGTGTTGGTTCCGACGCTCGTGTGGATGTCGGCCAGCGGGTCGAGATCGGTGGCGACGAACTCGACATCGGGCGCAACACCCACCGTGCCGAAGACTCTCCGGCTGATCGAGCTGAAGAAGGTCTTGGTGAACTCCGGATCCGACTGCTCGGTGATCCGCGCCGCGAAGGCGCCGCGGATGCGCCGCCAGAGCGGGCGCTCTAGCGAGCGCGAGCCGAGCCGCTCGCGCAGTTCCGCGACCGTCTGGTTCACGAAGCGCTCGTAGAGCCCGATGCGCTCGATGGCGTCCTGCTGGCTCGCGCGCAAGTCGCGGCTGTCGAAGCGCAGCGGCGCGCGGCGCGTGATGGCGCGGAACTCCGCGTTGTAACGGGCGAACGCCTCGACGGTGTGGCGGGCGCACTCCTCAGCCAGGGCGGCGGTGAGCT
>Ga0209155_1001442_pt1 | contig 11242 bp, 7 predicted proteins | sample GraSoiAngelo_122_FD_185879 | JGI IMG/M metagenome (GOLD analysis project Ga0209155, IMG submission 185879) | Grasslands soil microbial communities from the Angelo Coastal Reserve, California, USA - 14_0927_02_20cm (SPAdes) (version 2) | ecosystem: Environmental > Terrestrial > Soil > Grasslands ...
ATTTCCTGCTTCCTGGATGGAGGTTAAAGCCTCCGATGCGACATCGAGATTTGGTCGAGTTGCGGGATTGGATTTCGTCTTGGCGTTTCTCAAGAGTTCTCCCAATTCGGAATCTTTATAGTAGGGATCCAGTGGATAGCAACCTGAAGGTAAGCCATTCCGCGGAGCCGTGGTGCAATCGCTGAAAGTGCGGCAAATTCGCTTGCGCTGCATGGGTTGACCTTGTAACGCGTCCCACAGAATCTCGGGGTACGAGAGTACGACTCTGCCGAGACCAATGAAATCGATCCAATCCTCACGAACTGCTGCCTGAGCCACTGCCGGAAGAAAATCCTGTAGATAACTGTAGCCGGAGCCCACAAATATGATTTCGGGGAAATGCGCTTTCAGATCCCGTGCAATGGTCAATTGTCGAGCGACGCCGGCCAGCGGATCTTCAGGCGGCAAGTACCCGTCGGAAGGCGGATACAATGCAGGCCTCTGAACATGTGGGTTGTAATAAGGACTTCCCGCCGTGAGATTCACAAGCCGAATGTCCAGTTCCTTGAGTAACGAGAGAAACTCGATGGGCTCGCGCAAGTCTGGTTCAATCGGCAGCTGCTGGTTTACTCCAAAGCCGAATCTGTAGGGAAGCAGTTGGCCGTAGTCTTCGGGAATGCCGGGTCCCGGCTTTCCCGACGACGATAGCTCTGGATCCGGCTTGAAGGGCACAACGTCAAAAGCTGAGAGTCGCACTCCGACCTGCAAGCCCGGCGCCGACGCGCGAATGCCTTCTACCACCTCGTGCAAGAATCTCGTGCGATTCCCGAAGCTGCCGCCGTACTTTCCCTCCCGGGTGTGGGCGCTCAGAAACTCGTGTCCGAGGTATCCATGGCAGTGCTTCACATCGACAAAGTCGAAGCCGAGCTCCCATGCAATACTCGCGGCGCGATGGAACTCGCCAATGATTTGCTCAATGTCGAAATCGCTGAGGATGGGATAATCGTTGGGCAGTCCCGTCCGCCGATCCAAAATAGGATGCCGATAGAGGATTCGCGGCTCAGCACGCTCCTTCAGGTTAGGACGACTGAAACGTCCGGAATGCGTGAGCTGCAGGCCGACCAGCAATCCATCGTCGGAGCCGGTGGTCTGCCGATGTTCGGCAAGTAGCGCGGAGCGCAGGCGTTCCAGTCCCTTGCGCGAGTGTTCAGCGGCCACAAGTTGATTCGGACTAGCACGGCCGGCGTGCGAAACCGCGACCGCCTCTCCGCCCCAGACCAGTTTTGCGCCGCTGCGCCCAAACCTTTGCCAGCGGCGTAGTGTCTGCTCCGTGGGATTGCCATCGGCGGCACCGTCCCACCCTTCCATGGGCTGGACTGCGATGCGATTCGCGATGCGGATTCCTCCACTTTCAAGAGGCCTGGCCAGCGGTGAATCGGAACCGCTGAGCACTTCACGATCGCATGGGATCTCTACACCTAAAGACCTCAAGTGGGTTTCAAAGCGTTCCACCGTGTGCATGCTCCCGATTCGTGCGATCGCATTCGTGTTCATGCTTTGGCTTTCTTCGGCAACATCATCGCAATGCCGGCGCCCAGCAGCGCTATGGCCACCAGCAGACTAAATCCTGCGGTGTAGCTGCCAGAGATATCGCGCAAATCTCCCACAACCCATGGAGAAACAGCTTCAGCAACTCCGTCTGCTGTGAGTATCACTCCCAGCAGCGTGCCCAAAATCTGCAAGCCGAAAATCTCCGCGGTCATCAGGGGAATGATCATGTAATCTCCGCCGAGCCCAATGCCAAATAGTATGGCGAATGCATACATCGGTACCGTAGCAGGAGCAAGAAATAGAAATGGAATTGCACTTGCCACTAGCGTGTAAATCAAAAGCATTACGTACTTAACCGAAAAATGATCGGCTAACCATCCCATTAAGAGCCGTCCAACCATGCTGAACGTGAGCACAAGAGAAAGGATGCGAGTCGCGGCCTCCTGAGAATAGTGCTGATCGAGGCTCAAGAACAATTTGAGATTTTGCTGCGTTCCGCTGACCGCGGCGATCGAGCACATGCTGGCTGCGATAAGCAGATACAGCGCTGTTCTCTTAAATGCCGCCCGAACTCCGGAATGCGAAGTTGTGGTCGGTGAAATCGAGCGCTGCGCGGGCACATCTCGCACTGAGAGGGCCAGGGGAAATGCGAGAACCACGATCAAAACGCCCAGCAGCTTCAACGCGGCTTGCCATCCGAATCGCTGCACCAGCAGATGCGAGATCCACGGTGACACGGCACCACCCAGTCCAATTCCCAGATAGGCGATTCCCATCGCCTTGCCCCTGGATCTCTCGAAGCAGCGGGAGAGCAGTACCTGGTTCGGCAGCGGCCCGGCGCAGACGTATCCCAGGGCATTGAACACGTAAAAAACGTAGAACATTCCTAAACTGGAAATGCCACCCAGTCCCACCAGCGCCGATCCGGCGAGCAGAATCCCTACCATCATCAGCTGACGCGGGCCGAAACGATCGACCATCCATCCCGCAAAGAATCCGAATGCAGGGCCCACGATCAGTTTACTGATGGCATTTCCCGAGGTGACCTGTGCGCGCGTCCATCCAAACTGCCGCACCATAAAGTCATAAAAGAACGGCAGTCCCCAGAGCGATAGTCCAACGATGCAGAAGAGCGCAATGAAGGCCGTCACGAGCACCTGGAGAGCGCCCCGATAGGCGCTCACGTCTCGGTCGATCGTAGTGGAGATAGAGTTCACCGCAGTCCGAAAGCCGTTACACGACAAACGACTTCATAGAAACCAGCTATTTGTATTGTCCGCCATAGATGCAGGTTCTCTTCGGGAAATCATTGCGTAAAACCGCAATCGCAAGAGATATCCGGTCAGTCTCCATTAAGGCACTTCCGCTTATCTCCTCTATGCGGAATCATGGCTTAATCTGATGGGAGGAAAGCAATGAACATGGCAGATTACGGAAGCCGGAGGCAGATGAGCGTTGGAGGTTTGTCACGTGTGCTGGTGACGGCTTTGATTCTCGTGCTCCTCTTCTTTATGGGAGCATGCGCGATTACGAAGGTAGACACCGGAAATGTCGGTGTGCTGACCAAGTTTGGCCGAGTCACAGGCGATGTTTTGCCGGAAGGCATTCACCTGGTCGATCCACTTAAATCTTCCAACCAACTGTCAGTCAGGACTCAGGAACAAAAGGAGACCGCATCGGTTCCGTCCAGCGAAGGATTGATAATGACATTAGAGGCCTCGCTGCTCTTTCATCTCGACAAAGACAAGGCGGCGATGTTTACCAGCATCTAGGAGCTGACTATCAAATCAAGATTGTGGAGCCCACGATGCGCTCCGCGATTCGCGAGGCAACTTCATCCCACGGAGCAAACGCGCTCTACACTGGGGAAAGAGAACTAGTCGCAAAAGAAATCGAATCGAACCTGGCGTCGCAACTCTCCGCCAGAGGAATTGTTGTTGAGAAGATCCTGCTGCGAGACATCCAGCTTCCTGAATCGCTGAAGCGTTCTATCGAATTGAAGCAGGCATCCGAACAAGAGTCTCTCGCCATGCAATTCAAACTGCAAAAAGAGAAACAGGAAGCTGACCGCAAGCGCATCGAGGCACAGGGCATTAAAGACTTCCAGACAATCGTGGCGCAAGGAATCACGCCAGGACTGCTTGAGTGGAAGGGGATCGAAGCCACTGAGAAGTTCGCAGCCTCGCCGAATGCAAAAGTGGTGATCGTCGGCAATCAAAAGAACGGGTTGCCGTTGGTGCTAGGCGGAAGCTAGCGGTGATTCCGTTGGAAGTCTCAGATTTAGGTTCGTATGGGGGGGCACGGCTCCGCTTCGCCCAAGCCGTGCCGTACGAATCCATGCCAGGCGAAATAATGCTGGCTGTCAACGCGCTCCAAGTAAAAGGTCGATCGTAAGCTGATCGAGGCGCTCATACTGGAGTCCTTTTTTGGAAAGCGTTGCGCGATCGAAAGACTTGCTCAACAAAGACTTCGCATTCTGGCTCGAGTATTTTCCTACATGACCTGATGGAGTACCGTTTACCTCAGCCAGAATCTCGCGAATTTCCTTATCGGCATTCCAGCGACTGGCCTTCTCTCTAAGAATGAGGTAGGTGCGCATGCATCCGCGCGCGAAGTCCTTCACGCCCGAGATATCTTCAGTACGATACGCATGAGCGTCAAAGTGTCGAGGACCCTCGTAGCCTACGTCTTCGAGAAACTTCACGAGCCAGAACATAGCTTTGGGTGTCGCTGATCCAAAGCGCAGATCCTGATCATAGCGCCCGGGATATTGATCGTTCAGATCGATGTGAAAGAGCTTTCCCGCTTCCCACGCTTGGGCGACGGCGTGGACGAAATTAAGACCAGCCATGTGCTCGTGTGCCACTTCGGGATTTACCCCGACCATCTCAGGATGATCGAGCGAGGTAATTAGTCCCAGGTATGCCCCTGTAGTCGGCATATAGATGTCGCCTCGCGGCTCGTTCGGCTTGGCTTCGAGCGCAAACTTGTATGCATACTTCTTATCGATGTTGTACTCGCAAAGATAGTTGATGGACTCGCGCAGGTTCTTAACCGCGTGGTCAGGACGGCGGCATGCATCTGTTTCCGTGCCTTCACGTCCGCCCCAGAGCACAAAGATCTTCGCTCCGAGTTCCGCGCCGAGGTCCATGGCGCGCATAGTTTTTTGCACAGCATAAGCGCGGACCTCGGGATCATTAGCTGTGAACGCGCCGTCACGAAATACAGGGTCGTAAAAAAGGCTCACGGTGGCCATCGGCACGACGACGCCATGGCGCTCGCACGCTTTTTTAAACTCGCGCACAATGCGGTCGTGCTCCGACGGACTGGCATCGATTGGAACGAGGTCATTGTCGTGAAGATTCACGCCCCATGCTCCTACTTCAGCCAGCAGAGCAACAATGTCGTTCGGCGGGATCGTCGGGCGCACAGCCTCGCCAAAAGGATCGCGTCCGCGATTCCCAATCGTCCACAATCCGAAAGAGAATTTGTGCTCGGGCTTGGGTTGATAATCATTACTGGGCATGAAGTCTCCTTGCGAATCGCTAGGCTGTTTGACTCGAATATGAATCGCGGATGTGTCGCAGTGCTGGATAAATTCGGCGATACGTTGCGTATTGCCGCTGCATAATCTGGGCTGCCTCCCGATTTGGGCCAACTACGCTCTTAACCCGGACAGCACTGCGGCAGGCTTCATCCACTGTATTCCATACTTTGGCGCCGGCGCCCGCCAGAAGCGCGGCGCCGTATGCGGCTCCCTCTTCCGCCTCCACAATTTCCACATTGTGAGAATAGACGTCAGCCTGGATCTGCCGCCACAGGGGCGAACGTGCTCCTCCGCCTCCGAGACGAATGTTTGTAACTGGTACTTGCAGCTCTTCGAAGATCGAGAACGAGTCGCGCAGACTGAAAGCCACTCCCTCCATGATGGCTCGCACGACGTGAGCACGGCGATGATTCGCAGAGAGGCCCACCAGCGCCGCGCGAGCCTCGGGATCAAGATGAGGTGTGCGCTCGCCCATCAAGTAAGGAGCCCAGAGAACGCCGTCTGATCCTGGACCTACAGAGGAGGCTTCCTCAGCGAGGACATCGTATGGATCGCGATTGCCAGATGACGTCGGCACGAAGTGATCCCGGAACCAGCGCAGAGACAGGCCAGCGGCCTGAGTTACGCCCATCACGTGCCAGCGACCTGGAACAGCATGGCAGAAGGTGTGCAGACGGCCATGTGGATCCATTTTGGGACTCGATGTAGATGCGAATACAACTCCTGACGTCCCGATGGTTGCGTGTACCGCCCCGGGGGCGACAACGCCCAGTCCCACTGCTCCCGCCGCCTGGTCCCCAGCGCCAGCCACAACCGGAGTGCCAGCGGCAAGACCAGTCGCCTCAGCTCCATGCTTCGAAACCGTGCCACAAACCTCCGGCGATTCGACGAGCTTTGGCAGCGCTGCCATGTTGATCCCGGTTGCGCTCGCTACCTCGGCAGACCAACGGCGATTGGCTACGTCCAGCAATAGCGTGCCTGAAGCGTCGGCCATATCCATGGCGTACTCGCCTGTGAGCCGAAGGCGGACGTAGTCTTTGGGAAGCTGCAACATCCGGAACCTCTCGAAGATGTGGGGCTCACGTTTGCGCACCCAAAGAAGCTTAGTCAGAGTGAAGTTGGTCAGCGCCGGATTGCAAGTCAACTGAATGAGCCGTTCAGCGCCGATGCGCTGCGTAATTTCGGCGGCTTCTTCCGTACTTCGTTGATCACACCAGATCAATGAAGGACGCAAAGGATGGCCGTCGGCATCAAGCAGCACAGCTCCGTGCATCTGGCCGGAGAAACCAACCGCCGAGATCTTTGAAGCTGTGATTCTAGATTGAGAAATGACTTGTCGGACCGCCTGACAGCAGGCGCGCCACCAATCTTCTGGCTCCTGCTCAGCCCATCCTGTTTGAGGTGATGCAAAAGGACGATGGTCCGCCGTGGCTGAAGCCATGACTCGCCCAGTTTCCTCGATCAGTAGAGCGCGAGTCCCGCCAGTTCCCACGTCGATGCCAAGAAGGTTCAAAGACACTGTGTCCTCGCGCGCGCCTTCTTCGTCCGAGCATGGCCCAGGGTTACCGCAATGACAAGAATGGCGCTCTTTCCGGTCTCCTGAATGCAATTCTTCATGTTCCTGGCGAACTTCCAATTCCCGAGCCTCGCCATAAAGCAGCGCGCCAATACTCGCCGCGAAAAACGGTCTCGAAGAGTGAGGCCCGGCAATTATTACCAGAACGCCTAACAAAAGAGAAGTGCAATTCGTGTACGTTAACGGTATAACTATCCCGCTTCGGAGTTGTAGAGAGTGTCGTCGGGAGAGAGACCGGAATGAATCGTCGGAGAGACTTTTGGATAGTAATTGTCTGCGTGCTTTTCTTGTCTGCTCTCGGTGCCCAGCAAACAATGCCGTCCTACAAAAATTCGGCCTTGCCGATCGAGACGCGCGTCACTGACCTGCTAAGCCGCATGACTCTGGAAGAGAAAGTTGCGCAACTCGAATCGACCTGGCAAAACCATTCGCAGGATCTTCTTCCTGAAGAATTCTTCGTTGATGAGAAAGGCGAGTTTAACGAGGCCAAAGCCCGGCAGCTGCTAAGAAATGGTTTAGGACAAGTTACTCGACCGAGCGAGAATCGCGGGCCGCGTGAAATGGCGGACTTCACGAATCGGCTGCAGCGGATCGCCGTTGAGAGCACGCGATTAGGAATTCCGCTGATGTTTCATGAAGAGTGCCTGCACGGCCTTGTGGCGGCCGACGCGACTTCGTATCCCCAGGCGATTGGGCTCGCTGCCAGCTGGGATGACGCACTCGTGCGCCGCATCTTTGATGCCACTGCTCGGGAGGCGCGGTCTCGAGGTGCCCATGAGTGCCTGATGCCCGTTGTGGATCTGGCGCGGGATCCACGTTGGGGACGCACTGAGGAGACCTACGGCGAAGACCCATATCTTGCCGGCCGAATGGGAGTCGCTGCGGTCAAGGGTTTGCAGGGCGACGGTCCGACGGTAGATGCCAATCATGTCTTTGCCACACTGAAGCATTTCGCGGTGCACAGTCAGCCTGAGGCCGGAGCGAATGTGGCTCCCGCGAATTATTCCGAGCGCACGGTGCGCGAATATTTTCTCCCTCCATTTGAAGCCGGAATTGCCAAGGGCAATGCACGCGCGATCATGCCGTCTTACAACGAGCTTGACGGCATTCCCAATCACAGCAACACCTGGCTGCTGCGCAACGTCTTGCGGGGCGAGTTTGGTTTTAAGAATCTGGTGGTCTCTGATTATTTCGCCATTGAGCAGTTGATAACCGTCCATCATGTCGCCGCAAACTGCGAGCAGGCTGCGAAACTGGCGATCACTGCAGGAGTCGACATTGAACTCCCGTTTTTGCGTTGCTACAAGACATTGCCATCCCTCGTGCGCAGCGGCCAGATTCCTGAGTCACTCATCAACGAATCGGTGGCACGAGTCCTGCGAGCAAAATTCGAATTGGGCTTGTTCGAAAAACCGTACGCAGACTCGCAGATGGCGGTGCTGTCCGCTTCGCCTGCACAGGCTCGGGAACTCGCTCTGCAGGCGGCGCGCGAGGCCATCACTCTGCTCAAGAACGATAACCAGCTTCTTCCGCTTGATCTGGCAAAGTTCAAACGCATCGCTGTGATCGGCCCAAACGCGGGTGAGCCTCACCTTGGTGGTTACAGCGGAACGCCGCGTCACGATGTCAGCATCCTCGAAGGAATCAAGAACAGAGTAGGCGGCAGAGCCGAGGTACTGTATGCGGAAGGGTGCCGAATCACGGAGAGCAAACCGGTTTGGGAAGAAGACAAAGTAGTGCCGGCCGTTCCTAAGCTGGATGAAAAACGTATCAGCGACGCCGTCGAAGTGCTGTCAGAAGCCGATATCGGAATTGTGGTTGTCGGAGAGAACGAACAAACCTCGCGGGAGGGATGGTCGAATAACCATCTGGGCGATCGCGACAACCTGGATCTCTTCGGACGACAAGACGAGCTGGTCTCCCGCCTCCTCGCTCTAGGCAAGCCGGTGCTGGTGATTCTCCTTCATGGCCGCCCCAACTCGATCAACTTCATTAAGGAGCACATTCCGGCGATCCTCGATGGCTGGTACCTCGGACAGGAAGGGGGTATTGCCATGGCCGAGATTCTATTCGGCGATTACAATCCTGCCGGCAGGCTCCCCATTACGGTCCCGCGCTCCGTTGGTCAACTGCCTGACTACTATTATCAGAAGCCATCGGCGCGCCGTCCTTATTTATTTACGGACAACTCTCCACTCTTTCCGTTCGGCTATGGACTCAGCTACACAAAGTTCAATTACAGCAATGTGCGAGTCGAGCCCAGCTCGATTTCTGTAAACGGAACGGCGAAGGTATCGGTTGACGTGACAAATGCAGGCAGCCGTGCCGGCGATGAGGTCGTGCAGTTGTATATCCGCGATGAAGTTAGCTCGGTTACACGTCCGATCAAAGAGCTAAAAGGATTCGAGCGCGTCTCAATCAAGGCAGGCGAGACTCGCACGGTGACGTTCCAGATTGGGCCGGAAGAGCTGCCTTTCTACAATCGTGAGATGAAGCGCATAGTTGAGCCAGGGACCTTCAAGATCATGGTTGGTCCCAACTCCGCTGACCTGACCTCGGTCCCCCTGGAAGTGAAGTAGCAGATGAGGAAGGCGAGAAAGCAGAGCGGCATTCCGCTGATTGCCAAATTGGCGGAGGTCTCGATTGGCACCGTGGACCGTGCGCTGCACGGCCGCCCCGGCATAAGTCCGCAAACCCTTAAACGGATTCTGAAAATTGCCCGGCAAATCGGGTACAAGGCCAACCCTGCTGCACGGGCACTTTCCACCGGCAGACACGTTCGCATCGGCATATGTGTTCCCAGAGAGATCGCGTATTTCTACGACGAACTATGGGATGGAATTCGCGACGAGGCCGATCGTTATGCTGGCCGTGGGGTCGAGTTCCTTCCGCTTGCGGTTCCGGAATTAGGACGTGGCGAACAGTCTGCATTCAACAAGCTGCTCAGGTCGGCAGTAAACGGCATCGTCGTTACACCGGGAAATCCTGAGGCGATGACGTCCCTAATCGATATCGCAGAGCAGCGCGGGACGCGCGTCGTTTGTGTCTCCACCGATGCTCCCGTGAGTCGCCGCTCGTCAGTGGTTTGCATTGAGCCACGGCTGAACGGCTTGATCGCCGGCGAGCTTATGGCAAATTTCGTCGGAGCGGGGGCCAAGGTGGCGATCGTGACAGGAATGCTGAAGACGGTGGATCACAGTCAGAAGACTGAAGGGTTCATCGCAAGCTTTCGCGAGCGTTCTTCCGGCGGCGAGATCGTCGCAGTGATTGAGGCGCACGAACATCCGGACGAGAGTTTTCGCAAGACTATGCACCTGGTCGAAAGCGAACGTGATCTCGCCGGGATTTATGTGAACACCGTAAATTGTTTGCCGGTTTGTCGCGCACTCAGCGCCGCGAAGTGTGGGGACCGGGTACGGCTCATTGCTACCGATCTCTTCCGCAAGATGATTCCTTACTTCGAGCGAGGCGCAATCGCAGCATCCATTCATCAGCAGCCATACGTCCAAGGACAACTTGCTATTCGCAGCCTGGTGGAACATCTTCTGCACGGTGCAGAGCTAGCGCGTTCGCAATATTTGAATCCTTCCATTATCCTGCGTTCCAACCTTCATCTCTTCCGAGAGGCGAACGGCGTCCGGTCAGGTTGACTTCCAGCTCTCCTGAATAGTATTTACATTGACCCGAATTAGTTCGGGGGCAAAAACAATTATCTAAAGCGATTTAGATAAGTCTTTCGACGACCCATCAAGCTTGCCGTTCCCTTTTGTCCAAACAGCCATAGCCGAGCCACGCTGCGCTTGCGGTGAATTCCGCCGTGCTGTGACCGCCGAACCATAAGGTGATGAACGCCGTTCTTTCATACAGCATTAGCGACAATTGCGATACACAACTAGCGCCTGTCGTGAGCGTCAGCAGCAATCAGTTCAGTAACGGAACTGGCGATGGCAACACCGCGACAGATTGCGTAATTCAGGATGCACATAATGTCTTGCTACGCTCCGAGAGAACCGGCAACTCGAGCAATGATCGTGCATATATTCTCACTGTGACCGTGACAGATTCGGCGGGCTCGAAGACTAGCTCGTCGGTAAATGTCACGGTTCCGCATGATGCGGGGCAGTGAACGGCGGGAAGGAGCGAACACTAATGTCACGAAGGATAAAGGAAGAATAAAGGCGGAGGGCACGAAGGCAACTGTGTAGCCTCTTGCTTCAGTTTTGGTTTACTTTGTGACAGCGAAGGATTTGAGTGAAGCACCTGCTATTTGTAACATTTGTAATTCTCGCTCTGCCGGCTCTGTTGCCTGCCGAGAGTGGCGAAGATGCGTGGCTTCGATACTCGCGCCTAGAACAACGAGTTGCGCAGCAGTACCAGACAATCCCAAGTGCCGTAGTAGCTCTAGGGAATTCTCCAGCGCTTCTGAATGCGCAGCAAGAAGTGATTCGAGGGGCCAGCGGAATGCTCGATCGACCCTTTCGCGCTGCAGCAGAGCTCTCATCCGAACCTGCGATCATTTTGGGAACGACGGCCGCGCTTCACTCGGAAGCATCCGATGTCCAGCCCCCGCAGATCCAGGGCGATGGTTT
>Ga0209155_1001447_pt1 | contig 11219 bp, 8 predicted proteins | sample GraSoiAngelo_122_FD_185879 | JGI IMG/M metagenome (GOLD analysis project Ga0209155, IMG submission 185879) | Grasslands soil microbial communities from the Angelo Coastal Reserve, California, USA - 14_0927_02_20cm (SPAdes) (version 2) | ecosystem: Environmental > Terrestrial > Soil > Grasslands ...
GGATTCAGTGCGACGATCTTCGCTCCATTCTCTTTCGCGCGTTCCAGCGTAGTCAACATGCGCGGATGATTTGTCCCGGGATTCTGGCCGAGGATGAAGATGCCGTCGGCTTTCTCGAAATCCTCGAGCGTCACACAACCTTTGCCGATGCCGATGCTTTCTTTCAATGCCGCGCCGCTCGATTCATGACACATGTTCGAGCAGTCAGGCAGGTTGTTCGTTCCGAATTGGCGCGCAAAGAGTTGATAAAGAAAAGCCGCTTCATTGCTGGTCCGCCCGCTAGTGTAAAAGGCAGCCGCGTCGGGTGAAGTCAGCGCATTCAGTTCCAGCGCCAGCAATTCGAAGGCGTCATCCCACTCGATCGGCTCGTAACGTGTCCCAGCAGCACGCTTGACCATCGGATGCACTAACCGACCCTGCGCCTCCAGCCAGAAGTCGGTGCGCTTTTGCAGATCAGCGATGGAATGCGCGCGGAAAAAATCCGGTGTAATTTGCTTTTTCGTCGTTTCGCTGGCCATCGCTTTCGCGCCGCTTTCGCAAAATTCGAAAACTTTCCGATCCTCATCCGGGCTTGGCCAAGCGCAGCTCTGGCAAACGAACCCGTCCTTCTTATTAATCTTGAGCCATGTTCCAATCCCGCGGATGAAACCGGTCTGGCGCATCGTGACCTTTAAGCTCTGCGTTACCGCCGGAATTCCCCCAGCAACGTGGTGCGGCTCGCGCAATTTCACGCCTTCTTCGTCCGCCGGCGGCTGAGCGCCGGGAGTTGGCGGACGCTGGCTAGAGCCTCCTTTGTCCGATCGATCCATTAATAATGGAAGGATACGCAGAACGCGAGGCGCGCCAATTCTGCCGTTAGGAGGATCGGACTTGGAAGAAGGTTGCGAGTGAAAGCCGGAGGCGATTGTCCCTATCTAGGCTTTGTGACCTTGCTGCTCGCCCTGCGAGGAATCCATCCCAAGAAATTCGCGCGCGGTTCCGGAGAGCAGTTGTGTTTTGTCTTGTGAAGAGAGTTCTTTTATCGACTCGATGAGTTTGCCTGGGTGGGGTTCGCCCAGGGGAAATGGATAGTCCGAGCCGAGCGCGACACGCTCTGCGCCAAATAGGTTGAGGAGCAATCTTAACGCATCGGCATCGTGCACGAGCGAGTCCACATAGAACCGCGCAGGAACGATTTTCTGATTATCGGAGCGACCGAGATATTTTCTCGGATTTGTTTTATTCTCCATCGAAACCAAATCCGGCCGGACGTGGAACGCATGTTCGATGCGGCCGATTGTGAACGGGAATGCCCCGCCGCCGTGCGCAAAAGCGACGCGGAGCTTCGGGAACCGGTCGAAAACGCCGCCGAAGATCATCGAGCAGATGGCTAACGACGTTTCAGCAGGCATGCCGACGAGCCATGGCAGCCAATATTTTGGCATGCGCTCTTTGCCGAACATGTCCCACGGATGAACAAAGATCGCCGCGCCGAGCTGCTCCGCTGCATTCCAGATGGGCTGAAGTGACGCATTGTCTAAATTTAAGGTATCGATGCGCCCGGAGTACGGATTTGCGTCGACGTGCGTGCCGATTTGCGCCCCGCGCAGGCCCAGTTCGCGGACGCATCGTTCCAGCTCGCTCGCCGCCAGGTCCGGATCTTGCAGCGGGATCGTCGCCAGCCCTGCAAATCGCGTCGGATGATTACGAACGACTTCAGCAATGTGATCATTTAAACGGCGAGAAAGATCCAGCGCGTCAGCCGCTTTCGCCCAATAGCTGAACATCACCGGCACGGTGGAGAGCACCTGCATCGAAATTTTCTCGCGGTCGCACTCTTCAATGCGGCGTTTGGGATCCCACACATTGTCAGTGATCTCGCGAAAGACGCGGTCGCCGATCATCATTCGCGCGCAACACGGCTTGTAGTGATCGAGCCGAATGAAACCTCCGTAGCCGTATTTCGCATCGAGGTCTGGCCAATCGCGCGGGAGGATGTGCGTGTGCAGGTCGATCTTCATGAGTCGCGCCGCAACTGAAGCACGTCACGCTGAAGGAGTCGAAGAGGAGATACCGCGCGAGAATGATCGAACTTTAAAAGAGATCGCACGATCGCAAGAGGAGCGTTCGGTAGCGTTGCTGGGTACGCCTTACTGGCGTTGCTTGGTAGTGCGCGACGACTTCTTCGGCGGCCGCACAGCAAGACGGGCCTGCCCCCGACCCTTGTCTGTCGCTGTCCGCGCCGACGGAAAGGCGTTCAGCAGCGCTTCGATCGCGGGAAGATCTTCGGGAATCCTTTGCTTCAGTTGTTGGCGGCATTTCGGCTCGAGATTACGTTGTCCGGCCAGCACTTCTAAAGATCGGGTGTGGTTACGAAAGAGCAGACATTCGCGCGGACGCCGCGAGTGCGAGTCAATCTGCGCAAATTGGCCCGCCAGACATAACGCGATCGTGTTGGCGATCGCCTTTTCCAGCACGTTCTCATCTTCGCTTGGAAATTTGAAGCCCGCCATGGAGATGAGCATGACAGGCTTCTTCGGATCATCCCACCAGGCATAGAGATTTTTAGCAACCTCGCTGCCTTTTTCGCGGCCACCCATTGGTTGGTTGGTAATGCAGATAAGCGCGTCGATCCCGAGCTCGTTCGGCTTGTTACGAAGGCGCCCGACCACCTTATTTGCATCGAGGTAAGCGCGGTGTTTCACATCTTGGCTCAACTGCCACGTGCCGATCGGCGCGGAGAGCGTGACCAACTCAAAGCCGAACCGTTGCTGCGCCGCGTTCATTCGAGCGAGAATTATTTCGAGCCCAGCGAAGTCGTGGGCCACATCCCACACTCCAATGCGATACACATGGCCGGCGATAGCGCGCCGGCCACTCGGCGCAGTAATCGGCGGCGCCACCGGACGGCCCATGCCGCCAGCGTGAATGCGCGGACAAAAATTAGCCCGCGGGTTGCGCGCGTACAAGACTGGAACGGCCCAATCGATAGTCTCGCCCTCGATTGAGTACTTCAGGGCGATACGTGCTTCACGAGCCGCGCGCGCCAGGGACATACCCTGCGCCAGTGCCCAGTAAAAGAATTGCGCGAACGAGGTAGCTGATTGATCCAGCACCTTGTACTGGTTGGCCACGGCAGCGGGCAGACCGCCGGCAACGAGCGCCGCGGCGGCGCCCGTATTCAATTGCCGACGACTGCCGCGCCCACTTTCACAAGCATTGAGAAAGACGAGTCGGATGCCGCGCTGGCACATGATCTCGCGCAATGTCCGAGCGGTAAGAGATTGAGCGGTACCGCGCGTCCCCTCGAAGAGCAAGGCTCCGCTATCGTCCAGGAATTCACCATGTCCGATGAAATGGACAACGTCGAAATGCCCGGTGGAAATGTAGCCGTGAAAACTCATGGGCGTCGCATGAGGCAAGACCTCGACAGCAACGGCGCCGATCTCGACCAGCGGTTTGAAATCGCGGCTGATCAGTTCGATTTCTTCTTCAGTCGATAATCCTGCAGCGCCCACTGGCTGCGGCGCCACCACCAGGATACGCAGCGGCAGATCGCGCTCGGAGATTTCCTCGGCCGGGATCGGCGTCAGAACATTGCGCACGAAATGAATTTCTTCGGTGGCCAGGAATGCGCCGCGCTGTGGATCATAGGCAAACTCCCATGGCTTTTCCGCGATCCAGGGAATCATCGATGTAAAGATTAGGTCAAGCCGTTCGCTTCCGCGAAGGGACCGCGCCACATCGTAGAGTCGACGCACATCGCTCGGAAAGAGTGTCTCGAATAGCAGCTTGCCGAAATCGATCAACTCCGCGTCCTTTGGCAGCGTTGTGCCCGGTTTGCCGTCGATGTAATTCCGTAACCGTTCCTGCATGCGGATAATTTTGTTGAAGCGCTGACCAGCCTCGCCTCCACTACGGTGGAATGGTACCAAGACAGAGGCGCCCCCGTAGCTGGCCAACAGTTGTGCGGAACGCGCAACCTGGTCGCCCTTCCTCTCACTGGCTTCAGGCTGCTCATTAGACGTTTCCAGGACGCTTAGAAAGAATGTGTCAACGGGAGCGAGCGACCCTGGAGCCACGCCCAAAGGTTCGACCATACGCGACGCCTGTGCGACCTCCACAGATGGTGCGCTCATCGGCTCGTCCCGTCGGTCTATTGCCTCCCCGGCCCGCGGGAGGAATCTGCCTGCTACTGCGCCGGCTGCACGTCGTCCTGGCAATAAGCGCAGCGGATCAATTGGTCGGAGCGGGTGGGGCTTCCGCGTCAGCGCATCAACGATGAAGGCAGCCGAATCGGGTTGCTGGAAAAAGTTCAGGTGATGCACAGGCACTGAGTCAGCCAGATTTCCGCCCGCGCCAAAGCAACCAATCCGCTCCGGCGGCACATAAGAATTCACGCCTTTGTCGATGTGCCAGCCCCCGGCTGTCGGCACAACCAAGTCGTTAGGCTGAGCGAAGAAGCTGTCGATACCGAGATCAAGAAGACGCATCCAGACACGGTCATCGGGTGAGAAGTTGGCAGCGAGAGCTGAATAGGCATCAGCTGGAGGCGCGGGCGGCGCCTGCAATTCACTAATGAGATCGCCGGCCGCATTCATCGAATTAATCCCGGGCAAATTCCCACTCGCATGTCGCGCGAGCCAGACAATGGCTTCCCCGATCCACGACGCACCAGTCGTGAATGGATTGTCCGGAAACATCTCCAATAAATTCGCAATCCAGCCGACAGTACGCTCCCAGCGTTCCGGAGTTGCGAGCGGCGTGCCCTCGTTAGGCGAAGCAACGAGCACAGCATGCCCAAGCCGAAATCGCTGGCCTGCCACTCCGAGCGCCGCTGATTTTTCGACTAAATTTCGCAGCACGAGGCCCCCGCGTGAATGGGTGATGACGTCGAATTCAAACACGCCATCGGGAAGTGCCTCGACCAGCATCCGGGCGTTTTGCTCCGGGGTTCGACTGACGGAAAAATGATCGAAGGCAAATATTCGATCGCCGTAAAGCGGCTTGATCCGGTCAAAGAAATCGCCTTTCGCCAGCTCGTGGAATGCGCTGCCGGCGTTGGAAAAAGTTCCATGCAGCAACAAAAGCGACCGTCCGCGGACTAACGTTTTCTTCTCAGGTTGCCAGCGGTCGAGTTTCTTCGCGGCAAGTTTTTCGCGGTCGACGCGGAGCCAGCCTTCGCTTAGCCGCTCCTTTTCCCACGACCGTTTTTCCCATCGTTCCGCTAGAATGGGCAGGGCCACGTCAGCGGCAACGTCGACGATTTTTAGAATCGTCACCTCAATCGCCTTGTGGACGATCGCGCCGATGATCCCGCGTCGTTGCGGGGCAGCGGATGGAGGTGCGGACCGTCGCACCGGCACGCGAAATCGAACGAGAGCTGGCGCGGCGACGCGTGTCCCGGTCCGGCGTGTCAGAATATGTTCCTCCGGCCGGTGGAAAGTGACCGTGCTGCGCGACTGCGGTCCGCCACGCGAGTCACTCACGAAACGACGCACTAGTAACACGCTTCCTTCGCCGGGCCCGACCGGTACGCTCAGGTCGAGCATCGCAATACCGCCAGAGCGCCGGACCGCCGTCGGCTTGGGAACGGCTTGAAATGTTTTCTCAACTCGGACTTTTCCGGATTCAAGGACACCCGGCGGGAGCTCCGCAGCCGGCGATGTAACGGAAATAGCGCGCCGCCCCCGCATTGTCACAGGAGAAGGGAGGAATTCCCATTCTTCCGCATTGTTCCAAACGACCCCGTTGCCGATCGATTTCTTCATTTGATCAGCGAGTTAGTTCAACCGCGGCGGCGCAGTGGCTTTCTGCGTTGAAGTGTCTTCAGCCATTCGACCAGAAATTTCCGCCAACCGCCATCCTTAGCGAAGTCTAGGTTGCCGTAAAGAGGCGAGAGCGGCTGCGAGGGGTCCGCTGGGAAATGAATGGAGACACCGTGCGAATTCGCGACCCCATCACCTTTCGCACCGCTGGCGACAACGTATTTGCCAACGGCTTGATTGACTGCTTTCGCCGCCTTCACAATTGATTTGTCGCCGGCGCAACTACTTTGCAGTAATTCGCACAGATCGCGCAGATCGACGTAGTCCGGAACGTCGTAGGATTGCACTTGGAGACGCGATTGGCTGATTCCGGCTCGAGCAACGGGATCGGTCAGTCCGTTGCGGAGGGCCGTCGCCAACTGATCAACGGCGCCCAGCAAACCAGTTGCCTGTGATAGGTCGCAGGCCGATTGGGTCACTCCATCATTGGTCCCATAGGAGGCGAGGTAACGCTTGACGATCGACTTTGAGAGATCGCCTGGTTTCATATTCGGATTTTTGGCGAGATCGCCCAGCAATGTGTTGTAGGGCCAACCATCCCCCGGTTCCGTCTGTTCCGAGCCGACAGTGAAATCGGCACTGTCACGCAATTGATATCCGATCTCCGCCATGCTCATAAGACAGGCATCCATGCCTAGGATGTCGAGGTTGCGCCCGATCTTCTTCTTCGCCGCGACAACGACGCGTTTAAGCTCAATGTTATCGAGAAAATCCTGCGCGTTATCGTCGTAAGCGATGGCACGAAGCCGGACCGCTTTCTCGATCGAACTGCGGAAAAGCGCGCGATGAAACTTGCGACCGCCGATGACGCGAATGCGCCGCACCGAAATCGAGTTGCTCCCATCGTCCGCTGCGGGATGAATCGGCGCGCCACGTCTGGTCACATTCGCTCCCGCTACCCGGCGTGCCATGCGATACACATCGGTGTCATCCCATCCCCCACCATGGTTCCAGATGACGAGCATGTAGCGAGCGGCCGGATAATTCATAACCGACCAAACGATGAAATCCGTCAGAACACTTGGATCACCCGTGTTGGTTTCCCCAAGATTATCAACCACGTCGCTTTCGAGGTTGCCGCCTTTTCTCAGGAAATAACGGTGCGTTTGGCGGCTGGCGGCGCGTCGATCAAATTGTGCGACAATGTTCAAAGCGTTGGTCGAACCGATTTTTTTCATCTCGTTAAGGTCGGTAACTCCGGCCGAGTCGAGGTTGTTATCGCCGGCGAGATAGACCATGACGGTCCAGGATTTTTTCTTCATGTTTTCAATGGCGGTTGGGGTGAAGGGTTTCGCAGAAGCAAATTCCGTAATCGTTTCCGGGGCCAAACACCTCCTGAGCCGTGCAACGAGCTCGATAGAGGCTCGCTGTCATACCGCGCAGGCTAACAAACCCGCCAACACGGCGGCAAGATTTAAGGCGCGGCCGGTCTTCTACGTGTCCAGCGGCTTCACCGGTTCGGGCTGCTCGACTTTCGCGCCACATTTTTTGCACCTCCGCCGCGCGTCGTCGTTCCAAAAGTCGAGCATCGCTTGGCTAAAATGTTGGACGATATCGGCACAGTCGAAGTGAATGTCTTCAACCAACGTCCCACAGTTTTCGCAGTAGAAGATGACGTGTTCTTTCTCTCCCGGCGGGCGACGCCGCTCGACCACCACACCGATTGTGTCCGGCGGTCGCTGGGGCGAATGCGGAACATTCGGCGGAATGAAAAACGTTTCGCCTTCATGCACGATGTGATCGATGATCCGATCGCCTTCGCGAACGCGCACTTTGATGTCGCCCTTGAGCTGATAGAAATACTCCTCCGAATCGACCAAATGAAAATCGTTCCGCGCGTTCGGACCCTTGATGACCATCACGAAAAAATCGCGCCCGTCATAGAGATAACGGTTGCTTACCGGTGGCTTGAAGAGATGGCTGTTCTCTGCGATCCAGTTTCTGAGATTAATCGGCTGCAGCACTGCGGGTGTGGCGCCGCTTTCCGATGACGTTTTTGTTTTCAACTCGGCAGTAGTAGCCATAAGACCAGCGTATTTGCTTCCACACGGAGCGTCAAACTAATGGAGCTTATGCTGGCGGCGAACGGCCAATACAACACTGAGGGTCGACATTTGCATTTAAATGGATAAAGCAAGACACGTCAGTTTTTGGACGGCTATGAAATTTGCTCGTTTGGTTCAACTCCTGGGTGGCGCGGTAATTGTTATTTTCTGTTCCAGCTGTGAAGAGATTCCATCCTATATCGAACATCCGCTCGCCGCATTTGCACCACAGCCGTCCGGCTATTGGAATGGCGACGGTGTGCCCGGTTCACCGAAAATCGTCGTTCGTGTCGGCGAACAGAAAGCGTACTTTTACAAAGGCAAACGTGTAGTCGGCGAAACGACCGTTTCTACCGGCAAACCCGGGTTCTCTACTCCTCCTGGTCATTACACCGTGGTTTCGAAAGATAGGGACCACGTTTCAAGCGAGTTCGGCGATTACGTCGATGACTACGGCGATGTGGTGAGATCCAACATCGATGTGCGCAAAGATTCTCGGCCGCCAGGCACCCATTTCGACGGAGCGCGAATGCCGTATTGCATGCATTTCAATGGTGGCTACGCGATGCACGAAGGCTATGTCCCGCCATATGCCGCGTCACACGGCTGCATTCGCTTACCCAAAGGAATGGCAGCGCACTTCTTTAATGCCGCACCCGAAGGCACGCCGGTCATCGTCAGAGAATAGAACTCCTCTAATTTCGAAATCCAAAGCTCGGAGCCCAAAACGCCGGCGAACGATTAAGGAGACCAAGCCGATGCAGCTCTAAAAGCCCTCGCCTATACGTTTTCTTGTTCCGCTCGATCTCAATGATGCCACGACTCGGGTACTTTCCGCCGCCCGCCGCGCCGCACAAGCGAGTCATGCCGCTGCTCCGCGCCACTCCCATCCCCGTCCTGCTCGTTCCTCCGCCCAGACGCTGAACCCACGCCAACGATCTCCACTCGGGACCGGCTGCGTCTCGTCCCGCCGGCAACAAAAATTGTGCTAGAATAAGGACAACGGCATGAAGCCCAGCATCATCGACGACGAACGAAGCAACGCAATGCAGTTGAGCGATGAAGAACTGCAACGGTATTCACGCCATCTCATGATGCCCGAAGTTACACCGGATGGGCAACGACGTCTGAAAGCGGCTCGCATTTTGTGCATTGGCGCGGGAGGATTGGGGTCGCCTTCTGCACTGTATCTGGCCGCGGCCGGTGTGGGCACAATTGGGATTGTTGATTTCGACGATGTCGATCTTTCGAATCTGCAACGGCAAATTCTTCATGGAACAAAGGATGTTGGCCGCGCCAAACTGGAGTCCGCGCGGGACCGGTTGAGCGACATCAATCCGAAAATCGATATTGAACTGCACAGATGCCGGTTCACCAGTGAGAATGCATCCGAGCTGGTCGCGCACTACGACGTGATCGTGGACGGCTCCGATAATTTTCCGACACGATATCTGTCGAACGATGTTTGCGTTTTTGCGCGCAAACCGAACGTTTACGGCTCGGTATTTCGTTTTGAGGGACAAACCACGGTGTTCGCGCCTCATTTAGGCGGGCCGTGCTACCGCTGCTTATTTCCGGAGCCGCCGCCGCCGGACACAGTACCAAACTGCGCGGAGGCGGGAGTGCTCGGCGTCTTGCCGGGCATTATCGGGATGTTGCAAGCGATTGAGACGATCAAGCTGATCGTCGGCATCGGTGAACCGCTCGTCGGACGTCTCCTCTATTTCGACGCGCTGAGAATGAAATTCCGAGAACTTAACTTGCGACGCGATCCTCAATGTCCCGTTTGCGGGGAGAATCCAACAATTTTCTCTCCGATCGATTACGAAGAATTTTGCGGGGCGCGCGCCGTGCGGGACGACGATGGCCTCGCCACAATCAATGTGCACGAGTTAAAGCGAAAAATGGAGAACAATGGGGCGTTTGCGATTGTCGATGTGCGAGAGGAGTTCGAATATGACATCGCGCGAATCGAAGGTTCGAAACTAATTCCGCTCGGCGAATTGCCGGAACGCCTTGACGAGCTCCAAAAAGACGAGGAGATCATCCTGCTTTGCAAGAGCGGCACGCGCAGCGCACACGCGGCACAATTGCTACGCGCCGCTGGATTCGCGCGGGCATATAGTCTGGAAGGCGGAGTCGATGCATGGGCGGACCAGATCGATCCGGCGATGCAAAAATATTGAAGAGCTACTTGATGACGGCGGCCAAATCTGCCGCGGTTGGCATATCATTCCATTGCTGCAACAGCTCGCCGTTTCGGCCGAAAACGAAAACCCGAAAATCGAGCGAGCCGGGTTGTGCGCCAAGCTGGGACGACAGCCTGCCATCGAAATCCGCCACAGCGAACGTGTCGTGTCTGGCATCTCGCGCAATTTTCTTGACGTCATATCGCCTCTGAAGGCGCTTCGCTTCTTCGTCGAGGCGATGCCGCACCAGCATGGTCGCGATCCTGCGCACAATCCCGGTGTGTTTCCTGCTGAAATTCAGGACCGTAATCATTCTGTAATTCGGATCGCCTAGGCAATAATCGGGAACACGGTCTCCGACACTGCGCGCCTTCTCCGGATCCGCAGTCGTTGTCAGGACTACGACAGTGATATGACCGTCGCTGGTCGAAAGTGTGCGTCCATCTACGTCGGCGAAATTCAACTTGTAGATTTGGCCGGGGGAGAGAGCTGCATGCAGGGGCAAAACCAAAAGGAAGGAAATGCTTTGCGGCAAGAAAAAGAATTGATGTGCGCGCACGTTCACGAGTAAGCACATTGGCGACAATGACGCGTGCTGACAAGGTCTTGCTTCCAGCGTCCATTTCGTTTTGCGGAGTGCCAAAAAAAGTGGGTTTGGTTTGTATCTGGATATCGATCTTTGTTGGTTGCGCTTTTACTGGCTGCGATCGCCTCATGAGTTCCCGCTATGCGCAACTCGTTCAAGATGCGGATGGGAAATCAGCCCAGGGAGACTTTGAGCGCGCGATCAATCTCTATGAAGCCGCACTCGATGACAGTCCACGATGCGCTGACATTCATTACAAGCTCGCGCTCCTTTACGACGACAAAATGAATGACCCACTTAGTGCGCTGCATCATTTTAGGCGTTATCTCACGCTCAGTCCAAACGGCTCTCATGCGGGTGACGTGAAGAATTCGATGAAGCGGGATGAGGTCGCAGTGTTAACGACTTTGTCCGGTGATTCCGTCGTCACTCGAGCAGAGGCAGCCCGGTTGCGAAATGAAAATCTTGATCTGCACAAGGAACTCGAAGGCCGCGCCCGGATATTGCGGAGCGGTTCGGACAAATCGAAAGCGGGGGACGCGAGTTCGACAAAAACCGCCTCCAAGAAATCAGGAGAACGAACTTATATTGT
>Ga0209155_1001448_pt1 | contig 11218 bp, 12 predicted proteins | sample GraSoiAngelo_122_FD_185879 | JGI IMG/M metagenome (GOLD analysis project Ga0209155, IMG submission 185879) | Grasslands soil microbial communities from the Angelo Coastal Reserve, California, USA - 14_0927_02_20cm (SPAdes) (version 2) | ecosystem: Environmental > Terrestrial > Soil > Grasslands ...
AATTTTAAAGGACGACCCGAGAGCACAGCCGCGATATTCTGCGCCACAACTTTGCCCTCACGAATGGCATGCTGCGCGGTTGGTGGATGAGATTTCCCGGGATTTCTGATGTCCGGCACAAATGCACAGTCCCCCACCGCCCAGACATTAGGCCAATCGGGAACTCCTAAGAATTGGTTTACGAGTAATCGCCCTCGTTCCTTTGCACAGGGGAGCGAAGAGATGATGGGACTGGGCACGGTTCCCGCAGTCCACACCAAAGTGCGCGATGGAATTGAAACGTCGTCGGTTAAAAGAACTTTGTCTTCCGTCACGCTCTTAACCCGGGTGTTGAGGCGAACTTCCACCCCGCGTTCGGAGAGGACTTTCTCGGTGTATCGTCCCAAACTTTCACCCAGTTCCGGTAGGATCGCCGGACCGGAATGGACCAGGATAACCCGCAACATATCTTCACACAGATTGGGGTAGAATCGCAGCGCTTCCCGCACGAAGTCATTTAACGCCGCAACTGTTTCCACCCCCGCGAAGCCGCCGCCCGCCACCACGAAGCTAAGTGACGACTGCCGCTCGGCGGGATCACCTTCTGAATTTGCCTCTTCCAAATGCCGGAGGATTTGAGCGCGCAACTGAGCTGCATCACGAAGCGATTTCATTGGTACGGCCAGGTCGTCGAGCCCCGGAATGTCGTAAAAGTTGGTGATCGATCCCAGTGCGATGACCAGATGATCATAGTCGAGTTTTTGGAGGGGCTTACGGTAACCACGCGAAATCAGGACCCGTTTGTTTCGTAGATCAATTTGGTTCACATCACCCACCAATACGTCAACCTTGCGAAGTAGCTTGCGTAGGGGATTTACGATATTTGATCTCAAGATCGCTCGCTGCAATCTCGTGAAGCATCGGTGTAAACAGGAAAAAATTATCGCGGCTAACGAGGCAAACCTCAACCCCACTTTGTCGGGTCAGTAGTTTCTCAAGATGGATGGCGGCATAAACTCCGCCAAAACCACCGCCGAGAATGACGATTCGTTTGTTACGCCGCTTGCGGGTTACCCGGACGATCATTGAGTTCCTTCCGTTGCGAGGCGCGCCGATGGGAAGCTATGAGGAAAGGTGTTAACGCCGCTACGATAGCCGCGAAGACTGCAGCTCGGTTTTTGTGTCTACGAGTTTCGGTTGCGCTACTTCGCTGGCGTTGGACTGACCCAACCCCCTCTCAATTTCATCTCGGGCCGCGCTAAACTCTTTGACCGCTCGACCCATCCCGCGGGCAAGCTCAGGTAGCTTCTTCGCGCCGAATAGAAGCAGGACAATGAGAAGGACCACCATCATGTCCGGTCCCACGAGGTTGAAGATACTAGCGATCGTAACAGACATAAAAAATCTCCGAGGTATTTGTTTGGTAAGAGAGTTGTAAGGTGTTCAATCCACTCATACCGATCTGGCGCAGTTATATTCCCAGAAAGTCGCCTTTTATCGTGCGCCCTCGATCAGGAGACGTCGATTTGCCGGCCTTTTTCGAAAAACCGGGGAATAAAAATGGCGGCGCGCGGGTTGTATTGAATGAAATGGAAGCGTGCATAACCAAAGCAGGAGTCTTCTACCACCGAGCGCACGCTGAAACGTCGAGCGGCCGCATGGCGGAAGAGGAGAGGGATCATAGCTTTCGGGGCCATCGACATGTTTTGCACGAAGGCATGACGTGGAGGCATTCCCACTCGGTGCGGCGTCGATGGCAACGAAGTTTTCGCGATTTGAGACAGGTGAAAGCTGGCCGCTGTTGTGACTGTGCGATGCAAACGCTCTGGTTTTAAGTGCGGTTTCCCTCCAGGTGATTTGATCAAGGAAAACTATGGCCGCACCATTGAAAGCCGAATATCCTTTTCTGTCCGAAGATTTCGATTTGAGCGCCAAGATTGTGAAATTCGTCCCGCTTAAGAACGAAGAACAAGGTACCGCGCCGGAACAGGAATTGGCATCCTTTGAAGCACTGATGCTGCCTCATTTGGACGCAGCTCAGAATTTAGCAAAATGGTTGCTGCGCAATGAACAGGATGCGCAGGATGTCGTTCAAGAGGCGTACTTACGTGCCCTCAAGTCTTTTAGCGGATTCCATGGCTCCAACGGCCGGGCCTGGTTGCTGACGATTGTCCGAAACACATCTTACACATTGATGAAAAAGAACCGGGCGGTCGACCTCACGACACCTTTTGACGAGGAAAGACACGCTACGGACTACGAGTCTGTTAATCCGGCAGCGCTATTGGAGCAGACAGAGGACGCGGAGTTAGTCAGAGAAGCTATGGACCACTTGCCTGCGGAATTCCGGGAAATCCTGGTGCTGCGCCACCTGGAGGGTTTGTCCTATAAGGAAATAGCCGACATTGCGCAGATTCCGCCGGGTACGGTCATGTCGCGGCTTGCCCGTGCGCGCGGAAAACTTAAGGAATGTTTGGCGGCTCGGATCGGTAAGGAGAAATAGATGAACTGCGAAGAAGCTACAAGACTTATGGACGGCTATTTGGACGGCGAATTGGATCCGATCACCAGCCAGACAATCGAACATCATTTGCGGGAGTGCGATAAATGTGATCAAGCCTACAAAGCGCATGCCCTGCTAATTCGTTCGATCAGCAATAAAACCCCTTATTACAAGGCGCCTGCCGGATTACGTGAGCGAATTCAATCCTCGTTGCGAGAAGGGATCGCCGAACGATCACCGCGAAGCGTTTCACGAGATATACCGTCGCTATTTCAGAGTAAACCGTCAGAACGGCGAGCTGTTCTTTTCGGAACACAATGGAATTGGTTGGCGCTCGCCGCTGCCATCGTCCTGGCCGCTATCATCGCCTTTAACTTAGTGCCTCGATTGCAACGCCCTGGCGCGGATCAGCTACTCGCAACGCAGCTTATAGCCAGTCATGTGCGCTCGCTAATGGCAAACCACCTCACAGATGTGGCGTCGTCCGATCAACACACTGTAAAACCGTGGCTGGATGCGAAGCTCGATTTCGCGCCTCCAGTTGTCGATCTTGGCAGCGACGGCTTTCCCTTGGTAGGCGGTCGGCTTGATTATCTCAAGAACAGACCTGTCGCGGCTTTGGTGTACCAAAGACGAAAGCATTTCATTAATTTGTTTGTCTGGCCGAAAGAGCCGGGAGCTGCTGGAATCACCGACACCATAACCCGCCAGGGTTATCAGCTCCTGCATTGGGTTGATTCAGACTTCAACTATTGGGCCGTTTCCGACGTGAGCGATAACGACCTACAAGCTTTCAGGCAAGTTTTCGAAAAACAGCTGCCACGCCGCTGATGCGGCCAGAAATTAAGGGCTGGTAGCCCCAATCATAACCCACTCCAAAGACCTCCGATCGTGTCCGATGGAGGTCCTGCGAAGTCTCGATATCCGATTGCTTCTCTCAAATCTGCGCCGCGGGCAACGCACCGCCGTTTCGCGATCCCACGTTTCTCTTAGCAGCTTCGGTTCATCGAAGATCTTCGGACGGGGTTGGAATATTCACGCATCAAAGCCGGTATGAATAAGTGAATACGATATCATGCAACCCTCACAACGAAGCTGAACCACTGAAAGACTCACAACTATGTTTTCTCATTCTTTTTATCATCAAATGCCCGCCTCAGTCAGAGTGCGGTCCACCTTACACAAGTACCTGAACCAGCAAACGCTCGCGCTCCTGATGTTTATTGTTCTCGCCCTACTCGGCACGATTGGCGGCAAAGAATCACAAATGAAACAGCCATCGTTTAACAAAGGTGCAATCGGGGACCTCACCATCAGACACCAGGATCAGGGTGGTTGCGCGGGCGCGACAAAGCCAGGCGCGCCTAAGAAGTCCTCACCGATAATTTCATGGCAATCCGTAGCTACGGTGGTGAATAGCTTCAGAGAAGCATTCAATGACCCGTCCCTAATCGATTACGCGAATCAGCAAGCAACAGGCATACCTGAGTCGCCGGCAGTTCCAATTCTTCGCAGCTTTAACCAGGATTCCACTGGATCGAAGTCAGCATCTACCCAATCCCGCAAATCATCGCCCCAAAGCTACTAGGACACGTTCAATAAATATGAAATCGTTACTTAGCAGATGCTATTCAAAAGCAATTCTGTCGGTCACTTTACCCGGTCTATACCTTTGCACTTTAGCAGTAGTCCAAGCAGGCGCCAGAGATCCGCTATTTCCCGGGCCAGCAAGACCTGAGGTGGACAATCGAACTGAGTTATCTCCGGGCTACCTAATAGTGTATTCGGCCACCGATCAATTCAATGATGGTGACGTATTATATTACGCTCACAGCTCCTACTCGATCTACACGATTGACGGGAAGTTCTTTAAAAACGTGGAAAATCACATTTCGCGGAGTGACGAAATTCCCGGGGTTGTGACACTCCCGGTCGGAGCCTACACGCTCGAAGTTCGATCGGAGAAGGAGGGATATCTCCGCGTGCACGTTGTTATCACTGCAAGCCGGCGGACGATCCTCAACCTAGACGGGGAACAAGCGGATATGGACAGCGATTAGCTCGAGCCAAACACTCCGTCTGGCCGACCAACGAGCGTCTCACGCCAAAAGATTTTTGGAATAAAAATGCATGAGGTTGGTAGGGAAAGGCGCGAGGCAATCTGCCAAGCATCCAAATCAAAACCAAAATAAAACCCACATTCTATGCAATCTGATATCCATCACTCCGACGACAACGGCGCCAAAGAGGCGACAGAATCATCGCAATTAGCAACCTCGTTCTCAGCCCCTAGCCGCCTCGCCAGACGATCCTTTCTAAGAAATCTCGGGCTGGGCGTAGCTCTTCTCGCGCCGGGCGCCGCCTTGCTCAGCGGCTCCACCAAGGCCTTTGCCGCTAACGGCAACCAAAAGCTGACACGCGGTGATGTCGCCATCCTCCAGCTCCTAGCCGCTGCCGAGCTGATCGAAGCCGATCTTTGGCAACAATACAACGAACTTGGAGGGGTCGATGCGGCTACTTCGGGCTACACCGCCGCCCTTCAAATTCTCGATGGTGACCAGCCGCAGTACATTTCCGATAACACGGACGATGAGATAAGCCACGCAGCGTTTCTCAATACTTATCTTCACTCAAAGGGTGAGAAAGGTGTTAGCCTTGATGCGTTCCGGACTCTTCCGAGCAGTCAGGCGACTGGAGCCCAGCAAATCGGACGGCTAACTAACCTCACCCAACTCACCGTGGACACCAGCTGGTGGACCCGCTACCGCAGCACGACCAACCCTGATTTCGGCGCAACTTTCCCGGACGCAGTTCCGAGTCTAAACAGTGGTCAGCATACTGCAATTCCCAGAAATAATGCCGAACTGGACGATCCGAATAATCCCAGCGATCACGTCAAAGCAATCGCTTTCACCGCTGGGTTTCACTTCGGCTTTATTGAGCAAGGCGGCACCAGCCTTTACGCAACGCTGGCTCAGAAAGTAACCAGCCTGGAAGTTCTACGAATCCTCCTCAGCATCGGTGGGTCGGAGATCATGCACTTTCAGACCTGGCAGGATAAGGCGGGCAATGCGACGCCGTTAACAGACTTCGATCCTATTAACAATTCCACGGTCAATTTTGACGACCTCACCACCGGCCAGCCGGAGACGTTGCAGGCTAACCTGATCATGCCCGAGCCATGCGAATTCATCAGTCCGAATCTACCTGCCTGTGCGATTATTCGCCCGAGCGGGCCAGGACAGTTAGACGCAAGGGGCGCTATTAACAGCTTCATTGCGGATGGGCTTTTCAGGGGACAATCCTCTCAATTCCTGCAGCTAATTAATTCCCTGGCCCGCGCTGCAGATGCGGCCCAGAGACAAATCGACTGACCGCTCTTCGCGACTTCAAACGCCGCGCTCTGGGCCGACGCCTGAGCGCGGCGTTTTTTTCAAAGACAGGCGTCGAAAAGCAGCAGCCACATAGCAGGAAGTTGCGAAAAATTATCGGAGCCGGCCCCGATCCGAATGATTTCGGGAATAAACTCCCGACGAATCGGTAGGAACAGATGAAACGAAATCTTACCAACCAACTTAGGAGCCAAATTATGCCAGATTACATTTCTCACGATCACGAACACGACGGAATCGATCGCCGCGGCTTTCTCCAGTGCATGGCATGGGCCGGCACGGGGCTGCTTTGGACCATAAGCGGCGGGGTGCTTGCGTCGAGAACCCTTGCTGAAATCGGGAAGGCAGGAGGCTCGTTGCCTGCGGCTACGGACCTTAGCTTTCTCCAGATTAGCGATAGTCACATCGGCTTCAGCAAAGAGGCAAACAAAGATGTGACGGAGACGTTCAAGATTGCGCTCGATCGCATTAATGCGATGCCGACGCCACCGTCGTTTCTCATTCACACGGGAGACATCACCCAGCTGTCCAAACCGGAGGAGTTCGACACGTTTGATCAAGTGCTCAAGAGCTGCAAAACAAAAGATGTATTTTTTGTACCTGGTGAGCATGATGTTCTTAACGACGGCGGAAAGTTTTACCGTGAACGTTATTTAAAAAGCGTCGAAGCCAAGGGCGCAGGCTGGTACAGCTTTAACAAAAATGGAGTCCACTTCATTGGACTGGTCAATGTCCTAAACCTTCAAGCCGGCGGCTTGGGTCAACTCGGAGACGAGCAACTTGAATGGCTCGAGGCCGATGTGAAGGATCTCAGTGCAAGCACGCCGATCGTTGTTTTCGCTCATATCCCTCTCTGGGCGGTTTATCCGCAGTGGGGCTGGGGTACTAGCGACAGCGAACGCGCGCTTGGATACCTAAAACGTTTCGGCTCCGTGACTGTCCTCAACGGCCACATCCATCAGGTGCTCCAGAAAATCGAAGGCAACGTGACTTTCCACACCGCAATGTCCACTGCGTTCCCGCAACCTGCGCCTGGAACCGCGCCTTCGCCGGGTCCAATGAAAGTGCCAGCTGAACAGCTGCGCAGCCTGCTCGGCTTAACGAACGTCCAATACAAACAAGGCAAAACTGCCCTCGCCGTTGTCGATTCCAACCTGAGCTAGATCTACTCCAATTATGATTACACTTACTCCCAAATATAAAATGGCGGCGCTCTTGTGCGGCATCGCTTTTCTCAATCTGTCTCTCTTCGCGCTCGGTGGCGAGATGAAGAACGCCGACAGTAGCAAGCAAAACAGAATCGAGATCAAAGATTTCGCCTTCAATCCCAAGACCTTAACTGTGAAGTCTGGAGAGAAGATTACCTGGATCAATCACGACGACGAACCACATACCGTCGTGAGCGTCGAGAAGCAGTTCAAGAAATCGACCGCGCTCGACACCGATCAAGAATTCACGGTCACAGCAGGCGCTCCCGGCACTTACACCTACTTTTGCTCAGTTCATCCGAAGATGACGGGGACGATCGTGGTTGAGAAGTAGTAATGAACGAATGGCGTCCACTTTATAAGGTAACTGAAGCGATCATGAAACCATTCCTTGCGTCCGTGAATCCCTTCGATCTGAAGGCCGCGCTCCTTGCCGGACACGCGCAGCATCCGGTGATCATTCATTTCCCGATTGCGCTCTTTATCGCGAGCGCTGTCTTCGAAGTGCTGGCGCTCTGGCGGAAGCAACCCGTTCTGGCGTCGGTCGCTTATTATAATCTTGTCGGTGCAGCGCTGACTGTGCCCTTGGCGATCGCGACCGGCCTCGGAGCCTGGCAATGGCAACTTGAAGGCGCGGCCCTCAAGGGCAACTTACGGCTGCATATGATCTGCGCGCTGACTTCGGCGTCGTTAATCTTCTTTCTCTACTGGATGCGCTCGCGCCTCCGCGCGAAGGGAATCTCGCCGGGTATCGGGTATTTCGCAGTGACGTTCCTCGCGTTAATGGTGATCACGCTCACTGGACATCTCGGTGGAATACTCAGCGGCGTTGAAACGCCCTAAGTAATAACGGTAGAGTCGATCTCGAATCGGGGATCGGCCGAGCGCCGCCACATTTCCCAATGGAAATGTGCACGACAGGCTGTCATCGTGGCGCGGCGCGAAGATGATGTCGACTAGACCCGAAGGCCCCGGTGCAGAGGCGTTCTCGCGGCGCCATCAGTTGATCTTGCTGCTCGCAGTCTGGGCTGTACTCGCGGCAGGGATTGTTTTGCTGGCGAAACAGAATTTGTCCGTTCCCGGACTTTATTATGACGAGGCGGTCTTCGCCGGACTGGCGAAGGATTTCATCACCGGCCACGTCCATGGCCAGCACATGCCTAACAATGAAGTTGCAGTTTTTCTCGGCCGTCCATTTCCCGTTTTCGTGCAGCCATACCTTGGCGCGTTGAAGAGCTGGATGTTGATGCCCCCTTTCACATTATTTGGAATCAACGTGGCCGTGCTTCGGCTGACAAATTTGTGCTGGGCATCGATCGCCCTGCTTTTGTTTATGCTGGCTACGTGGCGCTGGCTGGGCATCCGCGCGGCACTGGTTGCTGGTCCGGTGCTGGCGACCGATCCGGCCTATTTTTTTCTCGGTGTTCTAGACTGGGGCGCTACTGGTCCCAGTTTTATTTGCCGGTGCGCGTGCTTTTATCTGATCGTGCGGTGGTGCAGGCAAAAGCGAGCCGCGCAACTTTTCTTCGCCGCCTTTTTTGCCGGACTAGGATTTTTCAACAAGATCGATTTTGCTGTTCTGCTGATCGGCTCCGTCATTGCCGGCACTTTTTGTTATGGAAGACTGCTGCGGCGAGCGCTGCGAGGACAGCTCCCACTTACTGCATTCGCCTGTCTTGGTTTCCTTTTGGCTGCATCGCCAATCCTCTTCAAGATGCCCGGACTCCTGAGGTACGGACTCTCCGGGAAAGCTTCCAGCGGACCGGCTGAATTTGCTGATAAACTGCACACAATGATTTCGACCTACGACGGCTCCTATTTTTATCGCCTGATGGATGCCGGCGGCGTTTTTGATAAAATGTTCCGAGAGCCAACTCAAATACGCTCGCTCGCCGGCGTGATTTTCCTGATCGCGAGTAGCGCGTGGCTATTGGCGATGGCGGCAAGCCGAAGAAAAAGTCGTGCTCGAGTTGCGCGGTTTCTTTTGTTAGCGGCTGCCTTGATCACGATCGGTGTATTTGTTCTTCCCGGTGCAGTGCGAATTCATCACGCCGTGCTAGTTTTTCCGTTGCCGCAGCTCGTGATTGCGGTTGCGGTCGCCTCCGTTTGGAAAGCGGCATCGACATCGAAGCGGCCGGCCGTCGCAGTCCGAACACTCGCGTTACTCGCCATCGCCCTGCTGGTGGCCGGTCAGCTCTGGGTTATTTCAAAAACGCAAACCTTGATCAGGGAAACCGGTGGCCGCGGCCGCTGGAGCGATAGCCTCGACGCCTTTTGCCGAGAAAACGGGCATCGCACGGACCTGACGATCGTGAGCCTCGATTGGGGGTTTAACGAACAATTGGCGTTCCTCACCAATGGACCGAAACTTTACGAGCCAGTCTGGGCACTTGGACACAGCATACCGGCGGGCGCGCCGCTGGTGAAAGACCCCAGCTCACTGTATTTAGTGCATCCACACGAATACACGGTCGCGCCGGAAAGCGCTCCTTATTCCTATTTCGCTGAAAATGGCGACGACGATGCCGAAATTCAGCCGTACTTTGACAGGCAAGGCCAAGTCGCCTTCTACACAATCCGTTTTCGCCCGCAATAGCTCAGACTCGACCGGCGATTATCGATCTTGCCAATAGTCAGCGCTTGGATGCCGCGGCGTTGGTGGCCGCAGCAACTTTCCAGGCAGCATGAAATTGTTGATCGATTTGGTCGGCCTCGTATTTGCGCCCTTGCGCATTCAAACAATCGCGCAATCCGGCAAGCGCACGCGCGTTGCGTGGATGTTTCTCAAGATCAGCGCGGAAAATCTTTTCTGCTTCGGCAAAGTCTTTGTTCTCGAGTAACACACGACCCAAAATCGGCCGCACTGGCGGATACCACGGCGGCGGCTCGCTGTAGTTGAGCGCGTCCTCAGCAGCGATTGCCTGCTTCAGAGAATCGATCGCCGCTTTGTCGTCATGCCGGCTGCGAGCAATCTCGGCGGCCAGCAGGTGTTCATGAATCTTAAAAACGGCGCCCACGTTGTTAAGCATGTCGTACATTTGTTCCGGCGGAATTTTGGCGGCCAACTCACGAAATTGTTTTTGTTCCTGTTCCGCTTCCGCCGTTTTTCCAGTGTTGGCAAAAGCGACCCCCCGCAGCGAATGCCAGACCGCGTTTGTGGTAACGAACGACGGGTCCGGCGCGGGCAATTTTAAAAGATCGTTCCAATGTTCAAAGGCAAACAGGACCACGATTGGAGTCGGCAGAAAACCTTCCAGCATCGGCATCGCTTTCACGCCAGGCGCAACATTCGCAACCAATTTGGCCGCCGCATCCTTAGCTCCGGCGAAATTGCCGTTCATGCACGAAGCAAACGCGAGAAAGTGCAGATTATGGCTGTAATACATCATTCGGTAAATGCCCTGCTCTTGCGTTTCGCCGAGGAATTTCTTGTCGGCCGCGATGGCGGCTTCATTGCAGTGCGCCGACGCAAAATGGTCGCCGACACGCGCGTAAATATGGGCCGGCATGTGGGCGAGGTGGCCTTCCGCCGGAGCTAATTTCTCCAAACGCGCCGCGCTCGGCAAAGCGCGCTCGGGATGAGGCGAGGCTTCAACCGCGTGAATGTAATAATGATTGGCGCCAAGGTGATTCGGGTCGCGTTTTAGGACTGATTCAAGCGTCGCGACAATTTCGTCAGTTCCCTCGGCCGGTTTCCCGTCGGCCGTCCAAAGTTTCCACGGATTGAGATTCATCGCGCTTTCGGCGTAAAGAGTCACGGCATCCAAATCATCCGGATAGCGTGCTGCCAGTTTGCCCATCGCCTCTTTGTAGGCGCGATCGAGCGCGTGAAGATCGACATGTGGATCATTTGAATAACGAACGGTCAGCGCATTGATGTAGGCGCGCTCCGGTTCGGACGCATTCTCCTGCAACGAGACCGCGCGCTGGACCGCGTCGTAACCAGCTTTCTCGCGTTCGAGATCGACCGGCAGATTGTAATTTGGTCCGAGCGTCAGGGCCACGCCCCACCATGCCATCGCAAGTTTCGGATCGAACTCGGCCGCGCGTTGAAAGGATCGGCGCGCTTCGTCGTGATTAAAACCATAGACGAGTTTTAGTCCTTGATCGAAGAACTGCTGCGCCCCGCGGTTTTT
>Ga0209155_1001450_pt1 | contig 11214 bp, 6 predicted proteins | sample GraSoiAngelo_122_FD_185879 | JGI IMG/M metagenome (GOLD analysis project Ga0209155, IMG submission 185879) | Grasslands soil microbial communities from the Angelo Coastal Reserve, California, USA - 14_0927_02_20cm (SPAdes) (version 2) | ecosystem: Environmental > Terrestrial > Soil > Grasslands ...
CATCCTCGGGGAGCATATCGGTGGTGTAGATATCGGGCCAGCCGTCGTTGTTGATGTCGGCGATGTCGAGACCCATCGAGAAGTAGGAGACGTAAGGCATCTCCTTGTCCAGCTGTTCGGTGAAAGTTCCGTCGTGGTTATTGATGTACAGGTAATCGCGCTCGAAGAAATCGTTTGCGACGTAGATATCCGGCCAGCCGTCGCGATTGACGTCAGCCGTGACGAGTCCCAGTCCAAAAGCGATCTCGCTGCCGTAGATGCCCGCCTTGGCGCTGACATCCGTGAAGTGACCGTTCCCATCGTTGTGAAAAAGCTTGCTGCCACGGACCGGATCGCGAACGTCGCGGACGTTGCGCAGAGGGAAACTGCTCACCGGACGGAACGAGTTGTTGATGAGGAACATGTCCAGCTTGCCATCACGGTCGTAATCGAAGAACGCCGCCTGGGTCGACGGGCCTTCATCATCGAGGCCGTATTGGGCGGCCATTTCCTTGAACGTGGGTACGCCATTCTTGTTCAGGCCCTGATTGATGTAGAGCTCGTTTGCGCGTCGCTTGCCGGGGATGAGTCCGGCATAGCAGACATAGATGTCGAGCCGTCCATCGCCATTCACATCGGCGAACGTGACTCCAGTCGCCCACGACCCATTTCCAGCGACGCCGGCTTCCTCGCTGATGTCTTGGAACTGGAAATGTCCGTTGTTCAGATAGAGATGGTTGCCGTGGAGATTCGAGGTGAGCATCACCTCCGGCAACCCGTCGCCGTTGAGATCACCGGTCGCGACGCCACCACCGTTGTAAAAGTTGCGGTAGGTGAAAACGTTGAGGTCCTGCGTCCCGTCCACGCGATTCGCGAACTTGATTCCGGTATAGCCAGATGGCATGAGGGTGAAGAGCTGGCTGCCCACCGAAGGCGCTGCTGATGTCGTTTCTGAAACGTCCTTGGTCGATTCCTTCGAACCCGCGCAGCCGACAACCACTAACGCGAATAGCGACCACAGAAGCTCGTGCCTCGAGCTCCTGTTCATTGCAATGGAGACTGGCAATGGAGGGAACACTCACGAGGGCGCAATGCCCTTCGAATGGGATAATGGACTTTGTCGATGTCTACTGCGTCATGGCCTGCCCCCACTTGCGTGAGAGCAGGCCATGAAACGATGCTGACTACAGTGAGCTTAGTACCCCGGATTCTGCTCGAGTTTCGGGTTCGTCCCCCGCACAACGTCCGAGATAGGCATCAGAATGCGCCACGGCTGCGTCAGACTCGACGCCGCCTTCCACTCCCAAGGCCTGTTGTACTGGCCCATGCGTATCAGATCCTGGCGCCGCTTGCCTTCGTCCGTGAGCTCGAACAGACGCTCCTTCAGTATCGCGTCGCGGACTTGCGTTTGTGTGAGACCGGCTAACGGCTTGGGCGGGTTGAACACGCGCGCGCGAACAGTGTTGATATCAATGAGAGCCTGCGCGGTCTGTCCCAGCTCGTTCTCTGCCTCGGCTTTAATCAGATAAATCTCAGCCAGGCGGAAGATTGGGTAATCGTTGCCGTTTTCTCGATCGAGGTGGTTTGGATCGACTGGCCACTTCATGATTCTGACGCCGGTGGCCTCGGTGGCCTTGGTATCGTCGACGATAGCGGAATCGAACACCAGTGGGTTCCCGGCGCGGTCGGTGACTGGCAGACCGGTGACCTGGTTCACCTGCGGTCCGGCCAGGAAAATCTGACGGCGCTGGTCCGCTGCGTCGAACGCGCCGTAGGTATCACCGATGGTTGAGAACCCGTTCCACGGCGTTTCACCACCCGAATACTGATTGTAGTGCAGGGTGGCCATCGCGAACGTGAGGCCGAGTCCGGGCTGGTTCAGATACTTGATGACGAGAATGTTTTCCGGCGAGTTGCCGTTATCCGCTCTGAAGTTGGATCTCCAGCCGCAGCCAGGAGTCGAGCAGCCGACCGATGCATCTGTCGTCAGCGAATAATTGCCCGAGTTAATAATACGGGTTGCTGCAGCCAGCGCATCTGTCCACCGCTGCGTCCCCTTCTGCAGACCGGCGGTTGTTACCGTGCCGGTAAAGACCTCGGCGTTCAGGTAGAGACTGGCGAGCAGCGCATCGACCGCGCCCTGCGTAATGCGGCCGTTCATCGACGCGCTCCACTTTGCCGGCAGGTCCGGCCGCGCGCCGTTCAGTTCATCCTCGATGAACTTGGAGACTTCTGCTCGGGTGTTGCGCGCGCGGGCTTCGATCTCGATGCCACTGCAAGCCGGGTTTGCAGTCTCAGGGCATACGACCGGCACTCCACCGTACAGGTCCATCAGGTTGAAGTAAAAAATCGCCCGCAGTACTCTCGCCTCCGCAACGATAACGGCCTTGTTAGCGAAATTTGCATTCTGCAGCGCGTCGAGCAAAACGTTGGAGCGGGCCACGCCGTTGAAGAGGTCAGTCCATGCACCCGTGATCTGACCGAGGCCGGCCGGCGTGTTTGCGCCCCAGGTCTGGTGGTGTAGATCGAGCCATACGCCACCGTCGTACCAGTCGGTGCCGCGCGTCGGGACGATCATCTCGTCCGTCGACACCTCGGTTACCTGGTAAAAGTTCCCGTTCAAGGCGCGGAGCTGCGCATACACTGACGCAAGTCCGCCCGTTGCTTCAGTTTCGTTCCGATAAAAGTTGCCCGGCGTGATGGAGCTCTGAGGAACCTCGGTGAGATCCGTGCATGCTGGTACGAGAAGGATCGCAGTAAGGATTCCCGCGAAGCCGAGCGACTTCGTCATATGTGAATTCCTAGAAGCTGACACGCATACCTCCCGTAATTGTCCGAGCACGCGGATAGTGTAGGTAATCGATACCGCGCGAAGCGAGCCCGGCGTACGAGTAAACTTCGGGATCGTAGCCGCTGTAGCTCGTGCTGAGGATGAGATTGTCACCCGACACGTAAACCCTGCTGTTTCTCGCCGTGCCAGTGAATCGCGGCAGGTCGAACGTGTATCCTACCGTCACGTTCTGCAGGCGCCAGAACGATCCGTCCTCAATGAAGCGATCGGAGAAAATTGACGGCTCTTTCGGACCGACTCCATCGGTCAAGGCTCCAGCGAGGAAGTTCTTGCTGTTGAGGGCGTTGGACTTCGTCTCGTAAACCAGAGCGGTTTCATTCAGCACTTTCTGACCGTGCTGGCTGTTGATCAGCGCGCTGAAGTCGAACTTCCCAAAGTTGCCTGAGGTGCGCAGACCGAGGGTGTACTTCGGGTTGGCGTTTCCGAGGACGATGAAGTCGGAGCCTCCCGGGGTCGCCGTGGTGCCACTGGCGACGAGCTTGCCGCTGGCATCAACCGTATAGTGAGTGAATAGCTGCTGTCCCACCTTCGGATCGTCGGCGGTTCCAGCAAGTCCGTCAGGTCCGTTGCCGCAGTTCGACACGCACACGCCCACGTAGTGCGGTCCGTAGAACGTGCCGAGCGGCTGGCCTGGAAGAATGCGTTGTGACGGTGCGCCCGACTGACCCTGACCGCTCATGATGCCGGTGATGTAGAACGGCGTCTCGCCCAGATCGATGACCTTGTTGCGATCGGAGGAGAACACCAGGCCGGCGCTCCAGCTGCTGGTGGGGCGTTGCATAACCTGCCCGTCGAACGAGAACTCGACTCCCTTGTTGCTCATCTTACCGATGTTCTTCAGGCTGGTCCCGACGACGGCGGGCTGCGGGACAGAGACCTCGAGCAGCAAGTCATGAGTGTTCTTTACATAGTACTCGAGGCTCCCACTAAACCGATTGTTCCCGAAGCCGTAATCGAGCGCGACGTTGGTCTGATCGGTCGTCTCCCACTTCAGGTTCGGGTTGGCGTTGTTGATCGGTACGAAACCGACGACCGGCGTCTCGCCGAACACGTAGCGCGAGCCCGCATCCGCCGACAGTCTGATCAAAGATGCGTAGGGCGGGACACCAGTATTTCCGAGTCGGCCCCATCCTGCGCGCAACCGCAGCTCACTGAATGGGCCCTTCGGAACGAAGCCCGCCTGACTGAGACGCCACGAACCAGAAATTGCCGGGAACACAGCCCACTTGTTCCCCTCGCCGAACTGCGACGCACCGTCACGTCTCCAGGAGCCGGTCAGGAAGTACGTCTCCTTGTAGCTCCAGTTGGCTTTGGTGAAGAATCCGACCAGACGACGCTGCTCGAGATAAGACGACGGCGTGATGAGCTTGGCGCCAGTGCTCAAGCCGTTGAAGCCCAAGGCGTCGGTGAGGAACCCCTGTGCCTCGGCGACGAACTCAGACCTCGAATAGTCGTTGTACTCGTAACCGCCGAGTATGTCGAATGAGTGATTGGCACTGAACTCGGGGTGATACGTCAGGACGGTCTGCAGCGTTTTCGAGATCTGGGTCCGGTCTGCTTGTCGGGCCCATCCTCCTACGCCCGCGCCGGCGGGACTGGCGAGCGGGAAATAGTCGCTGCGGTTGCCATCGGTGCGGTCGACGCCAGTGAGGATTCTGGCCGTCAGCGGCGTGAATATGTCGAAGTCTACCGTGCCGTTTCCAAGTATACGATTTGACTTGCCCACCGCCTGGACCTGATTTACCAGGGCCACAGGATTGCGATCCGATTGGGCGCCAGATCCGAGTTCATAATACTTGGTGATTCCGGTCGTCGGATCGGTGACGGTGACGGGCTTAGTCGGGTTGAACTGGACCATGTTGAGGAACGTCGTACCCTCGAAGCCGCCGTCGTTCTCGTAAGGTATGTAGTCGTTATTGACATTCGACCCGGTCAGGTTCGCTCCGAGACGAAGCCGGCCGTCCAAAGCCTGATGAGTACCGTTGATGCGGGCCTGGAGGCGTTTGAAGCCGCTCGACTGCACGATTCCGTCATCGTTCATGTAATTGACCGACGCTCTATACTGCGTGCTGGCTGATCCACCGGCAAAGGAAATGTCGTGATTGAAGGCAGTGGCATGGCGGAACAGCTCGGACTGCCAGTCGGTGTTTGCGGTTCCCAAAAGCGCACGCTGCGTCGCCGTCATGACTCCGGCGGTGACTTGCTGGTCGACGTAGGCACGGTACTGGTCGCCTGTAACGAGGTCCAGTTTCTTGGGCGCCCAGGAGCTGCCGACGTAGAAGTCGTATTGTATGCTGGGGCCAGTGCCGAGACCCTTCTTGGTCTCGATCAGCACGACGCCGTTCGCGGCGCGCGTGCCGTAGATCGCCGCCGCGGCATCCTTGAGGATTGAGATCGACTGAATGTCGGCCGGATTCAGCAGAGTGAGCGGGCTGCGCGGAAGCGGCGGAGAGCCGCCAACCGAGACACCTGCGTTCTCGGTCTCGATGTTGTTGATCGGCACCCCGTCGATCACGTAGAGCGGCTCGTTGGAGGCGCTGATCGAGCTGCCACCGCGGATCGTGATCTGCGCGCCGGCACCGGGCTCACCGCTGTTCTGGGTGATCTGCACGCCGGCGGCGCGACCTTCGATCATCTGATTCACGTTTGGCGTGACGCCGACGTTGGCGGCAGCGGCGTCCACCGTCGCAACAGATCCAGTGATGGCGACGCGGCGTTGCGTACCATAGCCGGTGGTGACGACATCCTCGAGCGAAACGGCCTGCCTGTCGACCGCGAAAATGACGGAAGTGGTGCCGTTTGTCGGGACCACCACAATCTGGACCGGCGCGCTGAAGCCGATGCGTCTGGCCCGCACTGTCTGCGAGCCTGCCGGTACGCCACCTATGGTAAAGGAGCCATCGGCTCCGGAAACCGCTCCGCGGCGCGTGCCTTCGACAAAGACGTTGACGTCGGCTACCGGCTGCTGAGTGGTGGCGTCAACCACTCTTCCGGTAATAGTACCTGTGGGCGGGACCGGGGTCTGTGCGCCGAGTAGTGTCGACCATATCAGGCCGACCACCAGCGCGAGAACGAAGCGACGAACAACTGCCATACGGAGGTCCTCCACGGGGTGGTGAGTGGGACTTTAACCGATCGCTTTCTGTCGATTGGCAGGTGCGCGAACATCTCCGATTATCCTAGGCGGACGGAATCGGCGAAGTTGTCTAGCCCCGCGTAATCGAACTCGTGGCCATTAAATGCTGTCTGGTTAAGTGTTTGTCAAGAAGGAGTAACGGCGGAGCGGGTCCTCTTCGCGCTGAAAACTCGCGCTGGGCCACCTACAATCGCGGTTCGATCCCAGAGTGACTGCCGGTCAATGCCACGCGCGGGCGCGCTTACTTCGCGATAGAATCAGCCGGCTTCAATCCGCGCTGCTCGAGCAAAGCCTCGACGTTCGGATCGCGTCCGCGGAAATTCCGGTAGAGCGTCGCGGCGTCGACAGTACCACCACGCGACAGGATCATATCCCGGAAGCGCTGACCGTTCTCCAGAGTAAGGCCGCCGTGCTCGCGGAACCAGGCGAACGCGTCGTCGTCGAGCACTTCGCTCCAGGTGTACGCGTAGTAGCCGGCGGAATAGCCGCCGTCCCAGATGTGGGAGAAGTAGGTGCTGTGGTAACGCGGCGGGACTTCGGGCACGTCGACGTTGAAGCGCTTGAGCGACGCCGATTCGAATGCGTCGACGTCCGTTGGAATCGTGCCGGGCGTCAGCGTGTGCCAGGCGAAGTCGAGCAGCGAAGCGGCCAGGATCTCGGTCATCGCAAAGCCCTGATTGAACGTCTGCGAATTCTTGATCTTCGCCACCAGCGCCGCCGGCATCGGCGCGCCCGTCTGATAATGTTTGGCGTAGTTGGCGAAAACGGTCGGGTCGAGCGCCCAATGCTCGTTGAATTGCGACGGGAACTCGACGAAATCGCGCGGCACATTCGTCCCCGAGAGCGTCGGATACTGCACGTTTGAGAACATCCCGTGCAGCGCGTGTCCGAACTCGTGGAACATCGTCGTCACATCATCGTAGGTCAGCAGCGCCGGCTGGCCGGCCGCGGGCTTGGTGAAGTTGGCAACGTTGTACACCACCGGCTTGTTGCCCGTCAGCGCGGACTGATCGACGAACTGATCCATCCAGGCGCCGCCCTGCTTGTTGTCCCGCTTGAAGTAGTCGGCGTAGAAGAGCGCCAGCGGCTTACCATTCACATCGAATACCTCGAAGGTCCGCACGTCGGGATTGTAGACCGGAATGTCGTGTCTCTCCTTGAACGTCAGCCCGTACAACTTGTTGGCGGCGAAAAACACTCCGTTCTGCAGCACGTTGTTCAATTCGAAGTAGGGCATGATCTGCGATTCATCCAGATCGTACTTCGCCTTCCTCACCTGCTCGGCGTAATACTGCCAGTCCCACGGCTGGAGCTTGAACCCGCCCTTCTGGGCGTCGATCAGCTTCTGCATGTCGGCCGCCTCCATGCGCGCACGCGCTGTCGCTGGAGGAACCAGATCCGTCAGCAGCTTGATCGCATTCTCCGGAGTCTTGGCGCCCTGAGTCTGGAGCACGTACGCCGCCCAGTTGGGGTAGCCGAGCAGCTTTGCCTTTTCTGCGCGCAGCTCCGCCATGCGGCGGACGGTGTTCTTCGTATCGTTGCTGTCGCCGCGTGCGGTGCGAAGAGTCGACAGCTCGAACAGTTGCTCGCGGGTAGCGCGATTGGTCAGCTCGGCTTGCGCTGGCTGTTGCGTGGTGTTGCGAATCGGAATCACCCACTTACCGGTGAGACCGCGCTGCTTCGCCGCCTCGGCGGCGGTCTTGATCTCGTCGTCGGTGAGACCGGCGAGCTGAGTCGGGTTGGAGACGACGAGCGCGCCCCCCTTGGTTCCGGCCAGCAGCTTGTTGGTGAACTCGGTGGAGAGCTTCGACAGCTCCTGGTTGATCGATTTGATGCGCGTCTTGTCTGCTTCGGAGAGCTGGGCGCCGGCACGCACGAAATCGCGATTATAGCGCTCGATCAGCGCGAGCTGCTCGGGACTGAGATCGCTCGACTGACGCCGATCGTAAATGCTTTTCACGCGCTGATACAGCTGATCGTTCAGATAAATCGCGTCGTTGGTGGCGGCGAGCTTGGGCGCCTCGACCTCCTGGATTTTCTGGAGTGTGTCGTTGGTGTTGGCACCGATCACTCCCCCGAACGTCTTCGAGACGCGCGTCAGCAACGCGCCCGCCTTCTCCATTGCGACGATGGTGTTGTCGAAAGTCGGAGGCGCTGTCTGCTTCGCGATCGCGTCGATCTCGACGAGTTGCTGGCGCATTCCCTCTTCCAGCGCGACCTGGTAGTCCTCGTTGTGAATGAGGTCGAAGCGCGGAGCGTGATAGGCGAGAGTGCTCTCGACAAAGAAGGGGTTGGTTTGCTTCCCGAATTGAACGTCGGTGCAGAAGCCACGCTCGTTGCAGTTCTGGCTGACCATGATAGTCGCGCCAGTAGTGGGCGGTTTTGGCGCACAGGCGCTCGCCACCATGGCGGCGGCAGAGAGCGAAAGGACAAGACACTGCCGAGTCATGCGATTCATTTCGGTACCGAGAAGGAAGGAAGGTGAGACGCGAAAACTATTATGATTTACACCATGAAGCTCCGCACGTGCCTACGGCCTTTCGTTCTCCAGATTCAGCCACGCCGCTGTCTGAAAGTCTTCCCGCTGCCGCTCGCCGTCGTTCTCGCCGTCGGTCCTCTTGCTGCTCAAATTCCAAATGATTCGGCAGCGCGAGACCCGCACGCGGTTCAACCAGAACGTCCGACTGTAGCCACCCACGCCGGAACCGTCGCGCGCGGCTGGATCGAGCTCGAAGAGGGCGCCGAGTGGGACAGATTCGATGATCGATCGAAGGGTTTTCTGGCGCCGACGAACCTCAAAATCGGATTAGCCCCGAGGGCGCAGCTCAATCTGCTCGTGAATCTCGTCACGGACCGGTTCGACGGCGCACCGTTTCTGCTCGGCGACGTCACCATCGGCGTCAAATATCGCATCGTTGACGACGATCGTATACTCGGCGACTTCGCGGTACTGCCGGCGGTAAAATTCCCGACGGGAGCAGATGGCGCGGGAACGGGCACGACCGATTTCTCGCTGCTGTTCATCTCGAGTCGTCAGCTCGGACCGGTGGCGTTCGACCTCAACGTCGGCCAAACGAGAAGGACCGGCGACGGAACGGAAGTCCCGAAAATCGCCAGCATCTGGACAGCGTCGTTTGGATTTCCCGTGACGGGTCCACTCGGCGGCGTGTTCGAGATTTTCGGCTACCCTCACACTTCGGGACCGGTCGGCAACAAGGCCACTGCCGCCGTGCTCGTCGGACCGACACTAATGGTGCGCGAGTGGCTGTCACTCGATGCGGGCATAATCGCTCCGCTTACAGGCCCGCAACCGCGCGCGCTCTACGCAGGGTTTGTCTGGAACTTCGGCTGCGTCCTGCCCCGACGCATGTGCCACTGACGAGGATCTACTTCTCCAGCTTTTTTCCTTTCGACTCCGCCGCTGCGCTCTTCGAGCGGGGCTTCATGTAATACTCGTCGATCGCCGCTCTCAGCATCATGTCCGAAATCTGCTTGGAGTGTGACCCATCGGCCGCGGCGTCGGTGTCAGCAGCAAAAGTGATCAGCGGCAGACCACATACCTGCTTGACGGCGACGATGACCTGCTCGGGAGGACGGCCCGCTCGCTTGAGGTCGCGCACGAGAACGCGGACCGCCGCGAGAAGCTCGTCAGGTGATCCCGTTCCCTCATTGGCGCGATCGAACGCGCCCCGTACGTCCGCTTCGAGGCTTGTTGGCATCAGCTTGATTAACACCTGATGTTTGCCAGGGTTCCCAGCCGAGCTTTGAGATCTGTGGGGAGCGATACCGGAGGGTGGTCACTCAACGGTGAATTTCGCCATCTGACAGTGGTGCTGCATCCGAGTCCTACGAGCACGCGCGACCATCAATCTTCCCAACCGCTTCACGGTGCTATGGTAAAGAGTGGAATCCCGTCGTTGATCGAGCACGGCACTCGTAGGAGCTCGGACCAGCCCTCCCCTCGCCAAGCAGTGTAGCAGTGTTACGCGCCGCCGCGAAGGGCGCGCGGCACGTCTTAGCGGTTTCTTAACGTCGGTGTCCGGAAGCGCGTCTAGCTTTCGCTCGGAACGATTTCTACAGTTCATTGGTCGCCTTCGGACTTGATGCGATGCAGGTTGCCATACATGATCGTGAACGTCGGAACATGACCGGCGTGGCCGTTGAGAATTACCGGTTGCTCGTCATCGAAGACGAAATCGACATCAGACGAGCCGTCGGCGCCGCGCTGCGCGAGCAGCATCCCGCAATCATCGAAGCTTCGACGGGACAAGGGGGTGTGGAAGCGGTCGATTCGTCGCATCCCGATCTCGTCATCCTCGATTTGGGACTCCCCGATCTGGACGGGCTCGTCGTTTGTCAGCGCATTCGCGCGATGACTGCTGCGCCAATAATCGTGCTCACCGCTCGTCACACCGAATCGGATACTGTAGCCCTCCTCAACGCGGGCGCGGATGACTACATCACCAAACCTTTTTCGACGCAGGAGCTGGCGGCGCGCGTGGCGGCGCAGCTACGTCGCTCGCGTGTCCCGCCGGCGGAGAACGAAGTAATTGTCGCTGACGGGTTGTCGATCGATGTTCGCCGCCGCCAAGCCAGTCGCGATGGAAATATGATCCGGCTGACGCCGATCGAGTGGGAGCTGCTGTCGGTGCTGGTGTCCGATCCGGGACGGGTATTCACCCACCAGCAACTCTTTGCCGCCGTCTGGAAGCGAGCTTTCGGAGACGCGCGCCTCTATCTGCGCGTACACGTCACCAACCTGCGCCGGAAGATCGAGCGTAATCCCGCGGATCCGCGGCTCATCATCACTGAACCGGGAGTAGGATATCGTTTCATTTCTGCGCCGTGACCTGCTTGGTCAGACGACCAGGACGGCCAAATACATCGATTGGGCGCTGTGGGTTGGGATTCTCGTCGTCTCGACGCTCGTCATGCGGCAGGCCAGACCCAACATCGAGCAGGGACACGCGGCCTTCGTCTACATCCTCATCGTTCTCGGCGCGGCGGCAAGTGGTGCGGGCGAGATGAAACGCCGAGGCTTTGGGAGTCCCACCGGGCAGGATGAAGTTCTTGAGTGTCGGCAGCTTCGACTCGTGGATATCGATGAGATCCTCGAGCGCTCCCACGTCCGACGACGAGACTGGAGCGCCGCTCCGGGCCAGCACCTTTCCGAGCTTGCTGGCATCGGGCGTGGCCAATTCGGCGCCAATGGTGAAGAGGTCGCGCTGAATCGTCTGTAACGCGCCCA